>Ga0209275_10000239_pt1 | contig 19823 bp, 18 predicted proteins | sample HubBroMetageREF2_FD_188344 | JGI IMG/M metagenome (GOLD analysis project Ga0209275, IMG submission 188344) | Reference soil microbial communities from the Hubbard Brook experimental Forest, New Hampshire, USA - Hubbard Brook CCASE Soil... | ecosystem: Environmental > Terrestrial > Soil >... | reverse complement strand
GCCTGGTTCGCCAGGAAAGCGTTGCCGAGGGCGGTCGTCCAACCCATATCCTGAGTCAGACGCGCGAGCACTTGCGGGAACGCAACCAGCCCTTGCACACTGGGGTCCCAGTTTTGCTTCTTGGCTTCGTCCATGAGCTTGGACGGCTTCCACTGTTTGTGATCCTGCACCCATTGCTTACGCAGCTTAAGTTCCCCTTGAAGCGGAGCCCATAGCTCGCCTTTGGATAATTCCTTTTTACTGGTCAGATGGAGAAGCTGGCGCTGGGAATTTATCATTTGTCGTCGGGGACGGGCTCGCAGGCATATAAGGAATTGACCGACGCGCTGGCTGAGCAGGGCGGATGGAACAAGCCCAGTTATCAGCCGTGGCTTGGCGGACCATTTTCGAAAACGGTGAATTGGCTGGCGTTTCGCGGCGGCGCGGTGGGTTACGGTGCATCGTTGCTGAAAGTGTTCTGGCCATATCTGGATTGGAATACGGTGTTTGATAATTCGCGAGTGGTTGAGGAAATGGGCGAGGCTCCTGCTAAATTTTCCACGTACGCGTATCCTTTACTGCAATTCAGCCGAGCCAATAAATTTAAATATCCGGCGAGGCCGTGGCCTGCGACGGAGACGGCGAGTGGTGGGCTGCCGCAAGTAGCGGGGAGTGCGCGGGCATGACGGACTTCCTGTTGGTGGCGTGGGTCAGCGCGCTGATTGAAATCCGACGACTCGGCTGGATCTTTGGGCTGGGGAAGCGTTGGACTCCTGGCGAAAAACTGAAATTGCTGTTTGCCGGTTACAACGGTACGCGGAATACCGGAAGCGATGTGCGTGTGCACGAAATGATCCGGCAGATCCGGCATGTGTTGGGCGCGGAGAATACCGACTTCAGCGTGATGTCGCAGAATTTCGAGCTGACCAAGGGATATTTTGACGGCACGCGGCAAGTGCATCTGCCTGATGTGTTTCCTCCATTTTTGTTTCGCGAGGTGCATGCCAACCACGGCGTGATTTCCTGCGAAGGCTCAATGTTCAAGAGCAAATTCGCGAATGCCCTGACCACCATGATGATTGGCTCGCTGGGACTGGCCTCGGCGGAAAATAAATTGTCGGTGGCCTATGGCGGCGACGCGGGGCACATGGACGACTTGATTCAACGCATGTGCGCGCGGTACACGAAAGACTCAATGGTGATTACGCGTAGCCTGGAATCGCAGCAGTTGCTGAGCAGTTTGGGCGTGCCGAATGAACTTGGGGCGGACACGGCGTGGACGTTTGAGCCGCATCCGCCGGAGTATGCGGAGAAGACGTTGCGCGGGGCGGGTTGGGACGGGTCGACACCGATTCTGGTGCTGTGCCCGATTCATCCGTTTGTTTGGCCGGTACGCGCGTCCATTGGGAAATATCTGGCGAAGGTTACGACTGGCGCGTACAAGGATAGCCAGTACCGCACGGTGTATTTCTTCGAGTCTGGCGCGGAAGTCGATAAAAAATTTAAGCATTACGTGGACGGTTACGTTCAGGCGACGAAAGCATTCCTGCAGACGCATCGCGTGTTTCCGATTCTGGTGGCGATGGAACGTCTGGATGCGGTGGCCTGCCGGGAGATTGCCAAGGAAATTCCGGGCACGCCGATTTTTGCGTCCGACGATTACGATATGTTTCAGTTGGTTTCGATTCTGCGGAGCTGTACGTACATGGTTTCTTCGCGGTATCACGGAATTGTGACGTGCATGCCGGCGGGCGTTGTGTCTGCGGGTGTGACTATGGATGAACGTATTCGTAACCTGATGCGCGAACGCGGACATCAGGATTTGCTGCTGACCGTGGATGATCCAGAGCTTGGGCCGAAGCTACTTGTGGTGATGGAGCGACTGGTTGCCAATGCGGATGCGATTCGCGATAGCATCGGCAAGACGGTGGTGAATAATTTGAAGGGCATGGCGCGCATGGCGGTGTTTCTGGAAGACGAGCTGCGGTGCACGTATCCGGAATTTCCTTTGCGGCGGGGCGTGCTGAGCTGGGAAGACAACTTGCCGCCGATGAGCAAGAACCTGCGCGCGCTGATTGAGGAATACGACTCGGCTCCGGCGGTGCTGGCGGCGGGACGCTGAACTAGATGGCGAACTTTCTTGAAAATGTGTTTGGGGAACTGCAGAGGGCTGCGGATCGCGTCGTGTTGCGCGAAGTTCACGGCGAAGAATTCGTCAGTGTCACGGGTAAAGAACTTCTCGAACTGGTAGGACGAGCGCGAGCGTATTTGCGGCAGGCTGGGCTCCAGGCGGGAGAACGCTGCGCATTGCTGGCGCCGAATTCGATTCGCTGGGCGGCGATGGATTTGGCGTTGATGGCCGAAGGCATTGTGGTGGTGCCGCTTTACGCCCGGCAGGCTGCGGCGGAACTGGTCGCCATGATGAAGGACTGCAGCCCGCGGTTGCTGTTGGCTGGCGATGCAGCGTTGGGAGATAGCGTGGCGCAGGCGTGGCCGGAAGGGCCGGCGCGGGCAACATTTGATGAAGTGCTGGCGAAGATTCCGGCGGGATCGGGAATTAGCGCGGCACCGAATCCGCGGAATGACGATGACCTGGTCACCATTATCTATACGTCGGGGACTTCCGGAGAAGCCAAGGGCGTTTGCCTGAATGTGGGCAACCTGAATCACATGCTGTCGTGTACCACGGGTTGGATGGACCGGCTGGAACGGAACGAAAAAGAGCCTTTGCGGGTGTTTCAGTATTTGCCATTTAATTTTGCGGCGTCGTGGATTGTGATGCAGTCGTGCTTGTCGCGCGAGACGGTTTTGACGTTATCGACGGATCTGAATCGCGTGGCCGATGAGATTCGGCTGGCGGCGCCAAATTACTTTTTCAATGTGCCGACGCTGCTGGAGCGGGTGCGGCGCGGCGTGGAAGACGCGATTGCCAAACGTGACTCTGCAATACAGGCGATTTATCGCAACGCTCGGAATTCGTGGAAGAAACAAAATGAAGAGAAGGTGCGTGATCCCGGGGGATTCTGGTTATTTCTGGCGCAGAATCTGATATTTCGCAAAATTCTGGCGCGCTTCGGGCCGAACCTGCGCGGCTTGGTGTGCGGTTCCGCGCCACTCGCGCCGGAGACACAGGAATTTTTCGCCATGCTGGGGATTCCCATCTGGCAGGTGTACGGGCTGACGGAGACGTGTGGCATCTGTACCATGGATGATCCGACGATTCCGACCGAACCGGGCCGAGTGGGGCGGGCTATTCCCGAAATCGAAATGACCTCGGGCGAAAACGAAGAAATTCTGGTGCGCGGCCCAAATATTTTTCCGGGCTACTGGAATCGCCAAGAGGAAACGGATCGTGCATTGCGCGATGGGTGGTTTCACACCGGCGATCAGGGTGAAGTTAATCTGCATGGTAATTGGCGGATCAGCGGGCGCATTAAGAATCTGATCATTCTGAATTCCGGGCACAACATTGCGCCGGAACCCATAGAAGAGAAGATCGCGCTGTATCTGGCTGGAGCGCAGCAAGTCGTCGTGGTTGGAAACGGCCGCGGCTATCTTAGCGCGTTGGTCACTGGTACGGTAGATGCGAAGACGACGCAATCGGCAGTCGATCTGGTGAACGTCGATTTGCCGCATTACCGGCAGATTCGGAATTTCGCGATCTTGGGAGAAGTGTTCACGCCGGAGAGTGGGCTGCTGACCGCAAATGGAAAATTGCGGCGCGACGCAATTAATGCGCGGTACAAGCAGGAGATTGAGAAACTGTATCAGAAGCAAGCAGTGGCTGTGGGAGCGAAGAGCTGAGAATAGGTCGATGAAAGAATTCCAGGGAAACGCATTGCGGTGGGTGTGGCGCGGGGGCGTGGTGGAAGTGACGCTGGACCGCGAGCCATTGAATGAGATTGGCACCGTGCTGCTTGGCGAGTTGGAGAAGTTCGTTGCCGCTTTTCGCACCCTCACGCCGATCACCAGCGCTTGTATTTTTACGAGCGCGCGGCCGGGCGGATTTTGCGCGGGAGCGGATCTGAAGGAGTTGTATCAAGGCGCGCTGCCTTTGCCAAAGAATAAGCGCGTGGCCAGCGTGCGAGCATTCCTGAAGAGAATCCACAAAGTTGCCAATGCGATTGATGCGGCGCCGTTTGTGACCTTCGCGGCGGTGCACGGTTTGTGCATGGGTGGCGGGCTGGAGCTGGCGCTGGTCTGCGACCAAATTGTTGCGGATAGGATGGCGCGGTTTGGATTTCCGGAATTGCGGCTCGGGCTAATTCCCGGTTTTGGCGGCATTCCCCGGTTGCGGCGGGACGTCGGAAACAGTTTCATTCGCGATTTGCTGTTCTCGGGAAGAACGGTCAAGGCGGAACGTGCCTACGAACTCGGGCTGGTGTCGCACCTCGCCGGCGAGGGCTATTCGCTGCAAGTGGCACGGTCGAATGCGCAACAGGTGACGAAGTTTGATGCGGAGACGCGCGCGGCGGCCAAGAAATTTCTGAAGCCTATCCCATATGCGGAATTAAACAAAGAGATTGAATTGTTCTGTAAGTTGTTCAACCGGCCGGTGGTGATGGAGAGCTTGCGCCGCTTTGTAGAGACAGACGATCCGATGAAACACCTGCCGTTGGCAGACCGCGTTCCTGTCGCTTAGTAAAGTAAATCTCACCAAGGAGAACCTGTGCCGCGAAAACGATTTCGACGCGCATTCTCTGCTGTTCTCGTGTTTTTCTCCGCAGTCATCCTAAGCTCATGTTCGTGCGTCGTCGGAGATTCATCGTCAATCGACGCCGTCGGAACCACTACGCTCACGCGCATCGTTCCCATGCCTGATACGGTCAGCCCTGAGGCGCAGAAGTGGCTCGAATCGCTCGCGCACCAGAAATATGGGCCGCAGACGCTTGCCGAGCGACGCGCGGGCACGGATAATTGGCGGGCGCAGGATTCGGCGGAGGCACGCAGACTATTTCCAGTAAACATAGAAGAGAAAACGATCGGCGGAGTACGTACGGATGTGATCATGCCGCTTGAGATGCCTGAAGCGAATCGCAAGAGCGTGCTGATCAATCTGCACGGCGGCGGATTTAATTCCGACTCGGGTTCGCTGATCGAAGGGGTACCGATCGCCAATCTGGCGAAGCTGAGAGTTGTGTCGGTTTATTATCGACTCGCACCAGAAAATCCGTTTCCCGCCGCGGTAGACGATGTGGTCGCGGTCTACGAGGAGCTGCTGAAGGAGTACAAGCCGCAAAATATCGGAATATTTGGCACTTCGGCAGGCGCCATCTTGACCGCGGAGGCTGCGGTAAAGCTGAAGCAATTGGGACTACCGTTGCCTGGGGCGCTCGGCATGTTTTCCACTCTAGCGGATTTCAGCCGTCGTGCAGATTCGCAGAATCTTTTCGCGTTGAATGGATTTCCGGGCGATTTGTCGCCTGCGTACCCGAACAAGATGCCGCCCAACGAATACGCGTCAAACACCGATGTTCGCGATCCGGTGCTGTCGCCGATGTACGCGGACCTGCATGGTATGCCGCCGAGCCTGCTGGTGACCAGCACGCGCGACATACTGCTCGGGAATACTTCGTTGTTCCATCGTGCGTTGCTGCGGGCCGGCAACGCCTCGCAACTGGTTGTGTATGAAGCTCTGCCGCATGCCTTCTGGTATCACTTCCAACTTCCGGAGACCCGTGAAGCGTTGGAACTGATGGCGAAATTCTTTGACGACAAGGTTGTACGTTAGGCTGTTTGCCCGCGCCGCGACATTTCCCTCAATGTCGACACCGTTTGCCGGCAAGATACCCATCGACACTTCGGGCAAGCCGACGCTACAAAAAATGAGCGACCTAGCCGAATGGCGGATGTGGCGGGGTGTGCCGATGAGGCATTCTGCCTGCGGAGGTAGTAGATATGTCAGCAGAATGGCTAGCAATTTCAAATGAGTTGGCGGAAGCCACAGAAAAAATTGGCGCCCACGCGGTGGCGGTGCATACCGAGGCGCGCGGTTCGACGAGCGGAGTGATCTGGCGTCCGGGAATTATCGTGACCGCGGAGCACGCGTTGCGGCGCGACGAAGAGATTCAAGTGACGCTGCCCGATGGCAAAACGGCGGCCGCGAAATTGGTGGGCCGCGATCCGTCGACGGATCTGGCGGTGTTGAAGTGCGATGACGCGACCGCGGTTCCCGCCACATTTGGCGATAGCGATGCATTGAAGGCAGGACATGTGATGCTGGTGGTGGGACGCACGCGCGCCAGCGGGTCTGTGGCGGCGCTGGGTTTCGTGAGCCTGGTAACCAAAGAGCGGCGTTTGTGGGGCGGCGGAGCGGTGTCGCCATATCTGCGACTGGACGTGGCGCTGCAGCGCACCGGCATTGGCGGCGCGGTCGTAAACGCTGAAGGAAAGATTGTTGGACTGGCGACGCCGAAATTTGCGCCGGCAGGAGCGCTCGCAATTCCAGTCGCGATTGTCAATCGCGTGATTGATGCGCTGCTCGAGAAGGGCCGCATTCCGCGCGGCTATCTGGGCGTTGGGCTGCAACCAGTGCGCCTGCCGGAAGGCTTGCGCGAGACCTTGCAGCGCAAAGAAAAGACCGCGGCGATGGTGTTGGAAGTGGAGCCCGACGGCCCGGCACACAAGGCCGGCGTGGTGATTGGCGACATCCTCACAAAAATCGAGGGCAAGCCGGTGATGCGACTGGAAGACGTTCAGGCGCATCTGCATGGAGAGGGAATCGGCAAGACGGTGCGCGCGGAGTTTCTGCGCGGAGGCGCGCCGCGCGAAGTGAGCATCGTGGTCGGCGAGCGGCCAGACGGGAGCCGCTAACATGCAGATTAAAGGACTGGGAGAAGTCGCGGAACGGTTGCGGCGGTCCACCGTGCTGGTGCAGCCGGGAGGCCGCGGCAGTGGCTCGGGCGTGATCTGGTCGGGCGACGGACTGATCGTGACCAACGCGCATGTGGCGCGAGGCGCGCGTGTGGAAGTGAGCTTGTGGGACGGCCGCGAATTTCGCGCGGAGGTTACGTCACGCGATTTGCGACGCGATGTGGCGGCGTTGCGGATTGAGGCGAAGGATCTGCATGCCGCGGAGATTGGCGATTCGTCGCGCGTGCGTGCGGGTGAACTGGCCATCGCGGTTGGCAATCCACTTGGATTTTTGGGAGCGATGACTAGCGGAATTGTGCATGCGGTTGGGCCGTTGCGCGGCCTTGGCTCGCGCGAGTGGGTACAGGCTGATGTACGGCTGGCGCCGGGAAATTCAGGAGGGCCGCTGGCCGACAGCAACGGCCGCGTGATCGGAATCAATACCATGGTGGCGGGACGGCTGGCGTTGGCAATCCCGAGCAACGACGTGACGCGTTTCCTGTTGGGCGAATCGCGAAATAACTGGATGGGCGTGACAGTGACGCCGGTGCGTTTGCCGCGAGCGAGCAGGCAGAGCTTCGGTTTGCTGGTGTTGGGAATTGAGGCGGAGAGTCCCGCGGCGAATGCATCGTTGCTGCTTGGCGACATTCTGCTGGGAACCGAAACAGGCGCGTTCACTGCGGTGGAGGACTTCGCGGAGGCTTTGCAGAAAGAGAGTGCACGCGTGTTGCGGTTGGAGTTTCTGCGCGGAGATTATTCGGGGGTGCGGCGGGTCAGCGTGCAACTGGAAGATCGAGTGCGGCGAGGAGGTTCGATCGCGGCGTGATGCGCGTGTTCGTGATTGCGGAGCCGGTGCGGCGGCGCGAGATGCTTTCCGCGTTGCTGAGTTCTCGGGGTGTCGACGTGGTTGGAAGCGCCAGCGATCTGCAGAGCGCGGAAGACGAACTGCCGGACGAGGAGATTGATGTGGTGCTGGTGGATGCGTCCGGCGAACCAGTGGAAGAGTTCCTGGAGAGTTTGCGCGGGGAAGAGTGGCTGCGGGAATTCGCGACGATTTTGCTGACGCAAAACGCCGAGACACCCTGGACGACGCAAGCGCTGCGGGCTGGTGTGCGAGGGATTCTGCCCGCGAATGTTGGCCCGGAGTTGCTGGTGGCGGCACTGGCGGCGGTGGGACAAGGGTTGGTGGTGCTGCATCCCGAACGGATGGTTGGGGCGCGAACTTCACAGGTAGCGGAGACTGAGGAAGCCGCCGAGATGCTGGAGGCGCTGACTTCGCGGGAAAAGGAAGTGCTTCGCATGTTGGCGGAAGGATTGGGAAACAAGCAGATCGCGGCGCGTTTGCAAATTTCCGAGCACACTGCAAAATTTCATGTGGCCTCGATTTTTGGCAAGTTGGGCGTGTCTTCGCGCGCGGAAGCCGTGGCGATTGGCATGCGACGAGGGCTGATCCTGCTGTAGGGGCGCTGTCCCTCTGCCATGGCGGTGGTGGTTCAGTTTCCGGCAACCGCGCACTCAGCGACCGGGCGACGGCTACTTGCAGTTCTTTTCCACATTGGGGGCCGAAGGTACTTTTATAGCCACCGGCTCGGTCCTAATTACTCCCGTGACCAAGTCTCCGGATCTGCGCCATGCTTTGCAAACACGGAGGGGTCCTCCGCATAACCCCAAGCGGAAAGTTCCAGTTGCAAGATGTGAGAACCGGGCCTAATTGCACCGGCGAAATTCTTTGGACTCTCGTATGGTGGAACCACCCCTGCATTTATTTCGCTCTGAAACGATTCCCCCGGAGCAAGCACAACAAAATCTCGGTCGAGTGAGTCGGAGTTCAGTTTCGCGCGGTTTGATTCAGTCCAATCGATGTTGGGATTGTATTCATACCTGCCTGCCGAAAGATCCTCAAGATTGCGAGCCACTTTTACTCCATACCACGCTTTTCCGATTCCCTTGTCGAGGATGAGTTTCCGATTAGTGTGGTTCGTGTATTTAGGTTTAGCTTAAGCCAGACCGTAAACACTTCCGCGTCACCGTAGCAGTACCTTTGATTAATTAAGACGGGAACAGGTTCTAAACCCTGCTCGGTGCTCGAATGATTAGGAGCCGCAAGGGCCTACACCACTGGAATGCGACTTAGCAACAGGAAAGCGAGTGCAACAATGAGAAGACGTGGACTACCTAGGGCGGTCATCGCTGATTAATTTACCACGGTCTTTCCTTAGCGTCTGATAGCTCGGGTAATCGGAAGCTGATTCGTTATCGACAGGGCAGGGAGAGTTCCCTATGAGCGATGGGGAATGATAAATTGGAGTTATGCGCACATTGGAGCAGACGACCCAGGAGATACTGCAGCTGGCCGCGAAGCAATTCAAGGTGGCGGATGGCTCGCTGAAGGCCGAAGACGACTTCTACAAGAAGCTGGGCATTGACAGCTTGCAGGCGCTGGATATGCTGTCGCGCCTGGAAAATCATTTTCAAATCGAGTTGCCGGATTACGAAGTGCAAGGCGTGAGCGACTTTAAAACGCTCGCCGAACGCGTGCAATCGCGGCTGTGAAACCAATCCAATCATGCTGGATCTGACGAAACTATCTTCCATAGGGGAAGCTCTGCGCGAGGCGCTGGAGACGTATCCACGCGAGCTGGCGCTGATCGAATCGGACCGCGGGCAGGAAAAGGCGCGGCTCACCTATCGCGATTTCAAGCGCGCGGCGTTGCCGCTGGCGAAGGCCATGCAGGAATTGGGCGTGGTGGCCGGTACGCGTGTGACGATCATCATGACCAATCAGTCGAAGTGGCTGATCTCGGCGTACGCGCTGTTTTATTGTGGCGCTGTTATGGTGCCGCTGGACTTCAAGTTGACTCCGGCGGAGCAGTGGCAGCTTCTGCAGCATGCCGGCGCCGAAGTGCTGATTACCGAGTATGCGATTTGGCGGCAGCTTAGTGCTGGCTCGCAACGGAGCGATGCGACGAAGTTGAAAACGGTGCTGGTTACGGAGGCGCCGGCGAACACCGACTTGTGGGGCGCGTTGCGGTGGGAAGAGGCCAAAGGCTCGGGGGCAGGCGCTCCGACGTTTGTTGCGCGGAAACGCGAAGATCTGGGGAGCATTATTTATTCCTCGGGGACCGGCGGGAATCCCAAGGGCTGCATGTTGACGCACGGAAATTATTTGGAGCAGTGCGCGGCGCTGACGGCGTGGTATCCATTCTGGCCGGGCGTGCGGTACCTCAGCATTCTGCCGACGAACCATTCGATTGATTTTATGGTGGGATTTTTTGGGCCGTTTGTGTGCGGGGCGGCGGTGGTGCATCTGCGCACGTTGCGTCCGGAGTTTGTGCGCGAAGCGTTTGTGAAATATCAGATCGCGTATGTCACTTTGGTGCCGCTGGTGTTGAAGAATCTGCAAAAAGGTTTGCAAGCGCGATTCGACGAATTGCCGCCAAAAAAACGTCGTGCATTTGAGACGTTGCGGAAAATCAACATGGCACTGACTGAGGAGCGACCGCGAGTGGGGCTAAGCCGGTTGCTGCTGAAGCAAGTGCATGCGGCATTCGGCGGGAGGTTGGAGGCCATCATCGTTGGTGGCGCGTTCACGGAGCCGGAGACGCTGCAATTTTTCTATGACTTGGGAATTCCAGTTGTGAATGCGTACGGGCTTACCGAAGGCGGCACGGGCGTTACTGTCAACGACTTGAAGCCGTTTCGCGCGGATACGGTGGGCAAGCCGCTGCCGGGGATTGAAGTGGATATTCAGAATCCCGATGAGGATGGAATTGGCCAGGTGGTGGTGCGCGGGAAAACGGTGATGTCTGGCTATTTGAATGATCCGGAGCTCACCGAGCAAACAATAGTGGACGGCTGGCTACTGACTGGCGATATGGGCCGGTTTGATAGCAAGGGGCACCTGCAGCTTTTTGGGCGCAAGAAAAACATGGTGGTAACGGAAGAAGGCAAAAACGTTTACGCGGAAGACGTGGAGCACGCGTTCGAAGGCTTGGCGGTGAAGGAATTCTGCGTGATGGCCGCGAATTATATTTGGCCCAGCCGGTCGATGGTGGGCGAGAAGCTGCTGCTGGTAATTCACCTGGAGCCGGGGCAGGAATTCACCGAGGCGTTGCGCGGAGAAATCGCCAAGCGGAACAACAGTTTAATCAACTACAAACGCGTCCATGGCCTGGTGGTTTACAGCGACGACTTTCCGCTGACGGCGTCGATGAAAGTGAAGCGGAATGTGCTGGCGGAGCGCCTGGAGAAACTTGATCGCGAGAAATCCATCCAGTCAATTTAGGCAAGAACACCTCGGAACAGGTACACTCCTGATTCGGAGGAATGTGAGAGACAGATTTTTAGCGATTGTGAATCCTGCGGCTGGGGGCGGCCGTTCGGCAAAACTGGCGGGCACGGAACTCGCACGCCTTCGCGAAAAAGGATTGCCCGTGGACGTGATTGCTTCGACGCAGCCCGGCCACGCCAACGAACTGTCCAGCGAGGCGTACGATCAGGGCTACCGCAAATTTCTGGCGGTGGGCGGCGATGGCACGGCGCACGAAGTAATCAACGGGATTTTCGCGCGAGGCAGCCGCGTGGACCGTGTCGAACTGGGATTTCTTCCCATGGGCACCGGGAATTCCTTCCTGCGCGATTTTACAAAGAATGGCCCCGAGTCTTCGATGGATGCGTTGCTGGACGGGCGTAAACGACGCGTTGACCTTCTACGGCTGATTCACAGCAAGGGCACGATCTACTCTTTTAATTTAGTGAGTGTGGGATTTACCGCGGATGTAGGCGCGCTGACCAATCGGGTGTTCAAGCCATTCGGTCATTTTGGGTATTTGCTGGGCGTTTTAGTGCGCGTTGCGCAATTGAAACGTCGCGGATTTAAAATGCGTTGTGATGACGACTTGGAATGGGACGAGCGTCTATGCCTGTTTCTGACGTTCAACAATAGCAAGTACACTGGTGGCACGATGCTGATCGCGCCGCAAGCCGATCCATCGGACGGATTGATTGAATATGTGCGCTGGGGACCGATTGGACGGCTGGGCCTAATCAAAATGCTTCCGCGATTGTACGACGGCACGCATATCGAACATCCACTGGCTGCGCGGCGCGCGGTGAAACGCGTGGAGTTTTCCCTGGATGCACCCGTGGATGTAATGATCGACGGAGAAATTGTGACATTGGATTGCAAGGCGATTGATATTCTGCCGGGCGCCATGGATGTGTACATATGAGGCGGGCGTGGGACGTTCTGCGCAGCATTTGCTTATGGGGCGGGAGCTGGCTGCACTTTTTGATTGTCGTGCCGGTGCTGATCGGGCTGGCTGTGATTCTCGACCCGCGCAAACACGATTGGCTGCAGCGCGCATTGTGCCGCAGGATTGCGTTTTTCTCCGGCGCCAAGGTGGTGGTTCGCGAAGATCCCGGGTTCGACCGGCAACGCACGTGTATCTTCATGGTGAACCACGTCAATTTATTTGATCCGTTTATTTTGTACTGCGCGATACCGCAATTGGTGCGCGGCTGGGAACTGGAATCGCATTTTCGCATTCCGATTTATGGCTGGCTGATGAAGCGTTTTGGCAATGTGCCGGTGCCGAATGTGCGCGGCCCTAAAGATTTAAAGCGGCTGTGGAGATTGACACAGGAAGCGATTAACAGCGGCACCAGCTTGATTATTTTTCCGGAAGCGAAACGGACGCGCGACGGACATATCAGCGAATTCGAGGATGGAGGGTTCCGGTTGGCGCAGCAATTGGGCGTACCGATAGTGCCGGCCAGCCTGGTAGGCTCGTTCCATCACCTGCGAACCGGAGATTGGATTTTGCGGCCGACCACGATTTTGGTGCACATCCACGAGACCATCGAAACGCAAGGAATGAAGAAGGAAGATCTGCCGGCATTGAAACAGCGGGTGCGCGATTTGATTGCGGGCCCGGTCGAAGAGTCGATGGCCGAATCCGACCCTGAGAAGAACAGCGTCGCCGCCCCGGTGAGCAGTTAGAGAGTTGCACTCGGACTACGTGCTAGCCGCGATCCTCGAGAGTCATTTTTGCCGCAGCCTTGCCACGGGAAGGGATGGGACGGAATTTTCCCATTGGTTGCTTTGCAAGACGAATCAATCCCTGTTTTTCTAAACTCTTGAGCTTCGCTTCTAGCGACTCTTCGCGGCGTTTTTTAGTTCGCACTTGGCAACTTACCTCAACGACAGAATTTTAGGTTACAAATTGGCGCGAAAACTAGGAAGGACGCGGCCGGCGCGAGTTTCCTGCCAGGTGTAGTAGATGCGGTGGATCACGGTGATTGTGGAGATGACCGCGATTACCCAAAGAACTTGCGCCATGCGATTGAAGACTCCGCCGATGATCAAAAGCACGAGTCGTTCCGGGCGCTCCATAAAGCCGACTTTACACAATGGAATGAGCGATTCGGCGCGCGCACGCGCATAACTGACCATCACTGAGCCAGCAGTGGCGACAGCGGCAAGCACGACATAGGGAGTGCGGCCGCTCACCGAGTAATAAACGAGCAAGCCTAGATACAGAGCCAAGTCGGCGTAACGATCCAGCGTTGAATCGTAGAACGCGCCAAAGGCGGTGACGCGATTCTGGCGGCGCGCCACTTGCCCATCCAGCATGTCGAGGAAGCCGGCGCAGAAAATAATGACCGCGCCAGTGCGAAATTGTCCAACGGCGAACGCGGCGGCGGCGCCGAAATTTACGACCAGACCAAGAAAAGTGAGTAAATTTGGATTAATTCCAGTAGCGGCAAGAGCGCTGACGATGCGGTCAATGCACCACTTTGAGCCGGCGCCAATTGCGCCTGTGAAGGTTCCCATTGTTTTTAGGCCAAGGGGAAATGATACTGCACGCCGCCAGCTTAACCAAATGCTGCGGCCGCTTTGCGGGCGCATTCGGTGAGTGCGACGACGGTTCTGTGCAGCGACGGGACAAATTGGACGCATCGGGAAAAGAATTTGAACACAGCCTTGACGTTGCGGCAGGTAGTCCATAGAGTGCTAAGTCTACCGGAGACCAAGATGGAATTTGACTGTTCGAGCCGCCGCGATTTCCTTTTGAGAATGGGAGGAATCGCCGCCGCATCATTGATCCAAACGCAATGGCCGGCCATCGCCGCCGCGGCCCAGCATGCCCATCAGGCAGTAAAATCCGGTTCATCGCAGAGCTTCGCGGTGTTGACGCCGGAGCAGGCCAAAGAAGTGGAAGCCATCTCGGCATGCATCATCCCGACGGACGAGCAGCCAGGCGCGCGCGAAGCAGGCGTGGTGTACTTCATAGATATCGCACTGAAAACTTTCGCGAGCGATACCAAACCGGTGTACGACCAAGGGATTTCCGAACTAAACGCGCTGACAATGAAACTTTATCCGGGCGTTTCGCGCTTTTCAGCCGCGACCGCCGAACAGCAGGACAAAATTCTAACAGCGTACACCGCTGATCAAGAACGCACGCGAGGGCGGTTTCGACGCTCGCCAGACAGCCCCGACTTTTTCCAGACCATTTCGTTCCACACCATATTCGGCTTCCTGGTTGATCCCGAAGGCGGAGGCAATCGCGATTACGTAGGCTGGAAAGTAATCAATCGAGATCCCGCGCACAGTTTTTCGCCGCCATTTGGTTTTTACGACAAAGATTATCCCGGCTGGCATCCGGCGTCAGGGGATATGGACAAGAAATGACTCAGAGCAAAGTCATCTACAAACCCAGTGATGAAGTAGATTTCGTGATCGTAGGTTCCGGAGCGGCAGGCGGTGTGATTGCGAAAGAACTGTCGACCAACGGATTTCGCGTGGTGGTGCTGGAGCAAGGCCCGTACCTGACGGAAAATGATTTCACGCATAACGAAGTGAAAGTGTTTTCGGAGCACCTGCTGACCAACAATCCAAAGACTCGTCCGACCACGTTCCGGAAAACGCCGCAGGACAAGATCAAAACGCAGCAATCGATTTTGTACGGCACATGCGTTGGCGGCAGTAGCGTGCACTTCACGGCAAATTTCTGGCGTTTTCACGAAATCGATTTTATCGAGCACAGCAAGGTGGGCGACATTCCGGGCGCGAATTTTGCCGACTGGCCGATTACCTACGCCGATCTGGAGCCGTATTACACCAAGGTGGAGTGGGAAATTGGCGTTTCCGGTTTGGCCGGCGCCAGCCCGTTTGATCCGCCGCGTTCCAAGCAATATCCGATGCCGCCGCTTCCGGTGAAAGGCTCGGGGGTGATTTTCGAACGGGCCGCCAGCAAATTGGGATATCACCCGTTCCCGGCGCCAATGGCGATTCTTTCGCAACCGCGGCCGGGCCGTTCTGCCTGCGTGAATTGCGGATTTTGCCTGGGGTTTGGCTGCGAGGTCGGCGCGAAGTCTACCTCGCTCTCCACAGTGATTCGCATGGCGGAAAAAACCGGGCGCTGTGAAATTCGGCCGAACAGCTACGCGCACAAAATTGAGACCGACAAAAATGGTCGCGCGACGGGAGTGGTTTATTTCGACGCGAAGAAAAATACCCATCTGCAGAAAGCCAAGGCGGTCATCGTTTCTGCCAATGGAGCGGAAACGCCGCGGCTGTTGTTGCTATCGGCGTCCAGCCAATTTCCCAATGGACTGGCGAATTCGAGCGGCTATGTTGGCAAGCATCTGATGCCCAACAGCAGCGCGATTGCTTATGGCGTATTCGACGAGCCGCTGAATGATTACAAGGGTTTTGCCGTCAGCCGGATTTTCCACGATTTTTATGAGTTAGACGCCAACAAGCTTGGCTTTCACGGTGGAGGCGGACTCGATGCGCGCTTCGACTTGTCACCGCTGGCGTTCGCCATGAGCGCTCTGCCGCCGGGCACGCCGCGCTGGGGTAAAGAGTTCAAGAAAACGCTGGCGCAGAATTTCACGCGAACCATGGAGATTTTCTGCCACGGCACTTCGCTTCCTGTCGAGTCGAACAGCATTTCACTCGACGATGAGGTGAAGGATGCGTGGGGCCTGCCCGCGCTGCGCATGACCTTTCGCGATCATCCCGACGATCTGAAGCTGGCTGGCTGGATGCAAGCGCGCGCCCTGGAAATTCTGGATGCGGCGGGCGCGAAGACCAAGTGGAGCAATCCCGTCACCGAGCAGCAGTTCGCGGTACATCTACTGGGCACTTGCCGCATGGGCAAGGATCCGAAGACTTCTGTCATCGATCCCGATCATCGCACGCACGACGTGCCTAATTTGTTTTTGTGCGATGGCAGCAGCCTGGTGACTTCTGGACGCGGGCAGCCGACGATGACGATTCAGGCGCTCTCGTACCGCGCTGCCGACCGGATCACCGCGCAGGCGAAAAGCGGCGCAATCCTAAGTTGAGCTAGACTTAACCTCGCAAAAATCAGTGCGCTGACGTGAACGATGCGGTGAAGCTGCATTTTTTGCGAATCTGGGAGAATAGACCATGAAGAAATCAACGTGGCAGGCAAAGATGCTTGCCGCCGGGCTGGTATCAACGATTGTGCTGCTTGGCTGGGTGATGCTGAGCGGCGCGCAGGAGCATCCGGGTTCGCCAAGCGCGCCGACAAAAACGGCGGAGCAACAATTCAAGAATATTCAGGTGCTGAAGGATATTCCGGCGGACCAGGTGATCCCCTCCATGCAGTTCATCGCCAGTTCCCTGGGTGTGGGCTGCGATTTCTGTCACGTAGAACATCAGATGGATAAGGACGACAAGAAAACCAAGCAGACCGCGCGGAAAATGATCGCGATGCAATTGGCTATCGACAAAAATAACTTCAATGGGGAACTGGAAGTGACCTGTTACACCTGCCACCGCGGCACGGCCCACCCGGTAGCAATTCCAATTCTTTCTGCCGACACCGCGAAAATGCCGGCAGCAACGGCGCATGAACATGAGCATGAGCACGAGGCCGAGGGCGATGAGCATGCCGAGCACGCCAATCTTCCTAGCGCCGATCAATTATTCGAGAAATATCTGGCGGTGGTGGGCGGGGCCGACGCGGTAAATAAAATCAAGACGCGGGTGCAGAAGGGAACTATCGACGCGTTCGGTTCGCAATATCCCATCGAAGTGTATTCAGAAGCGCCAGAGAAGCGCTTGTCGATCACCCATCCTCAATCCGGGCCGAGCGTGACCGCGTTCAACGGGGAAGTGGGATGGCTCACGACGCCGGGCGGAGTGCACCGCATGTCCCCGGCGGAAAACGAGGCGGCGCGGATTGATGCGACTCTGCATTTTCCGGCGAAGGTGCGGGAGATGTATCAAGATTTCAAGGTACGACCGGGCGAAGACATTGCCGGGAGGCCGACGGTCGAAGTACGTGGGACGGCAAAAGGCAAGCCAACGCTGCGACTCTTTTTCGATCAGGAAAACGGTCTGCTGCTGCGGTCGATTCGTTATGCGGAAACGCCACTGGGACGCAACCCCACTCAAATTGATTACGCGGATTATCGCGCGGCCGATGGGGTGAAGATTCCGTATCGCTGGACGCTGGCTCGTCCTGGCGGCAGCTTCACCATTAAGATCGACCAAGTTCAACAGAACGTGCCGGTGGATGAAAAATTATTTGTGCCGCCTGCTGAGCCGCCACCAACGCCCGCGAAATAGGTCCGTTCGCCAAGCTCCCGGATTACTAAAACAAAAAAGGCCACGCCGACGAATCGTGGCCCTTTTCTTGTACGCCGCGCATGTTCGGCAGCTAGCGGGTGGAAGTCCCGCCCCAACCTGATGATACGGGCCGATGGACAAGAACCGGATTTGCGGCCTACGGCGTCGGACGAGCGGGCAACTGACCGCGAAGTCCGTATCCATCAAGGACGCTGGTGGTAAATCCGGCGGTCGCGTATCGAAAGCAGTCGGACTTATCGCGGGAGATCTGTTGCGTGTCTCGGATTCGTGACTGAGCGCGGAGTAATCCACGCTGATCCTGCAACAGAAGTCAGCAGCGGGCGTAGTACTCACGCGAGTGAGGAAGGCCCAAACAGTGAGAGCGAGTAGTAGAACGTCGAACTCATGGGTGGCACGGCGCCAGCCAATCAGCTACGGCTGAGTTTTACAGGTTCAGAAGACGGTGAAGCCGAAACGGAAACCTGTAGAGCGGCGAAGCCCTTGTGGCGAACGGCGAATCGAACCTCCGGCCAGCGATGGCTCAACTCACTGAACCGCCGTATGCGGACCCGCATGTACGGTGGTGTGGGAGGGGTGAGCAGGTGACTGCTCGCCTATCGCGCTTTGTTCTGCGACTCCCTCGTATAATTTCTAGACCGGCGTACCGAGTTGTACGTTGGAGCATCTGCATGTCGAGAGGAAGTTCATGAGGAAGGCAGCCGCGAAGAGAGTTCGATGGGTTGGTTATTTTATGTTGCTTCCGCTGATTGCGGCCCCAGGGGCGTTCGCGGACCGCACGCGGCTCAAGCCCGGCTCGAACCGGTTCACGCCGCAGCAAGACATTGAATTGGGGCGCAAGGCGGCACAGGATGCGGAACAAAAGCTGGTGTTATGCAACTCACCGAAGATTGACGCGTACCTGAGCAAGCTTGGCCACCGGCTGATCGAGCATCTGGATACGTTTGGCGCGGACTATCCATGGGAATTTCATTGCGTGAACGATAAGGCGGTAAATGCGTTCGCGTTGCCGGGCGGATTTGTCTTTGTGAATCGCGGCGCGATCGAAGTTTCGGACTATGAAGCCGAGCTTGCCGGAGTGATGGCGCACGAATTGTCGCACGTGGCGCTGCGGCATGGGACGAACCAGGTGACCAAGGCGCAGAACGCGGAACTCTTAACAGGCATTTTGTCGGCGGCGGGCGGAATTCTGGGAGGCTCGGCAGGCTCGGCCATTGGAGGGCTGGGTCAATTTGCGACGGGAAGTCTGCTGCTGCGGTATTCACGCGGGGCGGAGACGCAAGCGGACGTGATGGGTACGCAGGTTTTGTACGACTCGGGCTACGATCCGAGGGCACTGGCGGCGTTTTTTGAAAAGCTGAGCACTGAGCCGGGGCAGAAGAACCCGCCGCAATTTTTCTCGGATCATCCCAATCCCGATCACCGGCTGGAGCGGGTGCAGGAAGAAGTTCAGAAGATGGGAGGCGTGCCGGAGGGCGCGCAGCGCGATTCATCGGAATTTGAAGCGATCAAGCGCGAAGTGATGGCGCTGCCGGTGGTGAGCAAGCAACAGGCCGCGGCCGCCAGAGGAGAGGTTACGTTCCCGGCCGCTGGGACGGTGAAGGTTGGTGCGCCTTCGGAAAATTATGCGGATTTGCAGGCAGGGATATTTTCGATGAGGTATCCCGACAACTGGAAAAAATATGGGCGGGGAAGCAATGTGACGATCGCTCCGGATGGCGGGGTGGTGGATGCCGGGAACGGTCAAGCGGCGTTGGCGTATGGAGTGATGGCCAGCGTGGCGCAGATGAAAGGCAAGCCCCCCAAGGGAGCGGACGCGTTGCGAGATGCGACGCAGAAACTGGTGGATGCGCTGCAGCGGGAAAACAACAACATGAAAGTGACGCGAGAGTCCAAAGAGGTTTCGCTGAATGGGGAGACCGGGCTATCAACTTATCTGGAGACGGATTCGCCGGCGGGCGGAGTGGAGACGGACTGGGTGGTGACGGTGCTGCGTCCGGAAGGCTTGGTGTACTTCGTATGTGTTGCGCCGCGAGATGAGTATTCCAACTTCGATAAGGCGTTCGGCGCGATGATGGATAGCGTGAAGTTCCAGTAGCAAATGACGTGGTCGATACGGCCTTATGAATGAAGGTGGCGTGATAAGGGTCGACCCACCACAAACAGCAATATTCGCACAAATAATTTCAAGCGACTGCAGCACACTATTCTCGCAAATCGGCATAGGGGGAGTGGTCGCCCACTCTCCCTGCCACACCACCGTACATGCGGGTCCGCATACGGCGGTTCAGTAAGTTGAGCCCTCGCGGGCTGGAGGTTCGAGTCGTCGTTCGCCACAAGGGCTTCGCCGCTCTGCAGGTTTCCG
>Ga0209275_10000237_pt1 | contig 19869 bp, 14 predicted proteins | sample HubBroMetageREF2_FD_188344 | JGI IMG/M metagenome (GOLD analysis project Ga0209275, IMG submission 188344) | Reference soil microbial communities from the Hubbard Brook experimental Forest, New Hampshire, USA - Hubbard Brook CCASE Soil... | ecosystem: Environmental > Terrestrial > Soil >... | reverse complement strand
GCAGGTCATTGCCGCCGATCGGCGTGCCCCGCTTCTCCAGACGAGAACGTAGCAATCCGTAGCGGGTGTCCGCTGGAGTCTCGAAGGGCAAGACTTCCAGCACTGCAAGCACCGCGTCTAACTGGGATGAGAGCCGTGGCGAGCCTTTCTTATCGGCTCCGTAACGCAATTCCGCAGCGACAATGATGCTGGTACAGACATTCTTTTCGCCAACCGTGCGAACGTGCTTTGCCACTTTTCCCTGCGGGTTGCGGACGAGATCGGAAACGATGTTGGTATCCAGAAGGTAGCGCATCAAAGCTCGACCGCATCAGGGGGAACATCCAGGATGGGAGGGAAATCCTCGTGCAACGGCGCAAGCTTCGCCAACAGAGCGAGTAGAGATTTCGTGGGAACAGGCTCGATGACGAGCCGGTCCCCTTCCTTTCGCATGATAGCGTCGTCGCCCTGAAATTCAAACTCCCGGGGAATTCGCACGGCCTTGTTCCGTCCATTCTTAAAGACTTTGACGTGGCGTTCGGGGCTTGTTTTGGTGTGCTGCGGTGGCATATGCCAAGCATATGCCAGAGGGGTCATTTTTGTCAACAGTTAAGTCCGGCACCCAGCATAATCTGGCGTGCAGCTCTGGCAACAAAAATCGCCGGACGACTCCTTTTAAGAGGTGTCCGGCAATTCGCCGTGCGTTGCGTTTTAATCTGACCTATGACTACTTAAATGTGATCATGCCGAACAGGCCGTCCTTACCGCTGTTCGGGCCTGCGGTGAAATACAGGGCGTTGGTGTTGCCGTTGATCGAGGAACCGCCGCCAAACTCGAGGCCCCAGAGTTGGTCGATCTTGATGGGTTTGCCTTTCGAGTTCGTGATCGTGCCCACGAGAGCACCAGTTGTAGGATTGAACCCGCTGATGGTGCTGGTTAGATTATTGTCGTTACCCACCAGCAGGGTATTGCTCAGTGGACCAAAATTCTTTGGCGCCATCGCGAAGCCCCAAGGCCGGTTCAACGGGTTGCCATGAATCAGTCGTTTCACCAGTGTCCCATTTTCCTGGAAGACGTCGACATATCCGCCGGGCCCACCGTTGACCGCTGCAAAGGACACATAAAGCATCTTGTTTATATCTTGCACATTGAAGGTCGAGAAGCCCTTGGGTACTTTTGGATCCGTGAAGGACTTTACGAAGTTGAAATTGCCATCGTAAATCTCGATTTGGTTGCTATGGAAGTTGGCAGCATAGAGGAAGTTGCCCGACGTGTACGCGGTTACAGCAATACCGGTGTAGATTGCATTCTTGGCATGATTGTCTACGGCAACCAGTGTTGAAGAGCGGTTGAAGTGCGACCATCCCTGGATGGAGCCGTCAAGAGTTGCGTAAAGAAAAGCAGAGGCCCAACTATCGATCTGGAATTGGTTCGATCCGTTGTAGGCAATTCCTGTCGGGCTGCCACGGCCAGATCCGTTGTAGGTTGGAACGATAACCTGCAGAGACTGGGGATTTCCTGAGCCATCATAGAGTGTGGACCAGCCGTCATTTTCATCGCTGACCCAGAAAGGCTGGCCGGGGCCATAAACCAGTCCCCATGGGTTCTGTAGCAGCGAGTCGGTGTGCTTGGCTCCGCTCACATTGGAGGTGAGTTTCGTCAACGAGTAAGACTGAGCCTGGGCCAGGCTGGGAAGAATTCCGAGGGCAAGCCCCAGGATTGCGGCCAGCGCGAGAAGCCGGTCGGGTTTGGTATTCATGGTGTCTCCTTAGTCAGAATTTCATGAGTCAGATTTTCATGGACGGCTGGCCGTCCGATCTACAGCGCGTGCCTTGCTCGTTCCATTTGGTTTGCGCATGGTGTGGATACTAGGTTCAGAGGCCCGTCGAGTTGTCAAAGAATTTTATGGATTCGATTAATTTTCCGTGAATTTTGCCATCTGGCCCTTGAGCACACCATGAGTAATGCGGAGCTAGGTCAATTGCGCGTAGCACAAGAAGGCGTGACAAATACGGAGACTGTCCCCACATTCCGGTCGTCCCCACATTCCGCGCCGTCAACTAGCGAAGCGCCCAACCCTTCGTACCCAGAAGAATGCCGTGATTCTTTCCTTTTGCGTTGATGTCATAGATACGCAAGTCGGACCAATCCAGTCGTGTTTGGACGTCACGCAGTGAAGGGGCACTCACTTTCTCATGTACCTGTATTGCGAAGAGGATGCTATACCCAGAGAATCGGCGTGCAATTTGGTCGATCACCTCAGTAATGGGAGGTGTCGTGCAGCAAAGGTCCAAGCCGTTCACCTCATCCAGGGCGGTGCCCCACGGAGGCGCAACGAAGGCAACTATACCTCGATCGTGCGGTACGTGGAGATCTTCAAGGAGCGTTACTTACTCGCCATGGACGAGGTCGATCCTCTGTCCGATCGCCGCGAGGTTGCGGTGCGTGAGTGCAAACACCTGCTGGTCGGATTCGAACCCAATGCCCTCTGAGTTTGGCAGATGTCGCACGATCCAAAATAGAGTATTGCAGGAACCGGCGAATGGATCGATCACCACGAATTCATTCGATGGCATGCGTTTGGCAACCGAAGCAACATCGAGTCCAACACGATCGCCGAGTGCGTCACGGGTGCACTCTACCGCCGTGCGGCCGAGCACACGGATGCCGCGATGGTGCCATTCTTCCGGCGGCATTCCGTAAATGCTGATGTAATCGGCATCCGCAAAGCTGTCGAGTCCGTATCGCTTAACTTCCGCTAGGGTGAGCACTTCATTTCGCTTGCTGCCATGAAGCATCAGTGCCCGATCATAGAGATGCGGCAGCTCGTCGCTGCGCTGATTTTGAGGCATCGGGTTAAGTGACCACAATTGGACAAGTTTATCCCCGGAAACACGCGGCGTAGTGGTTGAAATCAAGGCATTACACGTTTTGAGGGAATTTGAGTGTAACCGCGATTTTGCAACAGTTGAGATGAGAGGCTATTTTGTTCCGCCCGCCAACTCGCCCAACGTTTCAGGCTCCACCGTAATCACATCTCGGCCCTTCGTCTGGCCGGTGATGATCGGCTTGTTGGGGACGGTCTCGTAAGCGTAGCCAGTCAGGGTGCCGCTGACATCGTCATATTGCCGGTGGTGCCCAAGCGTCACGCTGAATCTGGCCCAGCCGTAGTGAACTTTGCCGTGAATGACGAACTTCAGTCCCAGATATCGATTCCTGACACCCTTACCTTTGCCGACCCATGGGCCTAAGTCGGAATACTGGCTGGTGCGGGCACCCCGTTTGAAAAGCTCCACTGCCATAAATGGGTGGTGAACGGGGAACTTGCTTATTGGTCCGATTCGGGCGCCTGCGGGCAAAGCGTAGGCAGCGGAAAAAAAATAGCTGCTGCGACTAAAACGTCTCCCGGCGACCGCGTTGTTCATATTGCGGTATCCGGATGCGTTGACCCCTACCTTGAAGTACGACGTGCCCGCGTAATACGTCGTGCGCAGTACAAAATCCTTGATGCCGTCGTGGTTGAGATCAATGTATAAGGGAAAGCCTGTGTGCGTCACTTGATGCGTTTTCGTATAGACAACTTTCGCCTCGGAGGCCCCGGCCAGTGCCAGCACACTCACTCCGGCTGCGCTCGCCACCAGCGCATACGTATTGAGTTGCCGGTTAAGGGATTCGGAAATTTTGAATGTCTTACGGGGCTGGGGAGCGCTGGACATAAGTCTTCCTCTGAAAAGGCGTTTCATTATCCGTTGCGCGCGCCACAATACGCGAAAAAAAAGTCCCAATTAACGGAAAATTCACCGGATCGTCACAGAGCCGTCGTAGGTCGTCTGTAAAGTTGGCGCTGGCAAGATTAGCCCCGCTCGTATTTCCACCCCAATGTCGCACAGCCGATCCCAATTGCGTGATGCAAAAAATCCAAAGAGGAGAACGGTACATGTCTCGAAAAACATCCAAGTTTCGAAAAATGTTTCGAGTTAAGTCTCGAAATAAGTCGCGGATCAACCGTTTGCGTCCACTCGCCGGCCTGCTGGCAGCGGGGTTGAGCCTTCCGGGGCTCGCCGCTGCTCAGTCCAAGTATTACCCGACCTATGTCACCGGCCCGCAGCCGAACGGCTCGTGGGTCGTCAGCGATGGCGCGGTCATAACGCCAACTGGCACCCAAGTCGACCTCGGCATCCGGGTCCGCGCGAAGGCTATTGCGCTGAACCCCAATCTCCGCACTCACACCGCTGCCGTCCTCGTCCTGGGCGCGACGCAGGCCGTCGAAATATTCGACACCAACAACGGCAATGTCCTGCAGAACTACGCCACGTTCGGAACAGATGCGAGCGGCAGCTATAGCGGCATAGCCTATTCGGCGGACGGCAAGCACCTGGTGTTCAGCCAGGACAGCAGCAATGTCACCATCACCAACGTCACTGTAGAGGGCTTGCTGGAAGACAACGCACAGATCAACGTACCGGCGAACAATTCCTTCATCACCTGCTTTCAGAACAGCCCCCCGGGCGCTTATGCGGTGCCCTGCGGCACGTTCTATAGTCCGAGCACTTCTTATCCCGGCGGCCTCGCGCTCTCAACGGATGGCAAGAGCGCCTACGCCCTGCTGAACCAGAACGATACGCTCACCCAGATCGACCTGACCACGGATACGCAGGGTACGCAGATCCGCGTCGGCAACGCGCCGCACAGCGTCTTGATCGACAGTAAAGGCACGACCGCCTACGTCAGCAACGAGGGTGGCCGGGCCGCTACGGAAGCGGACTTCCAGATCTGGTCCGCCGGCACTGAAATCGTCGCCGACTCAGTGGTTGGCGCCGCGATCACCGGTACCGTTTCTGTGGTTGATCTGCCCTCGATGACGGTCACGGCTAACATCCCGACGGGTCTGCACCCGACCGCGATGGCGTTCTACGGACGGTACCTGCTGGTCGCCAATACCTATAGCGACACCATCTCGGTGATCGACACGGCCACCAACGTGGTAGCGCGGACTATCAACCTTGCGCTGCCGATCGGAGTGCCCGGCCAAGGTCCGGCCTATGGCGCCGGTCCGAGCTCGATTGCCGTTGATGCGGAGAATGGCGTTGCCTACGTCGCGCTGTACAATGCCAACGCGATCGCGGTGGTCAACCTCGCCAAGGGCGTGACGAATGCCGTCTTGGGCATGATCCCGGTAGCCTATGCGCCAAGCTCGGTCGTGCTAAACAAGTCCAATAACACGCTCCTCGTGGGCAATGACAAGGGCATTGGCACCCGTCTTTCGTACGAATGCGATTACAACGTCTGCGATTACAATACCCACCAGGACAATGGCACCGTCAGCATCGTCCCCGTACCGCTTCCCGGGACCTTGCAGGCGATGACGCAGCAGGTTATCTACAACAACCACTGGGATCTGTCGCAAAATATCGCGTCTGCCAGCGGTGGCAACCCGAATACCAAGCCGGTCGCAATCCCGGCCAAGATCGGCGATCCGTCGCTGATCAAGCATGTGTTCCTGATCGTCCGTGAAAACCGCACCTATGATCAGATCCTGGGCGACGTGGCCGCCGGCAATGGCGACGCCAGGTTGGCAGTGTTCGGCTACGACGGCAAGACGCACCTGGACACGCCGAACGTGCACAAGCTGGTGAAGCGCTTCCCTCTCTTCGACAATTTCTACGACCCGAGCCGCCAGTCGGCTGACGGTCACCAGTGGATCACCGAGGGCATGGCGCCCTACGCCGACGACATCCAGTCGCCTGACTGGGTCCGCAGCTATCCCGGCGGGAACGCCGGCGATGCACTTGCCTATCAGAAGAAGGGCTTCCTGTTCTCGGAAGCGACGGCTGCCGGTCTGCCGCTGAAGCTCTACGGTGAATACGTCGAGAACGATACGTTCAACCCACCGAACGGGTCGCATCAAGAGCCGACCTGGCGTCAGTTTTACCACGACGCGCAGCGTTTCCTGTCTGGGAAAGAGACGACGCTGTACTATCAGAACACGGTTCAGGCAGAGTCCTCTATCCCGGCCGTGTATAACCACCTCATCAAGAACTTCCCGCAGTTCGATCTGAACATTCCCGACCAGTTCCGCTACGCTCTCTGGATACAGGACTTCAATAATGACATCAAGGCCGGTACGGTGCCCGCGTTGAGCATCCTGTGGGTAATGTGCGACCACACCGGCGGGCCGCCGACCGTGGACGCCGAACAAGCCGATAATGACTTGGCGGTTGGGCGCATTATCGACACCATCAGCCATAGCCCAGTCTGGTCCTCGTCGGCGATCTTCATGGAGGAAGACGACGCGCAGAACGGCGTCGACCACGTCGACGGGCATCGCAGCCCTGGCTATGTTGTCAGCCCGTATGCCGTGCAGTACGGGCCCACCCAACCCTACTACTACACCCAGGTCAATATGACTCGGACGATCGAGCAAATCCTCGGTCTGACGCCCATGAACCAGTTTGACCTCATTGCGTCGCCGATGAGGACAGCTTTCGTCAACAATCCGCCCAAGAAGAACTTCGACCCGTGGACGCACGTGCGGAACCGGGTCCCGCTGGACCAGGGCGTTGGAGCGGACGAAACCAACCCAAACGACAGCGCTAAGATCAAGGCCCTGAGGGCAGGTTGGCTCCAGAAGAAGGCGGAGATCTTTGACGGCAAACTGACCAAGCCCGACGCCGAAGACCCGGACACCGTCAACCATCTGAACTGGTACCAGGCGACCGGGTTTAAGCAGCCATATCCCGGCGAGAGCACGGTTCGACCCGCGAGCGAATTTAACAACCCGGCACCCGCTGGTGACGGAGACGACGACGGGGACGAATAAAACACGTTCCGATTGCAACGGCCCTCTCCCCGATAACCGGGGGGAGGGTTTTTTGTTCATGCCTCCAACGGGAGGCGATGTCGCTCGTCGGACATCCCGACATGAGTGTTGCAATGCGCCTCACGAAGAAATCGAATCTCTGAACTCTTACTCGTGGTTCCATCCTGTCGGACGTTCAGGTTCCAGAGGCGGCTGGATTCTGATGAGTTGAAAGTCTGGAGTGAATACAGCGACCGGCAATTTTGCGCGTTGGCCGGAGAGCAGGTTCAAAAGCTCTTTTCATAGTGGGATATCTATCTTTGTGTAGGGACGCCGAAGCAATGCGAATAGCCGTCGTCGTCGGTAAGGAAAAACTCGGTCTGTCCGTAGTCTCGATCTTCGAGTTCTGAAACACCGTACCCAAGGCTCTTCAATCGCTCTCTGGTTTTGTGTATATCCTTCGGCACCCAGTAGAGTCGAATGCCCTCGTAGTCTTCCGGCTTGACCGGAGTCCCCGCGCGTTGGTTCAGCATGAAACGTAGGTCGCCTTTCCGAAGCATGCAGAAGATCAGCTTGTCGTCTTTGCGCATTTCTGAACTCATCGAGAATCCGAGACCATCAGTCCACAAACGCAAACTGTTCTCCAGGTTTGCGCTCGGAATGACCGGGATGCATGATTCGACAGGCATAACAGCCTCCGTGGCGAGTCTGAGCCTCTTTCGTTCGGAACCTAGAATGTAAACCGTGCCGAAAACTGCAGCACGCGGGGAAGGCCGTTTGGGCTGATTTCTTGCAGCGTGCCAAAATTGCCCGGGCCGGAGTTGGGTACCAGGTAGCAAGTCTGCTTCAGGGTTGCGCCGTCACCGCAGTTGGTCCCAATCGGGTTATATTGCAACTGGTTGATCCCGTTGCCATTCTGCACGTAGTAGTTGGCGTGGTTGAATAAATTGAACGCTTGCGCCTCAAGTTGCAGTACCTTGCCTTCCCTGAGTGAAAAACTGCGGGCCAGTCCAACGTCGATCCTCTCCAACCACGGGCCGTAGAAAGAATTCAATCCAATTCCGGGCGTTGGACCGCCGCCATTGATGCCCCCCGCGGTGTTTGCGGTGCTTTCGTTAAAGGCAGTGTCGTTCAAGTTTCCATTGGCGCCATCGCAGTTGTTGAATGACATAGTCGAACTGGTGCAGGCGGGACTCAACAACCCCGCGTACGGACGACCGGAAGAGAACTCCATGACACTGCTCAGCGTCCAACCTGAGAGCAGCGCGCGACCAGTGTCTGAACCCGTTAGTCTTTCTAAGCGGGGCGAGTAGACGCCGGCAAAGGTAATTCGATGCCGTTGGTCCAACAGCGAAGGAGCGTGGGTATTGCTGAAGTCGAACTGATTGTTGAAGTCCATCCCATTCAGCATGATGCTCTTGGCAAACGTGTAAGCAAATTGCAGGGAAACGTCTTCTGTCATGCGGCGCTGCAACTGTACGAAGAACGAATTGTAATGGTTTTGCGCATGGCTGATGAGTTCGTTGATCTGACCCAGTTTAGGGTTGATGCGGCCTTCGGTCAGCAGACCATTGTCCATATTGGGCAGGGTGATGGTCGGCCCGCTGCAGGGTGCTGTGGTTGCGCTGGGAGGACAGGCGATGTAGGTCGTCGTGCCTTGCAACGGATTCAGGTTCAAGTCATAAGCGCTGCTAGAAAACAGATGCACGCCGTGATTCCACATGGTGCCGATACTTAGAGTAGTGTTCCGGAAGATCTCTCGCTCAATTTGCAAACTCGCCTGCAAAATATACGGCACCCGAAACTGCGGAGAAATCAGGGAAATGTCCGGGGAAGCCTGGAACAGGGGGGAATTACCCGGAAGGATATTCGGAAACGTCGGAGCCTGCTGATTCGGCGAACCTCCCGCGTAACCGATACTCACCGATGATTGCTGTGACGCCAGCCCATTCGAGACCACCGCGTTCCGGTAATTCAGGCCATTCATGTTGGTATAGAACACCCCAAATCCTCCGCGCACCACGGTCTTCGATGCGGGCTGCCAGGAAAATCCCAAGCGTGGGGCCAGGCGTCGGAACTGGTTCGGATACTGGCCGGTCAGCGGGAACGCTGGATTTTCTGCCGGCTGCGGGTAAACCTGGAAGTCCTCGCGCAAGCCCATCTCCAGAGTCAGCTGCGGCAAAGCCCGGAACGAGTCTTGCACATAGAATCCGTAGTAAGGCACGGAAAAAGAAAAAGTCGGGTTTCCGGAAGACTGACTGAAGACGTTGTATTGACCGAGCGCAAAAGCCTCCAGATTCGAGAATTCATAACTGCCCAGGAACGACCCGAACTGCACGGCCGCGTTCGGGTCCGCACCGCCATCATTGTTATCCGCATCCCAGGCGCGATTCATATCGAAACCGAACTGCAGGGTGTGTTTGCCGATTACGTAGTCAACCCGGTCGGAGAGAGAGTACTGTCGTTCAAAAACCCTTCCCACAGAGAAAGGAGCGTTGCCTAAGATAAAAGCGGCCGGGCTATCCAGAATCAACGTGGGGATGTTTGGAGCCAACCCGGTGGGTGTCGAGATTTCGTTGTCTTGCGAAGTGCCGAGGTGAAACTCGTTCAGCAGGTTGGAGGAGAACGTGTGCGTCCACCCCAAGCCGACTTGGAAGGTATGCACATAGGCGTTGGCCAGCGTTTGCGTCCCGTAGTTTCCCACGATGGGGTCTGTGATGACGCCTCCGGGCGAGTTGAACCGGTTTAAATTCAAGCTTAGGAACAGGCCATCGCGGGGAGTGGGCTGAAAATCCAGCCGCGGCGTAATCACCCAATCATTGCGCTGTCTTGCTTTGGTGCCGAGATTGGAATTCAGCGCGTTCACGGTGTTCGAGACTTGCTGGAGGTATACCGGATTACTCGGGTCGGGCACTGAGCCGCTGCCCGGTAATGGCCAGGGCCCGTTGGGCGGAGGTAGCGTCGTACCCGCCGGAATTCCAAAATTGGCAGTCAGAAAAGCAGGTAAGTTCGCCGGCGTCGTCGCCAACGCAGAGTTGACGACGGAAATTGGATTGTTCCGCAGTTGCTGCTCATAGTCTACGAAGAACCATAGACGGTTTCGCAGGATCGGCCCGCCCACGCCGCCGCCGAATTGCTGCAAAGCATCCAGCGGTTTAGGGAAGCCGCTGGCTTTGTCGATAGCGTCGTTGGCTCCCGTGGCGGAGTTCCGATTGTAATAGAACGCACTGCCGTGGAACGCGTTGCTTCCCGACCGGGTCACAGAATTGACGAAGCCCGCTCCACCTCCATAGATCGCGGAGTATGGGCTCACCGAGACCTGAAACTCCTGGATCGCGTCCTCGCCATACAGGTACGGGATGCGGTAACGGCCTATAATATCGGCGAAGTAGTTGTTGGTAGCGTGGCTTCCGTCGACGGTGAAAGCATTGGAGCCATTTCCGTTGGCGTATCCGGAGTCCTCTCCACCCTGTTGTCCGGCAATGCTCACCAGACCGGTATCGCCATCGTAGCTGGTATTCGGAGCCAGCGTAGTCAAGTTGGTGTACTTTCGTCCGTTGAGCGGCAATTCTTCAATGAACGAATGCTCCAGCACCGTGTTGGCAGAGGATTCTTCCGGCCGCAGCAGCGGCGTCGTCCCGATTACCTTAACCGCGTCTGCGCTGGCTCCCACCTGCAGCTTCATGTCCAGCGATGTTGAGTTTCCCACCAGCACCCGTACCAAGGCTTGGACATCGCGAAAACCTTTGAGGGTTGCCGCGATGGAATAGTATCCCGGCGTGAGCACCGGAAAGCGGTAAAGTCCCGCATGGTTTGTTTCAGTAGATTGTTTTACCCCAGTCTGGAGATTCTGCACAACGACGGATGCTCCCAGCACCACCGCTCCACTCTGATCTGTGACCCGTCCGCCGAGCGCGCCCGTTAAAACCGCGTTCTGGGCGGTGAGCAATACGCAGCTCGCCAATACGACCAAAACGCTGCATACCCGCCCATGGGCCATCGGAAGCGTTCTCTTGCCTGGTCGAATGACAGATTCACTTCTCATCTCGGTTCCCAATAATAATCGGGCATCGTCGGCGAGAGCCATCTCGATGTTGACTGGAAGATTTCGCTTCGTTTCTCGCCGCATTCCATAACTCCTCAGTTCGCTTGGAACACTTCGCCGCGCTACGTTGCGGGCACATCGAAGCGGAAAAATAGCAAATGTCGTCTGGTACTACCAGCGAATCGTATTTATACGTGGTCAACACCTGTAGCCATGTCGGTGGTCGAACCGCGGATAGGCCGGACGGGGGTTCGCAGAACACTCGTCGATCCCGACTCAGAGGGCATGAGCAGTCGACCCAAGCTGCAATTTTTCTGATTGCGGCTCAAGGAATTCACGAGCATTTAATTTTGTGGTCATCACCAAGTCATACAGCGCTGGTAAGATTAGACTGACTGTGTTGTGTGTCGACGAGGTACTGGGCGAATTTCTCCGTATCGGGCTAAGTTGTTCTGCCAGTGCCTCAAGTACGCGTTTGTCATCGACAAAATGAACACGCTTCGTTCCTTCTTCGAAACTACTCTCTGGGCCCAACTCGGACCGCTCGAGCGACAAGTCCTCGAGGCGGTGTGGGGCCGGGGAAGTGCCACCGTTCATGAAGTGAGAGAGGATGTCGCGATCTGGCAGACGTATACAACCATCATGACGACGATGGACCGTCTCTTTAAGAAGGGGCTCTTCGACCGCACTCCGGACGGGAGGGCGTTTCGCTATTCGGCCCGGTACAGCCCGAAGGAACTGCAGAGCATGAGTGCGGCGAGCAGCATCAAACAGATCCTAGAATCTGAGTACGCCTTGCTGCATCTTTCGTATTTTGTGGAGGCGGTCGGCGCGCACGACGCAAGACTGCTTGACCAGTTGCAGGCTCTGGTCGAGCGTCAGCGCGCACAGCTGGGGAAGGGAGAACAGAAGTGACATTTGCCGCGCGAGGGGTTCTTGTCTCGCTTGCGTTTTTCGCCGTGGTGTACTCATTGGTATCCGCGCTGGTGGTGCTCACATGGGTGGGTGTCCGCCGCGTGTGCTGGAAGCCTTCATCGAGTTCGGCCAACTTGCTGTTCGGACTGCGGATTTTACCTTTTGCCTTCTCCGTGGCTGTCACTGTGTTCTTTACCTTTCCATCATTCTGGCTACTTGAGCGGAGATCGCTCGACGAGGACACCGGAACCTTCGTTCTCGGGTTGTGTTCTCTACTGATTCTAGGGACTGGCTTGTTTCGGATGCTATGGGCCCAGGCCAGAACGAACCGCGCAGTGACTCGGTGGCAATCGTCAGCGAACAGCGGCGACGTGGGTAGGATCGCTCCTACGACCAAGGCCTCGGACGGTGCACCCCCCTTAATTCTTGTCGGTATTCGGAGACCCAAGGTGATGGTCTCCGATATTGCAGTGACAGTGCTCTGTGACGACGAGCTAGAGGTAGCGGTCCGCCACGAGCTAGGGCATATGCGCTCATTGGACAACCTGAAAAAGGCTTTAATAAGTGCGACCCCGTTTCCCGGAATGCGCACCCTTGAGCATGCCTGGCGTCAGGCGGCCGAACTGGCGGCGGATGACTCGGCGGTGACGAATCGTCGGGAAGCGTTGGCGTTGGCGGCGGCCTTGATCAAACTTTCCAGATCCTCTCAGCGGTGGGCCGAGCCTGCGCTTGCGACTGGGCTTGTTAGCGGATCAACTTCGATCGGCGTGCGCTTAGAGCGACTGATCGAGTGGCGTGTGGCTGGTCGGCGCCACCTCACGTCGCCTTGGATTATTATTGCACTGTTTACAATGATCCTCGGCATCGTCGGCAACTATGGCGTCGCTCTTTCTATCAGCCATCGTTTGACTGAGCTCCTCGTACCCTAGAAGCACTTTAACGAGAGGAATGGGAAGGTCAAGAGTGATTCCTGATAGATCGGCCATTAACTGGCATCCTGTTCACAAGAAAATGGTTCGCTTGCCCGTGTCGAGGCAATTTGCCTGGTCGTGCTTTCGCGAAGCCGGACAAGCTGTTTCAGGTGATGTTGCCCGTGCACTACATGAAGCTTTCTCCACTGCGCCGCACTCAAAGGGCCCAGAATCGGATGGTCGAGCACGTGGACCCTGCCTCCGAAGCGCGCCTCGCACTGCGCGATGATCGCATCCATCGCCACCATCTTTCCCCGATCTCGTTACGCACCTGCTCCGCCGACGGCAAGCCTTTCGGCTGCACGATCGCAGGTGCTTTGAGTCCGGTGGGGATGTGACCCAATCGCACCACGACCGAGGTCAGCACTCGCTGCACCATTGACGCACGCGAGCCCAATCGCACTGCGGCAATCCGGTGACGCGGCTCGGTGATTATGCCGCTTGAGGGGACAATCGGCTAATTGTTTCACTAGGATGAAAATCCCTTTGTCTTCGCGACTTTGGTGCAAATTATGTGTTTTTTGCTCTCGGAGATAACCTGCATGCCGGAAAAGCTGCACCTTGCTGCTCCGTTTCTCATTTTGTGCAATATCCTGCTGCTCAGTCCGAAAGAGATCGCTGCCCAAAGCGCGGCGTCCACTCTCACCCAGTTGTGTAGGCCCAAAATAATCGCCAGCAAGACGGTCGCTTCTGCTGAGCAACGCTACGAAGCTGGGCAGAAGGCAGAGCCTCCACTCACCGACCAAAATAATGGCTTTGCCTGGCCTGACACGCCCATCGGCGTGATCAAGACCGATGACGGCTACGAGTTTTACGCCAGCGATGGCGGACTGCACTCCCGCCAGTTCTGGCAGGGACATTGGTATGGCAACAATAAGTATGGATCGGCCACGCGCACGATTGGTACGTTAGATAGTCCCCTCGGTTCAGCCCCTCCGATTGACGTGACCATCCTTCCCAATCCCGATCCAGCAGTGAATCCTTACTATTCGAGCTATGACTACATGGGGGGCGGTCCGGTCTACAAAGTTCCCGACGGGATGCCGGGAGCGGGCAATTTACTGATGGTTTACCACGCTGAAATCAACACGGTAACTACGCAAAGTTTCTATGCGGTTCTGGCCTTAGCCACATCGACCGACAACGGTATGAGTTGGACCGACCTGGGCGAGATCATTCGCGTTAATCAGGCATACCGTAAAGATCTGGACGGCTACGACATCGGCGATCCGCCGCTGGTGACCTCGCCCGATGGCAAATACTTCTACATTTATTTCCGAGATTGGCTGGCCAATGGAACTACGCATTGGGAAAACACAGTCACGCTGGTTTCTGTCGCCCGCGCGCCGATTGCGGAAGTTCTATCGGCGGCCTTCGGCTCGAAACCGCACGCGGCGCTCTTCCAGAAATACTATGCCGGCGACTGGAGGCTTGAGCCGGGCATCGGCGGTTACTCGACCGACTTGAATCCCAACGCGCCTTACAGCGGTGAATTGCAGGTCGCTTACAACGCCGATCTGAAACGCTACGCAATGATCATTGGCGAAGGCGTGCTGTTTGCCTATGCAGAATCGCCTGACGGTCTGCAATGGACTACCCCTGTGCTCATCCATCAGTTCAGCGGTCAGCCCAACACTTACGTGATGCCGGTGGGTATGGGAGAAGACCCGCGCATCCTAGGCAAACAATTTTATCTCTTCTACACATACGGCGGAAGCGGAGGCTGGCCCAGCAATTATGTGGGCCGGTTCACTGTGACCTGCCAATGAGAGACAAATCCATGCGCAAGCTCGGGGTTGCCATTCGAACCTGCTGTTTCGGTCTGCTTCTCATAACCCGTGCGGGTGCATTCGCCGGGCAGGTGAATGTGACCTGCACTAACACAACCGCGGACGCGGTCAAGCTGAATACGGCCATTGAGAATAGCCATTCCGGCGACCGGATCCAGATTCACGGAACCTGCCTGCTCAACGCTACCATCGTTCTCCTCGGCGATCGCACTTATGAAGGCGATTCGCGAACGGGGACGATTCTTCGCCAAGCTAGCGGCTCCAACCTGCCCGCGTTAGTCGCTTCCGATAGCCGGAACGACGACTGGACCTACACCGGCGATCCCATTCGCATAGCCCAGGTGACGCTTGACGGCAATAGTTCCGCAAATTCCGCCACAAATGCGCTCGTCATCCGCTCATGGCTTACGGTCATTGAAGACATACAAGTCGAGAACGCTCCAGCCGACGGTGTTCAAATCACCAGCCTCAGCAAAAATGGGGTGGGCCTGCAGGGTTCTGAAGTCAACGGGCATATCAGCAATGTCTTCGTAACCAATTCCGGATCAGTCGGAATTCACGTAGTTGACCCCGGCAACAGTGTCACCGACTGGAGTCTTCTTGATTCCTGGGTAGCCTATTCCGGCCAATCTGCAATCTACATGGATAATGCAGCTGGTTGGACGGTGCGGGGCAATCATGTCTATGGCATCCAGCAGCACGCCATTTTTGCCAATAGCTGCTGGGCTACATCTATCGACGAGAACTACATCGAGGATTTTGGCGGCTCGGGCGGGTCGAATACCTGGTACGGAATAGCATGCACCGTGGGTGGCGGAGCGGCCTCCGTGATAAGCGGAAATAAGGTGTTCATGTTCACCAAAGAGCCTCCTTCCGGCGACTTTGTATTTATTGGGGTCCCGCGGGTTAACTATGGGACGGGCGTCATGAACGTGGTCGGCAACACGATTCTTGGCGCCAATGGCCGACATGACACGGGCCTTTCCTATCTGCTTAATGGGGGCACTGGGCTGGAGGTACTGTCGAGCAACAACAATGTCCGGGACGTGCATACCGCGCGATCGGTCGGAGCCGGCGTCAAACTCGTAGACGGATACTAGCTCGTGGATCGATTAAAAGCCGTCATTTTCTGGAGTTGGCAAGGCGATCTTGACGACCAGATCCCTGCAGTGTTTTCTTCTGCGGTGCTGACCAAAAGCTGGCGATGGGCGATCGCGCCGATGTAACTCTGGAGTATGGCATGAAGAAATTCGCATACCTCGTCGCTGTTCTCGGATGCATGCTCTCACATCTCCGTGCTCCGGCACGGGCCGATGACATCGTGCTTTGCGTAACTTTGTGAACCAATCTGACCGATTGACGCCCAAGGAGCAAGGACACCATCCTCGATGCTATGAAAGACGCCGGAGCTCGCGTCATTCGCGCAGGGATCGCTAACAATGATAAAAAGCCTTGATTGCGACCAGCGCGTTTATGGCTTTGACGATTCAGCCGCTGGCCGTTTCGCAGGAGTCAGCCATTCAATCACCAACAGCCCGCTATCAGGTGCTCTTTTTCGTGGCGGAGCCGACGGAGGTGGTCCTGGTGCCTTGCTGTTAGACGAGGCCGGAATCCTCTACGGGACAACCAGCGATGGCGGTGCGTTTGGCCGCGATGGAACCGTGTTCGAGCTAGACAAAGCCGGCAAGCACACCGTCCTATACAGCTTCAAAGGAGGATCAGACGGAGACACGCCTAATGCAAGCCGCTTGGCTCGAGATGCAGCTGGAAACCTCTACGGCACGACTCAAAACGGCGGTAGCAGCGGCCCCTGCTACATCGGCGATGGCGGGCTAAGGCATTGTGTTCAAGGTGGACAGAACGAGCAAGGAGACTGTCCTCTACCGCTCCTCACGTTCCAATTTCGACGGCGACCTAACGCGCAACGCCTTTGGCGGATAGTTTCGATCCGTCGCCGATGGTTACCGTCGCAGTCTCCGGCCTGCCCTTGTGAACGTAAGCGAGTTTCGCTTGAGTTCCTGGCGGCAGAGCGGCCGTCCTGCCCACCAGTTCGTCTCCATCGTTGACTTGTTCGCCGTTCAACGCAACAATGCAGTCTCCCTTTTTCAGGCCGGCTTTGTCGGCGGGGCCGTCAAGAACAACGCTAATTATAGCTGCACTGTGGGCGGGGCAAACGCTCGCCTGCGCCCGGTCCTTCCCGCCGTTCACTACAACGCCAATCATGCCATAAGGTCTTACAAAGCTTACCGACTGCAAGTCCGCCCGCGTGCCGCTGGCCTGCTGTACCCATGTGTCACCGCCATCTTCGGTATGTAATATGATGCCGCTATGTCCCACCACCCATCCGGACAGCGGTGTGACAAATGCCGCTTCCGACAGATCCACCCGCGTGCCGCTGGCCTGCGAGGTCCAAGTTATTCCGGCGTCTTTGGTGTGCAAGATGACGCCCTTCTCTCCTACCGACCAGCCGGATGACGAGGTGACCAATGCAATCCCGCTCAAGTTACGGATGGTTCGGCTGATCTGCGGGTGCCAAACTGTGCCGCCGTCCTCTGTGTGCAGGATTGTGCCACCGCTCCCCACCGCCCAGCCCGATTGTGACGTCGCAAAAGCCACGAAGTCCAGGGAGGAGGAGCTTCCGCTGATTTGCGATTTCCAATTCCTGCCGCCATCCTCGGTGTGCAGGATGACGCCGGCATGACCCACCACCCAACCCAAGCGCGGAGTTGCAAATGCCACGGCAAACAAATTCTCGTGAGTGCCGCTGCTTTGCTGCTCCCACGTTTTGCCGGCGTCCTCCGTGTGCAGGATTGTGCCGTGGTCTCCTACAATCCAGCTGGAAGCGGGTCCGGTCGCAGCTACCACACTTAGGGATTTTAGCGTGCCGCTGGTCTGCACGTCCCACTTGGCACCGCCGTTCTCCGAGTGCCAGATGGCCCCTCCGGCCCCAACTGCCCACCCCGACTGCCGCGCGGGAAACGTTACCGAGTAAAACTCGCCGGTACCGCTGTTTTGTGCCTTCCAGGTGTTCCCGTCTTCCGTGTGCAGGATTTTCGCATCACTTCCCACTGCCCATCCCGACGGTGGTGTATTGCCATTGGGATTTGCGGTGGCGGCTTGCGCCTGCCGTTGCTCGTCCCTGCCGGTTTGATTTCTCGACCGCAAGCTGGCGCGCGCGCTGAAAAAAACTGCGGTTGCGACCAGAATCGCGCATGCCAAGGCGATGAGCATCGCCCACCTTGGCCGGACTGCCTGGGGGCGCAGCGATGTGCTTACCTCCCCAACTCCGTCTCGGACCAAGGCCAACGAAAAGACAAACGCCGCGAAGAAAAACAGCGCAAAACTAATTGCGTCCCAGCCCCAACCCTTTTGATAAATGTCCTGGCAGGCATCGTGAAGCCGGTAGCTGACGATCGCCCAGCTCAGCCAGTACGGGATGCTTTCTTGCAAAGAGGAGCACGCCCTCAGTGTAAGAAAGCCCAGACAAGACCCAACCAGCCCGAAGACGCCGCAAAGCGCCTTAACAGATGCCAAAACTAAAGAAGGGGATTGGTCAACACCGGGAACGGCCAAGGCTTTTGATCGCCCGCGAAACTTATGTGGCCACAGCGTGCGGGCCCCTTGCCGGACTAACAACCAGCCCAACGCTACAATTGTGGAATGCTCGACGAACCACCACATTGCTTCCTTGGCCGGATGGTCGTGCATCAGCTGGAACGCTTCTTGGATGTCCCCTAAAATTGAGACAAGCTTGGGGGAGACATTGCCACGGGTGAAATAGGCGGTCGCGTATTTGATTAAGCCGAATAGTCCATACAGGCCCCACACAGCGAGGAGAATAGGCCCCGCCACCATCATGAACCAGCCTAATATCTTTTGCTTTAGGGGCAGAAGAGTGGGCAACGATTTAGCGAATTCGCTGGGAGTGTGTTGACGATAACGCTTCCGCCGCCGCAATCCGGATCGAAACCATGCTCTACCGAGAGTACCTAAGAAAAGCGAAAAGATTATGAAAAAAGAGGCAGCTGCGTAATCAGAGGTCTCGCGGGCTTTGGAAAATGAATACCAGACGAAGAGCGCGATCAGCCCGCCTGAAGACAAAATTATGATCGCCCCGGCTACTAGTGCGGACCAGCCCACGACTAGGGCCTGCATTCGACGGCTGGCCAGTACCGGCTGCACCAAGGCGTCGTGGCTTAATTCGTAGTAGGTGCTGTCGGACCGCCGGTCGGTGCGCAATAGCCGACTCTCGACCAGTTGGCTCAATGTTTCGCGCGGTAATTTGAGTTGACGAAGCAGTTCGCGTTCATCAATGCTCAGTCGCCGTCCCTCGGGGCTGATGAGAAACTGCTCACACAAAATTCGGACGGCACCCTGCAGATGCCGGCCCGGAATCGAGTGGATCGCGTTCGTATAGAAATTCTCCAGCGTCTTCGCCAGCCCTGCTTCACCTCCAATGTCCTGGAAGCTAAGCACGATTTCTCCGCTTTCCGACTGCTGCTTGAAGGCGGCAATTTTCTCGATGCGCTGGCAAATGAGCTGCAAGTGAAAGGGCTCGACCTGCCTGCCGGGTGTCCCCCGTCCGGTTGTCGATCTGGTCAGATAGTTTAGGATCGAGGTCACAAAATCCGGTTTCAAACGAAACGCCTTGGTCGCGATCTCTTTGTCGTCGATGGCGGCCGGCTCCGTGATCGCTTTCGACGCCATCTCGTAACTGAGCGGCGCCAACCGGTAGCGGTGATCCATGATCTCCGGAATATGATCCGATGCTTCTTCGAGCAACCCAAGGAAGTCTTCGCGCAAGGACAAAACCACATGAAGCGAAGGAGGAGCGTCGCTGAGATTAGCTTCCGCGGGTTGGTGAGACTGAGGCGACACGCCACGGATCAGATAGCCCAGTTCCGACAGGAACTTCTCACGCTTTTCCTGGGATTGCAGAGTAAACAATTCCTCAAATTGGTCGAGAATCAAGACCGGAGTAAGAAGTAGGTCGTTCCTCCAGAATTCCACCGTCTTAAAAAAGCTCCAGAGGGAACTGCGATCGCCGTCCACATATTCCACCTGCTGGCGCTCCGCTTCCGCCCGCACCCCTTCGAAAACCGAAAACAGCGGACCTTCCTCAATGTTATTGACTCTTACAAATAGCGGCATGTTCGCCGCTTCCCTCAGTCGAGGTGCAGCGCCGGCATTCAGGAGCGAGGTCTTACCGAGGCCCGACTTTGCGTAGACAACGACCAGGCGATTCGCAAGGATCTGGTCGGTGAGAGCGATCGAAGCCGGTTCCCTCCCGAAAAAGGTTCGGCGGGAGAACTCGTCGTCCCGAAAGGGCTGCGCTCCAGGATAGCGATGGAGGACTTGCGTCATCATCCT
>Ga0209275_10000236_pt1 | contig 19910 bp, 16 predicted proteins | sample HubBroMetageREF2_FD_188344 | JGI IMG/M metagenome (GOLD analysis project Ga0209275, IMG submission 188344) | Reference soil microbial communities from the Hubbard Brook experimental Forest, New Hampshire, USA - Hubbard Brook CCASE Soil... | ecosystem: Environmental > Terrestrial > Soil >... | reverse complement strand
AGGCCGGCAAGTTTCGTCCAACTCTGCAAGCTGATCAGCAAAACGAAACAGAAAACAATTCCAAATCCGGGGACCAACGCGTCCACGAAAAAGTTGCGTTTGCCAATCGCTTCTGGCGCAAACCAGTAGTGGCGCAACGCGGAAAGATTAACGCCCATAAAAGCGATCAGCGCGCCGAAGGTCACCACTTCTGCGGCAAGTTCCCAAGGAATCGTGAGCACCGCGATGTACGCCAGTCCGCCCACGATCCAGACGTTATAAATTGGATTACTCTTGATCGGGCTGAGGTAGCCGAAAATCTTTTTGGGTAAGACGTCGTCGCGGCCCATACTGTAGAGCAGGCGTGCCGCGCCAACATGTCCAGCAAGCCCACACGCGATACTGGAGATGAGCAACATCACGCCATACGCGGCGAAAAGAACGGGGCCACTCGCCACGCGTGCCACATCCATGAAAGCAGTTTCGGGATTCTGGAAAGTAGTATGGTCTGGCCAAACGCGCTGCGCCAGATAAACTTGTAGCCCGCTGAATAGCCCGGTGAACACACAGACCAGCACCGACGCGAGCAGAACGTTGCGTTTCGGATTCTTTACTTCTTCTGCCAGGATCGATACGCCGTCGAAGCCGATAAAGACTAACGCTGCGAGCGACGTGCCTGCGGCGAGCCCTCGCAAATGAAATGTTTTCGGATTGTAGATGGGCTGCAACGAAAACAGCCCGCTGAAATGTTCATGCAAAACGATGTAGCGTACTGCTTGTACCAGAAAAACGACGGTAACCAGCACCATGAAAGCCAGCAGCACTTCGTTGGTGCGTGCGGTGAACTTAATGCCCTGCACAGTCATCAGGGTAATGAATCCAACGGTGAGCGCCGCCAGAATCGCAAACGGGATTTTCGGCGCCATCCGTTGAATCGCCAACACGGCGTACAGTGCGTTCTGCACCGGTTGAAACAAATATTCGAGGAACATCGCCCAGCCCACGACGAATCCCAAATGCGGGTTCAATCCGCGGCTAATGTAGGTATAAACGGAGCCGGAGGACGGGTAGACGTGCGCCATGCGTCCGAAACTCACCGCCGTAACCGACATGGCGACCATCGCAAGCAGCAACGTTAGAACAGTATGACCGTGAGAAAGAACCTGCGCTTCGCCGAAGAGTGGCACCGCGGCAATCGGCGACGTAAGAATCACGCCGTAATAGATGAGGTCCCAGAGACTCAGAACGCGTTTCAGATGAGGCTGCGCAGGTGCCGCTGTTTGCACCCCGTCTGTGGTTGTTGCCACCCTGACCTCTTTCTTTATTTGCGAGCTCTGATTCTCAGTGGATCCATCAATTTCTCAGACGGCGTTTCGAATCGCGCTAAAAGAAAAATCGCTCTTTCTTCCGTGCTTTCTGATAATTCTCATGTGCAGTTCGCACTGACTCGCGCTCGGAAACTTCGGCAATAGGCACGTCCCACCAGGATTCGTAGCCGGGAACGTGTTGATCGTATGCGGTTTCAATAACAATTACATTGGTGCGCGTTTCTTTCCGCGCAGCCAGCAGAGCGTCTCGCAAGTCTTCGTGGGTTCGCGCGCGCACTGCGTGTGCGCCTAAGCTGCAAGCATTCGCGGCAAAATCCACGGATAATAGTTCCCCGTCATAACGTTCTCCGCGCCTGAAACGGTAGTTGGTGCCCATGCCTTCATTGCCGCAACCACGGCTCAAACCACCGATGCTGGAGAAACCGTGATTGTCGAGCAGGACGATGTTCAGTTTGCAGCCTTCTTGCAGCGATGTGACGATTTCCTGCGCCATCATCAAATACGAACCGTCGCCGATTAGAACGTAGACTTCGCGCTCCGGGTTGGCCATCTTGATTCCCAAGCCGCCGGCGATTTCGTAACCCATGCAAGAATAGCCATACTCCATGTGATACCCGCCAGGTGCTCGTGTGCGCCACAATTTGTGCAAATCGCCTGGAAGACTTCCGGCGGCGCAGACCATCACATCGTTGGCTTTAGAAAGTTCGTTCACCAGGCCAATGACTTCCCCCTGGCTGACCGGTGGCTCCTTTCGCATCGAATAAATGCGATCGACTTCCGTTTCCCACTCGGCACGGAATTTCTGGATTCTCCCGGCGTATTCACTGCTTACGGAATAACCGGCCAGAGCCGCGCGGAGTTCGTCGAGAGTCACACGCGCATCGCCGACCAGCGGGATAGCTGCATGCTTGTAGGCGTCGAATTCGGCGACGTTAATGTTGATGAATCGCACCAAAGGATTCTGAAAAGCCGTTTTCGAAGCGGTTGTAAAATCGCTATACCGTGTGCCAATGCCAATGATTAGATCGGCTTCGCGCGCCAGAATATTTGCGCCGGGAGTTCCGGTTACTCCTACCGCTCCAACTTCCTGCGGATGATCAAACGCTAGCGAGCCTTTGCCGGCTTGCGTCTCACTTACCGGAATTCCCGTGGCCTTGGCAAACAGCGAGACCGCATCGGATGCTTCCGAATACAAAATGCCGCCCCCAGCAACGATGAGAGGCCTCTTCGACGCACGTATCCATTCCGTCGCACGCTTCAACTGATTGGAGTCGCAGCGATTTCGCGGGATATTCCAAATGCGCTTCCGGAAAAACTCTTCGGGAAAGTCGAACGCTTCGGCCTGAACATCCTGCGGCAGACTAAGTGTGACCGCGCCGGTGTCCGCGGGCGAGGTTAGAACGCGCATCGCTTCAGGAAGCGAGGTTAGAAGCTGCTCAGGGCGCTGAATGCGGTCCCAATAGCGCGACACCGGCTTGAAACAATCATTTACCGAAATGTCTTGCGACGTTGGCGATTCCAGTTGCTGCAGGACCGGGGCGACATTGCGCCGCGCAAAAATGTCGCCGGGCAAGAGCAAAACAGGCAGGCGATTTACGCTGGCAGCAGCGGCGCCAGTCAGCATATTTGTGGCGCCGGGTCCGATCGACGTCGTGCAGGCCAGGGTCTGCATGCGGAACGAGCCCTTCGCGTACGCCGCCGCCGTGTGCACCATAGCTTGCTCGTTGCGACACAGGTAGTAGCGCAGACCTCGATCCTGCTCCAATGCCTGACCCATTCCCGCCACATTGCCGTGCCCAAAAATGCCGAAGCAACCCTGAATAAACCGCAACTCTTTGCCATCGCGCGCGGAATATTGCTGCTGAAGAAAAGCGATTACTGCCTGGGCTACGGTGAGACGGCGTTTCATCAACTGAACTCCCCGAAAGAACCGCACGAATTGCGCATAAGCATGCCGCAGATGGAGGCGGTATGCCACTGGAAAGCGCGGTGAATGCCTAAGCGCTTATCATACTGGCTGTGATTCACCTGACTCCTGAAAACGTTGGATCGTGTCGCACGGAACCGCGACCTAAGTCTGAAGTTACCGAACCAGCGGCAGGCGCGGATCAAGATCCTTCCAAGTCGACTTGAGCCACACATGATTTGGATCTTCGGTTACCGCCAGAGTGCGCGAAGTGCCTGCCAGAAAATTGAGGTAGTAGACGTTGTAACCCGGGCCCGCAACGACGGGATGATATCCAGAGCGCACCAGCACGGCATCTCCATCTTCTGCGCGTACCGTTACATCGTGAGACTTGTCTGGCGCATACAGTCGCTGCAGCGCGAATCCCTCTCGCGGCCGATCAATTCGGTAATAGTAAATCTCGTCCAGGTCGACTTCCGCAGGCGGGTTGTGAATGTCGTGCTTGTGTGGCGGGAAGCTGGACCAATTTCCCCCCGGCGTATAGACCTCGATGACCACTAGCTTGTCAGCCGGAAAGTCTGGACGAATGATGTCAACAATCTGCCGTGAAGCGTTTCCTCCGCCTCGCAGGCTGCTAACCACATCGTCAGGAGTAATCAGCTTCGGTTGCAGTGCGGCTTCGGACGGTGCGCGGCATTCTGCCAATTCACACGCGGTCTCCGCTTTGAAAGTGACTGCATTGCCCGTCGGCAGGTATACGCAATATGGCAATCCGTCGAAAACGTTGGCGCGACCACCGATCTTCTGCGAACCGGTGCCCCAATCCACAGCGCAATGGCCGCCAAGGAGAACAAAAGCAGCCTCCTCGCCGTCAGTACGCGCAGTGTACGTGTCCCCGGGAGCGAGGCGACGCACCGACATGCTCATCCATTCCCAGTTGACATTATCGCGTGAAAAACGCAGCAATTCTCCCGATTGTCCATCGGGAAGAGGCCGGGAATGGACCACGTTCGGCAAAGTGCTCATACACAGACTCCAAGTCGGCCGATCAGGAGAGCCTCCACATCATCATGGTTAGCATTATTATCGCATCAAAGCGCTTTGCCAGTCACCAGGCAGATTGCCTGACCAGACGTCAGAAAGGAAGTATAAATCGGGATATTTTCTCGATTGTTTATTTGCTAACCGGCTAGAGTTTATCCTAAAGAGACCACCGTTTGTCAATAATGCAATTGTTAGAAAAGAACGGTGCAGAGGCCGCGACTCAGGGGGTAATTTAGGCCTGATTTTTTGGGTTTGACTACTTTTTAGGCGCTTTGGGATTTGCTTTTATTTTCGTGTTCGATGGCTTGGATGGTGCGCTGCAGCCAAGCTTCAACGCAACTTCTAACTCTTCATCCGTTCCCCACTCACAAAGGGAATTCAGGCATTCGCCCTGGCTGGTCAATTGGATGTGGCGGCAGGGATAGCGCAACTTCTTGCGGAACAAATTGGATTAGGGCACATTCTCCGCATGGGCGCGGATGTTCCTCCCCCTGAAAGTTGATACAGGTCGGCGAGTCTTCGAACATAAAGGTGGGTCGCCAAGGGTAGCGGGGGCCCTTGCGATATCCGCCCTGTTCAAGGAAGGAGAGTTCGGCTTTGAGCAGTTCGAGGATGTCGCGGTCGTCTTGCATGAAAAGATTCCCAGAATACTCATCTCATAGGCGGAACGAGAAGGCCGTGATTGGAGTCACTACAAAGAGTGATGCGTGTCACAGGTACCGGCGCTCCCATCCTGTATCACTATCACATTGACAGGTGACGGCATGCCCTCCGATTTAATCCGCAATGGGAATCGCTTTCAGTTTGTCACTAAACTGGACGGGAGTGCGCTCCCCGATGGGAGTACTATGCGTACGCCGTACGGCCTGGAAATCATTGAGAATTGCCTAGCGTGTCCCCATCGCGAGGAGCGGCTGTTCTGTAACCTGCTAGAACCGTGCGTGAAGGCTTTAGCGGCCATAACCTCCTCCGCTGCCTATCCTAAGGGAGCCACTCTGTTTGTAGAGGGACAGCCCGCCCGGGGCGTGTTTGTGCTGTGCAGCGGCCGCGTGAAGCTTTCTACTTCTTCGGCGGACGGCAAAACGCTGATTTTGCGGATATCGGAGCCCGGGGAAGTTCTGGGGCTGCCGGCCAGCGTGACCGGAACCTGTTACGAATTGACCGCGGATGTGATTGAACCTACCCAAGCCAACTTTGTCTCGCGAACGGACTTTCTGAACTTTCTTAAGGAACATGGAGAAGCCGCACTTCGCGTGGCGCAGCAGCTGGGCGAAACTTACCATGCAGCAATCTCCGAAATGCGGACGATCGGCCTGTCGCACTCTGCCGGCGAAAAACTAGCCCGGTTCTTGCTGGAATGGTCCTCGAACTACCCTGAAGAAAAGGGTCAAGTAAGAATTAAGCTCACCCTGACTCATGAAGAAATCGCCCAGATGATTGGTTCGTCACGCGAAACTGTCACGCGGTTGTTGGCCGATTTCCGCAAGAAGCAGCTTCTCCAGGTTATGGGCTCCACGCTCATCATCAAGAATAAAGTCGCACTGGAAAGCATTGTAAAAGGCTGAGCTCCACGTTTTCAGCTAGGCATATTTTCAGCTAGACATATCAAAGCCTGCATCTATTGGCCGAGTTGTACTGCGCTGTCGTAGCCCGTCATTTCCAAATACCCTACTCCAGTAATCGGCGAGTCTTTTCGCTGGCCGCCCACTGCGATGGCGCCCTCCCAATAATTCGGGGCGTATTTGGAATTCCCTGACAGCTCCTGAGACGCGAGCGGTGTGGTTGCATCCAAAGCAAGAGCCAACGCTCGAATCGTCACTTTCCAGTGAATCGGATAGCGCACGGCTTTATCAGGCCGCTCCCAGAATTCCTGCTCTGGTGCCAGTGTAAAATCCGAAGCGCGCAAATGTTGCGATTTGCCCCGCGTGTCGACGAACGTCCCGGCGGAAAAAGGATCAACCGATCCGTCCTTCCTGCGAATGCGAAACAGCATTAGTTCGGTATCGTCATCAAGCTGCAGGCTGAACCAATCCCAGCCAACCTGATCCGCTTCCAATTGGTGCGTAAAAAATTCGTGGTCCATCCAGCTCAAGCCCGAAACGTTATAGCTCTTGCCTTGCAACGTGATGCTTCCGGAAGTCTTCAGACGCGTGAAGGAAATGTAGTGAGAGGCGTGTCCTACGCCCGCGGCCTTCTGGCTGACTCCGTTCTCGCCTTGGATGACGGGCGGTTTTTCCGGGTGTAGCCGCAACCCAAAAGTGAATCGGTCATCCACCGCCTGAAGTTTCTGATCGTCCCCGCTCCATTCGGAACTCCAATTACCGTTCCAGATGCGTTTGGCAGATGCGTCGACACCCGCGATACCTGGGCCGGTGCGATTTGTCCGCTCCGAATGATAAAAAGCGCCTCCATCAAGATCACTGAGTGCCAGATGAGCCAGATAAATATCATGGGGATCCCATGTGGCATTTTTGGCTGCATCGCGATCGATAGCTTCTCGAAAAAAAGTGAGTTCGAACCCGAATCGGTGGCCATCTTCTGCCTTGAGATTTCCCGTGTAGTACCACCATTCAGTTTGAAAATCGGGATGACTAAAATGATCGCGCGGGAATTCGTAGCGATAGCCCGGAAGCGCAGTCTTAAATGGAGTTGTGACCGGCGCTGATTGCAGTAACAAAAGTGCGGCGAGCCCGGCGAGGAACTTACTCTTCATGAATGACCTCGAGCGGATCGAGCTTCGCCGCCAGGACCGCAGGATAAATTCCAGAAATTAGGGTCGCCAGGTAGACGACGACAAGCGCTCCCAGTAACACGCCGACAGGCCAGTGGAAGTGGATGGTCCAGCCGAACGACTGCTTGTTGATCACGAACACCAGGATCAACGACAGGAAAAACCCAAGAATCGAACCCGCCAGCGTGGCAAGTATCCCGACGAGCCCGGATTCCACCAGAATCAATTTCCGCACCTGGCTGGCGGACGCGCCGAGAAAACGTAGGAGGCCGAGTTCACGTCGTCGATCAATCACTAGTGCCAGTAGCGCTCCAGCAATACCCATCACCGCCACGATAACAGCAACCGTTTCCAACGCGTAGGTAATTGCAAACGTGCGATCGAAGATGCGGATGGCCTCGCTCCGCAGATCGCGGTCGGAAAAAATCAGCAGATGATTCTCAGCACTGACGTTCAGGATGCGCTGCCGGACCTCTTGAACATTGGCATTCGAAGCGACGAAGACCGCCAGGTTGGAAGGCGTGGGATCGGGCAAATAGCGCAGCATCGTTGCGCGGTCCATGAGGATGTAGCCACGCTCGCTGGCGTAATCGTAGGTGATTTCCACGACGCGAAAATCTGCGCGAGATTCACCGAGCGACAGCGTGACGGTGTCACCTGTCTTCAGGTGATGCTTGTAGGCAAACGGCTCACTCAGGATGACCGCGTTGTTTCCACGAAGCTCGGTGAAGACTTCTCGCGTCGGCCGCCCCGACAGAAAATCGGATTTTTGATTGGCGGCGGCTTGATCCAGATCGACGGAAGCTAGTGTTGCGGGCGTCTGGTCGTAAGTAATTTCATAGGCACGCAGCCGCTCGACAGACGCGATGCCGGGAACCTTGGCGATTCTTGCGGCGAGGTCTACCGAGATGGTGGGGTGACGATCGGCGGCAGGATCTCCTGCCGGTCTGATATAAAGGTCGGCAGGAAGTTCGTCATTCATCCACGACACTACGGTTTGGCGAAAACTGCCAACCATGATGCCCACAGATGTCATCATGGCCACGGCGGTGGCGAGTGCTGCAACCAGCACGGACGTTCGTCGCAACGAAGCCGCTAGACTTCGTGCGGCCAGCAAGCCTTCCACTCCAACGATTTGTTTTAGTGCTTGCGAGGTCGACATGGTGATGAAATTCACCGATGCGGGAATTGCGAACGATGCCGCGAGTATCAGCAACACCGCGGCTACATAACCGAATAGAGGCTTGCCGCCAACTGGAGGTGCGAGCGAAGTTCCGGCGGCCATCACTGCAAACAGAAGAGCGAACAATAAGTCGCGTCTTGTGTGCGTCTGCATCACATACTCGCGACGTCCTCGCGCCATGGCTTCGACCGGTGTGACCGTCATCGCTTCTCGTGCGGGTGCCAACGCGGCGGCTACCGCTACTCCAGTCCCGATCAGAATAGCAATCGCCACCGCGGCACCGTTTAGCTCGATAGGTCCCGGGCGACTGCTCACATATAGCGATTCCACGGTCAGCGCCATCAAATTCACAGCGCCTTTGGCCATCACGCGTCCTAAAGGTAACGCGATCAATCCGCCGGCCAATCCGATGCATGCGGCTTCGCCCAGAAACGCAATCAGGACGTTGGCGCGACTGGCGCCGATTGCGCGGACGATACCAATTTCCGCGCGGCGACGCACCACCGAGACCGAAATCGTGTTGTAGATAAGAAAAGCTCCTACGATCAGGGCGATATAGCTCAGCAATCGCAAATTCCAACGAAAGGCCGCGAGCATTTTCCGATTTTCGTTTGTGGCTGTGCCTTGGTGTCGTATGTCCACGCCTGAAGGCAACGCGCTGCGCAATTGTCCCTGCCATTCCACCACATCGGAGCCTTGCGGTAGCTTGATTAAGATGCGGTCGACGCGGCCGAAGCGATGCAGAGCACGTTGCGCGCCGGCAATATCCATGACGATCGCGCTTTCGCCTCCGCCGGAATCAGGGTAAACGCCGCGCACTGTGCACAAATACGTCTGGTCGTTGATCAAAAGTTGAATCTTGTCGCCAGGATGTTTCTTAAGGCTTTCGCCGATCCAGATGCTGGTTGGATCCGATAGCGTCGATAGTGCGTTTTCTGATTTGTTTTTCGATTGCGCGTTGGAAACTTCGTGCTCCCTCGCAGCGACATAGCGGCTGCCTTCGGCGATAAGATCGACTCCGACCAGCGGCAGCGTTTCCTTGGATTCCACGACAACGGCGTAGTCTTCCATGCGCGGCGAGATTCGTAGCGCATACGGGAGGGCAGTCAACAAGCCGACCGCCTTTTCGGGCACTCCTCCGGACGCCACAACTTCCAGATCGTTATCTCCCGCCAGCGTTTCCATCGACGAATGGAATGAACCTGCCGCGGCACCGCCTGCAAGGTCAATCGCCAGGACCACGGCCACACCCAGTGCCACCGCAAGTACCGTTAGTAACAATCGGACCGGCTCGCGAAATAACGGCCGCACAATCATTCGGTAAAAAAGTTTGAAACGCACCATGTTTAGCGCCGTGTGATTTCTTCGATTTGACCGTCGCGCAGCTTCACCAGCGTGTCGGAGATGCCCGCCGCTTCCATGCTGTGCGTGGCCATGATAGTCGCGGTCTTCTGCTCGCGCGTGAGCCGCAACAACAGTTGCAAGATCAGGCCGCCGGTGGTGGTGTCCAGATTTCCTGTGGGTTCGTCGGCCAGCAGAATTCTGGGTGAGTGCGCGAGGGCTCGCGCAATCGCAACTCGTTGCATTTGTCCGCCCGACAATTGGTGCGGATACCGCTCGGCGAGTCCATCCAGCTCAACCCAGCTTAGTCGTTGCAATGCATCTCTACGCGAATCGCTCTTTCCAGCAAGCAGCAGAGGTAGCTCCACATTTTCCAGCACCGTCAGGGTGTGAATCAGTTGAAACGACTGAAAGACAAATCCAACTTTTTCCCGCCGTATTTTCGTTTGCTGTGCATCGTTGAGCCCGGTGGTCTGCTGCCCATCGATGAGCACTTCACCGGAAATTGGGAAATCCATTGCGCCCGCGAGATGCAACAGCGTGGATTTTCCGCAACCGCTCCGTCCCACCAGCGCGACCAGTTCTCCCGGTTCGACATCCAGAGAAATTGTGCGCAATGCGCGAACCGGCTGGCCGTCAGTCGCGTCGTAATCCTTGCTGACATTGTGGAACGATAGAATTGCCATTAGCTCTGTGGCTTCCTGAAGACCCGGCGCGGGTGCGTTGGTTTAAAAGACTCAACATGCGAGCAAGTTATTGTTTCAAGCCGCTCAGTGCTTTCTCGATCGCGGAAGTTACCTGTGGCGAGTCGGGCTCGACGGCGGAATCGAATCGGGCAATGACTTTGCCGTCCGGGCCAATCAGAAATTTCGTGAAATTCCAGCCTATTTCGCCCCCGGTCTGCGGGTGAACAGTCTTGTCGGTCAAATATTGGTACAGCGGCGTAATATCGCTCCCCTTGACGGACACCTTGGCCATCATTGGAAAGGTCACGTGATATTTCGCTGTGCAAAACGTTTTGATCTCTTGATTCGTTCCCGGTTCCTGCGCACCAAAATTGTTCGCCGGAAATCCAATGATCACGAAACCTCGGTCCTTGTACCTTTCATAGACCGACTCCAGTGTCGAATACTGGGGCGTGTAGCCGCAGCGACTGGCGACATTGACCAGGAGCGCGACTTTGCCTTTGTACGACGACAGTGGCACAGATTGGCCATCGATCGAATTCAGTGTGAAATCGTAGATGGTCTTTTCCGCAGCCATAAGTGAAGTCCCCAAGAGTGCCACCAGCATAAGCGCTTTTTTCACATTCACTCCAATACCTGCAACCGCGTCTTTAACCAAAGCAAGTTTACCCCGACAATGCACCCTTCCGCGACATTCCGACATGTTCGGTCAAATGCTCTATTTCTCCGGGTTCAACTCTGCGAAGGGCCGTACTCTGTGCGAAATTGCCGATTCGCCTGGCAACGCATGCCCGTTCTCCCATTCGATTCAACATGTTTTGCGTTAGGGGATTGAGCGTCCATTGCGACTGTTATAGACTGCGCCAGACGTTGAAGCTGTTTGTACGTAAGTTTGCGACTCGACTACGGAGGTGCGCTTGCTGATTGCGTCCGGGATGGCGGTGACCCATCGAACGTTAGCGCCCATCGACCTGGTCATCATTGCCGTTTACTTCCTGATCGTGTTTGGCATCGGCTTTTATTTTTCCCGCAAGGAGCGGACTTCTGAGGACTATTTTCTAGCCAGTCGCAATATCGGCTGGTTTGCGATTGGCGCCTCTCTTTTCGTTTCGAACATCTCCACCGAACATTTCATCGGCCTCGCAGGCTCCGGCGCCGCTGTGGGCCTTGCTCCCGGGCATTACGAATGGCTCGCGTCGCTGATTCTGCTGCTTCTGGGCTGGGTCTTCGTGCCGTTTTATCTGCGTTCCAACGTGTTTACCATGCCGGAATTCCTGGAGCGCCGTTTTAATCGCAATTGTGCAACCTATCTCGCCAGCATTTCGATCATCGCGTATATTTTTACGAAAATTTCCGTCCACCTGTATGCGGCTGCAATCGTTCTCGAGCGCGTAGTCGGCTGGAGTCCGTTAACGGCCGCCGTTATTCTCGTAATTGCCACCGGCATCTACACGGTCGCGGGCGGCCTGGCCGCGGTGATCTACACCGACCTGGTGCAGACCCTGATTTTATTGGCTGGCGCACTCGCACTTACTTTCATCGGCCTGGATAAAGTCGGAGGATTCGCAGGGTTGCGTGCGGCTGTGCCACCGGAATACTTCCACATGATGAAGCCGATGAGCGATCCAGCGTTCCCGTGGACCGGCATTTTCTTTGGTGCTCCAATTTTAGGGATTTGGTATTGGTGTACCGACCAGGTTATTGTGCAGCGCGTCCTTTCGGCGCGAGATGAAGGTCACGCCAAAGCTGGAACGATTTTTGCCGGCTACCTAAAAGTTCTTCCTGTCTTCGTTCTCGTTCTTCCCGGCCTGATCGCCTACGCGCTCTATCCACAAATGTTCACTCTGGTCGATGGCAAAGTCACCAACGGCGACATCGCCTACCCCATGCTCATCGTTAACTTGCTGCCTGTGGGGTTGGTCGGCCTGATGATTGCCGCTCTGCTCGCCGCGCTAATGGGCGCGATGAGTTCCGTCTTCAATTCCGCATCGACGATGGTCACATTGGATTTTTACAAAAAGTTTCAGCCCAACGCGAACGAAGCCCAACTGGTGTTGTTTGGTCGCATTGCGACCGGAGTAATGGTGTTGCTTGGCCTGTTGTGGGTGCCGTTCATCCAGTCGATGAACAATCAACTGTGGCTCTACCTGCAGAGTGTGCAGGCGTACATCAGTCCTCCGATTGCCGTGTGCTTCATCTTCGGGATTTTGTGGCCGCGCCTGAATGGACAAGGCGCCATCACTTCTCTGTTGGTAGGTTTCGTCTTGGGTGCGGCACGGTTCATTTATGAAGTACTGGATAAGTCTCGTCATTTCAGCTCGCCCACCATTCGATGGATGGTCGACATGAATTTTCTGCACTACGCCATCCTTATGTTCGTGGTGTGTACGCTTATTCTGATCGGCGTAAGCATGATGTTTCCCGCGCCAGACCGTAAGAAAATAGCGGGTCTAACCTTTGCTACCGTAGACGAAAAAATTGAGACAGTTGGCGTCAGGACCGCGCAACTGGCCAGAGAAACACCGCGCGAGCGCAAGCTGAATCTGCTATTCACCATCCTTCTACTCGTAACCGTGGTGGGGTTATGGATCCACTTCCGATGATTTCTCAAACAGACAATTCGGTCGGCAACCAGTCTGAGTCGATCGTTGCGCTTCGGCCCAACGTCTCGCAGCGGGAAGCACTCGCAGCATTCGGCGATTCGAGCCTTTCGGGGCTGTACTGGCGTGCGGTGCGCGGGCCGCTACAAAAGTTAGCGCTGATGTACGTGCCGTTTTTCTTGTATCACGTTAGATATGAAGTCGGCGTCACACAGCATTCCAGATGGTTCGCTCTCGATCGTGTGCGAGGAGCGCTCGATCTTTTCGAATTCCCCAGCGAACCAACAAGAGAGCAGTTGATTCAGGTGGAGAGCGGGAATCACGTTGTTCCTTCACTCGACGAAACTGCTGCGGAAATCGTTTTGCGCGAGAAGTTGCTGCGCATTATTTTTCAGCAGGGATTTTTCCGTGTAAGCGGGCTGCACTTACGAATACAAAAGTCCGCGATCGGATTTAGCATGCCGTACTGGCTCGGTCTCTACGGGCCGGACGGCGGCTTACGTTGTCGCGTCATGGATGCAGTGAGGCGACGCATGGAAGGCGAAAAGGCTGCGGAGCTATTCGAAAATTGGCTGGCCGCTTAGTAGTGGCGGTGCGGTCTGAATTTCAGCGAAATATCAACTTCCCGAACGCCTCGGGAACATGGAAATTCGGCTTTGGAGAATACGTGGGACTCCAGGCCGCGTAAAATCGAGGCTCGCGTTCACCTTCCACGCGATAGAAATTCACGCGCCAAACGTCGGCTGGTGAAAAGTGAGGGGTGAGGCTCTGCATTGGGATAGCCAGCTCCGCGGTCCACGTGCTGTTTTCTTTCTCCAATATCACGCGACGCTCCAAGTTGCTATGCAGTTCCTCTTTTTCGCCGTGCGAAATCGCAAGATCAATCCAGTAGCCGTTTGGGCTGACCTCAAATTCTTTATACTTTCGCGGGTCGCTCGCATCCGGCTGCAGGAAAACTTCTGCCACATCGCGATCCCACAATTCATCGCGCCAACCATCCGGTCGGGCGTCAGGGTAAACAGTGATCGTGCGATATCGCTGCTGGAACCTTAAAAAGAGCGTCTCCGGAGCCCATAGAATTCGAACTTCCGTCGATCTCTCCGGGTCCGCATTCTCTCCGTGCCAATCGTGATCGAACCGCACTGTGGGAACACGCTTCCAGTCTCGCGAACTCGGAAAGCCTTCCGAATCCAGACTTTCGGTGAGTCGTATTGCTGTTGCGATCGGAAGTCTCGACTCGTCAGAAGCGGGCGTATGATCCATGGCTCTCCATTCTATTCTATCCGCCGTACGCGCCTGGAACGTTTGCCTCTCCTGACAAAAGGGCCAGCAGCCTGTTTGCGCACCAACCCACCACGAGAAATCGATGCTCTCTAATTGCCGTGCTAGCATCGATTCGGGCCAGCATTTTGCGCTTTGAAGGAGATTGACCTCATGGAACGCCGTACTGCCGTGGATGTACGCACCGAGCCCCAGCGCCGAAATCCCGAAGAATTTCAGCACGTTCAATTGCGCATCGAATCTGGCGTTGCGCGCATGACCCTCAATCGCCCCGAGCATAATCTGCTAAACGAAAGCATGATACGCGAACTGGTCGATGGGCTGGTGCTCATCAGCGATCGCGATGACGTTAAACTCATCGTGCTCGACTCCGCAGCCAAGGTGTTTTGTGGTGGCATTGATATTGGAGAGTACACCTCGGAACGCGTGTTTCAGATGCTCGACGCATTTCATTCGGTATTCGAACGCATGCTCGAGTCTTCCAAGCCGGTGATGACCGTGGTGAACGGTCCGGCAATCGGTGGCGGCGCGGAATTGGCCATCTTCGGCGATCTGGTAATTGCGACTCCAAAAGCGCGCTTCGCACAGCCGGAAATCACTATCGGCGTTTTTCCTCCACTCGCGTCGACCATCTTGCCATTCTTGGTGGGACCAAAAGTCGCTCTGGAAATCGTACTCCTTGGTGAACCAGTCACAGCCGAGAGAGCCTTGGAACTGGGACTGGTGAACTGCCTGGTTCCAGAAGCGCATCTCGACGCGACAGTGAATGATCTTATCGCCAGGATCACTGGGCATTCGGCTCCGGTATTGACAATGGCCAAAAGGGCGATCCTTAGCGGCATGGGCTTGTCGTTGCGCGACGGCCTGAAGAAGTCCATGGACATTTTTCTGAATGAACTGTATCGCCTGGAAGATTCCCAGGAAGGTTTGCGCGCGCTGGTGGAGAAGCGCAAACCGAATTGGAAGAATCGCTGATTTTCCTGCTAGGAAAATGGCCTTGATTCCATTGACACCCCTCCTAGCGGACCGTACACTGAATCGACATTTCAACCGGACAGGGAAGTGGGGAAGTGCCGTGCAAATCGGCCGCGGTCCCGCCACTGTAATCAGCAGAAGTGCTGTGAGCCAGGCTACCCTCCCAAGCCGGAATGGCTGCGTATCCTTCGCGAGAGAGAACGCCGCCGGCGCTAGCCCCGTCTCGCGGGGCTTTTTTATTCGGCATCATTTTGGGGACTCTCGACAGAGGAGATCGTGCTGCGAAGCTTTCGCAAATCATTGCCAACCGCGTTGACGATCGCATTCGCCTACGTGGCTTTTTCCGTGACTGCATTGCGCGCGCGCGCGCAGACTTCCGTTCCGGGCGTTCCACCGGCTGTCGAAACAAGAGAGATCGTCGATGAAACGGGGCGCACTCTTCGTGTGCCGGTATCCATCGAGCGTATCGTGTCATTGGCTCCCAGCTTGACTGAAACAATTTACGCGTTGGGATTGCAGGATCGATTGGTGGGCGACACCGATTATTGCGACTACCCTCCCGATGCACTGAAAAAAGCCAAAGTGGGCGGCGCGGTCAATCCGAATTTCGAGAAAATTGCGGCGTTACATCCAGACATTGTTCTGGTTACGAAAAGCATCAATCGATTGGACACGGTGCGCGCGCTGGACACTTTGGGAATACCCAGTTATGCCACCGATCCCCACAACGTCGACGAAATTATTTCGTCCACTGAGAAACTGGCCACGGTTCTCGGCGCGCCAGACACCGGAAAGTCGCTTGGCGAAGATATGGTCCGGCGTCTTGCCGTCCTTCAGACGAAACTCAAGGACGTGCAGCCCAGCCGCGTGCTTTTCATTGTGTGGATGGAGCCGTTGATCTCCATTGGGAAAGACACTTTTATTGCCGACGCGCTGCACAAGGCCGGAGCGATCTCTATCGTCGACTCGGCGAAGGATTGGCCACAGACCAATCTGGAAGAGGTCGTGCGGTTGCAGCCTGAGTATCTCGTGTTTGCTGCTTCGCATTCCGAAAGTGCTGCGAGAGATTTTGATGTGTTAGCCAGCAGGCCGGGCTGGCGGATTCTTGAAGCAGTGCACAATCGGCGCTTCGCGGTTATCAGCGAAGCGGTGAATCGTCCCGCACCGCGAATCGTATCTGCGATTGAAGAGCTTGCGCGGCAACTACATCCTGAAGCGTTTTCCGATGCACCACCCGCTCCGGCAAGAGACACTGCTCCCAGTAGTGCTCCAACATCGCCTCCGCAAAAACCGTCGGTCGCGAAAAATGTGGCCCTGACATTTTCAGCAGACGAGGAGTACGCATGCGCCCGCTGACCTTCAGTCGGATGCTCTTGCGTTGTGGCGTACTGCTGCTGGTTTTGTTTGTGGTCGTCGTGATTGCGCTGAAGTTAGGAGCTGTGCAGGTGTCGTTGTACGGCCTCGGCCGCGACTTGATTCGTGTCCTTCTCGGTCAGACCCGGGCCATCTCGACCGATTACGGCATGATCGTAGTCGATATCCGTCTTCCGCGCATACTTCTTGGTATTGTTGTCGGCGCGTCGCTCTCTGTAGCGGGCGCCAGTTTTCAAGCGCTGCTGCGTAATCCTCTCGCTGATCCATACGTCTTGGGAGTTTCTTCGGGCGCTGCGGTTGGAGCGATCCTCGCGCTCATTGTCGAGAGTCACTTGGCTCTTTCCCCTGACCTCGCCGGACTAATCACACCGCTCGGCGCGTTCATCGGAGCAGCTGCCACCATCGCGGCAGTATATTTTCTAGGACGACGTGACGGCCAAATCGATAGCGGAACACTTCTGCTCGGCGGCATCATCACCGCATCATTTCTCTCTGCGGTCATCATGTTTCTGATGTCCACGCTCGCTGGCGGCAATCTTCGCGGGGCGTCCTACTGGTTGATGGGTGACCTTTCCACTCCGCAACCGAAAAGCCTTCTTTATCTTCTGGGCATCGGATTTGTTATTGCGGCGGGCGCGATTTACACCACGGCGTCCGATTTAAATTTGCTGCTGGCGGGAGAAAAGGAGGCGATGCACCTTGGCGTAGATGTTCCGCGCGTGCGCATCGTCGTTTATCTCGCTGCCTCCGTCCTAACCGGTCTCGCAGTCTCCGTCAGCGGTGCGATCGGCTACGTAGGTTTGCTTGTGCCTCACGTCATGCGCCTGATCTTCGGCTCCGACCACCGCATGCTGATACCCGCGTCCGCGCTGGGCGGGGCCATTGCCTTGGTGATTGCCGATACACTGGCGCGCACCGTGGTTGCTCCCTCGGAATTGCCAGTAGGCGCGATGACCGCCATGGCCGGCGCACCGCTCTTCATTTATTTGTTGCGGCGGAGACTGGCATGAGCAGCCCGCATCGCACGCCGATGCCTCCAGGAGAGCAGCCGCGCTCCAATCCAGACGTTCGCCTTACGGTGGAGCAGGCCAGCTACGTCTACTCACCGAATCCTTCGCAGGCCCCTCTGTTCACACTGGAAGCTCTCAGTTTTCAGGCCAAGCCAGGAGAAATCGTAGCGATCCTGGGTCCGAATGCTAGCGGCAAATCTACGCTGCTGAAACTTATTTCGGGTGCGCTCGAGCCTCTTTCCGGCCGCGTTTTTTTGAACGGGTATGCCACTCACGCTCTTCCTTCCAAAACGCGTGCGCAGCGTATTGCTCTTGTTCAGCAAGAGAGCCGCCTGCTGTTTCCTTCGCGCGCGTGGGAATTCGTGCTGCAAGGCCGTCACGCCTATGGCCGCACGCTTCGCTTCGAAACAGAACACGACATCACCATCGCCAAGAATGCTCTTGCTCAAGTCGGCGCCGAGCATCTCAGTGATCGCTGGATGGACCAAATCTCCGGCGGCGAAAAACAGCGCGTGATCCTGGCGCGCGCACTGGCTCAACAACCGCTTCTACTCTTGCTCGACGAGCCTACCCTGCATCTCGACATCGGCGCGCAAGTTGATCTTCTGGAGTCGTTGCGTCGACTGGCCGCTGAAAATCGGTACACCGTCGTTGTCGTCACCCACGAATTGAACCTCGCGGGCGAATATGCCGATCAGGTTGTGTTGCTGCAAAAAGGAAAATGCTTGCGCGTGGGATCTCCAGCTACCGTTTTTCAGCGTGAGCTTCTCGAGCAGGTTTTTCAGGCGCCGCTGTCCGTGGAGATGACTCCCGCGGGGCGTCCGCGTGTAACGCTGTTCGAAAAAACGTAATTTTCTTGTTCACCTTAACCCGGTGATTTCGTTTTCACCGATTTTTCAACCCACAGTGGGCGCCGCCCCTCCACAACCACCGCAGACCTCGTGCACGGGAAGACGGTGCAAAGCCGTCGCCGCCGCGCGACTGTAAGGCGGATTCACTTGCTCGCATCCACTGCCGCGTTTCGCTCTTCGGGGCATCGCGGTGGGAAGGTAGCGGGCGCGTTACCCGAGAATTCGGGAGCGCCGATTTGCCGCCAAGCCAGGATACCGGCGAAGTCTGCAGCCCACGTAACGCTCGCGTTGCGCCGGCCAACCTTTACTCTCCCGCGCGTGAGGGAGCGGAGGAACCATGAAAACTCTTTCTGCCTTTGCCTTCGTTTTGTTTCTCGTTTCTTCAGTTTCGCTGGCTTTAGCAACTCCGCAATCCAATTCTTCCAATGCACGCATAACCGGCGTTCTTACTGATCCGTCAGGCAAGCCTCTGAGCGGTGTGCATGTAACCGCGCAGCCAGAGTCAGAGTCCAAGGAGAAAGTTTGGACCGTCATTTCAAACGACGAGGGTGAATATTCTCTCGCCCTGCCCGAGGGACGCTATCGCATCACGTTTTCTCGCCAGCCCTTTGCTATGCGTGAAATCGTCACGCCGCTGACCGCCGGTGAATCGAAAACGTCGAGCCTGCGCATGGATCTTGAGCCCTTGTCCTCCAGCGTAATCGTGACCGCGCAAACGGAGCCGACGCGCGAGCAGCAAACTACGGCGCCAACCGATGTCATCACGCTGCAGGAAATCATGGATCGGCAAGCCGTCACGCTGCCCGATGTGCTCGCCTATTCTCCAGGCGTCACTTTTGGCCGAACCGGCGCCAATGGCGGCACGGCTTCGATTTTCCTGAATGGCGGAAATTCCAACTTCACGAAAGTTTTGATTGATGGAACGCCAATCAACCCTCCGGGCGGCGCTGTCGATTTCTCAATTTTGACGCTGGACAACGTAGACAAGATTGAAGTGGTCCGCGGCGCCGAGTCTGCGCTCTACGGAACCGACGCGGTCTCCGGTGTAATTCAAGTTTTTTCGCATCGTGGAACCACCAGCGTCCCGGCCCTCTCGGTGTTCGCGGAAGGCGGCGATTACGCAACGATTCGTACGGGTGCGCAAATCTCCGGCCTGCTTGGCGGGTTTGATTATTCCGCGGCGGCTTCCTATCTCCATACCGATGGTCAGGGGCCGAACAATGATTTCCTGAATCGCACCTTGACGGGAAACTTTGGCTACGCGTTCAGCGATACGAACCAAATCCGCCTCACCGTTCGCAATAACAATTCAGGAGCCGGCGTTCCCGGGCAGACGATTTTCGAACCGCCCAGTCTGTACCAGCGCATCAATCAGGAGCTATTCAGCGCGAATGCACGCTGGGACTTTGTCACCGGGTCTCACTGGCATCATCAATTGATGGGCACTGAGGCATACATTCGCCAGCACAGCTTTAATCCAACGCAGAGCTTTTACGCCACGGATCCTTTCATCTTCTGTCCACAGTCCAATCCAAATGCTGTTGCGACCGCGGAATTCTGCGACTTCACGTCTGACTCGCACTACAATTACAATCGCGCCGGTTTTCAACTGCAATCTACC
>Ga0209275_10000235_pt1 | contig 19913 bp, 18 predicted proteins | sample HubBroMetageREF2_FD_188344 | JGI IMG/M metagenome (GOLD analysis project Ga0209275, IMG submission 188344) | Reference soil microbial communities from the Hubbard Brook experimental Forest, New Hampshire, USA - Hubbard Brook CCASE Soil... | ecosystem: Environmental > Terrestrial > Soil >... | reverse complement strand
TCCGATGGAAGTTGCACAACGGCTGGGAAATCAGCACATCCCGGTTTACACCGTCGGCATCGGCACGCAGAACGGCGGTCTGATTCCGGGAACGAACGAGGAGGCGACGATCGACGAAGACGCGTTGCGCGGCTACGCGCAGGTCAGCGGCGGCGCCTACGCGCGAGTCGAGAATGCGACCGAGTTGCGCGATGCGCTCTCCGCTCTCGGACGAACGACTTCGCTGCAACCCAAACGCATCGATGCATCGCTGCAGTTCGCGGTTGCCGGCGCTTTGGGCATGATGTGCGCGTTTCTGGTTGGCTTCGGCCTAGGTCGCTATCCATGAGCGACGATCCGATCGCACGACTGAGAGCGTGGATCGACGAGGCGGGTGGTGCAAACCGCATCGAGGCGATCGCGATGTGCCTGGCGACCGCCGGCGCGAACGACCGTCCTTCTGCGCGAATGGTGCTATTGCGCGGCCTCGACGGTCGCGGACTGCGGTTCTTTACGTCGTACGAAAGTCGCAAGGGCCGCGAACTTGCCAAGAATCCCTTCGCCGCGGCACTGCTCTATTGGCCGTGGATGGAGCGCCAAGTGCGGATCGAGGGCGCAATCTCAATGCTTTCCGAAAGCGAATCCGACGAATATTTTGATGCGCGGCCGCGTGGGCATCAGCTCGCGGCCTGGGCCTCCGAACAGAGCGCCCCAATCGAGTCTCACGCCGTGCTTGAAGAACGCTTCGCGCACTTCGAACAACGTTTCGAGGGTGAAGCCGTTCCGCGCCCGCACTCCTGGGGCGGCTATTTGCTCGCGCCGTCATATTTTGAGTTCTGGCAAGGGCGCCCCAACCGCATGCACGAGCGTATCGAATACAAACGCAGTGGAAACGACTGGGAGATGACGTGGCTTCAGCCCTAGCTTCGTTCTAGAGGGACTGAGCGGCCAACCCGATAAACCAACGGCCCGAGCATGTCGCGCCGGAATGTCATGGTTATCGGGTCGGGGCCGATCGTCATCGGCCAGGCTGCCGAGTTCGATTACGCGGGCGTTCAGGCGTGTCGCGCGTTGCGTGAGGAAGGCCATCGCGTCGTCCTCGTCAACTCGAATCCCGCGACGATCATGACGGATCCCGAGGTTGCCGACGCGGTCTATCTGGAGCCGCTGACGGCGCAATCGATCGAAGAGATCATCGTGCGCGAGCGTCCCGATGCGTTGCTTCCCACGCTTGGCGGCCAGACGGGCCTCAATCTCGCCGTCGAGCTCGACGAGGCCGGCGTCCTTCAGCGCTACGGCATCGAGCTGCTCGGTACGCCGATTGAAACGATTCGGCTCGCCGAAGACCGAGAGCGCTTTAAGCTCAAGATGCAAGAGATCGGCGAACCCGTCGCGGAGAGCGCAATCGTCACCGAAATCGAGCAGGGCATCGCGTTTGCGCAAACGGCAGGATACCCGCTCGTCGTGCGTCCCGCGTACACACTGGCCGGCACGGGCGGGGGCATCGTCTCGAACGACACGGAGCTGCGTGCGATGCTCGATGCGGGACTGAACGCGAGCCTCATCCATCAAGTCCTTCTCGAGACGTCGTTGCTTGGATGGAAAGAGATCGAATACGAAGTGCTGCGTGACGGCAGCGATAACTGTATCGTCGTCTGTAACATGGAGAACTTCGATCCGGTAGGCGTTCACACGGGCGACTCGATCGTGGTTGCGCCGTCGCAAACGCTCTCCGATGCCGAGTATCAAATGTTGCGCAGCGCGAGCATCAACGTGATTCGCGCGCTCGGCGTACGGGGCGGCTGCAACATCCAGTTCGCGCTCGATCCGTACAGCAGCCAATACGCAATCATCGAGGTCAACCCGCGGGTCTCACGCAGCTCCGCGCTGGCATCCAAAGCTACGGGCTATCCGATCGCGAAGATTTCGACGCGCATCGCATTGGGACAGCGGCTCGACGAGATCGAGAACCCGGTCACGGGCATTACGAAGGCCGCGTACGAACCGGCGCTCGATTACGTCGTCGTAAAGATTCCGCGCTGGCCCTTCGACAAGTTTCCCTTCGCCGACAAGGCGATCGGTACGCAGATGAAGTCGACCGGCGAAGCGATGGGTATCGGTCGAACCTTTCAGGCAGCCTTGCTCAAAGCGGTGCGTGGTCTCGACCTCGGCCGCGAAAGCTTGACCGGACCGCTGATGGAATGGAGTGACGGCGAACTCGAGGCGATCGTCGTTCGACCGACGCACGAGCGCCTCTTTGCCGTCTGCGAGCTGCTGCGCAGGGGCGGCGACGATCCGGTCCCAACGATCGATCGAATTCACGAGCTTTCGGCGATCGACCGGTTCTGGCTCTACGAGCTCGCGGAACTCGTCGGAATCGAGCGGCGCGGCGAACGGCGCAGCGCTGCGGTGGCCTTCCGAATGGTGGACACGGCGGCGGCGGAGTTTCCAGCCAAATCGCCCTACTACTATCTCTCGCCGGGCGAGCAAGACGAGATCCGTCCAACTCCCGCGCAGGCCGTCGTCGTGGTGGGAAGCGGGCCCATTCGCATCGGTCAGGGCATCGAGTTCGACTACAGTTGCGTGCACGCAGCCTGGGCCCTCAAAGCGGCGGGCCGGTCGCCGGTCGTCGTCAACAACAACCCGGAGACCGTCTCGACGGATTTTGACATATCGGACACGCTGATCTTCGAGCCGCCCGGGGCGGATGAAGTCGAGTCCGCTTATCGCGCGACGAACGCGAGCGGAGTCATGCTGGCCTTCGGCGGGCAGACGGCAATCAATCTCGCGGGCGAGCTGAGCCGGCGCGGCGTCCAGATCTTGGGGAGCGACCGAAGGTCGCTCGATATGGCCGAGAATCGCGAGCAGTTCGATGCAGCGCTCTCGCGATTAGGCGTCGCGCGACCACAAGGAAAGGCCGCGCGTAGTTTCCGTGAGGCAAGAGCGATCGCTCGCGAGCTGGGCTTTCCCGTGCTCGTTCGGCCTTCGTTCGTCTTAGGTGGCCGTGCGATGGAGATCGTGTATAACGAGGCCCAGCTAGCCGCGTACGCGGAATCTGCGCCGCCGATACTCCCAGAGGCGCCGCTGCTCGTCGACCGGTATTTGCGCGGGCTCGAGCTCGAGGTCGACGCCGTTTTCGATGGCGACGACGTGCTCATTCCCGGCATCTTCGAGCACATCGAACGCGCCGGCGTTCACTCCGGCGACTCGATCAGCGTCTATCCGGTGCAAATTATCCGGCCCGAAATGGAAGAGCGCATCGCCGGCATCACGCACGCCATTGCGCAAGAGCTCGGCATTCGAGGCCTGATCAATATTCAGTTCGTGCTGCACGACGAGAAGCTCTATATCATCGAAGCCAACCCCCGCGCGAGCCGTACCGTCCCGATTATCCAGAAGGCCACCGGCATCAATCTCGTCGCCGCCGCGACGCGCGTCGCGCTCGGCGAGCGACTGCGCGATATGGAGTACGGCATCGGCCTCATTCCTCACGTTCCGTACGTCGTGGTAAAGGTGCCGGTCTTTTCGTTTTCAAAAATGCGCGGCGTCGAGACCATCTTGGGCCCGGAGATGAAGTCGACCGGCGAGGTGCTGGGAATCGACGACTCCTTTGGTGGAGCGCTGCGGAAGGGTTTTCTCGCGGCCGGCATCCGGCTGCCGGGTACCGGCGCGCGTATTCTCGCTTCCATCGCCGACGAAAGCAAGGAAGAATCCGTTGCAGTGCTTCGCAGGTATTCCGCGCTGGGGCATACGCTGGTGGCGACACCCGGTACGCACGTGCTTTTAGAAGCGGCGGGTATCGCGAGCGAGCGGATCAACAAGATTGCGGACGGATCGCCGCACGTGCTGGATCTCATCGGCTCGCGCGCAGTCGATTTGGTTATCAACGACGCGAAAGGACTCAGAGAAATATCCGACGCTTACAAGATTCGCCGCGCTGCGGTCGAAGCGAGCATTGCGTGTTTGACGAGTTTAGATACCGCGCGGGCGCTGGCGGAGGCGCTCGCAAGCAAGGCGGGGCCGCCGCGAAGCCTGCAAGAGTATCGGAGCCGCGCGTCTTTGTCCTCGGTGGCAACGCTAACACGCTAGCCGGCACGAGCAGCTTTCGCGCTGCGACCGAATCCGGTAAGACGGGCGGCATCGTTACGGCGCGCCTCATTCCAGTGGCGTGGACCCCTCGCGGCGTCTGCGTCGGTGAGGGGCGCCAGGATGTCGGCATTCCGGCCGACGGCATCCTCGAATGGATCGATCGCACGTTTCCGGCCGAGGACGAACACGCTTTCGTCGCCTCATTACGCGATATCGAGATGCTTACCCGAATTGGATGGGAGACACCCTTTCCTGAAGTCCTCGAACAGCGGAGCGTGCTCAACATCGAGGATCTCCCGGACGAAGTCGTCGAGGGGCTCGCGCGTCCACACGGCGACCTCGTCGCGTGTGCGGTGTGCCGCTCGTTGTGCGTGCGTGACGAGTTCGTCTGGAAGGATCGCCAACTGTGCGCTTGGGATTACCACGCGCAAGTCTTCGGCAAACGGGGTCCATGGCACGAAGGCCTTTATGAGGAACGTCATTTCGAGAGCGTGCCGGCGTGCGCGTACGTCGCTGCCCCATTGCTCGAAGAGCTCGGCGCGCAAGAGGTGCTGGCGATCGGCGACGTTACGCAAGGCCACGCGCTGTCGATAGTCAACGCGACGATCTCGGGCGAAAGCTCGCGGACGTACATGGCCGTTAAGACTGAGTCGGGGTTCTCCGTGCTCCGCGAAGTATGACCAACCGCGGGATTCGCGAGCTGGCGACTTTCTTCGTTATTCTCTTCGTCATCCTAGCGATTCGCCAAGCGTACGTGCAGTTGGTCATCGCTTCTGCGATCGCGCAGCGTCCGAGCAATCCGCGTCATGCACTGCTCGATGTAAACCGAGGGCGCATCCTCGCGAGCGATGGGACGGTGCTCGCGCAGACTGAAGCCGGAAAACGCGAGTATCCCTTGGGCGCGCAGACGGCTGCACTGGTCGGCTACGTTTCGCAACGCTACGGGACCAGCGGAATCGAAGCGGCATTCGACCGCGCGCTCACGCCTCCGGACGCCAGTGGCGATCCAATCGCGCAACTCGAGCAAATTGCGGGCGCGGTTCGCGGCTCTACCGACGTCGCTTCGGGCGCGGACATCGTCACGACGATCGTCCCGGCGGTTCAAGAAGAACTCTATTCATCGTTATCGCGCTACAGTCGCGCCGCGGGTGTCGTCCTTGACCCGCAGACCGGGGCCGTCCTTGCGATCGCAAGCGTGCCCAGCTACGATCCGAACGACCTCGACGCGGAGTTTCCAGCGTTGCGCGATGACGCGCGGGCTCCGTTGCTCGATCGCGCGCTCGACGGTCTCTATCCGCCGGGCTCGACGTTTAAGATCTTCACCGCATCGGCAGCACTCGATAGCGGTACGGTCACGATGGATTCGCATTTCGAGGATCCCGGTTACCTGCAGATCGGCGATTTTACGCTGCACGACAACGAGAGCGAGGCAACGGGATACGCCGGCCTGACGACGGCATTCGCCCTCTCGAGCAACGTAGACTTCGCGCAGATCGCACTCAAAATGGGCGTAGACACGTTCTATGCCTACCTCGACCGCTGGGGCATCGGAACTCCGCTAGATTTTCAACTGCCGGCCGAGCCGGCTCGGGTACCCCCGAAGGCCGAGATCGTCCCCGGCGAGTTGGCGCAAATGGGTTTTGGCCAGGGCGCCCTGCTGGTCTCGCCGCTGCAGATGGCGCTGATCGGCGCGACGATTGCGAATGCGGGGGAGGAGCCGCGCCCGTACGTCGTTCGTCAAGTCGTGCGCGACGGCATCCCCGCGAGCGTCTCCGCTACCGCGACCCTCGCAAACCCGGTATCGAGCGATACGGCCGCGAAGGTAACGAGCATGATGATCGCGGTGGTCCAGCGTGGAACCGGCACGCCGGCGCAACTGCCGCACGTGACCGTTGCGGGAAAGACCGGTACGGCGACCAATCCGCTGGGCCGATCGCACGCGTGGTTCGTCGCCTTCGCTCCCGCGCTGCATCCGCGCGTCGCCGTAGCGATCGTCGTTGAAAATGTCGGGTACGGCGCGACCTATGCCGCACCGATCGCGCGCGACGTACTCAAGACGGCGCTGGAGAACACGGGGAATTGATCGAGGAGCGGATATTCAATAACCGCTACCGGCTCGACCGAAAGCTCGGCGAAGGCGGCATGGCGATCGTCTACTGCGGAACGGATATTCTGCTTCGACGGCGCGTTGCAGTAAAGGTCCTTCGCGAACAATATGCAGCCGATGCCGAGTTCGTTCGCCGGTTCTACCAGGAAGCGGAGTCCGCCGCGAAACTCTCGCATCCCAACATCGTCAATACCTTCGATGTCGGTCACGAAGGCGAGACCTACTTCATCGTCATGGAGCTCGTCGACGGCCCGTCGCTGGCCGAGATCATTGCCGCAGACGGATGCATTCCCGAACCCGTGGCGATCGACTATGCGGCGCAGATCGCCAGTGGCTTGGCCTACGCGCACCGCCAGGGCATTCTCCATCGCGATATCAAGCCAGCCAACATCCTCGTGACGAAAGACGACGTCGTGAAGCTTTCCGATTTCGGAATCGCGCGCGCGGTGTCGCAACAAACGATGGCCCTGACGAAGCCCGGACTCGTGATGGGCAGCGTCTACTATATCTCGCCCGAACAGGCGCAGGAGCACGACCTTCACGAGACCTCCGACCTGTACAGCATGGGCATCGTGCTCTATCAAATGCTGACGGGTAAGCTGCCCTACACCGGAGAGTCGGCGGTAACCGTCGCGCTCAAACATATCGGCGATCCGGTTCCGGTAATCGACGTTCGCTCCAGCGGTATCAGCCCTGCCTTGGCCGCCATCGTCAATCGTTTGCTGCAGAAGAACCCGCAGCGCCGGTTCCAATCGGCAAGCGAGCTCGCCACAGCCCTGCGCGAAGCTCGCGAACGCCCCAGTATCGCGGGCTACCGCATCGCCGACGATGCGCCGGGACAGACGTCGACCGTCCGCGGCCGACTACCGCCGCGACGTTCGCCAATGCCCGATCGGCCGTATCTTTCCGAAGCGGAAGAAGAACCGCCGCATTCGGCCCGGAGGGCGTGGGTTGCGACTGCGCTGGTCCTCGCGTTGATCGGAGCGACGGCGCTCGGCTACTTCCTATTCGCCCGGCCGCTGCAATCGCTCGGAACGGGCGTCGTCGTCGAAGACTATACGGGCATGACGCAAGCGGCGGCGCAGCAGGCCGTCGTTAATGCGGGCTTGCGAACGCGCTTCACTAAGAGCGCGAGCGAGACGGTTCCGCCCGATCATGTGATCCGGCAATCGCCGCCGGCGCAGACGAAGGTCGAGAAGAACCAGGTCGTCGAGTTGGTGATCAGCAATGGGAAGCCGCTGCTGGGGCTCGACGACGTACGCGGTTATAGCGCGAACGATGCCGCGAGAACCTTGCAGCAGGACGGCTTTGCGGTGACGCTCGTGCGCCGCTTCGACAATACGGTCAGGGACAACGTGATCGATCAAGCGCCAAAGCCGGGGGCGAAGGTTCCCGAAGGCAGCCGCGTCACGTTGGTCGTTTCCGACGGCCCGGCGCCGGTCATCGTTCCAAACTTCGTCGGCATGAAAGTCGAAAGCGCCCAGGCAAAGGCGAGCGCACTCGGCGTAACGTTGGACACGACGCAGAGCGTGGCGGGAACGCCGCCGGACACCATCGCGTCGCAAAGCATCGCGGCGGGCACGAAGCTCGATCGCAACGCGACCGTTCACGTCGTGGTCAATAGCGGGGCGCCGGTCAACACCGCGCCGCCGGCCGGCACCGGACCGCTGGCGAGCCTTCCGAGCGTCGCCGGCCTGGAATACACGGCCGCACTCCAAGCGCTCATCGCCGCCGGTTTCCAGTATAGCGTGCGTTACGTGCAGCAGAGCACAAACAACGGTACGATCGTCGCGCAAGATCCTCCGCCAGGTCAGAGTCCACAAGGAACCACCGTCACGATTACCCTGTCGGTATCGGGACAAGTACCCGACACCGATGGAATGCTCAAGACCGAAGCGATCAAGACGCTGTCGCAAGACGGCTACTCCGTTGCGAAATGGGAGTACACGACGGCGGCCGGCGCGGACGGCAAGGTCGTGGGAACCGATCCTGCAGCCGGAACGACGCTCGCGCCGGGCTCGTCGGTCAACGTCACCGTCAACGGAAGGCCACCACTATAGGCTCACATGCCCGGTAGCTCCCTGCGAATCCTCGGCATCGACCCGGCCTTGCGCATCACCGGCTACGGCGCGATCGAGCGGCGAAACGGCACGGTCCATCTGATCGAGGCAGGCGTCGTCATGCCGAGCGTTCGCGGTACGCTCGAGGAGCGTTTAAACGAGCTCCACGCCGGAATCACGGAAGTTATCTCGCAGGTCGAGCCGGGCTCCATCGTGATCGAAGAACTCTATAGCAGCTACAAAAATCCGCGCGCCGCGCTCCTGATGGGGCACGCGCGAGGGGTGCTCTGTTTAGCCGGCGCGCAAGCGGGCGTTGCCGTGCACACGCTCGGACACGCCAGAGTGAAGCGCGCGCTGGTGGGTTCGGGGAGCGCTCGAAAAGAGCAGGTTAATGCGATGGTGACCCGTTTGCTTCGTTTACGCCATGCGCCCGAACCACACGATGTTTCCGACGCTCTCGCCCTGGCGCTCGCGTTCTTGAACGTCATCGAGAGTCGCGTCGAGCCGGCTCGTGTTCGCTAGAATCTCGGGCGCGCTGATCGAGCGCAGCGGCGACGCCGCGATCGTGGAAGCCGGGGGACTCGGGTACGAGATCGTGCTGCCGCCCTGCATTGCCGAAAAGGTTCCGACCAAGCCGGGCGAGCGAGTGATCCTCGAAATCTACTCCGTCGTCAATCTCGACGGCAAGAGCGGCCGGTTCACGTATTACGGATTCACCAACGCCATCGAGCGCCAGTTTTTTGAAGCCTTGCTGACGGTTGCGTCGATCGGGCCGCGCTCAGCGGCGCGAGCGTTTTCCTTGCCGATGTCGACGATCGCCGCGGCGATCGATCGCGGCGACCACGAGCTGCTCAAGAAACTTCCCGGCATCGGACAGCAAAAGGCGCGCGACATCGTCGCAAAGCTGCAAGGGAAGGTGACGAAGTTCTTGCTCATTCAAGACGCGCCGCCCACCCCGGCCTCGATTCCGGATTTCGCGGATGAAGCGCTTGCCGTTCTGATTCAGCTCGGCTACAAGCGCAGCGAGGGCGAAGCCATGATCCGCCAGACGATGGAACGCGAGCCGCAACTCGATCAAGCGGAACAGCTCTTGGCGGAGATATACCGCTCCAAGTCGGCGAAGCACCCGCCATGAGCGAACCGAAGGCGCGCAAACGGCTGTTGGGGCCGGCGGACGTTTCGCCGGAACCGGCGCTCGAGCGGGTGGTCGATCCAACGGACACGCTGGAAGACGAAGTATTTGGCGCCAGCCTGCGGCCGCGTTCGTTCGAAGAGTACGTTGGACAAGAACGCGTCGTCGAGAATCTGCGCATCGCAATCGACGCCGCAAAGCGGCGCGACGAACCGCTCGAACACGTGCTGTTTTACGGGCCGCCGGGCCTAGGGAAAACGACGTTGGCCGGACTGATCGCGCGGGAACTCGACGCGAACTTTCGCCCAACCAGCGGCCCGACGCTCGACAAACCGAAGGATCTCGTCGGCATCCTGACCTCGCTCGAACATGGCGACGTTTTTTTCGTGGATGAAGTGCACCGTTTGGGGCGCGTCGTCGAAGAGTTTCTCTATCCCGCGATGGAGGATTTTCAGATCGACTTCATCGTCGATCGGGGCGCGTACGCTAAGACGTTGAAGCTTCCGCTCAAGCGTTTCACGCTTGTCGGGGCGACGACGCGCGCGGGAATGCTGACCGCGCCGTTGCGGGAACGCTTCGGCATCGTGCACCATCTCGATTACTATGCCGTCGCGGAGCTCGAACGCATCATCGTGCGTTCTGCCGGCGTCTTGGGCGTGCCGATCGACGACGACGCGACCACCATGATCGCGGCTCGGAGCCGCGGAACCCCACGGGTCGCGAACCGCTTGTTGCGACGGGTCCGCGACTTTGCCGAAGTGCGCGCAAATGGCCGCATCACGGCAGAAGTTGCCGACGACGCGTTGATGCGCGAGGGCGTCGACGAGGTAGGTTTGGACCGGCTCGATCGTGCGTTTCTCCAAACGCTCGTGAAGCAGTACCGCGGCGGCCCTGCCGGCATTGCCGCGATCGCCGCCTCACTCACGGAAGACGCGGAAACCCTCGAAGACGTTGTCGAGCCGTATCTACTCAAGGCCGGTTTCATCACGCGAACGGCAAGCGGGCGACGAGCGACGGCTCAGGCCTACCATCACCTCGGTCTCGCCGGCGCCCCGCTCGCACAGGAGCGCTTGCTCTAAGTCGTGCGGCGCAGCGCCTTTCTGACACTCGCCGCCGCGCCGCTGTTCGTCGCGCGGCGTGCGCGCGCACAGAGCGATGCTGATCCGGCGACGAGCTCGAAGCGGCCCGCATTGCGCGTCTTGCTCGGACCCGGCGACGCTTCGCCCGCCGGCAATGGCACGTTTGCATTCCAGGGGCGCTTCTACCGCGGCAGCTTCACGCGCCTCGACGGCGGCCAGATTGTAAATCTCGTGGACCTGGAGGCGTACGTTTGCAGCGTCGTCCCCGCAGAGATGTCGCCGCACTGGCCGCCGGCCGCGCTGCAGAGCCAGTCCATTTGCGCGCGCACCTACGTCTTACAGCGAAGCGATCCACGCCGTGCCTACGATCTGGTGCCCTCGGAGTTGGACCAGGTCTATCGCGGCATCGAGGGCGAGTCGCCAAGCGCGACCGCAGCGGTGAGCGCCACGGCGGGACGGGTGCTTCGTTACAACGCGGAATTTGCGCAGATTGCGTACTCGTCGTGCTGTGGCGGACACACCGAGGCGTCCTCGGATGCCTGGAGCAGTCGTCCGATTCCGTACCTCGGCGGAGTCGCCTGTACGTCTTGCGGCGACTCTCCCTACTTTCGCTGGAGCTCTTCCCTTACACTGGAGACCATTGCAGCAAGCCTCCCTGCGTCACTCGCAGCGATTGGGGATCTCGTCGATCTCCGCATTCCCGATCGCGATGCGAGCGGGCGGGCCCGCGTCTTCGAACTCGTTGGACGCAACGACAGCGTTACGGTGCAAGGGAGTGCGTTTCGGCGAGCTGTCGGTCCCCGCACGCTGCGCAGTTTGCTGATCACTGCGGTGCAGCACTGGCCGGACTCGCCGGATATCGATATCGAAGGCGGCGGATTGGGCCACGGCGTCGGCCTGTGTCAATGGGGTGCGCACGGCATGGCGGTCGCGGGAGCCGGCGCACCAGCCATCCTTGCGTACTACTTCCCCGGGACGGTCGTCGAAGATCTCGAACGATGAACGGTACGCAGCTGCGTACGATTACGAGCTGCCCACAGAGCTGATCGCACAGCACCCGGCGCCCAGGCGCGACGAAAGCCGGCTGTTCGTGCTCGAGAAGAGCGGCGCGCGCCATCTTCTTTTTCGCGATCTCCCGAGGCTTCTTCGCAACGATGACGTTCTCGTTGTCAACGAAACGCGCGTTATCGCCGCGCGCCTTTTTGGGCAGCGTTTGCGTGGAGCTGCGAGTGTGGAACTGCTCCTTTTGCATCCGGCCGGCTCCCAGCGCTACGATAGCCGAGCATCGACCTGGCTCGCGCTGGCGCGCCCCGCGCGGCGGCTGCGCGAGGGGGATCGCATCACGTTTGGCGAGTTCGGCGAAGCGACGGTAACGAAGGTGCTTCCCGATGGCATGCGCGAGGTCGCGCTCTCGCTGCCGGGGCCGCTGGAAGTATTTCTCGAGCGCGCCGGCAAGATGCCGCTGCCTCCCTATATTCGCAACGACACCGCCGAGGCTGCACAGCGATACCAGACGGTCTTTGCACGCGTTCCCGGCAGCGTTGCGGCACCCACGGCGTCGCTGCACTTTACGCCCGAACTGCTGCGCGAGATCGAGGAGGCCGGCATCGAGATCGTGCGCCTCACGCTCGACGTAGGGCTTGGCACATTTCGGCCGGTAACCGCGCAGCGGCTCGACGAGCACGTCATGCACGCGGAAGCGTACGAAATCGATGCAAGTGCAGCCGGCGCCATCGAACGGGCCCGTAACCGCCGGCGCCGCATCGTTGCGGTGGGAACGACGGTCGTTCGCGCGCTCGAGGGCAACTTCCAGCGTCATGGTTGCATTAAAGCCGGGGAAGACGTCACGGACATCTTCATTCGTCCGGGGTTTCGCTTCCGCGTCGTCAAGGCGATGGTTACGAACTTTCACCTTCCGCGATCGACGCTGCTGGCGCTGGTGAGCGCATTTGCCGGCCGCGAGCGAGTCCTCGAGGCCTATCGCGAAGCGATCGCGCGCGGCTACCGATTCTACTCCTTCGGCGATGCGATGTTCCTAACGTACCGATACGGGGAGTAGCGCCCCAGAGAGGCAGTCCATGAAAATGATGCGATACGTTGGCTTCGCTGCTCGCGGCGGGCCCGAGGTGCTAAAGATTGCGGAGATGCCTGCGCCACAGCCGAGCCCCGACGATGTGCTGATTGCCGTCGAGGCGGCCGGCGTTACGCACGCCGACGTGATGCAGCGGCAAGGTAACTATCCCCCACCATCCGGGGCGTCAACGATCCTTGGACTCGAAGCTGCGGGAACGGTCGCGGCCGTTGGTGAGCGAGTCACGCGTTGGCGAAGCGGCGACCTCGTCTGCGCGCTGACCAACGGTGGCGGCTACGCGCAGTATGTCGCCGTGCCTCAAGGCCAAGTGCTGCCGGTGCCGGAGGGGTGGAGCACGATCGAGGCCGCGTCGCTTCCAGAGAACGCGTTCACCGTGTACGACAATCTCTTCACGCGCGCGAGACTACGGGATGGCGAATCGGTTCTGGTGCACGGCGGTGCGAGCGGAATCGGCACGACCGCGATCATGCTCGCGACGGCGCTGGGCGCGAGAGTGTTTGCGACCGCCGGCAGCGCGGAGAAATGCGCGGCGTGCGAGCGGTTCGGGGCCGCAGCCGCGATCAACTATCGCACCAGCGACTTCGTGGTGGAAATCGAGCGCCTTACGATGGGTCGCGGAGTCAACGTCGTGCTCGACATCGTCGGCGGTGATTATATCGCGCGCGATCTCGAGTGCCTGGCGTTGGACGGCAGAGTTGCGTGCGTGGCCATGCCGCGTGGCCGCCGCATCGAGCTCGATTTCGGCCCGCTTTTTGCGCGACGGGCGGCGATTTTTGCATCGAGTTTGCGTCCTCGCACCTCGGGCGAGAAGGCAGCGATCGCACGCGAACTGGAGAAACACATTTGGCCGCTGCTGCCCAAACGCGACACGATCGTTCCGGTGATCGACTCGGTCTATCCTTTCGAGCGGGTTGCCGACGCGCACGCTCGATTGGAAGCCAGCGCCCACATCGGCAAAATCATACTTACGTGGAAGCTCTGATTTCGCCCAGCTCTTCGTCGGCTCGGGGTTCATTTACCGTAGTAAACTTCACCCCTCGCCTCCTCGATCTGGACAAAATCGGAGCTTCCATCATGGTTAATGGTAAATTCCTTGGGACATCGATGATGGCCCCGTTGCCATAAAGAAGAGCATCGGTATCGAAAGCATCGTGTTCGCGCGGGAGGCGAGGAACGCAAGGCGTCGAGCTTTGGCCTTTTCCTCGTCAGTGGCCGGCACGATACCCAAGAGCTTCTTTTGATTCGGCCAGATCACGCCCCACACGTTGAGCAGCATGATCGTTCCGAGCCACGCTCCAAATCCGATTGGGGCCATCACACCCTGGAAGGTAAACGCTGCCACGAACCCGTTCATACCGGCCGGGCCGGGAAAGTTTGCCAGCAACGCAGCGCCGAAGATCCACGTGACGACGGCTCCCCACCGGAAGTAGAGAAGCGCCCGCGGCATGATGTATTTTGTGATCGGTCCCGCTTCGCCGGCCGCAGTCGCTTCTTTTAGCGCCGCGGCGTTGACGAAGTTGAAGAAGTAGAGCAGACCGATCCACATGATGCCAGCCATGATGTGAATCCAGCGAAATATCCAATCGTTCGAGCTGCTCATGCGCCGGCCCCAATTGCGTGAGAAACGATCGCTCTGGCAATGGCCCAGAGTATCGCGGTCAAGACGAAACCGCTAATGATGGTGCCCCAGAGCGAGTCCAATGGATTCTTCAACGTACCCTCCTCGGATTCGTGGTGCGATGGAGCGAAGGTTGCGCGTCGTGCGGCCGTGTCCTTCTAGGCGCGAGCGACGCACTCAACGGATTGCGGTTGCGTAACGATCGTCTTTGCGTGAGTATACCAGACGAGCCCCGGCGGAGCCGCACGTTGTTTACGCACGTGCTTGCGCAGCGTATAGTCGACGGCGGCCGACGCGGCGGCCTGCGCCTTCGAGTAAAAGGCGGCGAGGGATGCCGCAGCCTGCAAGTCTTCGTCGGGGACTCGCCCTCGGTCGTCGCGCGACAGAATTACGTGCGCGCCCGGAACCCCTTGTGCGTGAAACCATAAGTCGTCGGGCCGCGCGAGGTGAAACGTCAGCTCCGCATTTTCCACCGGCGACCGCCCGACAACGATGCGTGAACCGCGAGGCGTACGCAGCTCGAGCAGACGCCGTTTTCGCTTTCGTGTAGCCGGACAGGCCACAGCGCGTCGGCGCTGCAGCTCGTCAACCGCCGTTTCCACGTCCTCGATATCTTCGCTGCCCGCTCGTTGCGCCTCCCATCGCAGCGTGTCGACAATCTGCAGTGCGCCAAGGACCGTGCGTTCGCGATCGGCGATATGCGGGAGGCTGCTGCCGAGTTTCTTGTATTCGGCAAAGAGCGAGGCGGCGCGTTCTTTCGCGGCTTCGCGCTCGTCATCTGCAAGCGTATAAAGGGTTGCGAAAATACTCTCACCTTGTGCGCGCAGACCCTCGCGCCGTTGCGCTGCGGCGCGCTTATTGGAAAGCGCCTCTAGCTCGTCGCGCAGCTTGCGCTCGCGATCGCCCAAGCGACGTACTAGCGCATCGCGGCGCCGAAGGTCGCGCGCCTTCTCCGCGTGCTGCGTCTGTTCGGCCCGCGCCCCGGCAAAGAGCTCCAGCACGGAGCCTTCAGGGGGCACTTCGATCGTACGCGGCCGCGCGGGCAACGGCGGCAAGGCGTACGGGAATCCCGGTGCAATCGGACGGCGCGGATTCTCCGCCGGCGAAAACTCCTTGCGAGCCGCAACGATGCTCTCGCCCTTGACTAAGATGATATTCCCGAAGCGCGGAACGAGTTCCACATAAAGGTCTAGCTCTTCGCCGACTCCAAAACGCGAGCGCGCCGAAAACTGGAACCGAAGAAGCCGATCGGAACGCCGCGATGCAACGGCCGTGAGCGTCATCCCTTTCAACGAGCGCGCGAGCGTTCGGGCAAACCCCGGCTCCTCGAGAATGCCTAACTCGCCATCTTCGAGCGTTACGAGCGGCGGTGAGGAGAAGAGATCGATCGCCAAGACGCAGCGTTCGCTGCCGCGACGAAGGATCAGCGCCGCTCGTCCGTCGGGCAACAGGCCGGCGTCTTCCACTCGCCGGCCGCGCAGCCGCTCCTCGAGCTCGCGTGCCAGGCGGGCGATAAGGACCCAATCGGTAAGCATCAAACGTTCCCCAGCGTGAAGGCGCGAATCGCACTCATCGCACTCGTCCTGACGGCCTGCAACGGGGCCTCGGCGGCGCCCAAGGGATGGACCGCGGTTCCAGGTTCGACCGATGCGTGGTCGCACGGACGAGGCGCCGCTGGCCAAGAGTACTCGTATAGTCGAAAGCGCTTCATGGGGACGTTGCCAGACCTGGCATCGGCGGTCGCGATCGACGTGCTGCTCCATAACCATGGCGCCAAGCTGCGCAGCAGCGAACCCCTTGCGCCTTGTCCGGGAGCCGCTGGAGTCGCGACGGTTCGGTTATCTGGGGGCAAGACATTGCAGGAGGGGTTCGCCGTGCACGACGCTTGGGCCGTGCGAACCGTCTACATACTCCCGGCGGCCGCACAGCCCGATCCCAGCGTCGAAGCCGCGATGCAAAACGTGCTCTGCTAGGCAAATTCGAGGTCAAGGGCTCGGCCGCCGTGAAGAAGTCTACCGTTGATGACGGGGCCGGGCCTTCTGTTTGTGGTCTCGGGACCGTCCGGGGCCGGCAAGGACACGCTCGTCGCGGCGCTGCGAGGGCGCCGGCCGAGCCTGCGGTACTCGGTTTCGGCAACGACGCGCGAGCCTCGGCCGGAGGAGCTGGCCGGGGAACATTACTTCTTCGTTTCGCGCCAGGAGTTCGACAGGCTGCGCGGCGATGGGAATCTTTTGGAGTCGCGCGAGTACAATGGCAACCTTTATGGGACTCCCCGCGATTACATCGAGCGGAGTCTGACCGAGGGCTACGACGTCATCTTGAAGCCCGAAGTCAACGGCGCGCTGGCCATTCGGGCCGCGTTTCCGGATGCGGTGTTGATCTTCGTCGTTCCGGATCGTTTCTCGAACCTCCGCGAGCGGCTGCTCGCACGCCGAACCGAGACGAACGAGGAGATCGCCCGGCGGCTCGAAATTGCGACTCGCGAGATGAAGTTCATCCGCCAGTTCGATTACATCGTCGTCAACGAGCAGGATTGCCCCGAACAGGCGGTTCGCGATCTTGACGCAATCTTACAGGCGGAGCGCTTTCGCATCCACCGCTACCCCGACGATTCGATCCGGCGCGTCGAGTCATCATAACGAAAGGAATCATGACCAAGTCCGTATTCGGAGATCTCGACGCACTCTTAGAGCACGCAGATTCGAAGTTTAGCCTCGTCAATATCGTCACGAAGCGCGCTCGCCAGTTAAACAACTGGATTCGGGTCCAGCAGCTGCCGGCGACGGATCGCCGCGAATACTTCGCCAGCGAGCCTCTCGTCGACCGCGAAACCATCAACCCAAACAAACCCGTCTCGATCGCACTCGACGAAATCGCCGAGGGAAAGATCGAGTACCGGCGCACCCGCGAGGGAATCAAGTAAATGCTCCCCAACGGCAAAGCCGTCGGGGCCCCTTAATATGTGCGGGATCGTTGGATATATCGGCCAGCGCGACAGCGTCCCCATCATCCTCGACGCGCTGCGCCGTCTCGAATATCGCGGCTACGATAGCGCCGGCATCGCCGTCATCGACGCGTCGGGAAGGCTGGCGGGTACCAAGGCCGAGGGAAAGCTTTCGCGCCTCGCGGAGCGCCTGAACAACGGCGAGGCGCTCAGCGGCGTCGTCGGCATCGGGCACACTCGCTGGGCGACGCACGGCCGCCCCTCGGATGCCAACGCCCATCCGCACCTGGATTGCACGGAGAGGATCGCCGTCGTCCACAACGGCATCATCGAAAACTACGCGTCTCTTCGCGCGCGCCTCGGCGAACTCGGTCACGTCTTTAGGAGCGAAACCGACACCGAAGTACTGGCGCATCTGATCGAGCTCCACTACGACGGAAATCTGGAGGAGGCAGTGCGGCGCACGCTGCGCGAGGTTCGCGGGGCCTATGCCCTCGGCGTGATCTCCAGCGACGATCCGGAGCATTTGGTCTTTGCGCGCAACGGCGCCAGCCCGCTGGTGATCGGCATCGGCGACGGCGAGATGTATGTCGCCTCCGATACTCCGGCGATTCTGCCGTACACGCGGCGCGAGGTCATTCTGCAGGAGGGCGAAATTGCCGTCGTGGGGCGTGACGGATTTCGTTTAACCGATTATGCCGGCTCGCGTATCGAGCGAGAGCCCATCGCGGTTACGTGGGACGCAGGCTCGGCCGAGAAGAGCGGCTTCAAGCATTTCATGCTCAAGGAAATCTTCGAGCAGCCGCAGGTCATCAAAGAGACGCTGAGCGGGAGGATCGACGACTCCGGCGACGTGCATCTCGGTGCCGAGCTCGGCGCGATCACCCCCGAGCGGCTCCAAGGCCTCAGTAAGATCGCCATTACCGGCTGTGGTACCGCTTTTCATGCTGGACTGGTCGGCATGTATTTGCTGCGTTCGCTCGTGCATCTGCCCGTCGAAATGGAGCTGGCGAGCGAGTTTCGCTACGGCGACCCGGTCATCGATCCTACGACCTTGGTGATCGCGATGTCGCAGTCGGGCGAAACCGCAGACACCGTGGAGGCCGTGCGGATCGCAAAGCAGTCGGGCTGCGGCGTCTTGGGTATTTGCAACGTGCTCGGATCCCACTTGACTCGGCTCGCGGACGGCATGCTCTATACGCGCGGCGGACCGGAAATCGGCGTGGCCGCAACCAAAACCTACGTCTCCCAAGTGGCTGCGTTGACGCTCTTCGCGCTCTATCTTGCGCGTTTGCGCGGAACAACGGGCGAGGCAAGCCTTCGCGCGATCGCCGACGGCACCAAGCTTCTTCCGGCAGCCGTCGACATCGTTCTGAATATTTCCGACGAGATTCGTCGCGTGGCACGCGAGCTGCGCAAATCGCAAAGCGTGCTTTTCATCGGACGCTACGTCAACTTTCCGACCGCGCTTGAAGGCGCTCTCAAACTCAAGGAGATCTCGTATATCCACGCTGAGGGCTATCCGGCCGGCGAGATGAAACACGGCCCGATCGCATTGCTCGATCCGAGCGTACCGGTCGTCGGTATCATGACCGAGGACCGCGTTCGAGAGAAGATGCTTTCTAATCTTATGGAATCGAAGGCCCGCGAAGCTCCCGTGATCGTCGTAGCAAATATCGGCGACGACGAGGCGAAGAGTGTCGCCGATCACGTCTTTTGGGTTCCGCGCGTGCACGAGCTCCTCTCGCCGATCGTAAACGTCATTCCGCTGCAACTGTTGGCCTATCACATCGCCGACATCGAAGGCAAAGACGTCGATCAGCCCCGCAACCTGGCCAAGACCGTCACGGTCGAGTGATGGCTCGCTCCGATGGAAGAAGGCCCGACGAGCTGCGGCCTATCTCTATCGAACCCGGTTTCCTCAAATACGCCGAAGGCAGCGCGCTCATCAGCCTGGGAAACACTCGCGTCCTCTGTGCCGCCTCGGTTGAAGATCGGGTCCCGATCTGGATGAAGGGCCGCGGTCTCGGTTGGGTGACCGCCGAATACGCCATGCTGCCGCGAGCGACGCAAGAACGCACGCAACGCGAAGTCTCCAAAGGACGGCTGGGTGGCCGTACGCACGAGATACAGCGAATTATTGGGCGCGCTCTGCGCGCCGTAACCGACACGGCGAAGCTGGGCGAGCGGACGATCTGGCTGGATTGCGATGTGATTCAAGCCGACGGCGGGACGCGGACGGCGGCCGTCACCGGAGCGTACGTCGCGCTCGAGCTGGCGTTGCGCACTCGCTTCGATGTGGCGGTTCCTGCGCGCTGGCCCTTGCAAGCGATGGTGGCGGCGACAAGTGTGGGGATCGTGGGCGGCCGTGCGCTGCTCGATCTGGCCTACGACGAGGATAGTTCGGCGTTGGTCGATATGAATGTCTTCATGACCGACGCTGGACGCTTCGTCGAGCTGCAGGGGACCGCCGAAGCTGCGCCCTTCGACCGGCGCGAGCTCGATTCGCTGCTGGCGCTCGCCGAGGGCGGAATTCGCCGGCTCTTCGAAGTGCAGCGCGCCGCGCTCGGCGCTTCGTCCGTTCATGCCGGCTGATCCCGGACTGCGGGATCTGGTGGCGCGCGTGGGAGCGTTCCACATCACCGACGGCGCGATGAAACGTGCGCAGCGCGCGATCGAGACGGCTGTCGAAAAGGACGAGGTCGACGCCGAGGCACGGGATGCTTACCGCAGCGCCGTCCGCCGGTACTTTGAGAGCTTCGATCGGGAAGCACGCGCACATCTGCGCGACGTGGATCGCCGTCTCGAACATA
>Ga0209275_10000234_pt1 | contig 19942 bp, 14 predicted proteins | sample HubBroMetageREF2_FD_188344 | JGI IMG/M metagenome (GOLD analysis project Ga0209275, IMG submission 188344) | Reference soil microbial communities from the Hubbard Brook experimental Forest, New Hampshire, USA - Hubbard Brook CCASE Soil... | ecosystem: Environmental > Terrestrial > Soil >... | reverse complement strand
TTCGGTTCCGGGGCGTATTTCGCCCGGAAGGCATCCGCCGCCACGCCCTGCCAGTGCTCCACGTTGACGCCTGCCAGCCCCGTGGCCACCTCTGCGAACGCGGTGGAAAACGCCTTCAGCCTGGTCACCGCGTCGCCGACCTGCTGCGGGTTACCGTGGATCAGCTGAGTTGGATCGTCGGTCTGCCCTAGCTGCAGTTCCGGCTGGGCGCCGCCGATGAACGAGCTCACCTGGCTGTCGAACCCGTCGATGTCGTTCGCCAGTCCGGTCGCCCCTACGTCCCGCAGCACCGACGCGACGCCCCGCGACGGGGCCGTGAGCACATCAGCGGCGACGTGCCGCACCGAACTCCACCAACTCATCGCCGAAACCTCCCCGTCTGACCCTGCGCTCCCGGCCCTGTCCGTGCCTGTTCAGTGCAGATGCTTATCGGCGGTCTTGGCCGCCTGGAGCCACCATGGACCGCCCTTGATGTCCTTGACCTCGCTGGAGTTGATCTGGTCCATCTCCTGGCGTTCCTGTGGCGTCAGCGTCATTGACGGCTTCCAGGCCGAGAAGATCGTGCCGTAGGATTCGTTTTCCACTTGCTGGTTGGACTGGTGCGGGTCACCCCACGCCGCGTTGACCGCCACCTTGATGACGCCCGACAGGTAGCTCTCGGTGTCGGCGTAGACGCCAGCGGCCAGCCCCAGGCGCTGCGCGAACTGATTGCCGTCCTGCACCAGCGTGCGGACACCCCACGACCACCGGCCGGTGAATCCCGAGAACGCGCTCATCAGCGAGGGAACCCCGAGGCCTTCGGAGTCCATGTCCAGCAGGGCGAACCCGCGGCCCTCCTCGCCGGTCTCCACAATCCCTAAGTCCGACAGCTGCGAGATCACCCCGTTGATGCCCTGAGCTGCCTCAGCGAGCAGGGCATAGTCGACCTCGAATCCCCCGCCAGCGCCACCTGCCATAGCGACCACCCGTATCCGCGCAGAAGCCCCCCTGCAGTGCATTAACGACATTAGCCCCTCAGCGGTTCACGGATGACCCGATCCTGGCCATGGGTAGAGTTGGATCACGGCGATGGAGCTCGCCGAGCTCGCCTTAGTGGCTGATGGCTCCTGCTGACTGGCTGGCAACCGGTACGCAGGAGGGAATGCCATGGAGCCGCGAACGCAGCAGCCCGAGCCCGGAGCCGACCGGCAGACCTACCCCAGCTTGCTGTTCGGATCAGCATCAGCGACCCGGCCGCCTGGGGACCAGGAAGACTCTTTCGCGCGGGATCTGAACTTCGACCAGATTGTCGCGGCCATCGCGGGAAAGCGTGAGCAGCGAGAGCTGATCACGAACGTCCTGCTCGACAATCTGCGTGACGTCGATACCGTGTGCTACCGCCAGGAAATCTTCCAGGATCTGGAGGATCCTGCGCTGTTTGAGCAGGTCACGCGCTTCGCAGAGCTCATGAGCCAGGTGCGGGCCCACCTCGATCAGCTGGCGAAGCTGCAATACCGCTACCACAGGGAAGGCTGGTTCCTCGACGCGGCGGCCATCTACTGCGACGCCGTGCGATCCCTCGCCGAGCAGCTTGCCGCGGCGCGGATCAGATCCCGTGGCCTGCTGGCCTTCCGCGATTACCTGGCTTCCTACGTTGCCTCGGGCGGGTTCACCTTGCTCGCGAGCGAGACACGCGACCGCAGGGAGGCGCTCGGAAGGATCCGTTATTGCACCCGCATCCGAGGCAGCCGGGTCGACGTGAGCCGCTACGGCGATGAAGCCGATTACAGCGCCGAAGTGCTCCGGACCTTCGACCGCTTCAAGCAGGGTGCGGTCGCGGATTACAAGGTGCGCTACCGGTCCTGGCCCGGGATGAATCACGTTGCCGCTCAGATTCTTGATCTGGTGGCCAGGCTGTTCCCGGAAGAATTCGCCGCCCTGGACGAATTCTGCGACAAGCATGCCGCGTTCCTCGATGAGGGAATCCGGCGCGCCGATCAGGAACTCCAGTTCTATGCCGCCTACCTCGACCACATCGGGCGGCTTCGCTCCGCCGGTCTGCACTTCTGCTTTCCCGAGGTCTCCGCCAGCGCTAAGGATGTCCTGGCCGTCGACACCTTCGATATGGCCCTGGCCGACAAGCTCGTCGCGGGCGGCAAACCGGTGGTCACCAACGAATTCCGGTTGCAGGACCACGAGCGCGTCTTCGTCGTGACCGGGCCTAACCAGGGCGGCAAGACGACCTTTGCCCGGACCTTCGGCCAGCTTCACCGCCTGGGCAGCGTCGGCTGCCCAGTGCCCGGCAGCTGCGCTCGCCTGTTCCTCTTCGACCGCCTGTTCACCCATTTCGCGAGGGAAGAGGACCTCACCAAGATGAGCGGCAAGCTCGAAGACGACCTGCTGCGGATCGGCGACATCCTGCGGCAGGCCACGCCCGCGAGCATCGTGATCCTGAACGAGATCTTCAGCTCCACGACCCTGCAGGACGCGCGTTTCCTGGGATCGAAGCTGATGAAGAAAGTCGTGCAGCTCGACGCGTTGTGCGTCTACGTCACCTTCGTGGACGAGCTGGCGTCGATCGGGGACTCCGTCGTCAGCATGATGAGCACGATCGTTCCGGAGAACCCAGCCGAGCGCACCTACAAGGTGGTCCGCAAGCCAGCGGACGGCCTGGCCCACGCGCTGGCCATCGCCGAGAAGTACGGCCTCACGTACGAGCGGCTGCGCGGGCGGGTCGCGTCGTGAAGGTCTACCTGCTGCACCGGGACCGGGACTTCGACTTCGGCGCTGACCTGCCGCCCTGGCACGAAGACCTGACCCAGGACCTGGAGCTGGCCACACTGCTGCGCGCAATGGCCGACGGCGACAGATTCCTTTGGGATGTGTCCGCGAAGGTGATGCTCAGCTGGCTGACCGATCCAGAGCCCATCCGCTACCGGCAGCGGGTCCTCGCCGACTGCCTCGCCCACCCCGAGGTGATCCGGCAAATGTACGCCGTGGCGGTCGCTGCCCTGCAGGACAAGCGGAGCCTCTTCGGCAGTTACGGCGGCTCGTACCAGAGCCCGTCGACGAACCTTTCTGGCGCGGTCAGCCATCTCGAAGCGTACGTGGCTCGCCTCAGGCAGCTTAGGCAGCTCGCGGACGACCACGGCGAGACCTTCAGCTCCGACGGGATGCGGGCGCTGTGTGCCACGCTGCAGCGGGAGCTGAGCGACGAGTACTTCGGCGAGATCGGCCACCACCTGAAGAAGCTGCGCTTTCACCCGGGCGTGCTGATCAGCGGCGAACTCGGCCGCGACAACAGCGGGCTCAACTTTGTGCTCCGCGATCCGAGAGACACCCGGGCGTGGTGGAGAGAACGGCTCGGGATCGGCGCCCGTTCCTCGTACTCCTTTACGATCCCGCCCCGCGACGAGGCGGGCGGCCAGATCCTGGACGACCTCACCAGCCGGGGGCTCAATCTGGTCGCGAACGCGGCCGCCCAGTCCGCCGACCACATCAAGAGCTACTTCACCATGCTGCGGGCGGAACTGGGCTTCTATGTGGGGTGCCTCAATCTCGCCGATCGGCTGGCTGCCAAGGGAGTGCCGGTATCGGTTCCCGAGCCAGCGGAAGCGTCGCCGGCGGCGCTGTCGTGCACCGACTTGCGCGATCCCTGCCTGGCCCTGCAGTCGGAGGGCGCGGTCGTGGGCAACGACGTTCAGGCCGGCGGGAAGTCGCTGTTCATCATCACCGGCGCCAACTCCGGCGGGAAGTCCACCTTCCTGCGCAGCGTGGGCCTGGCCCAGCTGATGATGCAGTGCGGGCTGTTCGTCACCGCGCAGTCCTACCGCGCGAGCGTGAGCCTCGGGATCTTCACGCACTTCATCCGGGAGGAAGACCCGAGCATGAGCAGCGGCCGGCTCGACGAAGAGCTGAAGCGCATGAGCGCGATCGCCGACCAGATCGGGCCGCACTGCCTGATGCTGTTCAACGAGTCCTTCGCCGGGACCAACGAGCGTGAGGGGTCCGAGATCGGTCATCAGATCACCCGCGCGCTGCTGGAGGCCCAGATCACGGTCTTCTTCGTCACCCACCGGTTCGAGTTCGCCGAGCGGTTCCGCCGCCAGCAACCCGGCTCCACCCTCTTCCTCAGAGCCGAACGCCAGCCCGACGGAGGCCGCAACTACAAGCTCGCCGTGAAAGAGCCGCTCCCGACCAGCTTCGGAGAGGACCTCTACTACCAGCTCGGCGGGTGGCTGGACGAGGACAGGCCACCGAACGTCGGTCACGGCGCTCGATAGCCTTCTCCGCATGGAGCAGTCGGGACCGGACATGAACGCGGCCATCTGGCAGTCCCCGGAGATCATCCGGAACTGGGCGGCGGAAGCGGAGCGACAGGAACCGAAGCGCGCGGCACAGCGACGGCTGATGGCTCTGCTCCTGCCCTTCGGCGAGCAGGAGGCGTTCACGTTTCTGGACCTGGGAGCGGGGACGGGCGCTGCGTCGCGGGCCATCCTGGCTTATCACCCCGCAAGCACGGCGATCCTCGCCGAGTTCTCTGCGGAGATGATGCGCGCGGGCGAGCGCGACATGCAGCCGTTCGCCGGGCGGTACCGCTACGTCGAGTTCGACATGCTGGCGGGCGAGTGGCCCGGAGCGATCCCTGCGGCGCTAGACGCGGTGGTGACATCGATGTGCGTGCACCACCTGCCCGACGAACGAAAGCAGGGTCTGTTCACCGAGATCTTCGCCCGCCTCGCGCCGGGAGGCTGGTACCTGAACTACGACCCGGTGCGCGCGGAGGACCCCGCGGTGCAGGCCGCCTGGCAACGGGCCAACGACCTCGACGATCCCGAGGCGGCGAGCAGGCGGCGGCACCGCACGCCCGAGGAGCAGGCCCGCTGGGAGAACCACGTCCGATACATCATCCCGCTCGACCAGCAGCTCGGCTATCTGCGGTCGGCGGGGTTCTCGGGCGTGGACGTCTACTGGAAGCAGCTCGACAACGTCATCTACGGCGGGTGCCATCCCGGGACTAGACCGGCCGGCGCCTCGTCGCCTCGATGATCAGAAGATCGGCGCCCTGCTCAGCGGACGCGAACGGGGTGCCGGGGGCGCTGACGTCGAACTGGCCGCTGTCCGGCACGTAGTCCCGGCCGCGGGCGATGACGCGTTGCAGCTTGCCGAGCACCGTGATGTCGGCGCACGGGTCGCCGTCGATGACAATGAGGTCGGCCTCGTAGCCGGGCGCGAGCCGGCCGGTGATCGCGCCAATGCCGAGCGCCGAAGCGGCCTGAGTGGTGGTCATCGCGAGCACCTGCTCGGGCCGGAAGCCCAGCGTCACCAGGTACTCCAGTCCGCCGACGAACTGGTGGTGCGGCGTGTTGTTGACGCCCGCGTCGGTGCCCGCGATGATCCGCACCCCCATCTCGTGCATCGCCGCGACGTACTGACCGGGCGTGATATCGGTCAGCGCGGCGACGTAGGGCGCGTTCACGTTGAGGGTGGGGCAGACGATGATGCCCTGCTCCGCGATCTGGACGGCGAGCGAGTGGTCGAAGCACCGCTCGTTGGTTTCGGTGACGAACGAGCAGTGCTCGAGCGTGGTGACCCCGGCCTCGACGGCGCGGCGAATTCCCTCGATGCCGTGCGCGTGCGCCGCGACCGGCTTGTCGACCCGCCGCGCCTCCTCCACGACGGCCGAAAGCTGCGGAGTGGTGAACTGCGCATGCCAGGGCGCCGACCCAGTGGTCATGAACCCGCCGGTCGACATGACCTTGATCAAGTCGACGCCGTGCTTGTGGTGGGTGCGGACCATGCGGCGCAGGTCGTCCTCGGTGTCCGCCTCGGCACCCATGAACCAGCAGTGGCCGCCGGTGACGGTGAGCGGGCTGGCTGACACGATCATCCGCGGGCCGCGGGCCAGTCCGGCGGCGATAGCGTCACGCACGATCACGTCCAGATAGCCCCGTGCGCCGAGGTCGCGGGCGGTGGTCACGCCGACGCCGAGCAGTTCCCGCGCGTTGCGCAGCATCAGCACCAGCAACTGCGCGTCGGTCTCCCGTTGCATCCGCGCGGCTGGTTCCGGCCCGCCGTCGAACCCCAGGTGCACGTGGCTGTCGATCAGGCCAGGCATGATCGTCGATCCCGGGTAGTCCGCCCGCGGCAGCGCCGCGTACTCCGCCGGTAAGGCGCCCGCTGGACCGACCCAGTCCACGGTGCGGTCGCCGATCACGACTGCGCCGTCGGCCACGATCTTGTCGCCGGTGATGACCCGCGGGGCGGTGAGCACTTCGGACATTGCCTCACCTCAGGTGCAGGATAACCGTGTGGCAGAAAGTCTTCGACAGATCATTGACGCGACCGCGGCTGCCCAGCTTCGCGCCCGTCGCAGCGTCAAGTGGACGGCGCCCGGCCCGGGTGGGTTCGGCGCAGGGGTTGCGGAGATGGACTTCGGCGCCGCCCCGGCGATCCTCGACGCACTCGCCGGGCTGTCGGCCGACGCGAACTTCGGCTACCTGCCCCCGTTTATGGCCGAGGAACTCGCCGCAGCGTGCGCGGAGTTCCAGCGAAGGCGCTACGGCTGGGACGTCGATCCGGGGCAGGTGCGGCACGTCCCCGACGTGCTCAGGGCGCTGCAGGTCGCGATCACGCACTTCTCGCGCCCCGGCTCCCCCATCATCCTGCCCACGCCCGCTTACATGCCGTTCCTCGCCATGCCGGGCTTCCTCGGGCGGGAGATCATCCAGGTGCGGATGCGCGGCGACGACGCCGGCTCCTTCACGATCGACCTCGACGCGATCGACGACGCGTTCCGGCGGGGCGGACATCTGCTGATCTTCTGCAACCCGTACAACCCGCTCGGGCGGGTATTCACGGCGGACGAGATCGCGCAGCTGAGTGGCGTCGTCGAGGCCCGGGGAGGCCGGGTCTTTGCCGATGAGATCCACGGCCCGCTGGTCTACCCGGGGATGCGGCACATCCCGTACGCATCCACCTCTGCCGCCGCCGCGGCGCACACGCTGACCGCGACGTCAGCCTCGAAGGCGTGGAACCTGCCCGGCCTCAAATGCGCCCAGGTAGTCCTCAGCAGCGAGGCCGACCGGCAACACTGGGATGAGCTGGCATTCTTCGCCACACACGGTGCCAGCAGCCCTGGCGTCGTGGCCAACATCGCCGCCTACCGCCACGGCCTGGAGTGGCTGGACGAGGTCGTCGGCTACCTCGATGACAGCCGCCGGCTGCTCGCGGATCTGCTCGGCCGGCTGCTGCCGCAGGTGCGCTACCGCCCGCCGGACGGCACCTACCTCGCCTGGCTCGACTGCACCGCACTGGACCTGCCCGGTTCACCCGGCGAGATCGTCACCGAACGCGCCCGCGTCACGGTCGTGGACGGGCCTGCCTTCGGCGAGGGCGGCGCCGGATCCTTCCGGTTCAACTTCGCCACGCCACAGCCCATCCTGGCCGAGATGGTGGAGCGCATCGCCGCGGTCCTCGATGATCCTGCAGGCGGGTGACCCTCGCCCGAGGCTGCCCCCGAGGGTCCAGGCCAGCGCGGTCAGGCCAGCGCGATCACCACGGACAGCACAGCGATGAGCGCGATCAGCATGTACGCGAGATACGCGTCCAGGCGCCCGGACTGCAGCCGCCTGGCCGCCCGCGCCAGCGCGAGCACCGGGCGCAGCAGCGGGCGGTACAGGTACCACCCGACCACCTCGATCACGTCTGACTCGTACCCGACGTGGGCGGCGCTCTCGACCGCGTCGATCCGCCGCACGTCCGTCCGGGTGTGCAGCACCGCGGCGAGCACCCGGCGGGTCGGGTTGGCGAAGCCGAACGCGGTGTAGCGGGCCGATCCGGTCACGCCCGCCGTTGCCGACCGCCAGGCAGGCACCCGCCGGACCCGGAACAGCCGGCGGCCGGACAGGCCGAGCGTGAGCAGCACCACGATCAGGAACAGGCACGGCATGGCGATCCACAGCCAGGACGGCGAGAGGATCGAGAAGCCCGCGAACACCGGCTGCAGCACCCACGGCGACTTCAGCGCCCCGCTGGTCACCGGGGCGGGCACGATCGGCGCGAGCCCCGCGGCAACCATCCGGATCTCCAGCGGCGTCAGCGCGGCCAGCGCCAGGCAGGCCGCGCCGAGGCCAACGATCGCGGCGCGGCCGCCGACGCGGACATCGCCCAGGTCCGGGTGAACGGGCCGGGGCTGCCCGAGCACCACCATGCCGATCAGCCGCACGAACGTGACCCCGGCGAAGCCCGCCGTCAGCGCGACCGCCGCCCCGGTCACCGCGAGCACCAGCCGGAAGCCGAGCCCGGGCACCCGGAACTGCTGCATCAGCGCCTCGAGCAGGAACCATTCGGAGACGAACCCGGCGGTGGGCGGCAGCCCGGCCAGGGTCAGGCCGCCGATCGCCAGGCCGGTGCCGCGCCACGGCGCCAGCCGCGCCACGCCGCGCAGCGCGTCGAGGTTGTCGGTCCCGGCCGCGGACTCCATGCCGGCGGCGGCGGTGAACAGCAGCGACTTGGCCGCGGTGTGCGCGATCACCTGCAAGGTGGCGGCGAGCAGCCCGGCGGCGACCAGGAGCCGGTCTCCCATGGTGGCCCCCACCAGGGCAACACCGAACCCGGCCAGAATCAGCCCGGCGTTCTCCACGCTGGAGTACGCGATGACCCGCAGCAGCCCGTTCTGCACCGCGGCGTGCGCGATCCCGAGGACCGCGGTCAGCCCGGCCAGCACGAGCAGTGTGCCGGTCACCCAGCCCGGCGGCGGGCCGAGCACCGCCAGCGTCCGCCACATCCCGTAGAAGCCGACGTTGACCGCCACGCCGGCCATCACGGCGCGCGCCGGGCCGGGCGCGGCCGCGTACCCGCGCGGCAGCCAGACCTGGAACGGGACCAGGCCAACCTTGACGGCGAAGCCAGCCAGCAGCAGCACCTGCGCCGTGGTGCGCACGCCACTCGCGGGCACGTGCGCGAAGCTCGCCACGGCCAGCGACCCGGACCGGCCCGCGAGCAGCAGCAGGCCCGCGAGCAGGGCCATTCCGCTGACCTTCCCGAACGCGAGCGTGACCTGCGCGGCGGCGGGCCGGTCCGGCTTGCCGCGCTCGAACCCGGCCAGCAGGTAGAACGCGACCGTCAGGATCTCCCACGCGAACAGCAGCGTGAACGCGTCCCCGGCGGTCAGGAACACCGCGACGGCCGCGAGCGCGAGCGCGTAGCACGCGCCGAGCCCGCGCCGGCAGGGGGGGTCCGGGGGGCCGTCCCCCCGGGTGAGCACGGGTCCGCCCGTCCCGCCCCTCCCGCCGCGCCGTGCCCAGTCAGCGAAGCCGAGAGACACCCACGCCGCCGCGCCGAACGCGATGACCAGGAACAGCCCGGACAGCCGGTCCGCGGACAGCCCCGCGGTGCCGGGCCCGAGCACCCCGGCCGGCCACACCTTGGCCCGGTGCCCGGCCAGCGCGCCAGCCCCGCCGACGACCAGGCACACCGAGCCGGCCGCGCCGGCCAGGTACGGCAGCGCCGCGAGCCGGGGACGCCGCACGCCGACGACGAGGTCGACGACGGCCGCGGCGGCGAGCAGCGCGAGCCCGGCAACCAGCCAGCCAGAGAACCCGGTCATGACCGTGCTCCTTCGCCGGCGCCGGCCGGCAGCCGTCCCAGCGCGAGCAGCAGCGCGTGCAGGATGCTGAACGGCGGCGGCGGTGCGCCCGGGACCCAGACGTCGACCGGCACGATCGCGCCGATGCCCCCGGACACCCCGTACGAGGGGCTGGCCAGCCCGCCGCTCACCGCGTCGGTGCCGACCGCGATCACGATCTTCGGCTCTGGCATCGCGTCGTAGGTCTGCCGCAGCGGCTCGGCCATCCCCCGCGCCCCGGCCCCGGTGACCAGGAGGATGTCCGCGTGCCGGGGGCTCGCGGTCAGGAAGATGCCGAGCCGGTGCACGTCATAGACCGGGTTGAACAGCGCCAGGATCTCCCATTCCTCGGTGCCGTCCGACCCGGCATCCACGTGCCGCAGGTGCACGGAGCGGCGAAGCGCAGCGGATCTGGTTTTCAGGCTGTTACGCAACGCGTCCAGCCGCTCTGGCGTCTCCCCGAACTCGGGAACGGTGAGTGCCCCGCGCCACAGCGCGGCGGCGCCGGGCTCCTCGGACCAGCCGAACACGTCGGGCCGGGCGGCGACGCAGCGCCCGCACTGCACGCACTTGCCCTGGTCGAGCCGCACACCACCGTCGTCGGCATTGCTTATCGCGCCGGTCGGGCAGAGCCGTTCGAGTTGGTCAGCGGCGCCGGCGGCCTGGGCCAGCACCGTGGCCGGCCCGCGCACTGCGGCCGCGTACGGGTCGGGCCTGGCCGGCCAGCGCGTGGTGACCACGCCGTCGCGAAGACCTCTAAGCGCCCACATCTAGCGTGTCACCCCCGCCACAGACAGCCCGAGGCTCGCCTCGATGAACGGGAAGTCGGTGAGGATGTCACCGGCGAACAGCTCGTGCATCAGCACCAGGTTGTGGAACGACGCGGAGCGCGGATGGCACCGGGTGATCAGGCCGTCTTCCAGCCGCACGTCGTAGAGCACCTCGCCCTGCGGCGCCTCGGCCCACCCGGTCGCGCGCCCGTCGGACGCGTCGCACCCGGCCCGCAGCGGCCCGTCCGGCGCCTCGGCCAGCTCGTCGGCCACCTGGCGGAGCAGGTGGAAGGACTGGGCGACCTCGTCCCAGCGGACCCGCAGCCGGTCCAGCGCGTCGCCCGCGGGCCGAGGCGCCGGCTGGTGCAGCCCAAGTGAGGGGTATGCGTCGTACGGCCGGAACTCGCGGGCGTCGTCGGAGTACCCGGACGCCTTGCCGACCGGGCCGAGCGCGCCGTGCTCACGGGCGCGTTCCGGCCTGAGCGGGCCGGTCCGGCGCAGCCGGTCCAGGAACGACGCCGTGCCCATGAGCGCGGCGACGTCCGCGGTCACCGCCTTGTCCAGCGTGCCGATCTCGGTCAGCAGCTCACCGGGCCCGGTCAGCGGCAGCCGGCTGACCCCGCCGGGCACGACCACCCCGCGCCCGAACCTGCTGCCGCAGGCGTGGCCGACCAGCCGCAGCACGCGTTCCTTGTGCCAGCCGAACCGCGCGGTGGCCACGGCGAGACCGGCGGCGTCGGCGAGCCGGATCGCGACGTCCAGATGGCAGGCCAGCCGTTCGAGCTCGGCGTGCAGGACCCGGACCAGCGCGGCCGTCCAGGGAACCTCGGCGCCGCAGATCCGCTCCACGGCGTGGCAGTACGCGAGCGCGTGCGCAACGGTCGCGGTGCCCTCGACGCGTTCGGCCAGCAGCAGCCCATCGGCCGCGGTCATCCCCTCGAACCGCTTGTCCAGGCCCCGGTGCTTGTAGAACACCCGCATGTTCAGGTGCGGTATGTCCTCTCCCGGGGTCTCGACCAGGTACTCGATCGACTCGAAGACACCGGAGCGCACCGGGCCGTGCGGAATCGTGAACAGGCCGGGGCCGACGACGTGCAGCGGCAGCGCGCGCGGGTCGGGCTCGATGGCTGCCGGGCCTCCGCTCTCCCCCGGCCTGGGGCGCAGCGCACCCTCGGGTGGCTGCGGCAGCAGCAGCGGCTCGGGGCGCGGATGCCCCTGCGGGATCACGCCGAACATGTCGGCGATCTCCCGCTCGTACCAGAACGCGGCGCCAAGCAGGGGAGTCAGCGCCGGGTAGCTCGTGGCCGTCGCCGGCAGGATCGTGTCAGCCGCGGTGACGCCGCGGGCGTCGGCCAGGTGCGCCGACAGCATCAGGCCCTCGGGCCGCGCGGTGCCGAACAGGCCCGCGAACCTGCGGCCGGCGGCCACCTCTTCGGCCAGCCGCTCCCACAGCGTGGTCAGCGTGTCTGAAGCCAGGCTCACGTGACCGCCCCCAGCTGGTGCACGGCGCGGGACAGCAGCCCGGTCAGCTCCGCCGGAGGATGGACGCCGAGCACGAGCAGCGCGGCGACCCCCGCGACCACGGGGACCACCATCCAGGCGCTTGGCTCGCCGCGTGGCAGGCCGGCCGCCACCCGGCCGCGCGCCGGGACGAGCAGCATCCGGTTCGCCGCCACCGTCAGCCCGAAGAAGGCCAGCGTTACCAGCACGATCAGCACGGCTGGCGTGGCGTAACGGGCACTCGAAAAACCGCCCTCAACGATCTCGAATTCGCTCCGGAAGATCCCGAACGGGGGCATCGCGCACAGCGCAAGGATCGCGATCCCGAACAGCGGCCCGCTCCATGGCAGCAGGTCAAGGCCGCCGGATATCCCGGAGATGCGCTTGCTGCCGAACTTGTGCACGAGCACCCCGGCGCCCATGAACGCGTTGCCCTTGGCCGCGGCGTGCGCGAGCACGTGCAGCAGCACCCCGGCCAGCGCGATCGGGGCACCGAAGCTCACCCCGATCGCCAGGATGCCCATGTGCTCGACACTGGAGTAGGCGAGCATCCGCTTCACGTCGCGCTGGTCGAGCAGGTAGAGCGCGGCGAGCAGCAGCGACGCGACGCCGAAGACCAGCAGCACGTCGCGGGGGAAGCCCGGGCCGAGCGCGGCGGCCGCGACCTGGTAGTAGCGCAGGATCGCATAGAAGCTCACCGCGAGCAGCGAGCCGGACAGCAGCGCCGACACGGGGGTGGGCGCCTCGGAGTGAGCGTCGGGCAGCCAGGTGTGCACCGGGAACAGCCCCATCTTGGTGCCGAACCCGACCACGGCGAGTACGAACGCCAGCCGAATCGGGGTGTGCGGCAGCTTGGCGCCCGCGTGCAGCAGCGGGGCGAACGAGAGGTCGTAGTGCTGGCCGAGCACCTGCGCGCCCGCGTAGTAAGTGAAGATCGTCGCGAGCAGCGCCAGGCCGAGGCCCGCCGAGGCGATCAGGATGTACTTCCAGGCCGCCTCGGCCGCGCCGTCGGTGTTCTCGATCGCGACCAGCAGCGCCGAGATCACGGTGGTGACCTCGACCGCGATCCACAGCAGCGCCAGGTTGTTCATCATCGGCGCGGCCAGCATTGACCACGCGAACAGGTTCAGCCCGGTGTAGAAGCGCCGGGAGTACCGGGAGAAGCCCGGGTCGCGGCTGCGCCGGCTCGGCGCCAGGTAGCCGATCGAGTACACCGCGACCGCGCCGTACAGGAAGCTCGTGGCCATCAGGAACACGACACTGACCGCGTCGATCCGCAGGTAGGACAGGTAGTCGAGGTCCCGGTGCGCGGCCGCGGGAACCAGCGCGAGCACCAGCCCGAAGCAGGCCACCCCGGTGACCGCGGTGACCGCCCCGGCCACCCGGTCCGGGGCGCGGAGCGAGACCGCCGCCGCGGCGAACGGCAGGATGAGCACCAGCAGAATGATCGCGAGCATCGCTTACCCCCGCAGGCTGGTCAGGTCGGCGGTGGACAGTGACTCGGCGCGGCCGTGGTGCACCCGGATCAGCAGCTCGAAAACGACGACGGCGACCAGCAGGTCGAACAGGAACGCCACCTCGAGGATCAGCGGCAGGCCGGCTGCGACGACCAGGGCCGCGAGGGAGATGCCGTTCTCCAGCGACAGGAACCCGATCGCCTGCGACGCCACGTCGCGGCGCATGATCATCAGGACGAATGCAACAAGCACCACCGACACCGAGATCTCTAGGGCCGTTGGCGGTAGGACGGAACTCTGGATGTTCAGGGCGCGGGCCGAGAAGAACCCGAATGCGGCGACGGCGATGGCCAGCAGCACGGTGTTGGCCAGGCTTAGCGACCCGCTGCCAGCGATCTCGGTCCAGCCCGCGGTCGGCTCGTCCTCGCCCGTGCGGCCGATGCCGCGCAGCAGCCGGCGCAGCACGATCGGCACGATCACGACCTTCAGCCCCGCGGACAGCGCAGCCAGCACGTACAGGTCCGGCAAGTGGCGCACGGCAGCGACCAGGACCGCGAGCACCGAGATCAGGCCGGACTGCACCGCGTACAGGCGCACCTGGTCGCGCAGCAGCGCCTGCCGGAACATGCCGAACTCCGCCAGCAGCACGCCGAGCGCGATCACGCTCGAGCCGCCGGAGTAGACGCTCGGCGCGGCGACCGCGGCCGTGGCCGACATCAGCCACCCCCCAGGTAGAGCGTGAACACGCCGAGCACGGCGAGCAGGAACGCCGCGGAAACGAATTCAGTGATCTTGAAAAGACGCAGCTTGGCGAACGAGTTGTCGATGACGGCCACCACGATCCCCAGCACCACGGCCTTGCCCACCAGCGCCACGATGGCCAGCGCCACGACCCCGATCTGCGCGGTGGCCGCCAGGCCCCACGGCGCGACGAACACGTTGAGCAGGATCGTGTAGAGGATCAGCTGCTTCATCCACGAGCCCCACTTCAGCAGCGCGAAGTAGGGGCCCGAGTGCTCGAACGGCCGGGCCTCCTCGATCATGCCGAACTCGTTGGTCCCGGTGTGCGTCTCCACCGGGATCCGGCCGGTCTCGGCCAGGATCACCATGAACAGCGCGGCCGCGGCGAGCAGGTGCGCGGGCCGCACGATCTGGCTCGCCGACGAGCGCACGGTGGCGGCAAGCGCGTACGGCAGGTCGGTCCCGGTCACCAGCGCGACGACGAAAATCACGAACAGCACGACGGGCTCGGTGATCGCGCTGAACGTTTTCGCGCGGCTGGCGCCGAGCTGGGCGTACGGGCTTCCGGTCTCCGAGGCGGCGATCGCGACCAGGAAGCTGGCCAGCGCGAGGATGAGCCCGCCGCCGAGGATGTCGCCCATGTAGCCGAGCGGCAGCCCGAAGCTGGTCAGCACCGGGATCAGCAGCGGCACGGTCAGGTAGCACGCCGCGGCACCAACCGGCGCGGCCAGGAACACCCAGCTCGCGCCCTCGGGCGCGAGCGCCTCCTTGTGCAGCAGCTTGGCCAGGTCGTAGTACGGCTGCAGCACCCGGGGACCCCTGCGGCCCTGCAGCCGGGCCTCGACCTTGGCGATCACGCCGGAGACTCCCGGTGCGGCGACGCCGATGGTCGCGACCTGAAGGAACTGGATGACCGGGATCGGCAGCGCCGCGCTCACCGGTCGGCTCCCGCGGTCTGGACCGGGGGCTGCGCGCCCCCGCTATGTTTGCCGGGCTGCTCCGGCACCACGTCTGACACTGACAGCCTCCGTAAGCCTGCCGGTCTCCCGGACTAGGTTGCAGAGGCCATTAGCGGAGGGTCCCGCGGTTACGGCGAGCCTCATCGCCGACTCCCCATTCTGGGGGACAGCCCGCTGCACCTGCAAATTCGCGCGGCCACGAGACCCGCGCGCTCAGAGGTAGCCGGAACATTCCGGATAATTGAGAGAGCTGCCGACTTAGGAGCCCTGCCGCGATGACGATAGCCAGCCGCTTCTTCGGGCGGACGATGAAACTGCCGCCCGCGTCGAACCATGACGTGCAGGTCGAGCGCGACCTGCGGGTGCCCATGGCCGACGGGGTGCAACTGCTCGCGGACCGGTACCTGCCGAACGGGGATGGGCGGCCGCCGCTGGTGCTGGTCCGCTCGCCGTACGGGCGCCGCGGGATCTGGGGGGTCTTGTTCGGCCGGGTGCTGGCCGAGCGCGGGTTCCAGGTGCTGGTCCAGAGCTGCCGCGGGACGTTCGGCTCCGGCGGCACCTTCGACCCATTCGGCCCCGACGAGCACGACGACGGCCTGGCCACGGTTGCCTGGCTGCGCGAACAGCCCTGGTACCCGGGATCCTTTGCCACGACCGGGCCGAGCTACCTGGGCATGGTTCAGTGGGCGATCGCTGCCGACGCCGGGCCCGACCTGAAGGCGATGTGCCCGCAGGTGACCACCTCCGACTTCCGGGCTCCGTTCTACGGTGGCGAGGCTTTCTCGCTGCAGACGGCGCTGACCTGGGTCAACCAGGTCGCGAACCAGGAACGGCGGTTCGCGTTCGTCCGCCAGTCGGGAGAGGACCGCAGGCTCCAGCCGCTGTTTGGCCGGCTGCCGCTTGGCGATCTCGACCGGCTGGCCACCGGCAGTCACATCGCGTACTACCAGGACTGGCTGGCCCACGACGATCCCGGGGACGACTACTGGAAGGGCCGCCGGTTCTCCGACACGCTGGACCGGGTCGCGGCCCCGGTCAGCATGGTCGGCGGCTGGCACGACATCTTCCTGCCGTACCAGCTGCATGACTACGCCGCGCTGCGCAGCGCCGGGCACGAGCCCTACCTGACCATCGGCCCGTGGCGGCACGCCGACCAGGAGGCGGTCGCCACCTGGGCCAGGGACTCGGTGGCCTGGCTGCGGGCGCATCTGCTCGGCGACCGAAGTCTCCTGCGGCCTGAGCCGGTCCGGATCTTCGTCACCGGCGCGGAGGAATGGCGCGACCTTCCGGCGTGGCCGCCGGACACCCAGCCGCAGCGCTGGCACCTGCAGCCGGGCGAGGCGCTCGGCACCGAACCGCCGGCCGCCAGCGAGCCGGACCGCTACACCTATCACCCGGGCGACCCAACGCCGAGCCTGGGCGGGGCGGTCGGCCTGCAGGGCACGGCGCGGATGGACAACCGCGTGCTTGAGGCCCGCTCCGACGTGCTGACCTACACCAGCACGCCGCTACCGGACGACCTCGAGTTGTTCGGCGAGGTCACGGCCGACCTGTTCGTGCACTCCAGCCGCGACCACACCGACTTCTTCGCCCGGCTTTGCGACGTCGACCCGACCGGCGCGTCGATCAACATCTGCGACGCCCTGCTCCGGCTGACGCCGGGCCGGCCGGCTTCCGAGCCGGACGCCACCATCCGGCTGCGGTTCCCGCTCTGGCCCGCCGCCCACCGCTTCCGTCGCGGCCACCGGCTCCGGCTCCAGGTCTCCAGCGGCGCGCACCCCAGGTACGCCCGCAACACCGGCAGCGGCGAGCCGCTAGCAACCGCTACCACGTTGCTCACCGCCGACCAGCAGGTCCATCACGATCCCGAGCACCCGTCAGCGGTCATCCTGCCCGTCGCCGCCCCCGTCTAGCCGCTCTAGATGCTCTAGCCGGGCCAGCACGCCGCGCAGCGCCCGCTCGCGGGCGCCCAGCTCGGCCAGCCTGCCCTCAGCCTGCCCGGCCGTCTGCTCGCGGAGCGCGGCCGCCGTGCGCAGCGCCCTGGCCAGGCGGTCGGTGCCGCCGGAGTAGCGGCGCCCGACGGCCAGAACGAGCTGCCTGGTCGCCTCGGCCAGGCGGTACTGCAGGTCGGAACGGGCCCGGCCGATCTGGCGCACTGCCTGGTCGCGGACCTCGCCGAGGACGTGGTCGCGGGCCAGCCGCCGCCCCAGTTCGCCGGGCAGCCTGCGGCGGATCGCGCCGGCCAGCAGCTCCGCCTGATCGACGCCCTCGGCGACCGAGTAGAAGAACCGCCGGTCCGGCGCCAGCCGCTCCTGCGGCCCTGGCGCGGTCAGCTCGAGGCCGAGCAACTCGGCGGCTGCCTCGCGGACCGCGCCGAGCTCGGCGGCCAGGTCACGGCTGAGCCGATCGTCGAGGGCGGTGAGCCCGTCCTCCAGGCGTTCCCGCTGCGCCTGCCGCCACGACTCGGCACCGTCCACCGCCAGCCGGGCCAGCCGGGCCCTGCCCTGCCGCTCGATCTCGCCCGGCGGCGCCGCGGCCAGCTCGCCGCCGAGCAGGCCGCCGATCGCGGCGCGCAGCTCGGCCGCGAGCCGCGCGATCTGGAGTTCCGCCGACTCGTTCAGCCCGGCGAGCATCCGCTTGGACTCCGCGGCCACCAGGTCAGCGGCGTCCGTGCCGCGCTCCCGGACCGCCGCGAGCCGGGCCGTGAAGGCCGTCACCCGCTCGGCAGCATCCGAACTGCGCATCTCGGCCGCCCGCCGGGCCAGTGCTATCTCATCGATCCCCGTGCCGGCAACGCGGCGGAGCTGCCCTGCCGCCGACCGCCGCAGGTCGGCGGTTCCCCCGGTATCGAGGTACGCGCCGAAGTCGGCGGCGAACGCGGCGAAGCCCGCGTCGCCAGCAGCGGACAGCGCCGCCCGGGCCGAGACCGGGTAGACCAGCACCGGCCCGCCGACGGCCTGGCCAGCGATGCGCTCGGTGAACTCGACGGCCTCGGCCAGCCCGGCGGCGTCGGCGTAGTCCGCCTTGTTCAGCACCACGAACGTGGTCACGGACAGCGCGTGGACACGTTCCAGCAGGTCGCGCTCGGCCGCCGAGACCGGCGGGTCGGCGGTCAGCACGAAGATCGCCGCGTCCATGGTCGGCAGCACGTCGTTGGCCGCCGCGGAGTTGTGTGCGTGCACCGAGCCGGTCCCCGGCGTGTCCACGATTTCCACGCCCCTGGCCAGGATCGGGGAATCCAGGCTGACGGTGATCGCCGCGACGCCGCGAGAGTTGCCGGGATTGCCACGCTCGGTCCCGAATTCCTCGAGCGCCGACAGCGGGCGATGCGCGGTCCGGCCGTCAGTGAACGCCACCTGCACTGCCTCGCCGACCCCGTGTGTCACGGTGGTCGGCACGGCGGTGAGCGGGGTCACGCCCGTCGGCAGCACCTCCCGGCCCAGCAGCGCGTTCACCAGCGTGCTCTTGCCCCGCTTCGCCTCGCCCACGACCAGCACGCGCAGCCGCGCCGCCTGGAGCCGCTCCCGAAGCGCTGTCAGCAGGGCGGTATCGGATTCATCGGCCAGCCCGGCCAGTTCGTCAAGCGCCGACGTCAGCGCGTCGGGCAACTCGGCTGCGCGCATACCGCCTCCCACCCATTCAGGCAGGGACCGTTGGCGGCAATGCCGCGGTTCGATGGCGGGCCCCTCCGCCGACGCCTCCGCTTCAGGTTAGCTCGCCCGCCGCTCCAGGCGTCCCGCCGCGGCCAATGCGGCACGGCGGCGGCCATTTTTCCGCTCTCTCGCTGCCCTTCTCGGGCCCTTGCTTCATACAACACGAGTCCATTCCTTCGCCCATTCCCCGGGCGATCCCACGGCCGTGCGGGGCTGAATGTTTACGCTTCGCCTCGCCAGGCGATATAGCCCCTGCCATCAACAATGGCTGCCAGCCAATTATTAGGTCAATAACGGTTAATGGACTGGCATCACGCACGGGGGGAATACTGCATGCTAGGGCAATGGAGTGATCGCCTGCGGCGGCGAATCTCGCACCGCGCGGCGATCGCGCTAGTCATTACGCTGTCCGTTCTCGTGGGCGCAACGTCCTATGCTTTTGTCGGTTATCTGCACCCATCGGCCGCCGGCCATTCGGCCTGCAGGCGCCAGCCGATGTCGGCTACGTCCGTCCTTTCCGGCTCGCCGGCCGAGCTCGCCGCCGAGGTGGCGAACTCGCTGCTGGGATGCGCGTCCAGCGTGGTCGTCGCGAACGACGACCCGGCGTCTGTGGCTGCAGCGTTGCCACTGGCCGAAAAGGCACACGCGCCGCTGCTGCTGTCCTCGCCGTTGTCCGCGACGGCGACCAGCATCGTTTCGTTCCGCGGCAGCCCGGCGAGCCGAACCCAGTCGGCCAGTTCCGCGAGCACCCTCGCCGCCCTGCGAGAGATCAACGACCTTCACCCGCGCAATGTGCTCGTTGTCGGCCTGAAGACCAGCGAGCTGTCCGCGGAAATGCCTGGCGCCAGGGTGACCTCCAACCCGGCCGGGCTGGAAGGCATGTCGCAGCCCAAGCCGCTGTCCCACGCGCTCGTCCTGGTGTCCAAGCAGAACGCCGCCGTCGCGATGGCGGCTACGGCAACCGCGGAGGCGGCCGGCGCCAAGGTGGTGGCGATGCCCGGCTATGACCCGCGCGGTGACTCTGCCGCGATCACGATGATCGCCAAGGACAAGCCGCGGGACGTCCTCGCGGTAGGGAGCGGGTTCGGCCCGGCGAGCCGGCTGGATTCCCGGCTCGCCGTGGTCAGGACCGGCGTGCAGTTGCCGGACGGCGGCCAGCTTGTCGTGCCCATGCACCGCCTGGTCGCGCTCTACGGGCACCCGGGAACTCCATCGCTCGGGGCGCTTGGCGAGCAGGGCATCAGCGCCAGCGTCG
>Ga0209275_10000233_pt1 | contig 20052 bp, 26 predicted proteins | sample HubBroMetageREF2_FD_188344 | JGI IMG/M metagenome (GOLD analysis project Ga0209275, IMG submission 188344) | Reference soil microbial communities from the Hubbard Brook experimental Forest, New Hampshire, USA - Hubbard Brook CCASE Soil... | ecosystem: Environmental > Terrestrial > Soil >... | reverse complement strand
TACTGACTACGCGGCAAGCGGGAACTTCACGCCTTTGCGGTTTGAACGCTAAACCTCTACGAGCGGTCAACGAGTGGCTGCAGGACTATGCGCTCTTCTGGGGCGAGTCACTGCAAAGCTTGAAGGGCTATATGGAGGAGAAGCCGTGAATTCGAAAAGTGCCAGCGACGACATTGTTAAGCACAGAGAAGACACCCATCGTCCAGGAAATCCAGATCAAGCGCCCGGCGGAAAAGATTTTTGAGGCCATGACCGATGCGGAGGAACTTGTGAAATGGTGGCGCGTCGAAGGGAAATTTCAGATTACCCAGATGGAATCCGATCTGCGGCCGGGAGGCAAGTGGAAGATGCGGTTGATTGGCGGACGCGGGACGGAGACGGTGGTGTCTGGAGAATTTCGGACCGTTGAGCGGCCGCACTTACTGGTTTTTACGTGGATCCGGGAACCCGAAGACGCAACCGAGACGCTGGTTCGCTGGGAACTTGCGGAGAAAGCCGGCGTTACGACGGTTCGCGTGACGCATTCAGGGCTGACAACCGAAAGTCTGCGTAAGCGCAATGAGGGTTGGCCGGTGATTCTCGGGCTGCTGCACGCATACATGGAGAAAACAGAATGACAGCCGGATCAAAGACCTTCGTTGCTCTGCGCAGTCACAGCCGGGAGGCGATTCTTTAACCCGTTCTTACAAAGGAGAATCATGAAAATCGTGAAATACGTATTGATGATGTTGTTTTCAGCTGCGACAGTAGCCGCAGGCCAAACGACAGCTCCGGAAAAACCAAACATGACGGCCGCGGAAACGGGTCTCGGGCGATGGGTCCGCGTCGAAGTGATTGTCAAAGCGCCCTTGGCCGAGGTGTGGCGCGTCTGGACTACGTCAGCGGGCGCCGAGGAATTCTTTGCAGAGAAGGCGAACATCCGGCTGGCAATCGGCGGACCCTATGAGATCCAATTTGACCCCCAAAACGAGCAGTCGGGGACCAAGGGTTTGAAGATTCTGAGTTACGCCCCCGAGGAAATGATCTCGTTCGAGTGGAATGCGCCGACAGAGTATCCGGAGGTGCGCAACGGCGGAACCTGGGTCGTCGTTCAGATGCGGCCAGGAGGGACAGATCGGACCCATGTAACTGTCACGCACTATGGTTGGAAAGACGGAGCGGAGTGGGACCAGGCGTATGCGCATTTCGTACGTGGGTGGGGCGACCTAATAAAACGCTTGGAGCGGCGCTTCACCGATGGACCTATCGACTGGAATAAGGAACGGATGATGTATAAGGAGTCGAAGGAAAGAAAACCATAAGCGCAGCTCTGCCGGAACAATGGGCGCGGCGTGCGATGCTCCTACAAAAAAAGACTCATCGGTCATCAACGAGCAGAGGCGGATTTGGATTTGGGCGATTCCTTTTCCGCGGCGGGAGCGTCGAGCATCAGTTGCAGCAGTGTCGCGAAGCGTGGATGGCTTCCCATCCTTCCCTCGTGATGACCGGCACGAGGGCCAAGGCCGCGATCGGGTCTGCCCATGGCGCGTGAAAGATCAGGTTTCCCAACAGTCCTGCCAAAGCCATCAGTGACAAGTAGCCACAAAGAGCGGATTCGGTTGCATCGGCTCTCAATGAAGCACTCGCAACTTGAGTTGCCAGTTTCCGTTTCTGACTTGCCAGCCATGGCATACCCATAGCCGCCACAATCAACAAGATGATCCCGGCAAAGCTGGGTTGCGGTTCGCGATATCCGACGAGAGACAAACCTGAACAGACGATGACGAGGGCGGCGACAACGAAGAGCAACCCTCCGGCCACGCGAGCAGCCAACTTTTCGTCTACCGCAGAATCAGACTTCGAACGAGGTGGTGGCAGCAATTGCGCCAAACCCGCTCTGGATGGCAGGATTTCCTGGAATGCCCGCCAGCACCATGCTCGGAAACGCGAAATTCGCATGGCTGAATACATTGAAGAACTGGACGTCGAATCGCATTCTCAGATGCTCGGTTAATGGAAACCACTTCGTGAGGTAGAAGTCACTCCACGCAAAATTGGGACCGCGAAACGCGTTACGTCCGAGGTTCCCGAATTGACAGTTCTTTGGGCTGTCACCTCCGTAGCACCCCCGGTACTCGGATCCACGGTCGAGACAAAGGCATTGGGATTGAGCCACTGAACCGTGCCCGGTTGCGTGACCCCGGGAATAGGATTGTGTTCGTAGAAATAATCCGTCCCTGGCCACTCCCTCCGCTACGACTAAGCGCGCCGCCTCCGGCGTCGCAGGTCTTCGCTACGGGAGTGGCCCGCGCAAGACATACCATGCTTTAATGTGGGAAACGTCGGCGGGCAAACCTCGGCCCGAAGCTATTCCACTTAACATATAAGTAGGACATGGAAATGTCTGCTTTTTCTGCCCCATTTTTCTGGGGCACTCAAAAGCGAGGGCTTCTGCTTCCAAAGCGAGCGGCTGCTTTATGGGAGACCCAATGGGTTTAGGGAGGAACCGGAAAAGCAGAAGCCGCGAAGCTGTAGGACGAGGAATTAGCCTGAAGCAGTGCCCAGAAAAATGAGCGGTAGAAAAATTCTGGCCTACTGAACTGGGAAGGTCGGTGCGATATTGGCCGAGCTACGTGAGCAGGTAAAGCGGAACAGAAAAAATCAGTCGCGAATCGCGATCAACGCAGTTGCCACAATGGCGGTCGATTCAAGTGGCTCCTACGTTTTGCGGCCGCGAAAAACCGCTATCTGCCACTTTTTTCTTTTTGCTGTGTTCACGCTTATAAGAAATCATAAGACAGAGTCCTCACAACCGGACCGTTTTAGACGAATGCCATTTTTTGAGAGTGGCAGGATTAAGCAAGAGGTTCCATGCTCACTAGAGCTCTCATCGTGAACGGATCGCAGTCACTTCCGGCATTCCTTGCATGCCTGATTTGCGCAGGGTCAGTTTGGCTGGCAGCGGCTCAAAATTCGCGCACTGGTCTTGTGACGGGTGTCATTGATGGAGTCCGGCTCGAGGGAGACCAATACTACGTCTCCGGCTGGGCTTGCCAACAGGGAAACTCAGGCTCCATCGAAGTTCATATCTACGCGGACCATTCTGCCTATGAAAAGCCGGCAGGGACGTTTGTTACCGCAGGCAAAGCGGATTTAGGCAACGAGCCTGCCGTCAACCACGAGTGCCAGGACACAAAAGACGGAAAACACAGGTTCCATATCGGCTTACCGAACCAACTGATGAGGACCTTTCAGAAAAGAAAACTCTACGCACATGGGATCGCCATCGCAGGCAACGTCGAAAACGCCGCGCTTGCCCGGTCGGGAGCATTTGCAATTTCCGAAACCTGCGTGGCCGGCCGAACCGCCAACTCCCAACCTTCTTGACGGCGCGCGTGTTGCGGTCTTCGATACCGCCAAGGATTCCTGCGAACTGATCGACATTCCGGATGCGCAAGCCCGCGCCTTCCGCGACTATAAAGGAACGGTCCACCTGGTTGCTTCACACTACGTCATGCGCGCGAGCCTGGGACCTACACTCGAAAGCGTGAAACACAACTGCCAGGTGGCTTACAACTCGCACCATGACGGGAACCCGGCGAATTTTGACGATGCCACGTGGCTGGATTCGTTTTACAGCATTGACGGCAAACGCGTGGCCGCTCTGGGGCACATGGAATATCACGGCTGGGACCACGCCGGCATGTGCAAGACAAAGATCGATACGGGCACAGGCGGCTGCTGGTACAACGTAGACACATTTTACTTGTCCCAGGACGGTGGCTATCATTTCGCGTCGCCCAAAGCTCCTGCGAACTACGTCGTCGGCCTTCCTTACAAATATGAAGTGAGTCAGGGACCCGAGGGCTACAGCGTAGACTCGAACATCATCAAGGCTGGCGATTGGTATTACGCGATGGTGACCGGGTGGCAATGGCCGCCAAATTGTGGTGGCGGCAAGAGCGCACGGCCCTGCCTCTTCTCCGGCGGCGGGTCTCCGATTCGCACGGCAAACATTCTCGACCCTTCATCCTGGCGCGGTTGGGATGGCAAAGACTTCAGTGTCGCCTTCGCTGATCCCTACCTGGGCCCGGTGGCTCGTCCGCAGGACCATGTTTACACGCCAGTTCCCTACATGGCTGCCGTGAACGGAATCAACTGCCACGAGCCGTCTCATTTGTTCATCGCAACGCTGTGGGATCCTTGGAATACCATGTATGGCCCGCCGGGGCTCTATTTCGCGACCTCGCCGGACCTCATTCACTGGAGCAAGCCGGTGTTAGCCATTACGCAGAACCAACTCCTCCAGCGGGAGCCCGAAGGAAATTGGTCGTATGCGTATTTTTCGCTCCTTGATCCCAAGTCCACTGATCCGAATTATTCGATGATTACCGACGCTCCTTATTTATATTACGTGCGGTCTGATGAGAACCATGGCCCGTACAAGCGCGTCTTGTTTCGGCAACGCATAAAGCTGAATTGGCTAACAACCGCAAGTCGAATTCCGGGCGCCCCTGTTCAACGCTGATTCCCGCGCGCTTGAATAGCCTTGGTGCCCAGTCACCCACCCGAATGACGTCAGACCCGCCAACTCCAGTTCTGCAGGTTTCCTGGAATTGTTTCCAGCTAGCTCGTAATCCGAGAATCGGGTCCCCACAAGCCGACTTCCCGTTACTCATCCTCCCAACCTTCCTCAATATGGATTGGAAACGGGAATCAGCGCCGAAGGCAACGGCCTTTGCGTGCACTCGCCACGTGCGACGGCAGCTACAAACGCGCTCTCCAACGAATCGGATATTGCCAAGGTACAGGAATGGCTGAGTCAGAGGGACCGACTTGCAGCCCGATGACCGCATGTCTCGGCAGGTTGTTACATTTTCTCCTGAAACGTATCCTTTCATTTTGACACTACCTCTTGTTGTACCCTTGGTGTCCCTCGGGACCAGCGAATCGATCCCACGGGAGAACTGGTTGACACCTAAGCGCTGTTTTGTCAGCATCTCCCTCTGATACTCCTGTCCCAGGGCCCGCAGGGCGCGTGCTAGCTTGGGCTGCCGCGAATCTGTATTCCCGGGAGAAGCCCATTGCCCGATTTCCAGAACCTCGGCAAATTCGAGATCATATGCAAGCTCGGTCAAGGGGCGATGGGCGTTGTGTACAAGGCGCGCGATCCGCTGATCAACCGCGTTGTGGCGCTCAAGACCCTGAGGACGGGTTTGTTCGATGATTCGGTTCTGCTGAAGCGCTTCTATTCGGAGGCACGCGCTGCCGGCAACCTCCGGCACCCCAACATCGTTACCATTTATGAGTTAGGTCACGAAGGCGATATGCCTTTTATCGCCATGCAATTCCTGCATGGTGAGAGCCTCGACAAAGTCATTGAGCGTCTACCCAATTTGCCGCTCTCCCAAAGAGTAGGTTTCATCGTTCATGTTTGCCGCGCACTGGATTATGCGCACATGCAAAATCCACCCGTAATCCACCGAGACATCAAGCCCGCGAACGTTGTGGTTGGTCCCGATGGTTCCGTAGTGGTGGTGGATTTCGGGATCGCGCGCCTCGGCGAGGCTTCGCTGTCCCATTCTTCCGGAGTGCTGATCGGAACTCTCAGTTATATGTCGCCGCAGTTGTTCCGTGGGGGCACGGCGGACGCGCAATCCGACATCTGGGCGACGGGCGTAATGTTCTACGAACTGCTCGCTTACCGCAGGCCGTTCCGGGGCGAAAACGCTGCTGCTCTGATGTCTACTGTGGTTCTCGAAGAACCGCGATCCATTTTGGAGGCTGCTCCGGGTACGCCCGAAGATGTCGAGAGGATTCTCTCGCGCATGCTGGCGAAAGGCGTCGAAGAGCGCTACCAAAGCATGGAGGAAGTGCTGATGGACTTGGAGCCCGTGTGGAAGCGGTTGCTCCAAGCGGACATCTCCATCTTATTGGAAAACAGCGAGCGCCTGCTCCATGAGGGAGATCTCCTGGCAGCGCGATCGGAGATTGTCCAGATCCTGAGTTGGGACTCAACCAACTTGCGAGCCAAACGCGTCTCCGAGATGATCAATTCGGAGCTTCGCAAGCAAAAATTCTCTCCGCAATTGCGTGAGCACGTCGAGAATGCGCAGAAACTTCTGGCCGACGGCCACCTGGAAGAGGCCAAGTCAGAAGCCCAGCTTGCGTTGAAGCTGGATTCTTCGTGCGAGCCAGCCGCCGAAGTCGTACGTCAGGCGCAAGCCGCTCTGGAACGTGCCCGTGAGATCCGGCATTCCATTCAGGCCTCCGAAGAACTCTGGGCCAGCGGAGCGCTTGCCGACGCGGAAAGCCAGCTTGACAAGGCGCTGGCGTTGGACCCAAGCAACGAGGCCGCGCGTGACCACCTCAAACAGCTTCGGGACGAGCGGGCGGGTCGCGAACTGCGCAAGCAACGCGATACGCTGCTTCAGCGGGCGCGCTCCTTTTGGGCCAAGACGCAATACGAGGAGTGCGTCGCTATTCTAGTTCCTCTCGAGGAACAGTTCCCCGGGGATACGGAGATTGGCAAGTTTCTGGACGCCGCGCGAGAAGATCTGGCGGAGCAGCGCCGACAGGCTCTTCTTGTCGGGATTCGCAACCTCCTTAGCACAGGGCAATTTGAAGCCGTCCTGGACTCCCTCGATTCTTTTCTCGCGCAGATCCCGTCCGACGCGACTGCGGAGAGCCTGCGCTCACAAGCGCTCCACGGCCGCGACCTTAAACAGCGCGAACAACGCCTCAACAACGGCAAAACCCAATTGCGCACCCTGATGAGTCAAGGAAAACATGCGGAGGTTATTGTCCGAGGAAAGGAGCTGCAGCGCGAATTTCCCTGGGATTCGGAGCTCTCGGAATTACTTGTCTCAGCGCGTAGCGAGCAGTCTCAGGTCGAGCAACGAATCCGTTTGGAGCAATTGACGGGTGAGATTCAGGAAATGATCGACCGGGGAAATTTTGGAGAGGCGATTCAAACCGCGGAAACAGCGCTCTCCGAGTTTCCAAATAGTGCGGAGATACTCACTCTGGGGGAACGCGCGCGAAACGAACAAGCAGAGAAGACGAAACAACAGTTGATCAAACGCCGTATCCGTGACGTCGAACGAATGCTTAAGCATCATCAACTCACCGACGCCGTGGACCTGGCCCGCCAGACGATTACTACGCTGGGAAATGACCCGAGATTGATTGCTGCTCTTCAACAAGGCGAAAAGGAACTCGAATTCCGCGAGCAAAAAAGACAACGGCAGGTAGAGACTGTTGAGCGGGCGCACAGCCTGCTGAACGACGGAAAGCTTTCGGACGCCGCCCTGCTTCTCAAGGACGCCATCGAATCCAAGTTGTTCTCCTCCGACGACCTCGCCGTCAGAGCCCTTTTCGAAGAAATCGGCTCGAGAAGACGCCCGCCAACCGGTTCAGAATCGCAAGAGCACCCATCTGTGGTTTCAGAGATAACGTTGGTCCAACTGGGTACGGATCCCGCCCGCGACTATGTTTTTCTGGGTGGTACCCCGCTGCCTGACGCTGCCATTCACGCCGAACAACGCGAGGAGATCGGTGGAATCGGCGCTGAGAGCGTTAGGAAGAGACCAGCGCAGACGTCTTCGGCGAGCCCAAGCGTGATGCCTGCGACTCCTGAGATTGGGGTGGCGCGAGGAGTGAGAGAACAACTCGACCTTCGAGCGGTGGAAAAGCACTTGGCCATCTCGCTGGGACCAATTGCGAGTTTTATCGTGGACAAAACTGCGGCGAAGGCAAAAAACCAGGAGGAGTTTTTTTCGCAGCTGGCTAGCTCACTTCCGTCCCAGAAAGACCGCCAGATTTTCCTCACCAAAAAGAAAGATTTCGTTCGTGTCCAGCCGTTGGAGATGCCAGTGGCAAAAGCTGCTGCTGTGGCGATGGGGTCTGAAAATCGAGCGGTAACGGTTGTGCCGCAAGCTGTCCGGTTGAATCCAGGCGATATCAGCAAAGCTGTGGAATTGATGGCCCACTATGTTGGTCCCATCTCTGGGATTCTGGCTGAGCGGGCTGCACGGCGAGCGGATGATTTGCGTGGTTTCTACTTAATCTTGGCGAGTCACCTGAACGAGGGCGACGAGCGGAGCAAATTTCTAACAGATGCCGGTTTTCCCGAGTCCTAACTCCGAGTAGTTCATAGCATTCGCTCGAACTCTCGTGTCCGTCTCTTAAGGGCGCAAGAGTTTCATCGCTTCCAGCAGGCTTCTTCCCATGCGATTGAAGGAATGGGATAGCTCGGCGATTTCATCCTTGCCGGCCACTGGGAATTCCGTAATTTCCGAATTGCCCAAGCTCACACTGCTGGCCATGTTGGACAACTGATTCACCGGGCGAATTACCAGAAGAATGAGCAGCACGTTGATGGCGACGATGAACACGGCGAAAAGTGCGGCTAGAGAAATCATGAAGGTCCAGAAAACGCCTCGCGCTCGCTGAACGGCCACTTGCATCGGCACTGATACGATCTGAGCTGTCACAATGTCATTCAGCTTCCAGCCAAAACCGTTGGCGGTTCCATACTTTTCCAGCATGGTACGCGGCGCACCTTCCACGGTGTCGTGGCAGGTCAAACAAGCGGGACTGGAAACTCTCATGGGACGTGCCATGTAGAGCGCGCGGCCATTTGGAGTGTCCCTTTCGCCGATAATCTCCACGTTGCCCTGCGACTTGCGAAATTCCTCGATGATATCGGCCTCCCAGTCCGTTGCCCGATTCACGGGGTTGGTGGGATTCAGGGTGGCTTCCTTGTACGCGTATGCCGGAAAGGCCTTTTGCAATTGACCGAAGTAGGCATTGGCTGAATAAGCGGGAACCGATTGCGGCAGGAAGGAATACTTCATTTGCGTCTCGAGAAGAGGTTTGATCTGCGTGGCCGTATAGGTGCGTACGGCGATGGCCGCCTCCATCATGATTCGCGCGTTCTCCATGATTTCGGCTTTGGCATTCTGCCGCAGCAGCCGCCGGCAGTAGAATCCCGTCGTGACCAGGCCTACCGCAAATACGAGAAGCAACACGAGGTTGAACTTTAGAAGTAGTTTCATGTTCTTAATTCCTTACGTTCGGAGATTCAGAATCCTTTTTCGGATGCAAGATGGGGTCCCATTCCGGAAACTCTTTCAGGTGATTTGTAATTTGCCTTCGGAACTCGGAGTCGCTTAACCGTGGCGCGAACCGTTCAGCCAGACCCTTTCGCCAAGCGCTCGGGATTGTCAACCAATGGCCGATTTCCTCGTAGGTGACCGGATGTTCAGCTTTGGGCTCCACCGGCTTCCCTGTATATCGTGCAGCGCGAGGCGGCAACGTATCGCGGAACTGCCGTGGCATGGCCTCAAGAAATGCCGTAGTGGGCCGAGCAAGATTCGATACGCCTGTTCCGTCCTGGCGGGAAAAGAATTGACCGACCTTCGCCGGCGTGGTCTGCCCCGAGTTTCCGCTTGGATTCAGTTCGCCGATCGAGATCGTACCTGATTCCACGAAGACATCGCAGGCCTTCGGATTGCTGCGAACCACGACCGTGCCTCCGGCCCCTCCCGTCACGCTGGCGGCGAGCAGGGGACTTCGAAATCGATAGGATTGTTTACCAGCAACAGACTCGACCTTGAGCCATCCGTTCAACATCACCAGGTCCAACGCCACCAATTGTTCGCCCTTCGCTTCGCCGGCGGAATCCCGCAGAATGTACATCGTACTGGAAGGGCCCAGTGCAACGATGGCTCCGTTACCAAACTCCAACTGGACGAATCCTCCTTCGGAGCTCTCGATCATGTCGCCTGGCATGATACGCATTCCCTCCGCTCCTTCGAACAGGGTCGTGCCGCGAATGACACGGAGAGAGCCTTCAAGCAAGGTAACCGAACCAATGTCTTGTCCTGTGCGGGGATGTGACACCGTAAATAAGAGCAGGGCTAAAGCGAGCGTAGTCATGATGCCGGTTTCAACAGCGAGGCACGAAACACCAGGGGGACACGAATGGCCTGTATAGTCGCTGGGCATTTGGAAGTCAAGTCTGGGGTGCGCCAGAGCCAAGCCTTTTGACTGCTGCTACTTCGCCGTTGGAACGAAATCGTACTTCCCTAACAGACTAAGGAAAGATGATGCATTCGTTCGAAGACAGACACTTGGTGACATGCGGCTCGGGTGCCTTTTGCAAAAAGTACGATCCGGGCGGCAGCGCGATATCGGGATCACCCGGCCTATCGTTGGCTGCCACGATAAGCCGCCTAAGAAACCGGCGAGAACAAGAGCGGCTGGAAGGTTGTTTCGGGATTGTTGTCGTGTCACGGGCAACCCGGAGAGCGCCGGGATAAACCGGCAATCATGTTGTAGGGGACGCAAGAGCCCTGCAGGAAAGGAAGTAGCGAATCCATCCTGACCTCGAGTCTTGCTGGGGACGTCGCGAGGTGTTTCTTGAAGCGTAGACAGGGGCATCGGTCGGCGGGGCTATTGAGCTGCGAAAAGCCCGTAGATCAGGACGCCGACTTCATTCCGAGTAGGAGGAAGGCTACACAGCAACCACGCTATCGCGAGTGGATTGCTCGGTCCTGCGTAGTCTAAGAACCCGCGCGCGCTGAGAAACAACATGCACGAGAACCGGGAGATCTCCAGCACGCCTTGGTCTGACGATCAAGGCCGGTCCGCGAAGGCCACAAGCCGCAATGCGGACACGCACGCGCTGGAGAAGTCGGACTGTGCTTGTAGTACCTGTGAGCCAACCGAACCAGGGAGGGAGACCTTCTGCGGAGGTTGGGGAGGGAAGGGCACAGACGAAGGAGAACATCGTTCAGTCGCACATGCACTCGACACAGAGCGGGAAGCGCATGTTCCAGGGGTTGGACGGTGTGCGGAAGGCAGCAAAGGAAAGAAAGCAGGAGCGGTTCACCGCTTTGCTCCACCATGGATCTACTCCGCGACAGCTTCTACGCGCTTCAGCGTAAGGCCTCGCCCGGAGTAGACGGCGTAACGTGGCAGGAGTATGAAACCGGGCCGGAGGATCGACTCGTCGATCTGCACAGCCGGGTGCACCGTGGAACATACCGGGCAAAACCGTCAAGACGAGTCTTTATTCCGAAGGCTGACGGGTGGCAACGTCCGTTGGGTGTCGCGGCGCTGGAGGACAAAATTGTTCAACAGGCCGCGGTGACGATCCTCAACTTCAAGGGCTTCTCTTACGGGTTCCGCCCCGGTCGCAGCCCGCATCAGGCGCTGGACGCGCTGACGGTGGGCATTCAACGGAAGCGAGTGAACTGGGTGCTTGATGCCGACATCCGTGGCTTTTTTCGATAACCTGAGCCACGAATGGACGATGAAGTTCATCGAGCATCGGGTGGCCGATTTCCGGATGATTCGCCTAATCCAGAAATGGCTGAAGGCGGGAGTCTCGGAACACGGCCAGTGGTCGGAGACGAAACTGGGTACGCCGCAAGGGGCAGTGGCATCACCGCTGATCGCCAACGTGTAGCTGCATTACCTCTTCGATATATGGGCTGATGTCTGGCGCAAGAAAGTGGCAAAGGGCGACGTAATCATCGTCCGCTATGCTGACGATCTTGTAGTGGCTTTCAGCACCGAACGGATGCTGAGCGATTCCTCTAAAAGAATTTCGGGAACGGCTGGCGAAGTTCGGTTTGGAATTACATCCGGACAAGACACGACTGATCGAGTTCGGGCGGTTCGCCGCTCGAGACCGGAAGCAGCGGGGAGAGGGAAAACCAGAGACCTTCACGTTCCTGGGCTTCACCCACTACTGTGGGCAGCGCCACAAGAGCGGAACCTACACCGTATGGCGGATTACTGCGAAAAAGCGAAAGGTTTCGAAGCTTAAAGCCATCAAGGTTGAGCTTCAACGCCGGATGATCGCATCGCCGATGTCGGTGCTTGGCTCCGGAAAGTTGTGCGGGGTTATTACCAATACCACGCTGTTCCCGGGAATACGACTCAGTTGCGCATCTTCAAACTTCGCGTGTGCCGGCTATGGCAGAGTGTTCTGGTCCGCCGTAGTCAACGCGCCAAGATGCGTTGGGAACGCTTTACTCCCGTCTTGAACCGGTGGATTCCTCCACCCCGCGTTCTGCACCCGTATCCCGACGCACGCTTTTACGCCACTCATCCTTCGTAAGAGCCGTATGCGTAGACGCGCTCGTACGGATCTGTGCGGGGGGCGATCAGTGATGGTCGTCCCTACCGCGACAGTAATGCAAAGTGCGCAGCCGGCAGAATGCCAAAGGCCACCCGCTCGGATAGAACCCGCAGCGCTGATCATCATGTTGTGAAAGGACAGCTCGAACGCAAGAAGAAGCAGGTCGAGATTCGCGGGCTAAACAGAGATTGCAATCGCGATCTGAAAAATGTTTTTAAAGAAGCGGCCATCGAGGACTCGAGTCAAACAATGCCCGCACCGACGTGGCGGATACCTTAACCCCACGGACATACATATGGGAAATTCTGGTGGAAGAGGGTCGATGGCTACCAGATCGTCGTAAGCTGCTTGCAGCTGCGAATTTTCGCGTCTTTGGTCACCAAAGCGATCCCCTCGGCGAGCGCGGTTGCCCCGATCAAACGATCGCATGGGTCGCTTGAGTAGTCCTGGGGAAGTTGATTGGCCAGTACGGCAATCTTTGCCGTAAGAGGACGGACGGCGACCCGTGAAGAGACTTCGTCCACGTAGGCTTCGACAGTTCCCTGAATCTCCAGGCGGCCATGAGTGGCAAGCCAGGCCAATTCCCACAGCGTAATTGCTGAAATGGCGATGCCGCCAGACCGAGAAGCCCTGCGGATCGCCTGCCTGGCTTGTTTGGACAGTCTCGTGGGTTCAGTCGAAAGCCAAACCAAGACATGGGTATCGACGAGAATCACTTCTTCGTGACCTCCCACTCCACTGGGATCGGGGATTCGATATCTCCGACGATTTTGACTCTTCCAGCCATGAATCCGAAGATTTCGCTGTTCTTTACCTCGACAGGCACAATCTTGACGACCGGTGTTCCACGCTTGGTGACGATGACCGGTTCCCCCGTGGCCTGCACTTGTTTCATGACGGTAAGGCAATGAGCTTTGAACGCACCCGCCGGAATCTGTTTCATGGGCCTCTCCTTGTATTCATGGTCATTATATCATGACCATGAGACAAAATTCCGGAGCAAAGCGTGCAGAGGAGCGGAGAAAGGAGGTAAGCCGCCCTCCGCGGCCGTTGCACAAGGCGCGTGAACACAGTGCTCCTCTGGTATGCTCTGGCGGGAGGGTAAATCCATGACGGGCCCTGAAGCGAAACTGGAATACTGGATTGGGTTCGATGGCGAGAAGTTCGTGGCGATCGACTCGGACAAAGAGACCGTTGGTGTCTACGAGGAAGAGGCGCAAGCCGACAACTCCTTGGTCCGTTCCCAGATAGCGTCGTCTTTTTCTCGCGCGCGATGATGCGCGATACGGTTCGGACGATCATGGCGGAATTTGCCGTAGACATGGAGACGGCGCTGAACTGGGTCAACGCCGGCGCGGGAATGACGGTACTCGGGATGGAAGAGGGAGACGAGAAACCGAACGGTTGAATGGGAAGTTTGCGGTTCCGGAAGAACTTCTCGTGATTTGCCGGAAGGAACTAATGCCTTTCGCGGCGGTCCACCAATCGATGCTCTCGATTCTGCACGACCGTCAGACGTCGCCCCTTGCCTTTCGTGCCTCCCATTGCCCCTGTTTGCCGATCATGGCTTCGAGTTCCGCGGCATAGATTTCCGCGCGCTCGTAGAGCCGCGCGTTCTGGATGGCGACGGCGGCGGCGATCGCGAGTGACTGCGCGACGCGGAAGTGTTCCGTGGTAAAGGCGGCGGGACGCGAATGGCCGACCGAGAGCAGACCCAAGACGCGTTCCGACGACGGACGCTCGGTGAGGCGACGAGTGGCACACAGATCCAGGAGCGCACGCCTTGGAGGACGCCCGCATTCTCCCAATCGGTCTCTTCGGCTGTGTCGGAGACGAACACACTCTTTCGCGCTACGCGAACGCGTTCGAGAAACGTATTCTGTTGGCCCTCGAGAATCTGCACGGTTTTTGCGGACGTGCGGGCCACGTAGAGGCAATCGTCTTCGGTCAGGATCACGCTTGCGCTTTCGTAAGGGACAACTTCCAGCAGGGAAGCCATGAGCGTATCGAGCACCATGTCCATACTGAGGTTCTTCGTCAGCGTGAGGGTCGAGAGCCGCAAGGCCTCGGCTTCGGCGCGGGCTGCCTCGGCCGCCGCCAGGTGTTTGGCAATGTCGAGTTCCGCCTGCTTACGCTCGGTAACATCTTGTCCGATGCCGACGAGGCGCGGAGGAACTTCACGAGCGTCACCGGCCCGCGTCCCTTTACTCCAGATCCAGCGGGAAACTCCGTCCGCGCGCACAACGCGGAACTCTTGGTCGAACTTTCCGGTGCTGCGGGCCCCTTCGAGTTTCGCGAGGAAGCGGGCGCGATCCTCATGGTGGACCAGGTCTTTGTAGGAAGAAGGGTTCTCGCGGATCTCACGGAGAGAGTGCCCGGTAACGGCCTCGTAGGCATTGCTGACGTAGACGAGCTCGTTCGTGTCCGCCCTTCGCATCCAGACCACTTCTTGCACGTGGTCAGTGACCTCTTGGAGGAGTTCCTGGCTCTGCCGCAGCGAGGCCTCGGTCACATGGCGCTCCCTGCCGGCATGAAGCAGGTAGTAGGCACGCAGCGCCAGAGCGCAGACGAGGATGACCGGAATGACCGCTAGAAACAGTCGAGATTGCCGGTCGCCTACCACCAGAGACAAAGCGAAAAAGACGATCCCGAGGAGCAGAAGGGAAAGGGAACTGATCCAGAACCACCGGGGAGGAGGTTCCGCGGGCAGGCGCGTCTTCGGAAAAAACGAAGCCATAGGCATGCGAAAAGAGTTGACCCAAGGAACCGTGTACGGTTCCTCTTTGATTTCGTGAGCGTTTGGTAGCCATGCTACGCGCCGCCGTTCCTTGGTGTCAAAACGAGACGGTTGGACCTAGGGCTATTGCTTATCGATTCTTGCGCCGGGCTGCGTGCCAACTTGTGCTGATGGTAACGCGGTTCCCACGAACACGGTAGAGAATGACATACGGAGTCCCTGCGACCACCAGTTCTCGCACGCCAGACTCGGAACCGGTTCGGCCCAAACGCGGGTGACCCCTCAGGGCCTCGACGATGGCGACGATACGCGTTGCCAGACGCCCGGCGGCGTCAGGTTTGTCGAGAGCCACAAAAGCATGAATTTCTCGGAGGCGCGCTCGTGCGAGAGGAGACCAGACAACCTCGACCGACGTTGCGGGCCTGCGCGGACTCCGTGTGAGGCGGGGCGGTTCTAGCGGCACAGCGTCTCATCATCGTGATTCTTGCCGCAGGCGCACTTTGGAGGAGGCAGTTCGCGATCTGTTCCCCAGGACAGCAACCAAGCCTTCATGTCTTGGTGCCGGATGTAGTGGCCAGTCTTTACTTGACGTTCGGCTTGCCGGACCTCGGCGAGCAACCGCTCCTGGTCGGCGACGTAGGACTCAACAGCGTCGGAAATTAGAAAATTCGAGCTGCGTCCAGAAGCCTGGGCCAAACGAGCTAGCCGCTTCTTGGTCTCTGGTTTCAACCGCACACTGAACGCCGAACTGCGTGTGTTTGCCATGAACACATTTTACCACAACGCCTCTAGAGACGGGGGCTCGCAGCTTGATACAAAGGAATCTTGGAGGAATTCGTGAATCTGGCGAGGTGCAGGGCATACGCGAAATATGAACGAAAAAGAGTAAGCCTCAGACGCATGTTAGATATTCGTGGCTTCACGATCTTTTTCTTCGAGGAGTTTGAAATGCGTTGCCTACGGCTCGATCAATACACTGGCTAGTCTGTGTATCAATTCAAGTTGTTGAGGAGTGGATTTATCTAAGAGAAGCTCAATTCGTTTACGGAGATCTCGTTCGTCATCTTCTCGTTCGAGGGACAAGAGTATTCGCGGGGAGACGCTGCCTCCGGACGCGTCTGGCGAAATGAGAACGATGTTTCAAGGTCGTGTGGTGTCACACCATAACGAGCATGCACAAAACCGGCCGATAGAGTTCTAAAGTGGTTGTCCTATCAAAAGAAGCCGAAAAACCAGCGCGAACTGTAGGGGCAGAATTCGGAAGAATTTAGAGTCGCGACCCGGAAGAAGAGAACGTGAGAGCGGCCTTTGAGGGTGAGGTGTCGGGCCGCGACTTCTCCGCTGATTGAAGTATTGTCATAGCGCTAGGGGCGGGAATTGTCAAAATTACCAGTGCGCTCCGTCTCGACCGGTGAAGTACTTCAGCTGTATTAAGACTCGGGGGCGCTGATGTGGTAAGCACTACAAAAGGGACAAAATCGCGGGAGCGTTGTTTCTTTAGCCCAGTAGAAACTTCCTTTGCACACTGAACACGACACGCATACCAAGGCGCCGACCGAGACGCCGGACGTCTCAACTATCGTGAGAACCGTCGTCATGTGCTTCATGTCCATGTGTCCACTGATTGATGTTGGCCGGAAGAATGAGCGTCTGTGACGCTCATCACTATGCGCAGTACTCTCGGTCAGCACACAAGCTAAGCAGGGTAGCTCGGTGCCAAGATGTTGCTGTCTGCCCTCCAGAGTCGTAACCCAATGCCGGTTCGTCCAAGGCGGGTTGTGCCGAACGTGCTGGCTGTGTCCGCATTCCAGTTCAGCGACCCACTCAAGATTTTCGTCCAGATGAAATCCGACGATCTTCCGAGGTTTCCCTTCGTGTTGTTGCTGGGCCTTCATACTTAACTACCGGCCGGGCAGTTAGGGCCTCGATTCGATAAATCTGCTTGGCTCTTCGTGCGGCAGTAGGAAGGAGGCCCGACGGAGCGTCCCCGCCGGGCCTGACTGGCAGTGAGCCAAAGCAAGCAATTTACCAAGTAAGGTAAACGTAGTTGGCCACAGGAGCGACGGCAATACACGCATGACCTGACCCCTGGTTATCGTGGTGGGTCTGGAGAAAATGAATCAGTCATCGGCACACAAGACGACGTGATCTTCAAAGAGACGGCGGGTTGCGCGGCGAACCGACGCTTGTTACATCTTCGGCGGTATGTCGAATTTAACGCGAAGTCTGGCTCCGGATTGTTGACAAAAGATAAGGTAGTCGCAGCGCGAGTAGTTCATAAGCTCTTGCACACGGAGGCGTGCGCTGCGCAGGTCAGTAGCAGCGGCGTCCCAGATAAGTCGGTCAAGTTCGTCGAGCTGGAAGATATCAAACGTCTGTAGCACCTAGACTCTTTCTACTCGCGGGCGATGCGATTACTGGACGCGGAAGTATACGCTCGAATTACAACTGTGCCCGCTATGTAGTTCTGCCTACAAATGACTAATGTTCTGTCAGAAGCGCAACCCGCTGTCCTTCAAGAACCCAGCGTTGCAACGTCGGCTGAAAATGCCTGCTTAGCAAGCCTGTTCGTCTAGCGAATGCAAGCTGGTCTGGCTATCAGACAGCCCGAGATCTGCACTTAAGAAAACCATGCGGGACGGTTCCTTGTCACTGCAATAGCTGCCGAATCAATAGAAGTGACTGATCGTCGAATTGCGCACCGTGCCGCGCGACGCTTTCCTGAACGGATCGGCAAATCGCGTCCAAGGGTTCCGTGCCGCATTTCCGCAATTCTGCTTCGAGTCTCTTGATCCCAAATTCTTCCCCTGCGGCATTGGCTGTCTCGAGTAAACCGTCAGTGTAAAGTGCAAGAATGTCTCCGCGCTCTGCACGAATCTCGGAACTCACAAATTCCCCGCAAGCAAGGATGCCCAGTGGCATGTTGGGGCATTCCCATTGCTTGATTTCGTTGGTTTTGGCGCAAACCTGCAGAACGGCCGGATGTCCCGCAAGCCCGACCCGCAATCCGCTTCCATTCGTGTATAGAGTGCGTCCGGGTTCTACCACGGCGGAGAAGTTTATCGACGTCAGCACGGAAGGTCCGGGGACGTTTTTCCTCGGCATGTTGGCGGACGCCTCCACCAACACATTGTGAACATGCCAACTAACGCCGGTACCAGACACTACTCCGCCCCAACGGCATACCGCGCTGCGAAGCTTCGATCTCACAACTGGCGCGCCGAAGATCCGCTGGAACCTGCCAGGAGACAGTAATGTCTGCAACGATTTCAAAATTGGACCGGATAAGGCTCTCTATATTACGGATACTATCCCTGGCAGAATCTTTAGGCTGTCGGCGGGCGCCTCGACAGCGGAGCTTTATCTGGAGCATCCGACGCTCAGGGGCGTCGATGGGATTACACTCCTCGATGGCGTGCTCTATGTGAACAACGTGATCTTCAACAAGCTTTATCGCATTCCGGTCGATGCCACGGGTAAACCGGGAATACCGGTCGATATCTGGATCGACCAGCCGATAAAAGGGCCAGACGGCATGCGCGTAGCGAGCGGTAAGCTCATCCTCGCAGAGAATGGCAGCGGCAAAATCTCTGCTCACCGTACATGGCGACAAAGCAAATCTTACCGTACTCAAGGATGGACTCGACACACCGACCGGAGTCGAACCTGCAGGCGATACAATCTGGATTGCGGAGCGTGGCGCGGGTAAGGCTCCGTCTATCCCGATGCCTAAATAGTTCTGACGCTTCGCCAAGGTTGGGTCTCCATCAGTTCGTACACATGACGAACGGTGCCGACTAAAACTGGTGAGAAATCCACTTTTCCGACACGACTTATCAGGAGTTTACGCGTCGGAGCGGTGGCTGCTTCCACGTGAAGTACAAATCGGTCTGAAAGAAGCGAGGCAAACATGACACAAGCGGAGGCTGGCGAGCGCGGAGCCAAAGTCAGATTTCCACCTCCGCTCGTTTATCTAGTCTCCATCCTTTTGGGGGTTGCCATTCGATACGCTGCGGCCCCACTTGCTGTTGTGGCCTATCGATACCTCGCGCTCGCTGCAGGAGTAGCCGTTCTCGTGGCTGGATTGGGGCTTATCGTCTGCGCATGGACACTTTTCAGGCGCACGGGCCAGGACCCGAAGCCCTGGAAGCCGACTCCTGAGATCGTGCTGAGCGGACCTTACCGGTTCTCGCGGAATCCCATGTATTTGGGACTGACGTGCATTCAGATTGACCTTGGACTGGCTCTGAACAACCTTTGGATTTCATTGCTGGCGGCGTTTTCGCTTTTGGCGGTACATTTCATCGCAGTCGTGCCGGAAGAAAGATACCTGGCACAGAAGTTCGGAGAAAGCTACCGAAGCTACCTGGTCAAAGTCAGGCGATATCTTTAACGCAGATCCCTCCGCAGTTCTCAGTTCTGATAAACGCACTCTAATCGTCCGTGTAGAGTCCTGGGACTTTACCGGTTATCCGACTACACAGGAGTTGTTCAAGACTTGTTGGGATTTGTTCGTGGACAGTAGTCGTTGAGCTGTCTTCCGAGTGGTTATATGATCGCCGTGTCCCATTAAGAAGAAGGGGAACATGCTCGAATCTAAAATCTTTCGGGTTTGGTTCGCCGCAACGCTCCTCATGGGTGCGATCTCTCTCAGCGAAGGGTTGTGCGCACCGGAAAAACAGGATGCAACGGAGTGGGAAGCGGGAACCTATCATGTAGGTATCGGAGATCACCTTGAGATTTGGGTCTGGCAGCATTCAAGCTTGTCCAAAACAGTTGTGGTCGACCTCGACGGAAACATTAGTCTGCCATCAATCAATGTCGTGAAAGCAGCAGGGCTGTCAGTCAACGATTTGGCCGACCTTCTCACCCGGAAACTCGAATTTGCATTTCACAAACCGCACGTGACCGTAGTTGTTAGCAGGACGAACTCCTATCCGAAGCCACCCGCACGCTTAAAGTTCTCTAGCAGCTTGTTGAAAAATCCCGTTCCACTGCAACTTTAATGTAAGAGAACTCGTCTGAGTGAAGGAAGGCGAAGGAGGCGAGTAAATGCGTGGCGACGATGACCTGCAAGAAGGAATGTTCAGCTACATTTCTCCAGAGAAGCGTGTTCCGGCGGATCATCCGCTGCGACCGATCCGCAAGATGGTGGACGAGATCCTAAAGGAGATGTCGCCGA
>Ga0209275_10000231_pt1 | contig 20150 bp, 22 predicted proteins | sample HubBroMetageREF2_FD_188344 | JGI IMG/M metagenome (GOLD analysis project Ga0209275, IMG submission 188344) | Reference soil microbial communities from the Hubbard Brook experimental Forest, New Hampshire, USA - Hubbard Brook CCASE Soil... | ecosystem: Environmental > Terrestrial > Soil >... | reverse complement strand
GCGCGCGCTATCTTGCCGTGTTATAAATATTTGAGAGCGGAATGACGGAAAACACTCAGCCCGAGCCGCAAGAGCTGCAGAACAACTCCACTTTGCCGCGTTTGCGGCACGAATTGCGCAGTTGGACACGCGATTTGGCTGTGGCGCTGGGTCTGGCGCTGGTCATCATCATCTTTTTGTATCAACCCGTAAAGGTGGAGGGCACCAGCATGGCGCCGCTGCTGAGCGATCAGGAGCGGATCTTCATCAACAAGTTTGTTTACCGGTTCACGCCGATCGAACGCGGCGACGTGGTGGTTTTCTGGTATCCTCTGGACCATTCGAAATCGTTTATCAAGCGCGTGATCGGATTGCCGGGCGACACGGTTGAATTGCGCGCCAGTCATTTATATGTGAACGGCAAGGAGCTGTTGGAACCGTACGTGCCGCCGAGCTATCTGGATGGTTCCAGTTACGGTCCGGTGCAGATTCCGGATGGAAACTATTTCGTGATGGGCGATCACCGCGATAGTTCGAATGATTCGCGCGTGTTCGGACCCGTCAGCCGGCCGTACATTTACGGCAAGGCGGTTTTCGCGTATTGGCCGGTGGATCATTTCGGCTCGCTATCTTCTTCGTACACGGTAAACGCGGCATCGCGATGAAATATTCTGGAGGATACACTGACGGAGCAGCCCGTAGCTCGCGCGACCCTCGCGCTGGAAGACGGACGAATCTTTAGCGGCCGTGCCGCGGGTGCGCGCACCCGGCGGGGCGGCGAAGTCGTTTTTAATACCTCTCTCACTGGCTACCAGGAAGTCTTCACCGACCCTAGTTATTCCGGGCAGATTGTGTGCCTGACTTATCCGCACATAGGAAATGTGGGCGCGAATTTGGAGGACGAAGAATCCGCGCGCCCGTACATCGAAGCGCTAATCGTGCGCGAATTTTCGCCGTTGGCTTCGAACTGGCGGTCGAGCGAATCGGCGCAGCAATATTTGGAGCGTTATGGCGTGCCGGTGATTTGGGATTTGGATACCCGGGCGCTGGTGCGGCATTTGCGGGATGTGGGTGCGTTGCGGGGAGTGGTTTCAACGGATGGGGCTGCGGCGGAGAGATTGGTGGCGGAGGCGCGGGCTTTGCCGGCGATGGCGGGGTTGGAGCTGGCGGGACGCGTGACTTGCGCGAAGTCTTATGAGTGGAAGGACGGGTCGATTGATTTGGCTGGGCCCGTTGGTGGTGCGTCTGCGGGTTCGGGGGCGCAGACGCGACGGCGTGTGGTGGCTTACGATTTCGGGATTAAGCAGAATATTTTGCGGCTGCTGGTGGATCAGGAGTGCGATGTCACTGTGGTTCCGGCGCGGACTTCTGCTGCGGATGTGCTGGCGCTGAAACCGGACGGCGTGTTTTTGTCGAATGGGCCAGGAGATCCCGAGCCGGTTGATTATGCGGTGGAAAATATCCGCAAATTGCTGGGGCGCGTGCCGATATTTGGGATTTGTTTGGGACATCAGCTGTGTGGCCTTGCGCTCGGCGGGAAGACCTTCAAACTAAAATTTGGGCATCATGGGTCGAATCATCCGGTGAAGAATTTGCGCACGGAGAAGGTGGAAATTACGGCGCAGAATCACGGGTTTTGCGTGGATCCGGATTCGTTGCCGGCGAGCGACGTCGAGATCACGCACGTGAATTTGAACGATCATACGAATGAGGGGATGCGGCATCGGTCTTTGCCGCTGTTCAGCGTGCAATATCATCCGGAGGCGTCACCCGGGCCGCATGATGCGCGGTATTTGTTCGATGATTTTGTGACGATGATGGACGGGGCGCGGCGGTGAGGTTGGCGGCGATTATGATTTTGGCAGCGGCGATTCTTTATGAATGCGGGCCGAAGCAGTATTCGCAAGCCACAGTGGAGCATCCGGCGCGGCTTTCCGGGCAGCTGGTGGATCCCTCGGGCGCGGCCGTGACGAAACTGAAACTCGTTTTGCGATGTGGCGCGGCAACAACCGAAGTCACGACCGGCCTGGAAGGGAAGTACGATTTCGGCGTTCTGCAGGCTGGGACGTGCAAGATTGGGACACCGAGCAAGGTGTGGCTTCCTCCGGAAGTGAAATGCGACGAGCGGTGTGGCGCGGTGGAGAGATTGCGATTCGGAAAGATGGTCCTGACATAGGAAGGTTGAACGGCGAATGCCGAAACGGACGGACATTAAGAAGATTATGATTATCGGCTCGGGACCGATCATTATTGGGCAGGCTTGCGAGTTTGATTATTCGGGGACGCAGGCGTGCAAGGCTTTGCGTTCCGAGGGTTACGAGGTCGTGCTGGTGAATTCGAATCCGGCGACGATCATGACGGACCCGGAGATCGCGGACCGAACGTATATTGAGCCGCTGGCGAAGGAATATCTGGAAGCGATTATTGCGGCGGAGCGGCCGGATGCGTTGTTGCCGACTGTGGGCGGGCAGACTGGGTTGAATCTTGCCGTGGAGCTCGCTGAATCCGGGATTCTTGCGAAGTACAATGTGGAACTGATCGGCGCTTCGCTTGCCGCGATTAAAATTGCCGAGGATCGTCTGCTGTTCAAGGAAGTTTGCCGCAAGATTGGCTTGGAAGTTCCGGCGTCGGAGGTGGTGACGAGCGTGCCGGAAGCTGTGCGGCTGGCGGACCAGCTCGGGTACCCGGTGGTGATTCGTCCTTCGTTTACTTTGGGCGGGACGGGCGGCTCGATTGCCTACAACCACGAAGAATTTGCGGATTTGATTGCGCGGGCACTGGATGCGAGTCCGGTGCACCAGGCCTTGATCGAAGAATCGGTGCTTGGGTGGAAAGAATTCGAGCTGGAAGTGATGCGCGACCACCGCGACAACTTCGTGGTGATTTGCTCGATTGAAAATTTCGATCCGATGGGGATTCACACGGGCGATTCGATCACGGTAGCGCCGGCGCAGACGTTGACGGACAAGGAATATCAGCGGATGCGCGACGCGGCTGCCGCGATTATCCGCGCGGTCGGCGTCGAGACCGGCGGGTCCAACATACAATTCGCCGTGGATCCTGCGTCGGGCCGCATGACGGTGATCGAAATGAATCCGCGGGTTTCGCGCAGTTCGGCGTTGGCGAGCAAGGCCACGGGTTTTCCGATTGCGAAAATCGCGGCGAAATTGGCCGTGGGCATGACGCTGGATGAAATTCCCAACGACATTACGAAGAAGACGCCGTGCTCGTTTGAGCCGACCATCGATTACGTGGTAGCGAAAATTCCGAAGTGGCAATTCGAAAAATTTCCTGGCAGCGACACGACCCTGACGACGCAAATGAAATCGGTGGGCGAAGTGATGGCGATCGGGCGCAATTTTCAGGAAGCCTTGTGCAAGGCGATTCGGTCGCTCGAGCCTAGCTCGGCGTGGCGTCCTCCGGCGGAAGTGACGACCGTGCTGCTGCGCGAGAAATTGCATGTGCCGGGGCCGGACCGTTTGCACTGGCTGTTCGAGGCGCTGGAGCGAGGGATGTCCAGCGAAGAAGTTTGCGAGCTTACCAAGATTGATCCGTGGTTTATTCGCCAGCTGCAGGAAATGCTGGCGGTCGATAAGCGCGTGGCGGCGACGACGTTGGGAAAATGTCCGCCGGAATTGCTGCTGGAAGCGAAGCGTTCAGGCGCGAGCGACGAGGAAATTGCGAAGCTGTGGGGCGTGAAAGCTGCTAGCGTGCGCGCGCGGCGGAAAGAATTGGGCGTGCAGCCGGTTTTTAAACGCGTGGACACTTGCGCGGCGGAATTCGAATCGTTCACGCCGTATCTTTATTCCACGTACGAAGAGGAAGACGAATCGGGCCCGGTGGACCGGCCGAAGGTGGTGATTTTGGGCAGCGGGCCGAACCGCATCGGACAGGGGATTGAGTTTGATTATTGCTGCTGCCACGCGGCGTTTGCGTTGAAGGAAGATGGCTACGAAACGGTGATGGTGAATTGCAATCCGGAAACGGTTTCGACGGATTACGACACTTCCGACCGGCTTTATTTTGAACCGCTGACGCTGGAAGACGTGCTCGCGATTCTGGATCGCGAAAAGCCGCAGGGCGTGATCGTACAATTCGGCGGGCAGACGCCGCTGAATCTGGCGCTGGAATTGAAGCAGAACGGCGCGAAAATTATCGGCACTGCGCCGGAGTCTATCGATCTGGCGGAGGACCGGCGGCGCTTTGGCGGGTTGCTCGACGAATTGCGAATTCCGCAGCCGCGCAATGGCACGGCTTTGGCGCCGCAGGAAGCGGTGAAGCTTGCAAGCGAAATAGGATTGCCGGTGCTGGTGCGGCCGAGTTACGTGCTCGGTGGGCGCGCGATGGTGATTGCCTACGATTTAAAAACGGTCGAAGAATATGTGGCACAAGCGGCGTTGATCGGTTCGGGGACAGATCCGAAGCGGCCGATTTTGATTGATCAATTTCTGGAAGACGCGACCGAAGTGGACGTGGACGCTTTGGCGGATGGCGAAGACGTGTTGATCGCCGGGATTATGGAGCACATCGAGGAGGCCGGGATACACTCCGGAGATTCTTCGTGCGTGCTGCCGTCGGTTACGCTGAAGCCTTCGGTGCTGGAGCGGATTCGCGATTACACTTCGCGGCTGGCAAAAGCGCTGAAAGTCGTGGGGCTGATGAATGTGCAGTACGCGATTCAGCGCGATACGGTTTATGTGCTGGAAGTGAATCCGCGCGCTTCGCGCACGATTCCTTACGTGAGCAAGGCGACGGGCGTGCCGCTGGCGAAAGTGGCGGCGCGTTTGATGACCGGTAGAAAGTTGCGCGATCTGCATTTGCCTTACACCGAAACCAACGGCATCAAGGAATTGGCCGTGCGGAATTTCTATGCGGTGAAGTCTCCGGTGTTTCCGTTTAACAAGTTTCGCGGCGTGGACACGATTTTGGGGCCGGAGATGCGCTCGACGGGCGAGGTGATGGGGATTTCTTCGACTTTCGGGCTGGCGTTTGCGAAGGCGCAACTTGCCGCGGGGCAGCGTTTGCCGCGTGAGGGGACTGTATTTCTCAGCGTGAACGATCATGACAAGCGGCATGTGGCGTTTGTGGTGCAGGATTTGCTGGCTGCGGGGTTGAAAGTGGTGGCTACACGCGGGACTGCGGCGGCCCTGGCTAGCGCGGGGATTGAAGTGGACTCTGTGTACAAGGTGAATGAGGGGCGGCCGAATATTGTGGATTTGATCAAAACGGCGAAGGTGGATCTGGTGATTAATACGCCGCTTGGCCGCGAATCTTTTTACGACGAGAAATCTATTCGGCGGGCGGCGATTCGTTACAACATTCCGTGCATTACCACTCTTTCGGCTGCGAGCGCGGCGGCGCGGGGGATGCGGGCTATGGCTGGTCACGGTGTGGATGTGGCGGCGCTGCAGGATCTGCATCGGCGGACTTCGGCGGCTTCGGCGCCTGCGGAGAAGTAACGGCTGTGTGTTTCCTCTTGGCAGCACTCGCCTTTGATATAAAATGACTCGCGTGGAACTGCACGGAATATTCGCTCCGCTTACCACGCCGTTTGACTCCGACGGCAACGTTGCGCTCGGGCAGGTCCGTGACAATGTGGCGCTTTACAACAAGACTAGGCTTGCAGGGTATGTGCCGAACGGCTCGACCAGCGAATCAGTGCTGCTGCTATGGGAAGAAGTTTACAAAGTGTGGGAAGCGGTGCGAGATGCCGCCGCGCCTGGAAAGATTCTGATTGCGGGGAGCGGCGCGGAATCGACCGCGGAAACCATCGAGCACACGAATCGCGCGGCGCGGATCGGATATGCGGTGGCTTTGGTGCGCACGCCGAGTTTCTATAAGCCGTCGATTAATGACCACATGCTCGCGGAACATTATCTGCGCGTGGCGGATAACGCGCGCATTCCGGTGATGGTGTATTCGGTGCCGGTTTTCACGCACGTTGCGGTGGGGGCTTCGTTGATCGAGCGCGTGGCAAACCATCCGAACATCGTTGGTATGAAGGATAGTTCCGGCGACATGAAGGGCATCGCGGCGATCATCGCTGCGGCTCCGAAAGAATTTCAAACGCTCACCGGGGCTGCTTCGACGCTTTACGAAGCGTTGGAATTGGGCGCGGTGGGCGCGATTCTGGGGCTGGCGGACGTGTTCCCGGATTTGTGCGCGGAGATTTACGAAGCGGCCGGTGCGGGGGATCGCGCGAAAGCTCAGGCGCTCGCGCAGAAACTGGTGCTGCCGGCGAAAATGCTGCTGATGGATTACGGCATCGGCGGGCTGAAATACGCGCAGGACCGCCTTGGATATTACGGCGGGCTGCCGCGGCTCCCACTGCTTGGCGTGAGCGACGCGGGCAAAGTGGAAATCGACACGATGTTGGCGAATCTTATCTCCCAGCCAGCGCATCATTTGTAGCAGCGATTTGCGGTCGCTTGGGGCGCGCTGGGAGGACGTCATTCACACGAGTTGCCGGAACGCACGCCATTCATGCGTGGATGCGCGGCCAAATTGGCTCTTTGCTGTATGCTGTAGCCGCTGTTCGGGCGAATTCTCCGCTGTTTGCTTTCCGTCTTGTGTGTCCTTCGCCGATTGCTGCTTTTCAGGGCCGCGTGTATCATGAACCCCTCGATGGAGTCTCACTGTCTTTCCTTCCGCGACATACCCCAGACATCTAAAATATTTTCCACGTTCCTGGAGGATTTTCGGCGTGTGGCAAAGTATTACGGGCACGCACCTTCGATCGGGGGAGTCGTTGCGGCGGCCAAGGAAGTAGAGATTGATCCGGCGGTGCGCGCGGGCGTGGTGGAAGTGCTGCGCGAACAGAATTTGAAATTTGGCGGAGCGGTGACGCTGGACGCGGCGATCGCGCGGAACCTGGAACGCCTGGCAAATGGCGCGGTGGCGATTGTTACCGGGCAGCAAGTGGGACTTTTTACCGGACCGGCTTACAGTTTGTACAAAGCGATTACGGCGGCGGCTTGCGCGGAGGAGCTTTCGCGGCGCGGGGTGGATGCCGTGCCGGTTTTTTGGCTGGCGACGGAAGATCACGACCTCGCAGAAATCAATCACGCATCGTGGACCACGCGCACGGGGTTGGCGGAATTTATTTTGCCGGGCAACCCAGAGCAAGAAGGGCGGCGCGTGGGAGAGATTGCGCTGGGCGCGGCTATCACTCCGTCAGTGGTGACGGCGATGGACACGCTGGAAGGGCCTTACGGGGCGGAAGTGGCGCGGGCACTGCGCGAATCGTACACGCCCGGAGATACGTACGGCTCGGCTTTTGGGAAGTTGATGACGCGATTGGTGGCGGGACGGGGAATTATTTTTCTGGATCCGCTGGATTCGCGGCTGCACCATTTCGCGAGCGAGATTTACCGGCGGGCGCTGGATGATGCGGAGCCATTGGGTGATGCGCTGCTGGCGCGATCGAAAGAGCTGGAACGCGGAGGATTTCACGCGCAGGTGAAGGTGACGCGCGAATCCACGCTGCTGTTTTACAACGTGAACGGCGTGCGGCAGCCCCTGCGGCGGCGGGGCGACAAGTTTCATGCCGGCGCGGCTTCGTTCTCGCTGGAAGAATTGCACGCCGCGATTGCTGCTACGCCGGAAGTTTTTACGCCGAATGTGTTGCTGCGGCCGGTGGTGCAGGACACACTTTTACCGACGGCCGCTTACATCGGCGGGCCGGCGGAAATTGCGTACATGGCGCAGGCGGAGGTGGTTTACAAGCATTTGCTGGGGCGGATGCCGGCGATTTTGCCGCGAGCTAGTTTTACTTTGGTGGAGCCGCCGATTGCGCGTTTGCTGAAAAAATATGGATTGGATTTTCGCGATGTGATGCGCGGACGGCAGCATCTGCGCGGGCGCATGGAGATGAAATCGCTGCCGCGCGCGCTGGCCGGGCGTTTTGCCGCGGATGAAAAGGCCTTGCGGCGGCTGTTGCAGGCTTATCGCAAGCCGCTCGCACATTTGGACAAGACGTTGACTGGGGCGCTGGATTCGACGGAGCGCAAAATTTTGCATCAGTTTTTGAAATTGAAGGGGAAGGCGGGGCGGGCGGAAAATTTCCGCACGGGGATATTGGACCGGCACGAACGCATCCTGGTTGATGCGTTGTATCCGCATCGTGGCTTGCAGGAACGCACACTTTCGGCGTTGCCTGCGCTGGCTGCTTATGGACCGGAGCTTTTGGATGATTTGGCTGGGGTGTCGGTGATTAGCGGGCCGGATATTGAGCCAGTGGTTAGCGAGGATGAGGATGCGTCAGCGAAGCCGCAGCCCTGTTCGCACCAGCACCATGTTTTGTTCACCTAGCGCGGAAAAAGCTCGACAATTCGACCAGACCTCGGCGGTTGTAGCTCGCTCACGAGCGCGGATGCCGAGCGTCGACCTTAGGAATTGCGTTCATCCAGGAGAAAAAGAATCCGCCAACATGTAGGAATGGTGGCAGCGCGAGGTCTCGAGCGTTCTGATCTAACGGCACGATGACTTAATATGAGCCGCCCCCGGCTTGAACGAGAAGTGATCCCACGCGTCGGCCGCGAATTTCCTGCCGGACCAGCTTGCGCATCGACGGCCATCCAACCACTTCAATCGCGTCCTCATAGAGAATGACACGTCGACTTGACCACGCCCAACACCATAACGCATAGACTCCGGCGAGCGCGTCCATCGCGACGATTTTAAGCGGACTCATCGAATGACGGAAATAGCCGAACACCTGGAGGGGAATCACTAGGAGGAAGAGCAAGAAGATAGCTAACCCTTGACCGAAAAAGAAACGCCGCGTGCGCAAATCGATTTGGTATGTGCGCGGCAAAATACATTGAAGTGACTCGTTCTTACGCAAGGTTTTCAAGAGGCCCTCGATGACCATTCTAGGCGAGCGGAGCAAATCACTGTTCCGTCCTGCCGCACGTGTGGCGTTTCCGGCAATGTTGCACGGCGCAGGGGCGAACCTATCTTGCGCGGATCCGTTCGGCCGCTGTCGCAAGAGACTAAGACGCGAGAAAGAGTTGTTTTAGCTGGTCGAGATCTGCGTATGCGGTGTCTGAGACGGCGGTGAAGGTGAAGCCGTTCTGCTGCCAGGATACCCAGTGATAGCCTTGTAGTTCACCTGAAGCATCCTGCGAATCGCCTGGCTGAACCTTCTCTACGAAGACATTTACGATGTGTTTGCGGCGGCCGTACACCAGGGCGGCTGCGGTGCGGCTGTCAATCACGTCGAGGCGGCCGCCTAGCAGCGGGAATCCGTCGTTGCCAAAATCGCGGACGGGCGGCGCGAAATCGATTTTGCCGTCGAACCAGGGTTTTACGGTGTGTTGGTCGGTTGAGATTACGTCTTCCAGGTGTCCGGGCTGCAGCGAGCGGAGATGCGCGTCAACGATGACGGCTACCATGGCCTGCTGCTGCGAGTAGCGATTCAGCTTTTCCAAGTACTGCGTGCCGAGGAATACGGACAGAATCACGGTGGCTGCGATGGCCAGCCAGCGCCAGGAATTTGCGGCCTTAGCCTTCGGATCTCTCACCTCAGGCGGTATGGCAGCTTTCGGCAGACTGGTCTGCAGATTTCTGCGCAGAGTTTCGGGCGCGCGCGCGTAGAGTTGCGCTCCGGCCAGCGCGCTGCGAAGTTTTTCTTCGGCTGCGAGACGCGTATCGCAATCGGGGCAGGATTCCAGATGGCGCTCGAATTCCGCGGCCCCCATGGCGTCCAGTTCGCCATCGAAATAGGCGTGCAGGCGGGTTTGCGAAAGATCACAGGTCACGGCTAGCTCCCTTTGGTACGGGCTCGGTCAATATAGTTCTTAGCTGCTGGCGAGCGCGAGCAAGCGCAGACATTACGGTGCCGATGGGGCGCGTCGTGATAGCGGCGATTTCTTTGTAGGAGCAGCCTTCTAGTTCGCGCAGCACGATAATTTCGCGGAAATGCGCGGGCAGATCTTCCAGGGCGCGTTGCAGGCGCTCGCGGTCGTAAGTGGCCATGGCCAGCGATTCGGGATTTTCAGGTTTTGGCGGCATGGACTGTTCGTCGAACTCCGTCATTTCCTCTGCTACGTGATTCTGCTGCAGCCACGTGAAGCAGCAATTGCGCACAATCTGCAGCAGCCAGGCGCGCACGTTGCCGGTCTGAAACCCGCCGAAGGAACGGTAGGCACGCAGGAAAGCTTCCTGCGTAACATCTTCGGCTTGCGCGCGGCCACGCAAAATCCAGCGCGCCAGATTGTAAGCGGCGTCGCGATGAGGCATTACGTCGGCCTCAAAGCGCGCGCGATCTTCCGGCTCTAACACGTCCCGCCCTTTTTACAGTTCCACAATAGAGGTAACTGCAGAGGGGATGAGTTTATTCCCGCTGGGGGCGAATTTATTAAAAAAGAATGAGCTGGGGCCGCTGGGAATAAAACCTTCGGTGCGGCAGTCTTGCACAATGAACACGTCCACTGGTGGCGCGTTGCCCGGCAGCTCGCAACGGGCGCGCGCCACTTTTAAGTGCTGGGCGGTGAGGCAGTTACGGCGCTCGAAAACCTACGGAAACCAGAGCGACCAAGGAGGAAGGAAATGTCGCAAAGCGAGAAGGATGAGATTTTGCACGACCACAATCATGACGGGATTGACCGGCGGGGTTTTCTGAAGTGCATGGCTTGGGCCGGGACGGGCGCGCTGTGCGTGATGCAGGGCGGAGTGCTGAAGTCTTACAGCATGAGCCGCGCGAATGAATGGAACGCGGCGAAGATGGCGGGGGAGTTGAGTTTCGCGCAGATCAGCGACAGCCACATGGGATTTAACAAGGCCGCGAATCCGGATGTGGCGGCGACGTTGAAGGCGGCGGTGGACAAGATCAACGCGCTTTCTGTGCAGCCGGAATTCTTGCTGCATACCGGGGATATCAGTCACCTGGCGCGGCCGGAGGAATTCGACACTGTGGACCAGATTTTGAAAGGCGCGGTGGCGAAGGACGTGTTTTTCGTGCCGGGTGAGCATGACGTGATCGGCGACGAGGGGAAGCAGTATCGCGATCGCTACGGGAAGGGGGCTGTGGGCGAAGGCTGGTACAGCTTCGAGAAGAAGGGCGTGCATTTTATTGGATTGGTGAACGTGGTGAATCTGAAAGCGGGCGGGTTGGGGAATTTGGGCGGCGAGCAGCTGGAGTGGCTCGAGGCCGACGTGAAGCATTTGAAAGCTAGCACGCCGATTGTGGTGTTCGCGCACATTCCTTTGTGGTCGGTGTATCCGGAATGGGGCTGGGGAACGGATGACAGCGCGCAGGCTTTGAGTTACTTGAAGAAATTTGGGTCCGTTTCGGTTTTGAACGGGCACATTCACCAGATTATGCAGAAGGTAGAGGGGAATGTGACGTTTCACACGGCGGCGTCCACGGCATTTCCTCAGCCGCAGCCGGGGAAGGCGGATTCGCCGGGGCCGATGAAGGTGCCGGCGGAGCAGCTGCGGAGTTTGTTGGGAATTACGGATGTGAACTTCGTACGTGGGCAGCATGCGTTGGCGATTGTGGACTCGCAGTTGGGGTGAGGCTGAGGCTGCCGCGCATCGCGGAGCATGCAACTTGAATTCAGATTTGAATTTCAGGGAGAGGAGAAAGTCATGAGAGGGAAATTCGCAAGGATCGGATTGGCGAGCGTGGTCGTTGCTTTGCTGTCGATGTTCGCGGCCGCGGGTCGGGTTGGCGGCGCCGCCGCGCAGGACAAGGTGGCTGCAACCGCGGAAGTGAAAATTGACAATTTCAGTTTTGGGCCAACGGCGCTAACGGTGCCGGTGGGGACGACGGTGACTTGGACGAATCGCGACGATATTCCGCACACGGTGGTTAGCACCGACGGGATGTTCAAGTCCAAGGCGCTGGATACGGACGATAAGTTTTCGTTCGTGTTCACGAAGGTCGGAACGTATCCGTATTTTTGTTCGATCCACCCAAAGATGACCGGCACGGTCGTTGTGCAGTAGATCATGCAGTAGAGGGAGAGAGCGATGCATCCGTTTGATTTGCGGCAGATGTTGATGGAAAAGCACGCACAGCATGTGGTGCTGATCCATTTTCCGATCGCATTGTTTATCGCCGGCGTGGGCCTGGATTTTGTGGCGCAGTGGACGAAGCGGCAGGTGCTGGGATTCACAGTTTATGTGAACTTGTTGCTGGCGGCGGTGATGACGCTGCCAGCGGTGGCGACGGGTTTAGCGGCGTGGCAGTGGGCGTTGGAGGGGCATCGCATTAAGGGCATCTTGCTTTTGCATATGGTGTTTGCATTGGCGTCGATGACAGTGATCTGGATCGTGTGCTGGATTCATTTTCGCGCGCGGCGTGGCGGCGGAACTACTTTGCCGAATTACCGATTGGTTTTGGAATTTGTGGGCGTGGCGCTGCTGGCGATCGCTGGGCATCTGGGTGGATTTCTGAGCGGAGTAAACAGCTAGCTTGGCCAACAATTTTTGCGAGCCGAAGCTACGTGCCAGGCGTGGCAGCACCGGTCGTGGCACGCGGCGAGACAATCAACTTGTTTAAGTCGCTCACGAGGTTGGTCATCGCTTCATCAAAGTTTTTGCGGCCAGTTGCTTCTCGAGCCCACGGCTGCACGTGTTCGGTGATTCGCCACAGCAAGATGCCGGTCTTGGGATCTTCGATCGCCAAATGAAGCATGTACCATCCCTGGGCTGGAAACCCGATCTCGAAGCGGACTTCGAGAACCACGTCAGCATCCGCAGGAGTCTGCCCGAAGTCGTATATTCCCTGGTTTTTGAGGGACGCGTAGAACTCGTTGTAAGCAAGGTTCGGAACTCCCAGCACGGGGTCGCTATCGCCGTTAGTGATGAATATTTTCTTAGCCGTGAGGATTTGTATGGGGACCGGACCTGGAGGCGCAGCGGCGGTTTGTTGCGCGACCGCGATTTGAGCAGACAATAACAAAAATGCAGAAGTGAGGCATATCATTGCTATTCTCGCGATTCTGATCATGGCTTCTCCTTCGCGAACCCAAGTGAAAGCGGCACGTGTCGCTGGCCTTTTTTGTCTGGACGTAAAATCTATGGTTCCGGGCGCGAGATGGCTTACTAAATCCAGCGGGTGAATAGACGGATACATCGTCCTATGCGTTTCAAATTCAGCACAGGCAGGATTGCCTATGCTACCAAACCCTCGCGGCGTTCCGCGGGCGCGAACTCTCGTGCTAAAATGCGGCGTTCGTGAATTAGTGACCCTGCGGAGGGCTTGATGAAGATTACGCCTGGCAAACAGAAAGGGCTGAGAGCGGTATCGGATGCGCGCGGCGTGATCGCTGCGGCGGCGATGGACCAACGCGGCTCGTTGAAGAGCGCGATTGCGAAAGACAAGGGAATTGATAAGAAGGATGTGCCGGCGCACATGCTGGAAGAGTTCAAGACGATTGTGACGCGCGTGCTGACGCCGCACGCGAGCGCGATTCTGCTGGATCCGGAGTACGGTTTGCCCGCGGCAAAGGCGCGCGCATCGAATGCCGGGTTGCTGCTGGCGTACGAAAATAGCGGCTACGACAACACGCGTCCGGGGCGGCTGCCGGACCTGCTGGATATATGGTCCGTGCATCGGCTGGTGGGCGCGGGCGCGGATTGCATCAAGATTTTGTTGTACTACACGCCGTTCGATCCGCCGGAGGTGAATGACATCAAGCACGCGTGGGTGGAGCGCATTGGCGGAGAGTGCACGGCGTCCGACGTACCATTTTTCCTGGAATTTGTGGGCTACGTGGAGAACGGCGACGAGAAGGGAATCGAGTACGCGAAACAGAAGCCGGAAGTCGTGCGCGCGAGCATGGAGGAATTTTCCAAACCGCAGTACGGCGTAGACGTGCTGAAGGTGGAGGTGCCGGTGAACATGGCTTTCGTGGCCGGAACGAAATCGTGCAAGGGCGATTCGGCTTATACGCGCGATCAGGCCAAAGAACATTTCCGCCGTGCCGCGGCGGCCGCGAAAAAACCCTTCATTTATCTTTCCGCGGGCGTGAATAACGATGTTTTTGCAGAGACGCTCGATCTCGCGGCGGAATCCGGCGTGGAATTTTCCGGCGTGCTGTGCGGCCGCGCCACCTGGAAAGACGGCATCCCGATTTACGGCAAGCAAGGGCCGAAAGCGTTGGAGGATTGGCTGAGCGATCAGGGCGTCAAGAACATTAATAATGTGAATTCCCGCCTCACGGCCGCGAAGCCGTGGTACAGCTTTTACGGCGCGACTTCCGCCGCAGCGCTGGGCGACTAGGGTAGCGGAATCACCTGCTTGCGAGCGCGTGATATTGTTCGGCGGTTAATGGGACGACGCTGAGCCTGCCTTGGCGCACTAGCGGAGAGGCGGCGAACAGCTTGTTGGCTTTGATTTCGGCGAGTGAAACGGGTTTGGCGAGCGATTTTCCCGCGGCGATCTTCACTAGCGGATTTTTCGGATCGGTGGCGTTCACGGACACCACCGTGGCGCTGCCGACGGCGCTGGTGACCTTGCCTGTTTCGTAGACGATCAGCTTCGCGCCGGGCTGCATTTCGCGCAGATTTTTTACGGCGGCGGGATTGGAGATACCGTCCCACGTGGTGGACTTGTCGCGCTGCAGATCCGCGAACGAATATTCGGATGGCTCGGTTTTCAGCAGATAGGCCGAAGACATTTCATTCACCTCGAGTACGGCGCTGGATATTCTACAACGACCGGTGCTCTTTTTTTTTTGAGCCAGCCGTCATTTGCCTTCGCCACAAATTTGCAGCGTGTGCGCTACTGGTTTGGCGAGGCCGCGGATTCGCACGGAGACTGGGGTTCTACGGTGAAGACGGGGACTAACCGCACCGGATCGTCCGCGGAAAATATTAGTGTAGATTGAGGATTGAATAGGATCTCGAGGTTGAGGGCTGTTTCCGGAAGGACGCGAAAGAAGCCGCCGGAAATGTGGTCTGAAGAAATTTGAAATTGCGACGAAACGGGATCCAGCCCGAGTGGCCGGATTCGACCCTCGGACGTTACCACGCAGTTGAAACCCATACTCCCGCAGGCGTTATCCTCTGGCACAGGCTGGCCGGTAGCTGGCTGATTGGGTGACAGCCGTAGGCGGATCTGGCGGTACGCGTCTGCGGGGACGGCGACGTCACCAAACATGTTCTTTTCGCATGAATCAGCGCCGTGCGCGAGCAGGTCGAATTGTTCGGGTTGGGTTGCGAGCTTCGGAGCCAATTCGCGCCAGTCGGGCGAATCGTTGTCAACGATGGCGCTCGGCAGGGCTTCGATGCCGCGCAGAGTCACGAAAATATGCTGAATGGTTGGTGGCGCTGCTTCGGTGGAGGCTGTGGGCGACGCGGTTACACGTAGGCGGACGGTGCCGGTGGAGGTGTTCAGCTGGCAACTTGGGGTGCTGGTGGATATCGAGCCGCCGGGGTTGGAAACAAATACGAAGCAATAGTTGTTGCAGCCAAGCAAGCTCAGGCAGAAAAGCAGTGTCGTGAAAAAACATGTGCGGGACGTTCTTTTTAACTGCCGAAACGAGCTGCAATACTGCATGAGACGGCCTCGATAGCGGGATTATGGGCGCGGAAAACAGGACCGTCAAGTCGCTGGCGTGGGCGACGGGGAGTGAGCGCGGCTCGTGCAGATCGTTGCGATGGACGTGGAACGAAGGGCGGACTGGCCACGGTCTGGGGTTACTTCCATTCGAAGCTTTGCGTCAGGCCGCCGACCTGGACGTGGAAGAGGCCTGGCTCGACGACGCGTTTATTTTCTGCGTTGATGAAGGATAGGTCTTCCGAGCCGAGTTCGAAGGTGTAGCGGCGCGTTTCGCCAGGCTGCATCTGGATTTTCGCGAAACGTTTGAGGCGTTTTAGGGGCGGAGTGATGCTGGCGGCTGCTTCGTTCAGATAGAGCTGGACAATCTCCTTTCCTGCGCGGTCTCCGGTGTTTTTTACTGTTACTGCTACTTGTATCTTCTGCGCGCCTGTAGCTGTGGGCGGCGTTACCTGCAAATCCGAATACGCGTAGCTTGTGTAGCTCAGGCCGTAGCCGAACTCGAATTGCGGGGCGTAGAGCGGGGTTGCGGCACCTTCGTCACCTTCGAGCGTTTTGTGATCGTAGGTGAAAAGCATGTTGGCGTAGCGCGGATAGGTGATGGGAAGTTTGCCGCTGGGATTTACGTCGCCGAAGAGAATGTCGGCGATGGCTTGGCCGCCTTCGTTGCCGGGGTTGTAGGCCATCAGAATCGCGCTGGCGCCTGAGGCAATCGGGCGAATGATGCGCGGGCGTCCTTCGGTAAGGACCAGGATGACGGGCTTGCCAGATTCGAGCAGTTTCTGCGCGAGATGAATTTGCGCGTCGGGAAGCGCGAGGTCCGGGATGTTGCCGGGGGTTTCGGCGTACGCCCATTCGCCGAGACAGACGACGATGGCATCGACGTTGGATGCGCTTGCTGCCGCCGCGGCTTGCGCGACGTCGAGTTCTTTGTCAACAGTGGAGCCAGGAACGTAGGTGACGTGCTCCGCGCCGATTTTTTGGCGAATGGCGCCGAGGATGGTGGCATATTCCTCGGTCGGGTATGCGTAAGCTTTGCCGCCCTGCCAGGTGTAGCTCCAGCCGTTGTCGAGCGGGATGAGCGAATCGGCGTCTGGCCCGGTGACCAGGACGTGCGCGGCTTTCGCGAGAGGCAGAGTGCGGTTTTCATTTTTTAGCAGGGTGATGGATTCCTGCGCGGCGGTGAGGCTGGCTTGGCGCGATTGGGGCGAGCCGAGCGTGGTGTTCGAATCGATGCCGCGCAGCGGGTCGGTGAACAATCCCAGCTGATATTTTAGGGTGAGAACGCGGCGCACGGCTTCGTTGATCCGGGATTCGGGGACTTGGCCTTCCTGCGCCAGTTGCAGCAACAGATCGCTGAAGCGGTAGTCGAGAGGGACCATGCTCATGTCAATCCCGGCGAGAATGGCGATGCGCGTGGCTTCTTTTTCCGTGGCGGCGATGTGGTGGCCGGTCACAAGGCGTTCGAGGTCCTGCCAATCCGAATCCATTAGGCCTTGAAAACCCAATTCATCGCGCAGAACGGTTTTCAGCAGGTAGCCATTGACGTGGCCCGGGATGCCGTTCACGTCGGCAGAATTTACCATCACAGTGTGCGCGCCTGCTTTTACGGCTGCCACAAACGTGGGCAGGAAATATTCGCGCAACGTCGATTCTGGAATCAGCGCGGGACTGCGGTCGGTGCCCGTAGTGGGGTAGCTGTAGCCGATGTAATGTTTCAGCGAAGAACTGACCTGCGTCGGGCTGGAAATGTCTTCGCCTTCGTAGCCGCGCACCGTGGCCACGCCCATCACTGTCGCGAGATGGGTGTCCTCGCCGAATGTTTCATACAAACGCGGCCAGAGCGGCTGGCGGCCTACGTCCAGCACGGGAGAGAACGCCCAAGGGATGCCGGCTTTGCGCGTCTCTGCGGCGGAAATTTGGCTGCCGCGGAGCATTAGTTCGGGATTCCAGGTGGCGGCCATGGCGAGCGGCTGGGGAAAAAGCGTGCCGCCTTCGACGTAGGTGGTGCCGTGGATTGAATCAATGCCGTAGAGGACGGGGATTTGCAGGCGCGTATTTTTCGCTTCGGCTTGTATCGCGCGCAGAATTTCGTGCCACTTTTCGAGGGGGAGAGCTTGGTCGTAGACGTTGAGAATGGAACCGGCGCCGTATTCCGCGACGGCTTTGTGCAGTTTTTCGGGATTGATGCGGATGTCCTGGTCTTTGCCATCGACGACCGTCTCGATCGTCAACTGGGTCATCTGGCCGACTTTTTCTTTCAGCGTCATTTGGGCGAGGAGTTTTTCGACCGCGGGAGCTGATGCGCTGGCGGCGGGGCCTGCGGGTGTCATGTGGGATTGCAGGAAGGCTTGGCTGTCCACGGCGCCGGCAGCTTGATCGGCCGCGTCAGTGGTGGCGCGGTCTTCGACAGCACTGGCGGCACGAGTTGCGGCGAGCGGCAAACTGCGCGCGCCGGCGAGCAGCACAGCAATAACGATTATGTAGAGGGCCAAACGAGGCTTGGTCATCCGAATCTCCCGCCCGGAATAATACATGCGCGCGGAGGCCAGTTCCACGCTCGATTTCGCGCCAGAGTCCCAGATGGCTGGACCGTTCCGGGACTCGATCGCGCCGATGCGATTTTGGCGGGTAAGAGAACGCGGAGGGGCAAAATCTCCTATGACTTGGTTTTCTTCGAAGGCTTCGACTTGGCAGAACTGTTGAGGGAGACCGCTTGGCGAACGAGCGCCTGGAATGCGGCCGAGTCAACCTTCTCGCCTTCGTGGATGTCGATCGCGCGGCGTGTATTTCCCTCGAGACTCGAGTTGAATAGCTTGGCCGGGTCCTTCAGTGACGCGCCTTTAGCGAAGGTGAGCTTCACGACATTCTTGTAGGATTCGCCGGTACAAATGATGCCGTCGTGCGACCAGACCGGAACCCCCCTCCACTTCCACTCTTCGACGGCGTGCGGGTCGGCTGCCTTGATGAGCTTGCGCATTCTGGCGAGGGTTTCGCCGCGCCAGTCTCCCAGTTCGACGATTCTTGTCGAGATGAGCTCCGATGCCGGCTGGTGGTCTTGGCCTGCGCCTGACTTTTTCATGTTCTTATCCTTAACGGGCGGTTGGCGTGAGAAGGACGCCGATGACGCGGCTCGGCGGTCGTAGCGCCCACGATGCCACAGTAAGACCGGCGATCAAGAGCGGCGCGATTACGTGAAAGCCGTAAGCGCCGTAACCGCCGACTGCAGCGCACGACACGGCTGCGCCTGTCAGGTCGAAGAAGATGCCGGCATACGCCCATTCCTTGAGCCGCGGAAAACGCGGCAGGAGTATAGCAATGGCGCCAAGCACCTTCCAAAATCCCAGAATGGCAAAGAAGTACATCGGATAGCCAAGCTGGGGCACTACGCCGTGGGGGTTGCCCTTAAATTGTGCTATCTGCGCAATGCCCCCGCTCATGAAAAACGCTACGAGTACGGTGGTCGTCCAATAAGCAATTCTTTTCGCTTTCATGGTCGGTCCAACCTCCTTGGTCCAACTCTCCTCAGTCGAACCCTTGTCCGTCCAAAGCTGCTCAGTCCAATCCTCCGACGACACGCTCCATGTTGCCGATAAACTTCGTCCAGCCGTAGGTCGCGCCCTTGTAGGCGGCATCTTGTTCGGAGCGGAAACCGGTTTGCTCCATGCGGACGTGCGTGCCGACCTTGGTCGGCGTCAACGTCCAGGTGACAACGCTCATCGTTCCCATCGTGCCCCAGCTGTATGAGAGCCGTGAATTCGGTTCGATCGCGAGGACTTCACTGTTTATGACCCCGTCCCAGCCCGGCACGGGCGTAGAGCGGAAGTTGAACTGGTGGCCGACGACCGGCTGAAAATCGTTCTTCATCAGCCACTCTTCTATCAACGCGCCTTGGGTGAGCGCGCGCCAGATTTTTGCCGCGGGATGCGGCATTTCGCGTTCGATTACGAGAGAGCGGGTAGTAGCGGGTTCGTTCATTGGTCCATCCTTTTAAGTAGAGATTCGAGACTATCAAAGCGATCGTGCCAGAAGGCGGCGTAGATGCCCATCCAGTCGAGCATCGGCTTCAGGGCTTGCGGCTGGGCGCTGTAGTGGGTCTCGCGGCCATCGCGCCGGTCACGCACCAGTCGGGCGTGTTTCAGGATTCCCAGGTGTTTGGAGACTGCGGGCTGCGACACGCCGGCGCGCGCGGTGAGGGCGCGGACGTTTTGTTCGCCGTCGCGGGCGAGATGCTCGAAGATGGCGCGCCGGGTGGGGTCTGAGAGCGCAGCGAAAACGTGATCGGTTGCGACTTGGGCTTGCATGGCGGAATCATAACCATACGGTTATGGGTTGTCAAGAGCAAATTTGCGATGGAAGCGAATTATTTTGCGCGTGGCGGCGGCAAATGCGACGGCGTCGTCCGTTTATGAGTGTTTGCGCAAGGGTGCGCTTTCCGCTAAAATGAATGTTTCAGCATGTGCGCGCGAGGCGCCCTGAAGCACTGCCCGCACTTGCGACTCGTAGGGCACCCGGACACCCAGAGGGAATGGCGGAAGAAAACCACAGCAGTACACTAGCCTTCGATGCCGCCGACGAGTACCGCCCGGAAGCGCCACCGCCCCCTGAAATTCCCGCGTGGAAAGACGGCAGTATTCGCATTGGGATACACACGTCCATA
>Ga0209275_10000230_pt1 | contig 20231 bp, 19 predicted proteins | sample HubBroMetageREF2_FD_188344 | JGI IMG/M metagenome (GOLD analysis project Ga0209275, IMG submission 188344) | Reference soil microbial communities from the Hubbard Brook experimental Forest, New Hampshire, USA - Hubbard Brook CCASE Soil... | ecosystem: Environmental > Terrestrial > Soil >... | reverse complement strand
GACTACCGCAAGAAAAACACGAATCGGAAGAAACTCCTCTGAGGGAAAACGCGTCTTCGAACCGAGTTTTTCAACACCAACTCGCGATTACGCTCATTGAGAGGTTTTGAGTGCTATGGCCTGGTTACATCACTTGAGACCACGCATTGACTCTCGATCCGAGGGGATGGATAATGAGTCACTTTCCGGGACGGAGGATTTATGAAGCGCTCTTCCCAGCCACGAACGACAGCCGAACTTTCCAAATCACTCCATCAAGGGCTCAACACCTATGCTCTCGCAGCAAGCGCAGCCGGGGTGGGAATGCTGGCATTGGTGCAACCTGCCGAGGCGAAGATTGTTTACACGCCGGCGAATGTGTACATCCGCTGCTGCTTTCAGCTCGTGCCGCTCGATGTCAACCACGACGGAGTCAACGATTTCGCTTTTTCTAACGGAACTCACTCTCCTGGAGACAGGTTCTATAGCAGCTTAAGTGTCCGCGGATATAAGGGAAACGCCGTTGTTTTGCACGTGACCGGCGGCGGTCAGAATAAGGGTGCTGCCGACCTTGGAGCTGGAGTAAGTGTAGGGCCGAACAGACCTTTTTCGCACCGCACGTTTTCTGGTTTCATGGCGGGATATGCTGCTTTCGGATCTGGTGGCCACTCATTCTTCGGCCCATGGGCCCACGGAGGCAAGGGCGTTAAGAATAGGTACTTAGGACTGAAACTCACGATCAAGGGTGAAGTGCACTACGGTTGGGCGCGGCTGACCGTCTCTATGGGCGCCCCGAGGACAGGCAACATCGTGGGCCATTTGACCGGCTACGCCTACGAGACGATCCCGAACAAACCGATCATTACCGGCAAGACAAAGGGAGCGGAAGTGATCGATAGCGCTGTTGAGGAATCGAATCTCACATCTCTCGCCGCGCCCAATCCCAAACCTGCCACGCTGGACCTGCTTGCAATAGGAGCGCCCGCACTTTCCATCTGGCGGCGAGAAGAGTCAGCCGGCGCTGCGCAGTAATGACCACTGGAGCCGCGTCGCCGACAATCCCAAATCAGTGTTTCATCTACTGGCGGGTGTCCCACGGTTGTTGGCGAAAAATCCCGATTACGCTCATTGAGGATTGAGCCACTTTTTGCCTGATTACAGCAGTAATCGTGGCGCATGAAAGAGTTCGTGATAGAAGTGAGTTGTGAACGGCAACTCCCCGCAATTCATCAAGCTTGGTCCGTTGTTCCCGAGACCGATAGCAGGGCTCCTTTCCGTAGTAATCGTAGGGGTTTGTTGGATATTGCCTTTGGCTTCGTCAGCCGATTCGACTGAACAGGCAATGGCGTTTCTCCTCGGCTGCGCATTTCTCAGCCTGTTCTTCGTTCCACGGCTGGGAGTCATTGAGATCGATCCGCAGGCTAGGGTAATGACCTTTCGGGAGGGATTCACCGCAAGGTCATTTCACCTCTGGAGAAGACGAGAAGTCAGGCAGGTTAGCCTTCCAACAGGATCTACCGTCGTAATTGGCGAGTGGCTCGACGCCAGTTCCTTCGCCGCTCTTGGAGTTAAGAGGAAGACCGTTAACGGCGATGTAGTTGTGTTGCTCCAACAGAGGTTCGCGTTTAATGGCCCCACTGCACGCTTCATGGCTAAGACACTACGAGACATTGAGGGCATAAAAATTCAAACGGTGCGTCTGGACAATCGATTTGAGCAAGTTGAATGGCAGCCCTAACCGATCTACGCAGAATCCCAAGAACCGGACAACTTTCGATAAATCCCGATTACGCTCATTGAGGGGTTTTGAGCGCTATGGCCTCCCTTGAAAAGAGCCGTAACTCACCAAACAGGGGGTTGGCGTAGAGCCTCTTTTCATGCTTCGTTGTGACCGGAGTCCGGCCATGCTGACCTGATTTCGTCATTCGTCGTGAGATTGTCCGTTTACTTCTGGGTAGGGATTTCTTCAACGGTGCCGTACCCCGCGGCGCGTGACCGCACAACCAACTCAAAACTCAAAAAAGGGATTTTTTGTCCTGGGCAAGGCGTTGCCATTTTCCCCGCGTAATTTGCCTGAGTCGGATCATGCGGGCGTAGCAGTCCCCGTGAACAGGTTCCCCGCGCTGATCAGTGAAAGCGACGTTGGGATCCACAGGTTTATTGCAGATGCTGCAGATTGGCGGCTTGGGGAATTGCAGGACGTGTGGCATTGGGCAGCCTCCGAAAAGAATCATCGGATCGCACAAGAGACCGGGGGCCGAAGGGCACGGCGGAGAGATGTATAAGGGACTCTTACAGTTTAGCAAGTTCGGGCCAAAAGTGTTGCACACGACTTTGCGTCGGGCCGAGGAGTCCAAGAATGCCACGCTGAATGGGCAAGAGGAGTGAGCTTTCCTCTTAGCCTTTTACCGCGTACACTTCGCAGTCATCCTGGTTCAAGCGAGCCACTAGTGCGACATGTGTCTCCGCTTCTCGGACGGCAGAAGCTTCAGGTTGGGATGCAGAGTGCCAAATTTTGGGCGAGGGGATGAGCTGAAGGCGTTCCTGTCGCCACCGGCGAGATCGAAAGCATATAACTTGTATTCATCGCCTACGTAAACTGCCCCATCCGCAACGGACGGCGCGGATGGTACGGAAGCTGTTGCATATTGCCACAGCACAGTACCAGTGCTTGCGTTCAAGGCGGAGACGCTGTACTGCGGCGATCCCACATATACGATGCCATTGGCTACCGCGGGTGAGGAACTGCCGAGTGGACCGACCGAATATTTCCAGAGAACGGAGCCTGTATTGGCGTCCAGGCCGAAGAGATCGCCGCTCTCGGAAGATACATAGACAATGCCGTTGGCGACTGCGGGATTAGCAAAAATCATTCCCCCGGTAGAGTAGCTCCAGAGGAGAGAGCCGCTGCTGGCATTCAGGGCGTAGAAAGTTCCGTCGGTCGAACCTACGTAGACGACTCCATTTGCTACGGCTGGTGAAGACCAGGCTTGGCCTGAGTTGTTAATCGGGTAACTCCACAGTAAGGTACCCGTTGAGGCATTCAGCGCGTAGAGACTGCCAGAAGCGCTATAAACCACGCCGTCCGCAACCGCTGGAGAACCGATATCGTATGGACCAATGTCGTAACTCCAAAGCAGGGTCCCTTTGTTCGCATCCACCGCATGTACAACGCCGTCGCTGCTGTTGAAGTAGAGCACACCGTCTAGCAAGTTCAGAGAGAACACGCTGGCCCAGACGGTGGAGTAGTACCAAATCTGGGCACCCGTGAGGGCGTCCAGGGCGCGGACGCCATAGTAACTGCCAACATAGACGACGCCGTTCGCAACCGCAGGAGAAGACCACACTGAGCCGTTCGTGTCGTGGAATGCCCACAGGATTTCGCCGGTGATGGCTTTGAGAGCGTAGAGATGGCCATCCTGCGAACCGAAATAAACAACACCTTTCACGATGGCAGGCGTAGAGAAAATTACGCCGACCGTAGCGTTAGTCCAAGCCAGCTGAAGCTGGCTGACCGACTTCGGACTCAACACGTTTTCGAAACGATTGAGGCCCGATAGATTCGCATCAGCGCGGCCTTGGGTCCAATCCGTCTCCACCTGGAATGGCTCCTGGGCGCCCTTGCCGTTGTTCCGCTCAAGCGCGGTGACCCAATGTTCGCCAGGACGCGCACTACGTGGCGCGTAGATTCCCGCGTCGTGGAATTCTCCCTTTCCGTTGGTAACCACGAGCGCCTTGTCCTTTGTGTCGAGGAAGATGTCGACTCCCACGTTCGGCTCAAAGCCACGGCCCGAAACCAGAATCTTGCTCGTTGGCGGTCCAGATTTCTTCGAGAGAGTGATGGAAGGCGCGGCGCTGGCTATCCCACAGAGCAATAGACACGCAAGGAGCGGAGAGGTAAGAAAGGTAAGTGCTAGAGAGCGTTCCCGAGGGGTCAACATGTTCCCTCCTCGTTCAAGTCGCAAATGGGGTTGCGGAAACAGCCTACTTGAAACGTGCGAATCATCTTGTCGGCTTTCCGTTGGTTTGTCAAATACAGCAAATGGTTGCAGTTCTGGCTTGGTCAGGCGGTCCGCTTCGAGGACCATACCAACGACCCCGACCCGAGGAAGATGCTTGAGCAGATGCACAAGATCATGCCGGCGTCATCTAATCGGGCATCGGTGAAGCCCGCTTCGCGACCTGTTGCAAGGGTTCCCGTGGCTCACCTGACGAACAAATAGTTTGGAGACGGGCCCGGTATTCCGTACGCCGGGCCTCCTTTAGGAGTGAATGAACGCATGACTGAGGAATGCTCACGGGAGAATCAAGATGCGCTCCAGCCTGGTTCCATTGTTGATCGTGCTATCTGCTGTGCTGATGCAAGCCCAAAGAGTGCTGTGAAGCAAGCAAACTTGCCTTCTGCCAGGACGCCTTTGCGTACATGCCACCCGACGGAAAACCGGCTGTGGGCAAGCCGGCAATCAAAGAATCCAACGACATGAGCTTTTCGACCGCATCAACATCACACGCTCCTGGGTCGGCGAACATCGGATTGTGTCGGCTCCATCCGGCGACATGGCCTATGAATATGGCACGGTTCACATGGGCTACGACAGCAAGCGGGACGGACACGAAGAGTTCGAAGCTGTGATTCTGAGCGTGTACAAGGCCGCAAACGGTTTAGAGTCCTTGGGCGTAACTTCCGGTACTTGAAGAAGGGCGCTAGTTTGTGAACTTCCCGCGGGGCGTGCTATCTCGGCTGGGACTGGCTGAAGCTCCGACCGAAGCGGTCGAACCAAAGCCCATTTCCTCACGCAAAATCTGGCGACTCGCTTACGTTGGCGACAACAGTACGAGCAGTGAGAGGCCGAAGGCGACTAGGGATACCAGGAAGGTGATGACCATGAATCCCATCATGCGGCGCATTGGGATGCCGGCGATCGCCAGGAGAGGCAGAGCAAAAAACGGCTGAATCATATTGGCGACAGATTCGCCCATGGCCACTGCCATGGTCGTACCAGCCAACGACGCGTGCAATTCTTTGGCTGCCGGCAAGACGAAAGGTCCTTGCACGGCCCAGTGTCCGCCGCCGCTGGGAATAAAGAGCGTGATCAACAGGGACGAGATGTAAGTCCAGAATGGCAACGTGTGGCTTGTCGAAAATGCCAGGAAGGTCTTGGAGATAACTCCCGCCAAACCCGTGGCGGTCATCATGCCCATGATCCCGCCATAGAGCGGATACTGAAGGATCATGGGACCAGTCACGCGCGCTGCATTCCGCACCGCGTCCACATACGCAACCGGACGCCAGTGAAACACCAGGCCCAGGAGCAGGCAAATGATGATCACAGAATTCAGATCAAAGACCGGACCCTTCGCGGACCACTGCCGTACCAGAGCACCGATTCCCAGGGCCGCAAGTGACAAATTCAGAATCCATGCATTGTCGAGCGCTGCGCCAAGCGTTTTGGATCTGCGGGTTGTCTGACGGCCTTGATCCTCAGCGTGAAGCTTTTGAACATCCGCGAAATCACTTTGCTCTTGCGTCGGTTCAAGGGTGCGATAGATCCATGGCAAAGCGACCAGCAGGAATACAACTGGCGCCACGGTGAATTCGCTGAAAATCGTTTGCTTGAGGGGGAGTACGACACCCGCCGTCTTCTCGACCAGGTTCAGAGCTGAACCGGGTGTTGCTTGCGATAACACAATCGAGCCCGAGATGCCTTCCGGAGAGATGACGAATCCTGTATAAGCGGCGGCCACCAGCCAACCGAAATCCACGCGTACGCGTTTGGCAATCTCACGAGCGAGCAAAGCGGCGGCTACCAGGCCAAAACCCCAGTTCAACCACGACGCGATCATGCCCACGACAATGGTTAGAGAGATCGCGGACCGTGGTGTCTTTGGCCAAGATGCAATTCGTTCGAGTCCAGAATGAACCAGCGGCGAACTGGCCATCGCGTACCCCGTCACAACGATCAACACCATCTGGAAACCGAAAGTGAAGATGGTAAAGATACCGTTGTACCAAGCTTGGGCAATCGCTCCGAGGGTGGATGTCTTTACCAGGGTGTACGCAAGAATCGCAGTCAGCATCGTGAGAATGACGGCGAACACGAATGGATCGGGCATGACTCTTTCAAACAGGAAAACGAAGAACTCGGCAACCTTGCTCAGCAGCGAGCGCCTTTTCCCAAGCAAAACCACCGCCGGGGAGACTGCTTCTTCGGAATGCCCCAAATTTCCTAAACCATCCGTCGTGTTCTTCATGGCTTAATTCCAAATGCTGTCACGCGGTTGCACCGGTGAAACCATTCCTCGCCGAGCGGAAAAGAGGGGGAGCACGCGCCCAATTAATCGCGCACTACTCTAAGAGCAGCCGCGCCGTTCGGTCGCTATCTCGGCATTAGTGCTCCACGTCAAAGACCAGCACCCTCGCCTCCGCCTTTGTGTCTCCGGGGGAAACCGCGACAAAGAGTTTATTCAGGTCCGGCACTAATAAAGCTGTCTTGGCGCCGGGTGCGCTCGGCACCTTGGCGATCAACTCGTAGTGGTCGGGATCCCGCTGGGAAAACACCGAAATGTATCCCTCACCGCCCGGTACATAAACCCGGTGGTTCAAGCGATCGTAAACGACATCATCAGCACGGGCCGCGGCCGGATAATTCGCAAGGACGGAGCCGTCCTCGGAGTTCATCACGACCAAGGTTGCCGGCTTCCGGCACACGATGATGAGCCTTTTTCCGGACTCGTCGAATGCGATGGGGGAATTTTCACTCGCGACCCCGATCTTCCAGCGAGCACTTACCTTCATGAGTTTCCGGTCGACCACCGCGACCTCATTCTTGTCGGTGATGTTGATGAACAAACGACGGCCAGCCTGGTCGAGCGCCATCGCCTCGACGTGGTTACTCTCAAAACGCATTTCGGAGACCGGATGGTTCGTGGAGAGATCGACTTGGGAGAGGAAAGAGTGATCCAGCGGAACATCTTTGCCCCCGGTGACCACAAACAGGCGACCCGCTCCTTGATCGTAGCCGATCGAGTCGGCACCTTCGACAAGCTTAATGCTGCCAACCGGCTGGTAGTCGCTGCCGCGCAGGATCTTGACGGTCCCGTCGGCTCCGTCGGTCACGTAGATTTGATCCTTGTCGGGTAAGTACAGAATGCTGTGCGGCGTTCCGAATCCAGTCAGGCTGCGGAGCCTTTGGCCCTTTTCTATGTCGATCACCTCCACAGTTTTGTGGTCTTCACCTGCGAGGAAGAGGCGTTTGCCTTTCAGATCGACGGCAAAGTGATCGAAATCGCCGCTGATGCCAGGGAGCGGAACGGTCTGTACAAGCCGCAGCGGTGACGATGCCTTTTCATGAGTTGTGGATTGCGTCTGCGCAGGAGACCTCAAGCTGCCAAGAATGAAGGCGAGACCGACAAGGAACATGCATGACAATCTTCGCATTTCTGCTCCTCAAAAACCGGTAGATGTTGCTGTTTAGAAGGGCCCAATCACCAGATGACTTTGAGGCCAAACTGAATCTGACGCGAGCTCGTTACGGTGGAGTCAATCGTGCCGGGCCCCGGATTGGTCCGATAGTTGTTTTGCGATACGTCCGAGACCGCCAAGATCCGCGCGTCCGACGAATTCGGATCCGGGCCAACCACCGACAAGTGGTCCAACGGAGGAGCAAAATTCGGATGATTAAAGATGTTGAACATCTCAATACGAAACTGAATGCGGAATGCTTCGGAAATGCTACTCACCGGAAAGTTTTTGAACAGGGAGAAATCGAAACTCCGAAGCGGCGGGCCGATCAGCGAATTTCGTCCGATGTCTCCGCGCTTGTTGGAACACTGGATCTCACCGGGGATGCTCGAAGGCACAGCGGGCGAAGGCAAGCACAACGCAGCGAACGACGCCGGTACTGAGGGCACCGCCAAACAATTCACATTGATATAGGCATTGACATTGCCAGGATTGACCAGGGAATTACAGCCGGGCTTGCGGTCGGGGAAGTCCCAAGGATCGGTGCTTCCGAGGCCAAGCGCATCCACTCCCACGATCGGTGTGAAAGGCACCCCAGTGCTCAGCTGCGCAACGCCACCGAGTTGCCAGTCACTGAGAAGCCAGTTGACGGGGCCAAAATGTGAGGCGCGGGGAAGCATCCAGTTGTAGCTGATGACGAGATTCTGCGTGATATTGAAATCCGCAAGCCCCCGGCGCAGAGCTGGATTGAAGATCGGCAAGCTTGAAATCGAATTGGAGAAAGTGTCGCCTCCCACAGTCGCCGAACCAGTATCGATGGCTTTTCCCCATGTGTACGAGGCTTGTGCTTGGAATCGGGACGTAACGTGCGCTGTGAGTTTGGCTTGCAGCGCATTGTAGTTCGCGTCACCGCCCCACGTCACGGTCGTAATCTGACCCACGTTAGGATTCATCAGTCCAGCCAGCGGATTCCCGAGGCTGTCGGTGCCCGGAAAAATAGCGATAGGGGCAAGCGGAGGAGTAAGGGGCAGCGCGGTGTTAATGTCGTCTGCGCGGAAGGCTTGATGTACCGCGCGAGAACCCACGTATGCCACCATGCCTGTAAAACCTTTCGTGATCTCGCGCTGGATGTTCAGATTCCATTGCATCACGTAGTTCCGCTTCGGATCATGCTGCACATACGACTGCCGAACCTGCCCGGGAGAATTGATCCGGGCAGAAATGTTGCCCGGGAAGTCTCCCGGATGAAGGTCGTTCGGCCCCGAACCGGCGCTCCCGGTCTGCAGTTGATAGAACGGGGCAGCGAGGGGCACCAGCAGTTCGTAGAGGTAGGGGAGAGGAAGCACGTCGAATATGCCGAAGCCGCCGCGAACCGCGGTTCGCCCATTCTTAAGAGGATCCCATGCGAATCCTACGCGCGGTTCGAAATTCCGATAGGTCGGGTTGAGGAAGAACGGGTTTCCGGTATGGGGCTGGGTGTCGGTGGTGGGGTTGATGAGTGTGGAGATCAGCCCTTGGGTCTCGGTCGGCACGGTGGTCATCTCGTATCGTAACCCTGCGTTCAGCGTGAGATTCGTCAGTGCTCGAATATCGTCCTGGATATAACCGGCATAGAGGTGCTGCCGGATCTGGCGCTCCCGAATCGCGCCCGGCACCGCAAAGTCGGCCTCATGCGGGCTGTTGTGGAAGAAATCCGGAAGCGTGTTGAATCGGACCACACCGTTAGCATCGGAACTCGCAAGGATATTGTCTTGGATGTATTCGGTAGCAAATCCAAACCTTAGAAAGTGGATGCCCTTGGTGATGAATGCGTCGTCATACAGCTGAAACGAGTTCCAATGAAACCTATAGTTGGGGCTCGCTCCTAATCCTCCCGGCAGGGCCGCAATGCTGCCGTCCGTGACGACCACCCCCGGCGCTGGGCGCTGGGCTACTGTAGGTTGATTGGTGAACACACCCAGGGTCGTGTCTGTGGCAAGAGGATTGATCGCCGAGGCATTTTGTCCGGCAAACGCAGCCACTCGGTTGAATCCAAATCGGACCGAGTTGACGAACGTGGGCTGGATGCTCCGCGTGTATTCCGCAGTGGCAATCTGACGCTTGGTACTGTTTCCGGTGAGCAGCACCAGGAGAGGATCAGGTTGAGTCTGTACAGCCTTGTCAAATACATACGTACCGACCAGGCTGGCTTTGCTGGAAAGCTTGTGGTCGCCGCGGATTGTAAAGTAGTTTTCATTGATGACTTGGCTCGCCACGGAAAGAAACGTTCCTGTGTCTGGACAACCCGGCGGCTGAGGCGGCGGTGCTGGAACGCAGTGATCATCCACAACTGGATAGAGGCCCCGGAATTGAAGAACGCGCGGATCAACCGCACCATCGATGAGGCCATTCCAGGCGTTGTTGGTCGGCGCCGCAATAGGCGAACTGATACCGGTGGACTGGCGATCGCCCTCATAGTCGCCGAATAGGAAGGTCCGGTTCTTGATGAGCGGACCGCCGGCGGAAGCGCCAAACTGATTGCGCTTGAAGGGTGGCTTCTTGGGTGGATCAAAGTAGTTCTTCGCGTCTAGAGCGCTGTTTCGAAGAAATTCGTACGCTGTCCCGTGAAAAGTCCCGGTGCCGGATTTGGTGACCGCGTTGATAACGCCGCCGGAGGTGCGTCCATACTCTGCAGAATAGTTGCTCGTCAATACGGAGAACTCTTCCACGGCGTCCACTCCGAGGTTTGATCCTAAAACGCTGCCGGGAGCGCCATTCGAGTAGTCGTTGATGCTGACTCCGTCGAGGCGATAGTTGTTTTGCGCGGGTCGGCCGCCCGAGATAGTGAGTTGCTGACCAAAACCACGGTTGCCACGGTCAGGACCGGTAGTAAGGTTGACCTGAGTATGCACCGCAGCCACGCCCGTTTCCAATGTCGCAAGCTGCGTCCAGTCTCGTCCGTTCAGCGGCAGTTCCCGTACCGTCGTCTGGTCGACGACGTTGCTTAACGTCGAAGACGCAAAATCGATCGAGGGGGGGAGGTCTTGCACAACGACTACTTCCTTGACCGTCCCGGGCTTCAGAACAAAATCTACGCGTTGCTGAGCACCAACGTTAAGTGCCACGCCGCCGTAGACCGATGTGGCAAAACCCGTAGCCGCGCAACTGACGTCATAGGAACCCGGCACAAGATTCGGGACAGTATACAGACCCTGATCATTGTTCTCGGCCGCGGTGACCAAGCCAGTGGCCAGATTCTTGATTGAAACCTTGGCCTCGGTGATAACCCGGCCAGATGAGTCAGTGACGGTCCCCTGAATCGTTCCACCTGCCACTTGGCCGAGCAACGGATAGGCGAAGGCTAAGATCGCGATCCCCAGGGCCGCCTGCAGGGCCGCCTGGGCAAGTTTTCCGAAGCCACGATGCGGCACGGTGAATCGTGTCCGTTCTCGGCAAAACTGGACAGCGACCGAAGTTTCCCAATTCCATCGCCCTCCACCAGAGCTGTTGCGAAAAGTCGGGTCCATGGGTATCTTGCGGGTACCCTCACAGGCGATCATCAAAAGTGTCCTCCTGAACTACCCCGTTTGAAAGCGCAAATCGAATTGCTTCGTCAATTGCCCGATTTTGCAGGCGCGGGACTCACCAGCACAATCCTAGATCCATCCCATCCAAGTCTTTTCTGGGTCACAAATCATGCTTCTGAAAACGAAAGAGTTAACCCCGTCACTCACCAGTTCTCCTTTGACGGGAAAGGGAGGTGGGGCTATACTTCCGACGGTTCGGTCGTCTATGGAACAAACACTTTCGCATCCTAAGGTTCGCTTCGGAGCGTTTGAAGCAGACCTGATGACATGCGAGTTGCGCAAGAACGGGCTGCGACTCAAGCTTTCCGAACAACCCTTCCAGGTCCTCGCCGTGCTGCTGGAAAAGCCGGGTGACGTGGTTTCGCGCGAACAACTCAGAAACCGTCTTTGGCCCCGCGACACCTTTGGCGATTTTGATCACGGGCTGAACAATGCGGTGATGCGTCTCCGGGAGGTTCTGGGAGACTCTTCGGACAGCCCATGTTTCATCGAGACCTTGCCAAGGCGGGGATATCGCTTCATCGCTCCGGTGGAGGAACTGGGCGCGGCTGCTCGTGAGGCGCACGAGCGCGAGGTGAGCAACGGTCATCCCGCAAAAACCGCTCGCCCCCCAGAGGAAATTGTTCCTCCGCGATTAACGTCTCCGGGTGGCGTTTCGGGCAATTATTGGCTGGCTTTGCCCCGGATCTTGATTCTCTCTCTGGCTCTGCTGTTGGGAGTTATCGTGCTCACCGGCATCACTGCCCACTACCGCAACGGAGTGATTGCTAGCAAGGACAAGGCGAAGACCCCAACTTCTCTGGTCGTTCTTCCTCTCGAAAACCTGTCCGGCGACAAGGAGCAGGATTTTTTTGCGGACGGAATGACCGACGACCTGATCGCGAACCTGGCGAAGATTCGCTCCTTGCGCGTGATTTCCCGTTCGACCGCCATGGCATACAAGGGGGCGCGCAAGCCGCTCTCCGAGATTGCCCGCGAACTCAATGTCGACGCGGTCGTCGAAGGCACGGTTTTGCGTTCCGGGGACCGGGTGCGCATCACCGCAGAGCTGGTCCAGGTCTCGACCGATCGGCACCTATGGGCCGATACCTATGAGAGTCAGATCGGGGATGTATTGGCGCTTCAGAATCGCGTGTCCTCGGCGATCGTGGACGAGATTCGCATCAACCTGACGCCGGAAGAAAAGGAGCGCCTTGCCAAGAATCCGGCTGTCAGTCCCCAAGCGTACGAAAACTATCTGAAGGGCCGCTACTATTGGAACAAGCGATCGGACGAGGGTCTGACTAAAGCTATTTCCTACTTCGAGGAGGCCACGCGTGAGGATCCGCAATACGCCCTCGCCTACGCGGGACTTGCTGATGCCTACGCAATCATCGGGGCTAAGATCTTCGGTACTATGCCAGCAAGTGCTGCCGCTCCGAAAGCAAAGGCTGCGGCACTGCAGGCTCTCCAATTGGATACCACCCTCGCCGAGGCGCACACCTCGCTGGCGACGATTCGGTTTAACTACGACTGGGATTGGCCGGCCGCTGCCAGCGGATTTAAGCGCGCGATCGAGCTCAATCCAAACTACGCGACGGCGTATCAGCGCTACTCTCTGTACTTGATGGCGATGGGGCAGACTCGGGAGAGTTTTGAGCAGATCAATCGGGCTCGGACGCTGGATCCACTCTCGATCAGCATTAACTTCAGCTTGGGCTGGCGTTACTACCTGGCCCGCCAGTACAACAAGGCCGTTGAGCAGCTCAACAATACGCTGGAGATGGACCCTTCGTATGAGCTGCCTCACCTTGTATTAGGTCAGGTGTACGCGCAAAGGCACGATTTCGATCACGCGATTCCGGAACTCCAAAGAGCTGCGGCTCTAGCTCACAACACCCCGCTGATGATCTCCGCCCTGGCGAATGCTTATGCGATCAGTGGCAGGAAGGTGGAAGCGGAGAAGTTGCTTGCCCAGTTATTGTCTGACTCCGAACACCAGTATGTGTCTCCATACTATGTCGCGGTGGTGTATGCCGGGCTCGGAAACAAGGACCGGGCGATGGAATGGCTTGAGAGATCGTTTTCGGACCATTCGAACGGCCTGGTCTTTCTGAAGGTCGATCCGGAGCTTGATGCTCTCCGCGGGGACGCCCGGTTTCAGGCTCTCCAGCGGCAAGTCGGCTTCCCCAATCCAGATTGAGCTTTGCTTCCGGTCGAAGGTGAATGTCTCATCGTCGGACAGCCGCGATCCTTCTTTGAGCCGCGTAGCTCGTCCGACGAGGCAGCCTTCGCCATCTTTCAGAAGCGCTTTCACGAGTTGGTTCTCTGCGCTATACAGATCCTTCAATTCGTCTACATACAGTTTCTTCAAGGTCGTTTGGCATGTTTCCTCCTGGAAATGAGTGGTGTTTCTATCAGTTCCGCATGAAATAGAGGTCACGCCAATCCGGGCCGGGACCAGATGAAAGCTTAGGAAGCTCGGCGCTGTCCGCCTTGGTCCTGCTGCTTCTGCTTCTCGTCCTGCTCCTGATTACGGTCCTGGGCGGGATTCTTTTTTGAAGGATCGTCATGTTTCTGGTTGCTGTTCTCCGGGTTGCTGACCCGACTGTCCCGGATTCTGCCCCCGGTTCTTTTTAATATCGTCTGGCATGTAATTCTCCTTTGAGCATCGCGCTTGGTGAGCGCGATTGTTGAATTGTGGTGGCGCGTTAGTTGCACAAGAAGCCTGTTACAGGTGGCCTGAAGTGAAGCGTCTTGAACGGCGGGTTAGAAGATGTCAGCATGGCGATGGTACAGACCGGTCGTTTGGCGAATGCTGGGCTGGACCACCAGAATCAAAGTGCGAAGAACGTTTTCAATCTACGGTGTCGCTATTTTCATCTGATCAACAACGTGATCCTGCCCGACCACAGCAGCGGCTTTTCCTGCTATCGTCGCTTTCTCCTGCTCTGTTCGGACCGGTCCCTTAAGAGTAGCCACTCCGTTCTCCACAACGATCTTGACGTTGTGAGCGTACGTTGAAAGCGAGCTGTCAGCGACAATGCTGCGCCGAATGCTTGCGGTTAGGTCGAGGTCGCTCTTGTCATTCCCTTGCTGGTCAGCCGTGGTCGCGGACGCCGCACGATCGGGCTGATTGTTAGCTGTATTGTCAGCGTCCGACGCCGGGCTGCTCGCGCTAGTCTGAGAAGTCACGGCTGTGGTCTTGGTCTGGTCATTCCGCGGAGACATCGGCTGGTGGCTCTTGGCAGGAACAACAGCGGGGGGCACTCCTTTGCCGGAGAAACGCTGGAGCTGCGCCAGGAATGGACCTGCTGTTGCGGGCCGTTTCACAGTGCCGGTCAGAATTTCCTCGTTGGTCAGCGGCTTACCGTAAAGCTTCGCGTTCTCGTCCTGATCCTGACGGAGAGTAGCACCCTCCAGAGACAGACCCGCGAATACACCGCGTGATCGGGACCACGACAGGATTTCTGCCTTCATCAAAACATCGGTGTCGGCACTGGTGTTGCGTCCGACAGGCCCGGCATCAGCGGCGGCCTCACCTCCCAGCGTAAATTTATCGGACAACAGTTTCTTCATGCCGCCCTCGTTGAGCACCAGCATGATGACATCGGTGGAGGATCCGCCCAGTTGGAGACCGAAACTACCGCCTTCGATTCTCACGGCAGCGGGCGGGCTCCATCCTTTCCTGGTCACGCAGGAAGCGTAACCACGGCCATACTTGCCGCCTCCGATAAACGCGACCTTCTTTAAGCCAGGCACAACAACCACGCACCGGGCTTTCTGAAGCAAGTCCTGCGGAATACCCTTGTCCGACGCCTGGGACATCTCGTGCAGAACTGTTGTTGAGTCGGCCAGTCGCTGCTCATAGCTTTCTGCGGATACCATCACCGCCGCCGCGATCAAGAATGTAACGATCTTCGTTTTCATATTGAGCCTCATTAAGTTGAACGAATTTGCTTGAGCGCCAGTCCGTCAGTGTCGAGCCCCTCTACCATCCTGCCCCTCCTCAGACAGGCCCACCATCGGGCGTGGACTGTATTCTGCGAATTTATAAGCCTGGCCTGCGCCCAAGACGGGAATGTCTTCAGTGACTAAAACAGGGCGATCAAAATGACTATTGACCGTCGACTTCTGAGATAGGAATTTCAGCTCGCTTCTCGATCAGCAGACGTGATGAAAGTTGTTCGGTTCCGACTGGCATTAAACCGAACTCATTGCGTGACGGATTTCCAGGCGGCCACGATTTGTGTCACAACTAGAGTACGCCCCTGCCGATTTAGGGCCATCCGGTGATCTCCGTAGTGAGTTAACTTGCTGCGGGTATTGTGGCGCATCACACACTGCGACGTACCTGCTCTATTGCGTCTCGCCCATTGGCTGCTTCGCCGCTCACTTCCCAGCCATTTTGCTGTTCCAACGTTGCACGTATTATTCTGCGTATTCGACACGGAAAAGGTCCCGGTAAATGGCTTTTCTTGCACTCTCGTTTGATTCTTCTCACAGCGCGAGTGGTTCCGTCGAGTCATAATCTGCATTTTTCGCAGGTACTCTGGGAATTTCTGGACGAGACCGAGAATAATCTGCGCAACAGCAAGTGCTGTACCTCTCACACAGCGGAGTAAGGATTCATTCGATAAAAAGAAGATGGGAAGACTCGATACCAGCGTCAGCTATCTGCGGCGCTAGAAATGCACCAGCTCCACCCGACGTGGGTTCTGACCGTCAACCCCCAAGTAGCCAATGACCATCCATTGCCGCCTGCGGTAAACATGTCTGGCAGAAAGCTCAAACGTATTTGGCTGGTTTTCGAAGAAACAGCATTCGCTGTAGATCGTTTGCCTTTGCGAGCCGTCCTGGTCAAGAAATAAAGGGGACCGGTGAAACCGGTCCCCATCGAAAGGAATGCTATTTCGTGCTAGCTTGCCTTGCGTCTTTGGTCCAGCTCAGCCTGATGGGAGTCGACAGCGTTCCACTCATCCACCTGCTTTTGAGCCGCCTCGCGAGCGATGCCGTACCGCTCTTGAATCTTCCCGACCAGTTGATCGTGTTTTCCGTCGATAACGTTGATGTCATCGTCGGTCAATTTGCCCCAGCGTTCTTTTACCGAACCTTTCATCTGTTTCCACTTGCCCTGCAGTTGGTCCGAGTTCATTTAACCTTCTCCTTTATTTTTTATGGTGTTCGCTATTAAGCCCGCCTCCTAAACCGCGCGAGGCAGATCTCTTGTGTTCCTGGCATCGTCGGAGCTAGCCTCTCCACTCGAAGAAACATCCTGAGCACCCGTGCGTTCCAGAACCTGTTTCGCCCGCTTAATCCACTCAGAGCTATCGCAGTGCACGGAGAGGAGAATGCCACCGTCTTTAACTCTGCCTTCGTAGCGCTTCGCTTCATATTCCGGAATACCCATTCCAATCAGAGCCCCGGTGATGCCACCGACCGCACCTCCGACGCCCGCTCCCGCTAGCGCTGCCATGATCGGACCAGCTGCGATGAACGGTCCCAGCCCCGGAATCGCGAGGGCGCCAACACCCAGCAGCCATCCCATCGCGCCGCCGAGCACGACGCCAGTTCCGGCTCCGGTTGTGGCTCCTTCCGGAGCTTTCGTGCCTTTCTCATGCGCGAAATCTCTCGATCCTGCGCTCTCGGGAAGCAGTACGGAAATGTCTCGATTGCTGAATCCCGCTGACTTCAGGCTCTCGACGCCCATTTCTACGGTGGTGTAGCTCGAGTAGATGCCGAAAACTGCCGTGTTTTTTCCTGACATTATGAATTCTCCTTGATTGCGATGCTTATTTCTTGGCTTCAACGTCCAACTGGCTGGTTACGTTGTTTTGTCCCGCTACTTCAGCAGCCTTTGCCTCGACCGCCCGCTTCTCGTCGTCAGATCGTACCGGTCCCTTCAGGGTCACTTGACCGTTCTGCGTAATGATTTTCACATTGTGGGCATAGGTCGACAGAGATTTGTCTTTCACGATCGCCTTGCGAACCTGCTGCGTTATATTGCGATCCGACGTTTTGTGCTTCTGTTGGTCTGCCGTGGGCTCGCTTGCGTTCTGATCCCGCTGATTGACCTTACGTATTGTCTGCTGGAACCGCAGTTGAATCCTGGGCAATTACGCAAGCGCCGCCTAGCAGCGAGCTTACGAAAAGGAATGTCCTCATGCCGTGTTTGAAGTTCACTAGATTGCTCCTTAACGTTGGATCGGACTTGGCCGACGGAAGGACCGAGATCCAAACCACCCCGCCAACCGCTTGCATCTTGACCATAATTCCTGCGCCGATGCCTGCCAATCCAGTTCGAGCCGTAGTTAACCTGCGAAAGGCCCGTAGACAATCCAGGTACACCGAGTACGGTCGCTATGTACCACGTTCACCTGATGGCGTGAACACCCCGGCGGACCTATTCTCGGCTGGCGATGCGGCCTACGCGGAATTCGGGCACACAACGCAAATGCATTTAAGAAGAGGAGACTGACATGCTGTGGACGATATTTGTCGTACTGCTCGTGTTGTGGTTACTGGGACTCGTGAGCTCTTACACATTGGGAGGGTTTATTCACATCCTCCTGGTCCTGGCGCTGGTGGTTCTCGTAATCAACCTGGTGAGCGGACGGAGAACCGCAATCTAAGTTAAGTACTAGGCTATGCGATCAACTCAACAGGTCTTCGCAAGAGTGGTCACCTTCCTCTTGTTCGTGTTGGTCTGCTCAGGATTCGGAAACGGATATTCAGTACTTACCCACGAAGAGATCGTCGATTTGCTGTGGAAGGATCAGCTTCGACCGATGTTGCTGGCGCGTTTTCCTCAGGCGACCGACGAGAATTTAAAAGAGGCCCATTCTTACGCGTACGGTGGAAGCGTGGTTCAGGACATGGGCTACTATCCGTTTGGGAGCAAGTATTTCAGCGATTTGGTGCATTATGTCTGCAGCGGCGATTTTGTAATGGCTCTCATCCAGGACTCTTCCGACCTCGATGAATACGCCTTCGCGTTGGGCGCGCTCGCACACTACGCTTCTGATAACAGTGGTCACCCAACGATCAATCGCGTAGTCGCGATAACTTTTCCCAAATTGCGAAAGAAATATGGCCCCGAAGTAACTTACGTCGACAATCCCACCGCTCACATTCGAACCGAGTTCGGCTTCGATATGGTGCAGGTGGCGAAAAACCGCTACACTTCCGACAACTTCCACGATTTTATTGGTTTCAACATTTCCAAGTCTCTGCTTGAACGCGCTTTCGCAGATACCTACGGTCTCCAACTGCAAGACGTTATGCACAATGAAGATTTGGCGATCGGAACCTTTCGGCATGCCATCAGCAAACTCATCCCCGACATGACTCGCGTCGCCTTAATATCGCGTCGCAAGGAGATCGTCCGCGATACGCCTAATTTCAACGAAAGGGAATTTCTTTATCACCTTTCCCGGGCCCAGTATCAGAAAGAATGGGGGGATGGATACCGCAAGCCGGGATTTGGAAGTAGGCTGCTCGCGTTCTTTTTGAAGATCGTCCCAAAGGTAGGTCCATTCAAGGCGGTGGCATTCAAGATTCCTACCACGCAGACCGAGGATATGTATATCAAGAGCGTCAACAAAACTGTGGACGACTATGGCGCTCTGTTACGCCAGCAAAAACAAGCCCAGCTCAGACTCGCGGACATGGATTTCGATACCGGCCGTGAGACTCGCGCTGGAGAATATTCTCTGGCGGATAAGACCTATGCTCATCTGCTCAACGATCTGGCAAAACACGACTTTGTTGATGCAACTCCTCAGCTCCGCCAGAACATTCTCAGCTTCTACTCCGACCCGAATGCGCCCATTACAACGAAGAAGGATTCGAAGGCATGGAGAACAGCTCAAGAGGAATTGGAAAAGCTGAAAATGACCAACACGGATCATTCCGTCAACACCGTATCGACAATCGCTCCAGTCCACGCGTCATTGCAATAGGATTATCCGTTTTTTATTTCCCGCCCCGACATTGGGCAGGTTGATTTGCAGAGTAGCCGAAAGGATTTCCCCGACGCCTTGGCGTCCTAACACGTCCGGCGAGGTGTGCAATGCCACGTTGCTAGAGAGAGTGCCGCTGGGTGTGGCTACCTGAATCGTTCCTGTGGTCGCGCGGCTTGGCACCGTCGCTTTGATCAACGTGTCCTTCACAACCGTGAATGTCGCGCTGATCCCATTGAACGTCACGCTCGTCGTCCCGGCTAGGCCGTTCCCTAAAATCGCAATCGGCCGCCCAACCTTGATGTATAGGAAACTCAAGAACCCATTTCCGTTGGCGTTCCGGTGTGTCGATTCAGCCGGAGTGTGGAAATGCTTTGGAGTGGAGGCTGGGAAGCTGAGAACCGGACGTTTCTTGAGGACAAAGAGGATGTCTTAAATTGCGAAAGACACTATTAGAAATGACGAACTAAACGCGTCTCCCTTGCACGTTTGACACGAGAGGTGTATTTGGCGGAAGCAGGGGAACTTTATGCCACCTGCTGGCTCAGTCGACCGACCCGATGCATCCGTTCGCCCCGATCATCAACCAGGGGATCTTTCCCAAAACACTTGAGGCGCAAACTTGCCCAATCCAATCGGCCTAGTTTCGGACGCCTTTTCTGTCCCAGCAGCATAAAAACAGCGGCCAACGTCCGAGTTATGGAACGCGGTGCGAGCAGTCCAAAATAAATACGTCCATCTCGCATCCCCCAACGCCGCGAATTAATACGCCGCTATACGGTTTTACATTTACTATCGCCGGTAGTAGCATCCACCTGGCCGGGGCGGTCGCACCGAGGATTATTGCCGGGTTGCGCTCCCCCATCGCCGCCCCGGCATCGCATTGAACGTTTTCAGCGAGCTTTGAAAAAATTCAACGTAGACTAAGACAGACGCGGCCCACGCCACTACGACAATCGCAATCTTCTTCCACAGTTGCATGAACACCTCCGCAAAGGCGGGGCCCCGCGTACCCTCCCAGCTCCCCCGAACAAGGAGGGACCCGGCCCCGCCCCCCTCAAAACTCACCGCCCACTATACCCCTCTTTCCTCGATTTGCAACGCCTGCGGCGCCAGGGACTAGAATGCCCAGATCATGCCACGCTCACGGAAGATCAATCTCGAAAAGGTGCGGGCATCGCTTGATGCGGTATGTCCGAAATGTGGAGGCTTGATTTCGCCCGCGGCAGCGCGGCGCGTCGACTTTGAGCATATCGACTGTCCGGTGTGCGGAGCGCAGTTTGT
>Ga0209275_10000227_pt1 | contig 20311 bp, 17 predicted proteins | sample HubBroMetageREF2_FD_188344 | JGI IMG/M metagenome (GOLD analysis project Ga0209275, IMG submission 188344) | Reference soil microbial communities from the Hubbard Brook experimental Forest, New Hampshire, USA - Hubbard Brook CCASE Soil... | ecosystem: Environmental > Terrestrial > Soil >... | reverse complement strand
CCTTATCAAACACCGGCTCCCACGTGGTGCCGTTGTTGGTGCTCTTCCAGACTCCGCCGGAAGCCACGCCGACGAACACGACGCTGGGATTCGATTCGACGACCGCAAAATCGTCGATGCGCCCACCCATCACCGCGGGGCCGAGTTCGCGAAATGTCAGCCCCTTAAATTGGTCTGCCTGCGAGGAGGAGGCAGGGGCGCCGGGCGTGTCTGGAGCAGCCATCACAATGGCCGCCGAAGCGAGGGCGCCAAGCGAAAATGCAGCGAGCACCGCGAAACCGCGCAGCTTTGGTGAAGTCAACGGATCCTCCGGGAAGCTGCGCATCATACCGCTTCTAAGCCACATGTTGCATCTATTGTTTCGAGCCCGCGAGGAATGGCGGCCGGCTACAATTCCAGCAGAGCGCGTGCTAGGCTAACTCTTCATCATTCATGAGCGAAAACGCAGCGTGAAGCTTACTCTTCCCATCGCCGCCCACCGAGGTGTTTCCCGGCTGCTTCTTATCGCGTTCGCTGCGTTCCTTCTTCAACAGGTAGGCCACGCGCAACAGATTCGCGTCCAGGCGCCCTCCGGCGGAATCGCGGAAATCTATGCCAGCGGTGCGCAGCGTAAAGAGGGCGATGTGTATATCGCCGACAAAGATGTCGACATCACCTACGGCGGAATGCAATTGCAGGCCGATCACGTGGAGTACAACAGCGTCAGCTATGAAGCGGTGGCGCGCGGCCACGTGAAGTTTGATTTTGAAAACCAGCACATCGAGGGTGATGAAGGCCAACTAAACGTCAGCACCGGTCACGGCACATTCCGCAACGTGCACGGCATGGTGAAACTGGAGCGGAGGCCGAATCCGCTGCTGCTGGTCACAGAAAATCCGTTGTACTTCGAAGCCAAGGAAGTGGAGCGGCTCTCGGCCGATGAATATGAAATAAGGCACGCCTGGTTCACGATATGCGATCCGCGGAAACCTACCTGGCAGTTCTACACGCCGGAGGCCAAAATCACGCTGCAGAAAAGCGTAGCCATGGTGCATGCAAATTTTCGCCTGTACCGCGTGCCGCTGATCTGGATGCCGTATGCGACTGCGCCGGCCGGCGATCACATCCGGCAAACTGGATTTTTGATTCCGGCGATCGGGCAGAGCTCCACCAAAGGATTTGTGCTGGGCGATGCGTTTTATTGGGCGCCGAAGCCGTGGTTCGATACTACGTTGGGCTTCGAATATCTCAGCCTTCGCGGAAGTGCCGAGCGAGCGCAAGTTCGCGCGCGGCCCTTCGAAAACACTTCGATCAAATATGATTATTTCGGCGTGATCGATCGCGGCATCGTCACCAATGGCGTTTTGCAAAAACAAGGCGGCCACCAGCAGCAAGTGGAAGTGACTTCGCTTTGGAAGGATGGCTGGCGATTTGTGGCGGACGTAAACGAACTTTCGTCGCTGACGTTCCGCCTGGCCTTCGCGGATACCTATGGCGACGCGATCAATTCCGAAGTGCGCAGCGCCATATTTCTAACCAACAATTTTCGAGGATTCAGCTTCAACGTCGCCAGCTTGAACGATCGCAGCTACCTGGAACTGAATCCGCCCAACAGCGTGCTGTTGCGCGATGCGCCGGAGGTACGTTTCAGTTCGGTGGAGCAGGCGCCGTTTAAAGAGCTGCCGGTGTACTTATCGTTCGACACCTTTGTAGACGCGCTGCATCGCGACGATGCGTTCATCAACACGCCCAATTTTGTGCCGCGAACCGAGATTGCGCCCAAGGTGACGCTTCCCGTTCACTTTGGAAACTGGCTTGGCGTGACGACCACGGCTGTGTTTCGCTCGACGTATTACGGCAATTCGCTGGACAGTAGCGGAAACGTGGTGGGAAATTCCATCCTTCGGAACACGGGAGAATTTGCAGTGGAGCTGCGCCCGCCCACGCTGGAGCGCTATTTTGACCGGCCGCTCAGCCGGCGCCGCTATAAGCACACCATCGAGCCGACCGTGACATATCGCTACGTTACCGGCGTAAATAATTTTGCGGACTTCATTCGTTACGACAGTAATGCCACGCTGACTGATACGAACGAAGTGGAATACGGCGTAACGCAGCATCTGTACGTGAAGCAGGGATCCGAGCAACCCGTGGATTTTTTGGCGTGGACGTTGGTGCAAAAACATTATTTCGATCCGACGTTTGGCGGGGCGCTGGTGCCGGGGCAACGCAACGTGTTTCAGGCCTTGGACTCCATCACGCCATTTGCATTTGCCGCGACGCCGCGCAACTGGTCGCCGCTGGTGAGCGATCTAATACTGACGCCTGGCGGGCGGTACGATGCGGAATCCATCGTGGAATACGATCCGCAATTGGGCAAGCTCACCACCGTCGGTACGCTGCTGAAGGTCAAACCGTACAGCGAGTTTTTTCTGACCGTGGCGGATTTCCTGTTGCAAGGCAATCCGGTGGTGCAGCCGCCGTCGCACCAGATTCGCGCTTTGCTAGGGTACGGAGATGCGACCCGCAAAGGATTCAATGTCGCGGGAGGAGTAAGTTACGACATTCTGAATTCCACGCAGCAAAACCAATTTGTGCGCGTGACGTATAACGGTGGCTGCTGCGGCTTGGCGGTGGAATATCGCCGTGTGGAATTAGGCGTAGTGCGGACGGAGAATCAGTTTCGCGTCGCGTTTATCATCGCGAATCTGGGACGATTTGGAAATTTGCGGCGGCAGGAGCGGATTTTCTAATGAGCTTCCCATCGGACGAGCAACTTGCGTATTCGACCATTTCTGAAATTGGAAAGCTGTTTCGGGCGGGCAAGCTCTCGCCGGTGGAACTCACGCAATTTCTGTTGCGGCGAATTTCGCAACTCAATCCGAAATTGAACGCCTATCTGGCGATAAGCGGCGAGATGGCATCGCGACAGGCCAAAGCTGCGGAAAGAGCATTGACTACCGCGAAGGGCAAGCGAGCGCGGACGGATTTAGGGCCGTTACACGGAATCCCGATTTCGCTGAAAGACAACATTTATACCAAGGATATTTGCACTACGGGAGGTTCGCAGATTCTGCGAGATTTTGTGCCCGCGGCGGACGCACCGGTGGTTGCGGCCCTGAAAAATGCCGGAGCGGTGATTCTGGGCAAAACCAACATGCATGAGTTCGCCTATGGGACGACCAGCAACAATCCGCACTACGGCTCGGTAAAAAATCCCTGGGATTTAACGCGCATTGCGGGCGGCTCCAGCGGCGGTTCGGCTGCGGCGCTCGCGGCGGGGCTGTGTTTTGGAAGCATTGGCACCGACACCGGCGGCTCGATTCGCATTCCAGCTTCGCTTTGCGGCGTGGTGGGAGTGAAGCCCGGCCTTGGAAGGGTCAACGCCGATCGCGTGATTCCGCTATCTACCACACTTGATTTCGTCGGCCCGCTAGCGCGCACTGTGGATGACTCTGCGCTGCTGTTGGATGTGATAGCGGAGCACGGCAAAGGCGAGCGAACTTTCCGACCAGTGCGAAAGACTGCCGGCCGAAGACGCGCAACGCGGTTGGGAATTCCGAAGGACTTTTTTCTCGATGTGCTGAGCCCGGAAGTTCGCGAGGCTTTCGAGCAGTCTGTCGATGTGCTGAAAAAGGGCGGCGCGAAGTTCAAGCAGGTGCCTGTTCCGCTGTTGCAGGAAGCCGAAGATGCGGGAAACCAGATCGCCTGGGCGGAAGCGACGCTGTATCACGAAGACGCCGGATGGTATCCGCGGCGTGCCGCGGAATATGGCGAAGACGTGCGGGTGCGCTTGGAGATGGGCACCAAGGTCAGCGCGGTCACTTACTTGCGCGCATTGGAATTGCGCGAGAAGTTCATCGCCAAATTTCATGAAACTCTGGCAAGCAACCACATCGATGCGCTAGTGGCGCCTACAACACCGATTACCGCGACTCGTATCGGAGAAGAGTCCGTCGCCATCGATGGAAAGGATCATCTGACGCGCTGGCTGCTGCTGCGTTTGAATCGCCCTGCAAACCTTGCGGGCGTTCCGGCGATTTCAGTGCCGTATGGATCCACAAAAGAAGGACTGCCTGTCGGCTTACAGTTCATCGGCGGCGTACGTCAGGAAGTGTTACTTATGGAATTGGCTGCCGATTTCGAACGAGCGCAGTCGTGCATTAATCGACGCCCAAAGTTTGAATAAGTTTAAACGCGCAGCTAGTTAGACGCGTGCTCGGAAATGGCCGGCGCTGCGCCCTTGCGCTTCATCAGCCAGCTTCCAATCAAAAAGCCGAGCGAGCCGGTGACGATCCCCCCAAAAATATCGGCGATGTAGTGATAGCGTCCCCAAATCGTCGAGAAGCACATCAGCGCCACCAGCGGCAACATCACCCAAAATAACCAGCGACGAAATTTCCAGGCGCCCCATAGCACGGCCACGGAACCCGCGACATGTTCGGAAGGAAACGCTGCGCCGCGCACCCGTCCAAAATGTTCGATCAGATTTATCGTGGCGGTGAATGGTCCGCCGGAGAGAGGAGCATGCCAGCTTCCAGCCAGCGCGAACCATGGACTCTGGATCGGAAAGAAGATGGCGATCAGGTAGCCGATAGAATATCCAACCATCGAGTAGGTCATCACTGACCAGTACGCGCGCCACTCGCGCCGGTAATAAAGGATGCCGCCGAGAACCACCAGATAAACGAAATAAGTGAGATAGGCGAGTTGGATAAGTTCGTTGCGCGTAGGAGTGGCGAATTGCTCCAACCAGATCGAGGGATTGACTCCGGTCAGCCAGTAGTCAAACGCAATCAGTTTGGCATCTTGCCAATGCGGGTTAACCAGCTTCATCAGAAACGCCAACTGCTCGAAGCAATACAAAAAGAAAAGATGCGGATACCAGTGTCGCCAGAAATGCCACCACCGCGCAGTGAAGCAAAGCTGGTGCGGCACAATCACTCCGGCGTAGTGCGCTTGCAGGCGGCAAAGAACGAGAATCACGGCGACCGCAAACAGATTCGACAAGAGCAAGTGTGAGGGATGCTGCAGATTCTGCGCGAAGAAAACGACCAGAAAACTCGACACGACCAAATAGCCAAAGGCCCACCATTCATACGCGCCACACGCTTCCCAGGTGGTGGCCAGTTCTCGCTCGACCGTGCTCCAGCGTCCGCCGCGGGCGGTGTCTACGGGAGAAGTTGTGCTTTGGCGGTCCACGGCGTGTGAAACATCATCCCAAAACGGCGGTGCCAAAGCTTGCTCCGCGTTTTCAGGCTTGCGCACATTCATACTTGGCTTTCTAACTGCTGGATTTTTGATTCCTGAACCGGCCCTGCGTTTGACGGAAGATTTTTTTCATCATGCCAATGCCAGATGGTCCAGTCGTAAAGATTGGCCAGAGTGGCGAGTTGCTTGTTGGGGTTTACCGCATGAGCGTGGCCGGCCGCCGAGAGCATGAAGGCATCCAGCGGCGAGTTGCCGTAGGCATGACAATCGCGAAGATCGATTCCGCGCCGTTTCGCGTAATGCTGCATGGCACTGCGTTTCGCTTCGCCAAACATCGCGTCGCCCAGCAGCCGCCCCGTCCACTGGCCGCGATCTTCTTCGAGGCGCGAGGCGCACACCTGGATTTGCGCCTCGATGCCCCGTGCTTCCAGTTCACATTCCAGCGCAGTTGCGGCCATATGGGCCAGCGGCTCCAACGTGCCAGTGATGAGAACGAGTTCGTGTCCTTGACGGCTATGCCAGCCCAGACGCGCAATGGCTTCCTCGAAAATTGGGAGAGACTCCAGATGCCAGAGCACGCGGTCGCACCGGACGCCGAAGAGATAGCGCTTGTTCGCGTGCTGAACGGCGGCAAGTCCACGCGGAAGCAGACGCAGAGCATGCGCGGCCCATCGCGCGTAATTTGTAATGGGAATCTCGCGCCTGCTGCGAAGCACGCCGTACAAGCGACGCTCTAACGACGGTTCGGCGATCAGCGTGCCGTCGAGATCGAAGAAGGCTGCTGCGCGAGGAGACGACACGTTGCCCGGAGAATTCATAGCGCACCTTTTCCCGGGATCGTTTGCGGGCGGCTTGTCCCGGAAAGATTGCTGGCCAGAAACTTCCAGCCCTCTATCAATACCGGCAGCCCGCGCACCACGCAGAATCCGCCAGTCACCCAAGCAAGAATGTGTGCACCGGCGCGGATCGCCGCGTGAACGTCCAGCGTCAGCGGACCGACCAGCGCGACCGAGCCACGCGTCAGCGCCAGCTCCAATCCCAAATAGCAAAAGCAAATGCACTTCAGGCCCGCGTAGGCGCCGCGACTCCAACGCGACGAAACCAATGCGCGGCCCCACCACGTATGTAGCAAGGCGCTCGAGCCCCAACCCGCGTGGCCCGCCTTCATCGCCAGGCTGCGCAGAAAATCCGTTGCCGCGCCGCGCGCAAAAAACAGCATCGGCAGCCACAGCGACACCATGCCCACCACCGCAAAATAGGTGAAGTACATATTCTCGATCATGCGATCGCCTAAAATATCGATCTGCGCGCCAACCGGAGTGGCCATCTTCCGCGTGCGCGCCAGGTGGCCATCGAGCGCGTCAAGCGCGATCGACGTGACCGTCAGCGCGACCGCCAGCAGATTGAGCCAAGGATTGTGGCCGAATAAACTGATCGCGAGAAATCCCACAACTACCCGCAACATCGTTACTTTATTTGGAGTACAGAGCATATCGAATGCGCCGCCCGCAAAAAGTCACCAGAGCGACAGAGCAAAACACCCTCCATTCACGACTGTCTGTAACATTCTGCAAACAGACAACTTAAAAAGCGCCGGACCACCGCCCCGGACCTGCATCGTAAGGGAAACGCATCAACTGTCCGCGGCACCTTGCTTGTGCCTTTTGCGGCGAAACTGCGTCTAACTGAAAGGCACAGTCTTACTTGCCGCGTTTTTGGCGCTCACGTTTTCAGCTTCCTCCGCGCGTTGCCGGGAAGACACTACCAACCAAGTTTTATGCGAGAATAGCCAGGAAAAGGACACCACTGATGACCGATGTTTCGCTGGCCGGCGCGTTCCTAGCGGGGCTCATTTCGTTTCTTTCTCCATGCGTGTTGCCACTGGTTCCCGGCTATATTTCTATGCTCTCGGGCATCGGCATGGAGCAATTGCGTCAAGGCCAACAGCCCAAGGGCGGACTTTTTTCCTCCGCACTTTCCTTCGTGATTGGCTTTTCCGTGGTGTTCATCAGCTTCGGAGCATCGGCCAGCGCTGTGGGCGGCTTTCTGGGAGCGCACCGGTCCCTGCTAGCGCCAATTGGCGGTGCGCTGATTCTGCTTTTCGGGTTGCATCTGGTTGGCCTGCTGATGCGTATCAATGTGAACTGGGGAATTGTTCTCGGCTATGTGTTGGTGGCGTTGGGCTGCGCCGCGTATCTGCGCCACAAGCCGCTATTCCTAGGATTGGGCGCCAGCCACTTCTGGTCGCTCTCGGTGATCGGCTTCCTGGGCCCGCAACTGGCGCGGTGGTTGAATCGCGACGTGCATCTGCGCAATACCGACACGAAACCAGGAATGTTCAGCGGCTTTCTGCTTGGATTCGCCTTCGCATTTGGATGGACGCCATGCATTGGCCCGATTCTGGCAACGGTGCTGGCGCTCGCAGCGGCCAGCGCCACAGTAACGCGCGGAATTTTGCTGCTTGCGGTATATTCCGCGGGGCTAGCTGTTCCCTTTCTCCTGACCGCCGTAGGGCTCAGCCAGTTTTTGCAGTTCTATAAAAATTTCCGCAAATATCTTCATATGGTGGAGATTTTCAGCGGCGGCTTGCTGCTATTTATAGGCGGCCTGGTTTTGTTTAACAAGCTGACCTGGCTGACCGGCAAACTAACGTTCTTGAATCGTTTCTCGTACTAGAAGGATAAAAGCGCTATGAAAAAAGCAATCATCATTGTGGCGACGGTAATGGCGATGATCGGTGCGACGGTGTATGCCGATCGGGCCACGCGCGGCAGTGTACCGAAGAAAACTATGGCCGATGTGGGTGGCGGCGTGGAAGGCAAGCCCGCACCGGAAATTGCGCTCAAAGATCTTAATGGCAAGGACGTCTCTCTTGCTGACTTGAAAGGCAAAGTGGTGTTCGTGAATTTCTGGGCCACTTGGTGCGAACCTTGCCGCATTGAAATCCCCTGGCTGATCGATATGCAGGCCAAGTACGGTCCCAAGGGATTTACAGTGGTGGGCATTGCAATGGATGAAGAAGGAAAAAGCGTGGTGGCGCCGTTCATCAACAACGAGCATTTCGACGTGAATGGCCAGAAGCAAACGATGAGCTATCCCATCTGGCTAGGCACGGACGACGCAGCGGAAAAGTTCGGCGGCATTTTGGGCTATCCCACCAGCTTCTTGATTTCCCGTGACGGCAAGCAAGTCCGCAAGTTCCAAGGCCTGGAAGGCTACGACGTGCTGTCCAAAGCCATCGAGGGGCAGCTCTAGGCTAAAAAGATTTGGGCACGCGACGCGCTGTGCTGCTCGTTTTTGCAATTCCCGCCCATGTTAAGTCGCAATAGCTTGCTAGGTCACATTGCCGTCAGGTAGGCTTTGGTCATGCTCGCTGAACATGATTTTCAGAAGAAGGCCGACACCGCGTTCGAACAGTTGAAGAAAAAACTGTTGGTGCTTGGCGACGAACACGGTTTCGACGTGGAAGGCGAGAGCGGCAAGCTGGAAGTCATCTTCGAAGAACCAGAGCCGGCAAAATTTGTGATTTCGCCCAACACTCCTATTCGGGAAATCTGGATTTCCGCGCTATCCACCAGTTTCAAACTCGGTTGGTCGGAGGCGCGCAATGCCTTCGTACTGGAAAAGACCGGCGAGGATTTATTCGGCGTGATGAGCAGAGTCGTTTCGCAACAACTGGGAACGCAGGTGACGGTATGAAGTCGTGGCTCGAAATGCGGGTCTCGTCGGTGCTGACCTTTTTGATCGCTGGGATGTTTTTTTTGTTGCCGCCGTTTGCCGGTTCCCAGACACCCTCTGGCAAAGAAGTGGTTACGCCCACCGCCTACGCTTCGTTCGATCCAGTGGCGCGCGGCAGTTCGTTTCAAGTGGCCGTCGTGATGAAAATACGGCCAGGATTTCACGTCAACGCACGCGAAGTTAGCGAAAACTATCTGATTCGCACCGACCTGAAGGCCGACGGACCAGCTGGATTCAAAATTGGCGATGTAGCGTATCCCAAGGGAACGCTGCAGACCTTCGTGTTTTCGAAAAATAAGCAGTTGAACGTGTACACCGACTCTGTCACTTTGCGGGTGCCGGTGACCGCCCTGCCGGATGCGCCCACAGGCACACAGCACTTGCCAATGAAATTGCGCTACCAGGCGTGCAGCAGTGAAATTTGCCTGCCGCCGGTGACGCTGCCGGTTGATGCGACTTTGAACGTAGTTGCCGAAGGAAAGGCCGCGCGTCCCGCGAATCGAGAGATTTTTTCGAAGTAACTGGGGAGCCCAGCCCCGGTGTTCCTTCAGGAGTCCCTCATGGGCACTCACCAACACCGTTGGCGAATCTGGGCATACATCGTAGCGGCCGTCATCGTTCCATCCGCAGTGCTTGCTTTCTACGTCGGTCTTCACCAAAAAATTATTGAAGAGCACGTCCGGCAGCTTGTAGTGCAAGAGCTCATGCAGCGATTTGGCAGTCCTGTCGAGCTGGAATCATTTCACGTGCAGTTCTGGCCCACGGTGCAAGTGCAGGGCAGAAATCTGTCCTTGCTGAATCGAAATCACCCTGACGTAGCACCGCTCCTGCGCGTCGAAGAATTTTCCTTCCATCTTGGCGTCGTGGGAATATTTCGCGCGCCACGCCACATTCACAAAATCACCGTAAAAACCATGGTGCTCACGATTCCACCTCCCGGCGCACAGCGAGACGATTCGCTTTTGCAGAAGATGCGCCCAAAAGATAAATTTGCAATGGTTATCGACGAACTGGTCTGCGACAACACTGACCTGATTATTCTTCCCAAAAATCCCGCGAAAGCGCCGCTCGATTTCGATATTCACAATCTAGTTTTGAAAGAGATTATGTCTGGCTCTCCTATGCCCTTCTGGGGGACTCTCACCAATGCCAAACCCAAAGGTGAAATTGCCACGCAAGGACACTTTGGACCCTGGGACGGAGATGAACCGCGCAACACAGCGGTCGCCGGTGCCTATGAATTCACTAACGCCGACCTCGACCCGTTCCCAGGAATCGGCGGCACACTCTCGTCAAAGGGAAAATACAGCGGGCAACTGGGTCACATTGATGTGCAGGGCGCGACGGACACGCCAAATTTCTCGCTTGATCCCGTTGGCCACCGCGTTCCGCTGCACACCGACTTCTCGGCCACGGTGGATGGCACCGATGGCGACACGTATCTGCATCCGGTGCGGGCGGTGCTCGGCCATTCGGTCATCGTCGCGAATGGCAGCGTGGTGCGCGCTTCGAACAAGCAAGGACACCTGATCACATTGGATGTGGTAGCGCCCGAAGCGCACCTGGAAGATATCTTGGGCTTGGCGATGAAATCCGACAAGCCGTCGATGACCGGCGTGACCAACATCAAGACCAAACTGGTGATTGTGCCTGGCAAAATGAAAACCATCGAGCGTTTGCGGCTGAACGGCGAATTCACGGTGAAGAATGCGAACTTTTCGAGCGCGGACGTGCAGCAAAAACTAGAATCGTTGAGCCGTCACGCTTTGGGCAAACCGAATAATCAGAACGTGGGAAGCGCCGTTTCCGACCTGGGCGGCCACTTCCAGTTGAATGAAGGCCAAGCTACGTTTCAGAATTTACGTTTTGCAGTGGAGGGCGCGGAAGTGCTCCTGGACGGCAGCTACGGAATTCGCAGTGAAATCCTGGACTTCGAGGGCGAGTTGCGGCTCCAGGCTACGCTTTCACAACTGACCACCGGGATGAAATCGCTGCTATTGAAGCCAGTCGACCCGTTTTATCGCAAGAATGGCGCCGGAGCCGAGATTCCCATCGGCATTACTGGCACGCGCGAAAATCCCACCATCGAAGTAAAAGTATTACATCGAACCATCAAGAAGCAGCTTGCGGCGAAATAGCAAAAAATGGTGAGGCCGATGAAGTAAGGCTGCGGTTCGCTATTTTCGGCCGGCTACTTTCCGACCTTGGGAACAGCGTCACGCAAACGGCGAACGACGCGCTCCTGGCCCAAAACAACCATAGTGTCGAACAGAGGCGGCGCCACCGCTTGCCCAACGATGGCTACGCGCGTGGCGTTTATCAGCAATCCTGCTTTCACGCCTCCATCTTCCGCCACTTTGCGCGCAGCATGGTCGCAAGCATCGTGGTTCCATTCCGGAAGTGCGGCCAACGCATCCGCCAATTGCGACAGAAGCGTGGGCACTTTTTCATCCTTCCAGAATTTCGCCTTGGCCGCTGCATCGATTTCGAAGTCATGGCTGAAGAAGGCACGCGACCACGTGGAGAAATCGGGGACTAAACGTATGCGCGGGCGCAGCAGATCCACCGTTTTCGAAAACCACGCGTGGCCTTCGCCGCTGGCCCATTCTTCTTTCCACAAGCCGCTGCGCTTCAACTCTTTTTCCACTTCCGGCAGCAGATCCTCGATGGGCAATTTCTGCAGGTACTGGGTGTTGAACCATTCTAGTTTCGCGCGATCAAAAACGCCGTTGGTGCGGCTCACGCCCTCCAGCGAAAATCGCTTCAGCAACTCGCTGGTGCGCAGGAATTCATCATCGCCACCCGGCGACCATCCCAGCAGCGATAGAAAATTGCGAAACGCTTCGGGCAGAAACCCTTCGGTGCGATACATATTGACGTCGGTGGCACCATGACGTTTCGAAAGCCGCGATTTATCTGGGCCCAAAATCAAAGGAACGTGCGCGAAAATCGGCGGTTCTTTGCCCAGCGCGCGATACAGCAACACCTGCTTTGGCGTATTGGAGATGTGATCGGCGCCGCGAATCACGTGGGTAATTCGCATATCGATGTCGTCGACCACCACGCTGAGTTGGTACATCGCTTGGCCGAAGTCTTCGTCTTCTTTTCCGGAGCGCAACAGCACGAAGTCTTCAATCTCGTCGTTCGAGAATTCGCGCTCGCCAAAAACCGCGTCGTAAAATTTCGTTGTGCCGCCCACGGGAACTTTGAAACGCACGGCAGGCTTGGTGTCTGGCGACGAAGGCTTGCCATCGCGGCACGAACAGCGCACCACTCTGCGCACTTGCGCCGGGCCCGCGCCCTCTTCGGCGTGATCTCCACCGGCATAACGCTCCGCCGGACAATAGCAAAGGAAGGCGTTACCACTCGCCAAAAGAGCCTTACCCGCCGCCTGGTACAAATCCGTGCGCTGCGATTGATAGAACGGACCTTCATCCCAATCCACGCCCAGCCAAGTCAGACCATCGATGATGCCCTGAACAAGCTCCGGCTTGTTGCGCTCCACATCGGTGTCTTCGATGCGCAAGATCATGGTGCCGCCCTCTTTACGGGCGAAAAGCCAGTTAAACAGGGCGGTACGCGCGCCGCCGACGTGCAAGTATCCTGTCGGCGAGGGCGCAAAACGCACGCGAACGTTGGAATTTTGTTGCTTGGGTGTCTCCGTCATGTTCGGTTCGATCTCGCTATCGTTGGGGAAAACTTCAGTTTAGCGGACCCGGCGGCTCCCGTCCAACCGGGCATGTCGCGAAACTCGTCGAAGTCACGCGGCGACTTACTACACGTCTGCTACCTCTTACGCTACCAGTACGGTGGTACGCTTGCCCGGCAAATTCGCTGTAGCTCATAATCGAAACTGGTTTTTTGCGTGCCCTGGGTCCCAAGTGGGGACTCGCGGCGGCGCGTCTTTCGGACTGAGTGCACCTTTCATTGAAGGGTAACTCGTGCCGTTTGAGATGCGCCGGATTGCAACACGCAACGACGGAGCTGAATTTTCGGATGGTGCAAAGCACAATCGCGCTCGGATTTCTCTTTGCCACCCTGCTGATCGGCGGGTTCTTCTGCTACATCTACGTGCTCAAGCGCCAATCGTATTTGTTGCTGTGGACCGTTGGGTGGATTTTATACGCGCTGCATTATATTCCGGCTGCCCTGTCGCCGTGGATCGCAACGTCTCCGCTGCTGACGACCGTCAACCATGCTCTTTTCGGAATTGCCGGCATCGCCTTTTTCCTGGGCACGCAACTCTACACGCGACGCAAGCCGTGGATCGTCCCTGCAATCATTGCCGCTGTTTTTGTGGCGACGTGGGCTGCGCTCAACGACTTTCACCTTTTCGAAATTTCCTCCTTTGTGTTGTCTTCGCTGATTTATTTTGCCGTGGCTTATCTGTTCTGGCAGGAGAGCCAACACCACGAGACGCTTGCCGATCGTTTACTTGCCGCGGCCTTTGCACTTTGGGGACTTATTTTTCTGGCGTTTCATCTGATGCGCATTCCTGCGGAAATTCACGACCAGGTGATTCGCCCGATCGCCGCGATACCAACCGCGTTTGCATCGATGCTGCTGGTCATGGCGGTCTACGAGGAAGAAAAACGGCGCATCGAGCGCAACATGCTGGCGCTTTCCAACTTGAACTTGGCGACTTCCAGTTTCGTTGGCGGAGAAATTCAGCGCATGTTGGCGCAAGCGCTGGACCGCGTGCTCGGCGTTGTACGCTTGCCCTCGGGCGCGCTGTTTCTGCATCATGGCGATCCAAACGGGCCAACCTCGGTGGTCTCCGCGGGAATCCCCGATGATTTCTGCCGCAAGACGCAGGAAGAAGGGCTGGACGATTATCTTGTGGGCCTGGTGTCGCGGCTCGGTGGATTGCTGGGTTTCCGCGATTTGCGCGACGACAATCTGACCGCACTGGAAAAGGACGAACCCATCCGTCGATTCCGCGAATTGGCTCTGCGCCATGGACTGCGCAGCGTAGTGGTGATCAGCCTTCAGGCCAAGGAACAGGCGTTTGGTTTGCTCCTGCTAGGCACCCCGGATAATCGCCGATTCACACCGGCGGAATTGCGGCTTCTACTGGCATTAGGCCACCAAATTGGCATGGCCGTCGAGAATAGCTATTTGATTCAGCAGACCTCGCGGCGCTCGGAGGAACTGCACGTGCTGAATGAAATTGGACGTGCACTCAGCTCCACGCTGAATCAGGAAGATTTGCTGCGGAAAATTTGGGAAGAATTGCGGCGGCTCTTCGATGTAGAAAATCTGTATCTCGCGTCGATGGACCCGCTGCGCGACGTGATGCAGTTTGAACTGGAAATGGTGGGGGGCGTGCGCATGCCCAAGCGCACTCGGCCTGCCGGTAATCACCTGACCGAATATGTGTTGCGCACCCGGCAGCCGGTTTTAATTCGCGAAAATTACATCACCGAAGTTCGAAAGCTCGGCGTCGATCCCAAGCGGATTAACGGGTCCTTCTGCGGCGTTCCGCTGGTGGCGTACGACCGCGCCATCGGTGCGCTGTGCATTTATTCCGATCAGGAGCGCGCCTTTGACGAAGGACACATGGAATTGCTGCGGGTGCTGGCCAGCGAAGCGAGTATCGCCATCGAAAACGCGCGGCTGTTCCAGGAAGAACGCACCAAGGCGCGGCATTTGAGCCTGCTCAACCTGATTTCGCGCGACGCGATTGCCACGCTGAATCCTGACGAGGTGCTGGCAAAAATTACGGAACAATTGGAAAACGGCTTGACCTACGACCATATCGGTATTGCGCTGCTCGATTACACCACGCGCGAGCTGGTGATTCAGGCCGAAGGCGGCAAGCGTCGCGGCGTGCTGGGGAACCGTCTTCCTTTGGACACCGGGCTGATCGGCCAAGTGGCACGCACCGGCAAGGCTGCCGGCTATCGCTCTCACACCGGGGCGCACAATGGGCCTAAACCAGTGTTGCCAGACACGCTGACTGCCATGGCGTTGCCGATTTTTTACGCCGACCACCTGCATGGCGTGCTGTACGTAGAAACGCTGGAGCGTCTGGAAATTTCCGAGGAAGAATCGCTGCTGCTACACACCTTGGCCGATTTGACCGCTGGTGCCTTGCACAATGCGTTGACTTTCCAAAAGGCGCAAGAGCAAGCCATCACCGACGGTCTGACCGGCGTTAAAACGCATCGCTTCTTCATGGAAGCGCTCTCGTCGGAATGGAAGCGCTCTTCCCGCGCCGGCCGCGCTTTCGCCCTGGTGATCATGGACCTGGACCGCTTCAAATTTGTGAACGACTTTTACGGCCACCTTGAGGGCGACTTGGTTTTGCAACGCGTCGGGCAAATTCTGGAGACCAATTGCCGGCGCTCCGACGTCGTGGCTCGTTATGGCGGAGACGAATTCGTAATCCTGATGCCGGAAACCACCATGGAGCAGGCGCGACAACTTGCCGCGAAATTACGCTCGTGGGTTGCGGCCGATTCGCTGCTGCGCGAGAAAAACATCAGCGCCAGCTTTGGTATCGCTTGTTATCCGCTGCATGGCTCTTCGCCACAGGAATTGATTCAGGTTGCCGACGCTTCGATGTACTTGTCCAAGCATCAGGGCGGCAATACTGTTTCCACTGCGGACCACGTCGATCCCAACGAAGCGCGCCGATGGAAGCGCGATGTTCTCGAGGCGTATCTCGGCGTAACGCTGAAGCGACTGTTCTCCACCGGTCCTGAAGCCTTCGAAGAAATTCACCAGCGCCTGCGCCAGTTCACCGAATCTCTGCCGGCCACGGAAATTATTTGTCCGGGCGATGAAGAACGGCCGCAGACTTTGCCGCAATCGGTGTTGGACACCGTCACCTCGCTGGCCTACGCCATCGACGCCAAAGACCAATACACGCAAGGCCACTCGCAAAAGGTCTCTGCTTACGCGGCACTGCTGGCCGAAGCCATTGGCATGTCGGAATCCGAGGTGGAGGAAATCCGTCTGGGCGCGGTGCTGCATGACGTCGGCAAAGTTGGCATCCCGGAAGGCATTTTGAATAAAGGTGGACCGCTCAATCCCGAAGAGTGGGACACCATGAAGACGCACGTAATTTACGGCGCGAAGATCCTTGAGCCGCTGACCGCGCTGGCGCGCGTTCGCCAGATGGTTCTGCACCATCACGAATTTTTCGATGGCTCTGGCTATCCATCGGCTGTTGCGGGCGACGCCATTCCCGTGGGTGCGCGCATCATCACCATTGCCGATTCGTATGACACCATCACCAGCGATCGCAGCTATAAAAAGGGCCGTGCCGCTGCGGAAGCCCTCGCGGAACTGGAGCGCTGCGCCAACACCCAGTTCGATCCGCAGCTCGTGGAAGCCTTTGTACGCGCCATGCGCCAGTTGCCCAATCCCATTATCGAGGTCGCTTCTCTGCTCTCGCGGTCTCCCTCGTAAGTCGCGACTTTCGCGCATCCGACCACGCATTTCCCTCATCTGATACATTGTTGCTCGCGGGCTCTCGCTGCGCGCGGAGGAGTCGTTCATGCAAAAAGCGTCGGTGAAATGGATTGGCGAACAGAAATTCGTGGCTACCGGCCCCTCTGGTCACGCGGTGCCGATCGACTCCGATCGCGAATCGAATAAAGCGCCGGGACCTATGGAAATGGTGCTGATGGCCCTGGGCGCATGCACAGCAACGGACATTGTGATCGTCCTGGCAAAAAAGCGGCAGAAGCTACAGTCGCTCGAAGTGATCTGCACCGGCGAACGCGCCAAGGAGCCGCCGTCCGTCTGGACCAAGATTGAGATCCTGTATCGACTTCGTGGCACGCTGGACGAAGCCGCCGTGAAACACGCCATTCAATTAAGCGAAGAAAAATACTGCAGCGTCTCCGCAATGCTGCAGAAAACGGCGAAAATCACCTGGACCCATGAAATTCTGCCCGCCGAATGAACGCGCCCGCAAAGCTTGTTTCTTGCAAAGGCCATCGCATACAATGAATTTTCTTTAGGGGTTCTCGTTTTCCTCAAGGAGAAATATGTCTCGCCGCATTGCCGCCAAAATTACGGGTGTAGCCGGTTACGTTCCTCCGCGCTTGCTGACCAACGCCGATCTGGAAAAGATGGTTGATACCACTAATCAATGGATTATGGAGCGCGTGGGTATTCGCGAACGGCATTTGGCGGACAAGGGTGTCGCGGCCAGCGACCTGGCCGTGGAGGCCGTCAAGAAGCTGCAAGAGAAGCATCCCTTCGATCTGCAATCCGTGGAACTGATCGTAGTCGGCACCGTGACCCCGGACATGATGTATCCCTCGACGGCCTGCCTGGTGCAGAACAAATTGGGAATCGCAAATACCTGGGGATTCGACGTCTCCGCCGGCTGCTCTGGCTTTCTTTACGCGCTGAATACCGGCACAAAATTCATCGAATCTGGACAATACAAGCGTGTGCTGGTGATCGGCTCCGATGTGAATTCGTCGATGACCGATTTCACCGACCGCTCGGTCTGCATCATTTTTGGCGATGGCGCCGGCGCTGTTTTGCTGGAACCCGCCCAGGACGGCGATGCCGGGATCATCGATCACGTGGCGCAGATTGAAGGCGCGGGCGGGCAGTTTCTGTACATGCCCGGAGGCGGAAGCCTGAATCCGGCGACGCACGAAACCGTCGACAAAAAAATGCACTATATTCATCAAGACGGCAAAAACGTCTTCAAATATGCGGTTAAAAAAATGGCCGAGATGACCGAGCGGATTCTGGAGAAAAACGGCTTGACCGGCAAAGACGTGGATTGCTTCATTGCCCACCAGGCCAACCAGCGCATCATCACCGCTACAGCAGAGCGGCTCGGCATGCCGTTGGATAAGGTGATTATCAACATCGAGCGCTACGGCAATACCACTGCCGGCACGCTGCCGCTGGCCATGCAAACCGCGCTGGAAGAAAAGAAACTGAAGAAGGGCGACCTGGTGCTACTCGCCGCGGTTGGCGCTGGATTTACTTCGGGTGCCACGCTTCTGCGCTGGGCCTACTAAGCCGCCGCTGGTCCGCTACATAAAATCCGCTAGAAATTAGCAGGAGTGAATCGAGGCAACCTGCGCCAAGTTGCTTTGCAGTCGCCGGTCGATTTGCACCGCGGCATAGCGGGCACACAGCAAACGTTCCCGCTCGCTCCAGTTTCCCAGGGCCGGTGAAAGCGACCCAAAAAACGCGTCCAGTTGAGTCATCACTGCGTAATAGGCACGTACCACACGCAGCCCGCTCGAGGCATTCTGCAATTCTGGAGTCAGCCGGTGCAGGCTTACTAACTTCTCGAAGTCACGGCCGTTCAGCTGAGGCTCCGCTACCTGAGCCGCTTCAAACACGCGGCTGGACACCGGTTGAGACGCAACGCCCGTGAACACAGCTCGCCAGTAATACAAAGCGAACTGGGTGAGCGCCACCACGGCGATCGCAAGTAGCATTATGGAGAACATCCCTCAGCCTCCATGTGCAGTATCGTTGCCAAGCCTGTTAAAGCCAATAGCTCGGGGGTACTACCGGGGTGGACCCCGCGGCAGTGCTTTTGCCGGGTACTGCTTCTGAGCGTTTAGCCGCTAAGGTTGTTCGTATGCCAGGTTTCTCGTATGCTGCAGCGCGTTGGGACTTGGATTTGTGCCTCATGAAGGAGAACCGATGTTTCTACGAATGCTACAGCTCACCGCCGCGTTGATCGGCATAGGAATCGTGTCCCATGCCCTCGCGCCGCAAAAGGTGGATGCTCAAGCAGCTCCGCCAGCCGCTGCGAGAGAGCAGGCTGCAATTCGCGCCGTTCTCACCGACCAGCAAACCGCGTGGAATCGCGGCGACGTGCGAGCTTTCATGAAGGGCTATTGGAATTCGCCGGAATTGACTTTCGCGGGCAGCAGCGGATTGGTGCGTGGCTGGGAGCCGGTGGCCGCGCGCTATGAGCGCGACTATCCCAACCAAGCAACCATGGGTCGGCTTGATTTGTCAGATTTAGAAATTCGAATTTTGGGCCCAGAAGCAGCGCTGATTTTAGGTGAGTGGCACCTGCAGCGCGCTTCCGGAGATGTCGGCGGAATTTTCAGCCTGGTTTTTCAGAAGTTCCCGGAAGGCTGGCGCATCATTCATGATCACACCAGCACGGTTGCAGCTCCGAAATCTTAGACCATCTTAGTCCGTCAGTCCGCAACTAGACGGCTTCGGACAGGCTCCAGCACGCGGCGCGTTAGGTCCAAATCGCCGAGTAGCGGCTTTGGAGTTCCATTCTTTGACGGTAGCAGGTGCACGTTGATGTAACGCTCCATTGCCCGCCAAGATTGTCTGGTTCATTCTGATTATGCTACTCGGAAACATCGCCATGTCGCTTTACGTTTTATTGCAACTCTTTGCGCTGAGTCCCGACGAGCCACTCTCGAACTTATTTCGCCAGAAGACCGCATGAACGAAGGATTTTTGCATCGCCGCTTATTTCGCCCCGTGCTCGATCTGTTGAAGCAGGGTGTCACGCCGGAGAAGCTGGCCCTAAGTCTGGCTTTGGGCGCCGTTTTTGGCGTTTTCCCGGCGCTCGGCTGGACTACGATGCTTTGCGCTATCGCTGCGTTCGCGTTGGGGCTGAACCTGCCAGCCATTCAGATCGTGAATTACTTTATTTATCCGCTACAGATCGCGCTGCTGATTCCCTTTTTTCGGCTGGGCGAAAAACTTTTTGGCGCGCCCCACCTGCCCATTTCCGTCTCGCAGATTTATGCCATGGCTCACGCTAACTTGTGGGGCGCCATTAAATCTCTATGGAGCATCACCTGGCACGCCATCGTGGTTTGGGCGCTGCTCGCGCCGTTGGTCACAGTCGCGGTTTATTTCACGCTGACGCCGCTGCTTCGCCGCGTGCTGAAGCGTCAGAATGCCGTGGTGCCGCCTGTACACGTGGGGGCCGCCTGATAATGTGGCAAGCCCTACCCTTGTCGGACCGTTGCGGTAACCAGCTAGAGCTACAAAATTTCGAGAATTTCCTCGTAGCGTTTAAACGGCGGAATTAAGTACACGCCGGCAATTTCCGTGCGTGCCCAGTTCATCATTTCGCGCGCCACCTCGAAACCCTTTTCCCGCGCAGAAGCTCCGGCCGCTTCCATCGATTTCAGCAGCGGCTCGGGAATCATGATGCCCGGAACTTCGTTGTTCAAGCGCAGCGCCTGCTTATAACTGTTCAGCGGCCACACGCCAATCAAAACCGGAATTGGTGGCGGTCCGCCCAACTTCTTCAAGAACCCTTGCCAGTGCGACGGATCGAAGAGCGGCTGTGTCATGGCAAAGTGCGCACCCGCTTCCACCTTGGCATGAAACCGCGCGATCTCACTTTCCAGATCATCCGCGACCGGATTCAACGCCACGCCAATCGTAAAATTCGTCTGGCCGC
>Ga0209275_10000225_pt1 | contig 20355 bp, 28 predicted proteins | sample HubBroMetageREF2_FD_188344 | JGI IMG/M metagenome (GOLD analysis project Ga0209275, IMG submission 188344) | Reference soil microbial communities from the Hubbard Brook experimental Forest, New Hampshire, USA - Hubbard Brook CCASE Soil... | ecosystem: Environmental > Terrestrial > Soil >... | reverse complement strand
TTGCATCCGGTCGGCCGACCGTTCTCGACGTACGAATCGATCGCGAGGTGCGCCCTCTTGCAACCGGGAGTTGGGATTTGCCGCCGATCCCTCATCCACTGCCGAACTTTGGCTGGGGCGAAGACGAGTGACAACTATCGAAACATTGCCGAACCGGATTCTATCCCCCTGCTGCTAAGTTGCTCCTCATCCCTCCCGTGGTGAGGGATGAGGACGGGTCGGGGAACACTAGCACAACGATATGACTACAGGACCAATCATTGGTGTTGCAGCCTTACCGGCTGAGCAACTCGCAGCTGTCAAAACAGGTTCCTTGTGGTCAGGCAAACGTTTCTATATCGCCGCTTTGTTGTTCTTTAACCTTTTCATCAACTTCATGCATCGCATCAATTTGTCGGTCGCCGCCCCTGCTATTGCGAAAGATTTTGGCTGGGACGCGGGAAAGATGGGCCTGCTTTTTTCTTCTTATCAATGGACCTATTGCCTCTTTCTTTTGCCCTGGGGTTGGATGGCTGATCGAATCGGAACGCGCTGGGTCAACGGTCTGTCAGTGACGATCTGGTCTATCGCAGGAATGCTCACGGGTGTGGCCACAACTTTTGGGGGCATGCTGGCAACACGATTGGCGCTGGGGGGAGGCGAGGCGGCCTCGTTTCCAACTTCCGGTAAAGTCGTCAGGCAATGGTTCCCGGCTAGCGAACGCGGACTCGCAACCGCAATCTTCAACGCCGGCACCTTCGCGGGACCGGCATTTTCAGCCCCATTGGTGGCCTGGCTGTTACTGAAAGAGGGTTGGCGGGTGTCGTTTACGATTACCGGATCCCTGGGCTTTGTTTGGGTGATTTTGTGGCTGATATTTTTCCGCAAGCCTTCCGAGTGTTCCTGGTTACCAGAGGAAGAGCGAGATTATATCTTGGCTCAAACTGACTCCCAGATTAAGGCCGTCGCCCTACCCAGGGGCACGTTGCTGCGGCTCATGGGTCGGAAAACCATGTGGGGTCTGTTCTTGACCCAGGGATGCTGCGCATACACCATGCTTCTCTTTCTTTTTTGGCTACCTTCCTACCTTGTCCAGGCACGCCACATGTCGTTAGTGAAAGCCAGTTGGTTTACCTCGGTGCCTTACGTTGTTGCGGTGGTGTTGGGATTGCTTATCGGGAAACTGAGCGACAGCATGCTAACCCACGAAGCGATAAAGCAGGGCAAACGCCGGACATCGTTGATCGTGTTCATCCTGTTGTCCGGCGTCGTTCTATTGACCAACTTGATCGTTAATGAGTATCTGCTCTTATTGCTAATCTCGATATCTTTGGCGTGTATCTCCAGCGCACTGTCATTAAATATTGCCCTGACCAATGATCTGGTGTGGAATCCGGCGATGGTGGGCATCGCGACGAGTTTCTTGATCTTGGGCGGGAACATGTTTGGGTCGTTAGTACCGATTGCTACCGGATACATTGTCAAATGGACCGGCAGCTTCGACGTCGCATTTTATTTGGCCGGGTTTCTATTGTTTGTGGCGGCGCTGATTTGCTTCACGATGACGCGCGAGCCGCTCAGTTTCGACCAGGGGATCTGACTGGTTCTTCAAATTTCCCGTAGAGAATTCGACGGATATCGATTCATCGAACTTCACACATGAATATTCAATCCACAGAATCCTGGTCCCTGAAAATGGTGGCGCCGTTGGAGCCGGGAATTGTCTGCGTCGACATCGATCGAATGCTCGATTTTTATACCCGCGTGTTGGGACTTAAGTTTGTGTCGGATGCGGAAGCAACCGCAGACATGAGCACCGAGTTCGGAACGTCACCGAACGGGTTCAGAATTATTCGCCTGCAAACCCCTTACGGAGAAAGAATCAAGCTGGTTCAGCCGAAGCTAGTTCTTCCCAAACAAAGTCAAGTTCCCGACTGGGTTTTTGAGGGTCAGGGCATTGCTTACATCACGTTTGTCATCGCTGATGTCCATGAGGTCGCGACGCGCTTGAAGGAGTGCCAAGTCGAGTTGATGAGCAAAGGGCCCGTTGCGATTCGCAAGGGGATCACCGCAATCTTCGCTAAAGATCCGGAAGGTAATTTCGTTGAGTTTGTAGAGTACGCGGACCTCGCATCTTATCGGCCCGACCTCTTAAATGGCGCCAATTCTTTTCGGGCGTGACGGGAGCATATATGCCTTGGGATCCGCACGCAAATCGCACATCCTTCGAAGGAGCACCTTGACCACGGAAAGTCCAACTACGGTGTCCCTGCCTTCTCCGCCTGCGGCGGCGCCCGACCGAACCGGGAAGCCGCTTTATACCGCCCTGTGGTTCCAGGTATTGGTGGCCATGGCATTGGCGGTTGCGATGGGCTATCTCAGCCCCGCCAAAGCGGTCGCCATGAAACCGCTTGGGGATGCCTTCATCCGGGTGATTTCGATGGTCATCACTCTGATCATCTTCTGTACGGTCGTCTCTGGCATTGCGGGCATGGAAGACATGCGCAAGGTAGGCCGAGTTGGTGGCAAGGCTCTGTTGTATTTCGAAATTATCTCGACTCTGGCGCTCCTGGTCGGGTTGGTGGTTGGGAACGTGGTGCAGAGCGGACGAGGCTTCAACGCCAATCCCGCTACTCTTGATGTCCATGAAGTTGCTGCATATGCGGGTCAGGCGAAAGCGCAAAGTCTCACAGATTTCCTGATGCACATTATCCCCAACACAATCGTGGACGCGTTCGCTAAGGGCGACATCCTGGAAGTTTTGTTCGTGGCGCTGCTGTTCGGATTCGCGTTGTCCGCTGTGGGTCCGCGCTGCAGACCTCTGGTGGATCTGGTCGACGCTCTGACCCAGGCCGTATTCAGAATCGTCGGCATCATCATGAAGTTTGCTCCGATTGGCGCATTCGGGGCTATGGCCTTCACGGTTGGAAAGTACGGCATCGCCTCGCTCGGTCCATTGGCCAAGCTCATCTTGACCTTCTATCTAACCTGCATTCTGTTTGTGCTGGTCGTGATGGGAGGAGTGGCTCGCGTGGCCGGATTCGGCATCATCAAGTTTCTGTTCTACATAAAAGAAGAAATCCTGCTGGTGCTGGCCACTAGTTCATCGGAGACGGCACTCCCCACGTTGATGGAGAAAATGGAGAGACTGGGCTGTTCGAAGTCGTTGGTCGGCCTGGTAGTCCCCACGGGCTACACGTTCAATACCGACGGCACCAGTATTTATATGACCTTGGCAGCGCTCTTTGTTGCCCAAGCTACGAGCACCCACTTGGACCTGTTACAGCAGGTCACTATATTGGGTGTGGCGATTCTGACTTCGAAGGGAGCGAGCGGCGTACAGGGCGCAGCTTTTATCGCCCTTGTAGCCACGCTGATGGTGATTCCTAGGATTCCGGTCGCCGGCATGGCTCTGATTCTCGGCATTGACCGTTTTATGAGCATGTTCCGAGCTCTGGTTAACATGATCGGCAACGGAGTCGCCACGCTGGTTGTGGCTCGCTGGGAGAATGAACTGGACCGCGAGACTCTGCGGCGGAATCTTGCGTGACGCGTCCGATCTCTCGGCTAAAGGAAAATCGAGCCAGCAGTCCGAGTGACACACTTATGGATTTCAGAAAAACAATTTCCCGTCGTGCTCTCTTGACGCGAGCTGCGCCGACGCTCGCCGGGGGTCTTGCGCTCATCATCCCTCCGACCTATCTCACTCTCGCACAAGACAAATCCCCGCCAAGAGTTTCGGACGGTCGCGCCAACGACAAAATCTGGAGCGGCGAATACTGGGCTAAGAAAGGCGACCTCGCCCTTTATATCTTTCGAAAGAGGATCGGAGCACCGCAGTTCGGGGAGACGCCAAAGCCTATCCTCTTTCTAGCGCACGGTTCTTCCGTTTCATCGAGGCCAACCTTCGATCTCACGGTTCCCGGTCACGCGGACTACTCGCTGATGGACAAATTCGCCGAATATGGTTTCGACGTCTGGACGATGGACTTCGAGGGCTATGGCCGATCCGGGATCGGATCCGGTAATTCCGACATTGCCTCCGGTGTGGAAGACATGAAGGCCGTTTCCCAAGTGATTCTTCGCGAGACTCGGCAAACGCGCTTTCACCTCTACGGAGAATCCAGCGGTGCGCTGCGAGTCGGCGCCTTTGCGATGGTGAATCCGGAACATGTGGACCGGCTGGCGCTCGCGTCATTTACCTGGACGGGACAGGGTTCGTCAACGCTTTCGAAGCGCTCCGAATCGGTGGATTACTATCGCACCCATAACCGGCGAAGCCGCGATCGAGACATGATCCGCAGCATTTTCACACGAGACAAGCCGGGAACGTCGGACCCTGCGGTTGCCGAGGCCATGGCGGATGCGGAATTGAAATTCGGCGACACCGTGCCCACCGGCACGTATCTGGATATGACCACGCGACTGCCAATCGTCGATCCCTTGAAACTGCAAGCACCGGTGCTCATCGCGCGTGGGGAATACGACGGCATCGCCACCGAGGAGGATCTGCTCAACTTCTTCCTAAAGCTTCCCGTACCGGATCGCGAGTTTGTGATCCTTCCGGGTGCTTCCCATTCCATTGCGCTCGGCCTGAATCGCCGCCAATTCTGGCATATCGTGCGCGGCTTTCTGGAAACGCCAAAGCGCGTCGACCGATGATTAGCTTGCGCACGTTGTTTTCGATAGCCTCCGCCGTCGCTTCCGGATCCTCTCGTAATCCTTCAGGGAGGTGTTTAACCGCACCCTCACCCTCTAACCGCTCTCTTGCTTTAACTAGCCGGTCTTTGAGTAGGCCTTCCACGTCGCGGCATCGTACCCCTCGAAAGCCTCGCCGGTGTAGTCGTGAATTGATCTTTGCAACGACTTGAACAGATCCTTGTAATCGATGATGTAGCCGTATTCTTTATCCTCGCTGTCCAGCCGGTTGATGCGGCAGATCGCTTGGAACAAACCGTGGTCCCGCATCTGCTTATCGATGTAGAGGTAAGTCGCGGGCGGCGCGTCGAAGCTGCTCGAACTCCTCCACCTTGTACATCGCTGTTTCTTCCGGCTCGTCGAAGTGGGCGGCGAGCATCTTCCGATAGATGTCGTACTGCCGCAGGAGGCGGGCGTTTCGGAAAGCGGGGTTACCTTTGAGAAGCGGGCGTCACCAGAAAGATCTAAACCTCGACTCTTCTACTCTTCTTGTCTCTTTCGTAAAGAGGGGCGGGAATCGTGCCGCCCCAACCGAACGCGAAAGCTTGGCCCCTTGCCTCAGGCTGCTACGAGAGCAGGCCTCTTTTGCAAGGTTGAGTTGGCCACATCAAAGTTTCGGACCTCCGGAGTACCCAAACAATCGAGAACGAGATTCTCCCCGTCCTTCGAAAACAGCACGGCTTCCAAGACGAAATCGTATTCGTCGCCCCCGGATCCGGAACGGAAACGGTCGCCATCAGTCTTTGGGACAAGAAAAAAGAGGACGCGGAAGCCTATCACCGCGGCAGCATCCAGAAGTGCTGAAGTCCCTCGCGAAAGTGATCGACGGCCACAAACCAAGGATTCTTGACCATCACTCGGGGCTTCACCTGAAAACGGCGACGGCGTCGTTATAGAGTGACTGCCATTTGCTGCCGTTTTGGTGGGTCGCGACTCTTAGGTAACACAGCTCATGGACAGCTTTTCCGTCCTCATCCACGGCGGTATCGAACGTGAGCCCTACCGGCTTGTTACAAATACGGCACAAGGTCCAAGTAGTTTTTTCCCCGTCCATCGTCCCCTCTGCCAATAAGGAGGCGAAATTGTACCACAAGCGTTAGGCCAGTAGTCACATATCCTTAGCCAGGATTCCTCGTGAATTAGTTTAATGTAAGGAATAACAAGCCAATCGTGGTATTCTCCCGTGCGGGAGTGTTATATGACCGAGGAAAAGCAAGACGAGATCTACGGGCGGCTGATCCATGAGTATCAAGAAATTCTTACCAAGCTGGCGGCCTGCAGTGCCGAACTGAAGCGGATTGGCGAAAGCTTCAAGCGGTTGGGGATGGACATGATTGACCCACCCGAGGTCCTGGCCATGGACCAAGCGAGTTTTAATGCGGACGTTGCCCTTACCCCAGTGTTGGTCGTCCAATACTCGGAGTTGGCCGCGAAAAAAGCCGACAAACAAGTGGAGCTTGAGAAATTTGGACCGCTGCCACGGTTTGCCGCGTAATCGCACCGCCGCTGAGGCCGCCGCCAATTTTTTCAATTCATCGTTTCCTCGCGATGTTTGCGAGCTTCATACCAAAGCGCAATCTCCACTCGATTCCACAGCCCGAGCTTATCGTAGATGGCTCGAATTCGGCTCTTGACGACAAACTCAGTCGTGCCGATGGCTTGTGCAATTTCGCTGTTCTTTAGCCCTTGGGCAACAAGCTCGATGATTCTCAGTTCTCGTTCATTCGGGACGCGGCTTCCGTAGCGTTCTGATCCGAACATACCTGGCCCCAGCCACCGCACCGGTTGGAGGCGTGGTGGCCGGATTTCAGATGCAGTGATTAGCGAAGGTGTTTCCCGCTCGACCAACCTAGTTGTTCGGAAAGCGAGACTTACACGTCAAGCCCGTCAATGCTGCGCCCGTGTTTGAGAACTGGCGGAGATTTTACCGGTGGTCTAGGTTAGCGCGTCCGCCGATTCCTTCCGCGCCAGATCGACAGTCCAGGTGCTCCCATTGCCAGTGCGCCGAGCGTGGCGTGTTCGGGAGGTGGGCGTGGTGAATGATGCGCTTGGTTCGCCATCATCTGGCCCCTTGGTCGCGCCCGCGATGATCGCCTTGCCAGGGATGGTCTCGTAGGCGTAACCGGTCAGCGTAGCCGTGATGCGCTGGCGACCAACAACACTCAGCCGCTGGTTTACCTGGCGCAGGCGTCAGCGAATCGCGTTTCACTTTCCGGACAGCACTATGGCTAGGCGCTAGCCCTGAGATCCTTCCTTAGCCATAAATTAGCATCGCGAGTCGCAGGCGAGCGGATTTAGCCCCTCCTACCACGCGAGACCTTGCGATCTGCGTGCTCAAAGCCTCATCCGAACTCGCTTTCACGATGTCTTGGGTAGCTACTGAACTGTAAGCTGAAGACCAACTGCCTGACGTGGACTCAACTCTGCGCCGGGCATTTTCTTTTGCTCTCTCGCAGTCACCATAGATCCGGATGGCCTTGTGGAAAGCGCCCTCTCACTTCAGAACAGAGGACTTCACTGATCCCGCAAATGAAGCGACGCCCTCCATATGAACAGTGAGGATGGAGAAAGATGATTCCCCAGGTCCACATCGAGCTCAACGCTTGGCCCTTCTTTTTGGGACAGTGGTGAGTTCACACAGAGCGGCCCGATTTACTCCCGAAAGTATAAGTACGCCTCGATGTGGCGTGGCGTTTTGCGCCGGGGCCACATTAGTGTGAAGCGTTTCGGCGCCAAGATTCCGAAGAATGCGCTTCCACGGGCCCCTGAATTATGTCCCGTAGGGCGAAAAACGTCAGTGCCCACGACGTCCTGTAATTGTAAGCCTGCCCCACCCTTCGTAGTGGAAGCGCTTTGCGAAGAGTAGGGCCGCTTGGTCGGGACTCGTCCAAGGACGAAGGTGGACCAGCCTGGTGCCTTACTCGTCTAGTTCTGCGGTCCTGTTGCAGGAGGAACTGCTCCCGCGGCATTGCTCGATGGTGTACACGGAGACGACGTGCTGTTCAACGATGCCGTTGTGGCGACGCCGCTGGATGCACGGTTCCGTGTCTGTGCCGAGGGTGAGCCACGTTGCGAACCTAGGGTTCGCGGACTGGGTGTGGTGTTTCGGGCCTGAGACGTCGCCACCCCGTCTTGCGGCATTGCGGGCCCGGGCGCTGTTGCCGCTGTGGCAGGACTTGATGCCGCGAGACCGGGCGTAGGCGCTGCAGGCGCAGAGGGCGGTGTCGCAGCGCCCGGTGTCGTAGTCGTGGACACCGGGGCGGCGGGCAACCCCGACGACGAGCTTTGTCCAGTAGATCCCGCGCTGCCCGAGCCTGATCCGGCTGGACACGGAGCCGTGTTCTGGCCTACCGCCAGAGTTGCAGAAACCAGAAACAACCACAACATGTTCGTATTCAGCTTCATGTAACCTCCAAGGACGTTATTCAGGGTTGTTAGCTAGGTGGCCGTTCTGTTGGCAAACGTATTGCCCAGCTTCGTGAAGCGATGAACGAAAGCCACATGGGACATCTCTCCCGACCCTCCCCTCATCCTCTTCTTCTTGTTCTTGGTCACCGTTTTCCATGACCGAGAAGTGAGCGTAATCGTAGATGTCAACGTCTGCTACTCTTACTCGTAAGCCCGTTGGATCTCCGCAGATGTCACCAATCGAAAGTTGAACGTCACGCATCATCATTGAATCTCCGGTTTGTTTGGAAATTTAACTACCAAGCAGCTCTCACAAGCGACGAATCGCAAGCAAGAGAGGCTGGAACCCCTTATCTCCTGGGGTCCCAGCGCGCTGAGTCAGCATACTGTCTACGCTGACATTGCTCGACGCGGCGTCCGGCTCTCGCGGATCGAGGCAACCCCTCGGCGGATGTTCAGCCAGCCGTTTTCCTGAAAGAGGTGGAAAAGGTCATAGCTGTAGGGGACCTCGCCCGTGATGATCTCTTCCTTCCCTTGATCATCAGTAACCGCGAAGGCCACCTGCACCGGCTCATCGGGCGAATTTTGTTTGGTAAAGTGGACGAGTTTTGCGTTGAGGGTGGTTTGCTCTTGAGTTTGCATTGGCATTTTGTTCCTCTCGTCCCTAGTTGGGTACTGAAATTTCACCTTAAGAAGAAACCGCAGTACAAGTCAAGCCGATAGCCCGACATTTTTGTAAAACTTTGTCATCACCAGTGACAATTTGCATAGCTCTTGCGCTTATGTGGGAACGCTGCACATCAAAGCGCCTTGCATGTTTGTTTTGCTGCACTTCCTCTCACGAGTCCGTTCAATGAGTTACTGTGCGTTCTTACAACGAATAGCCGAAATGAACCTGGATTCCACTTGTGGGCAGAGCTATGGCACAGGCTCGAACACGCTAACAACCGAGCAAATTTTGCTCTCTTTGCTTTCGAGGATGAGGTCGAGCAACGGATCGTATACGGTTTTTCCTGTAGTTCGCACGGAGAGAAATGTCGGTTGTGTAGTCTTAAAGTTCTTCGTGGACAGCTCCGATCCGGCCTAAAGCTTGTAAATCGAACGCTCGCACTTCCACTCTCGCAAATCGCAGTACAGGAGGACATTTGGCAAGCAGTTTGCTGCACATTACCGAATCGACTAACCCGTTTCGGAGGTCTCATGAAAGGGAAAAGACAGACAGACTCTACGCGGCTTTTTGCCGTGCTTCTTCTGGTGTGTGGGATGATGCTTATGAGCGCTCAGCTCTTCGGGCAGCATGCCGCGCCATCCGCGCAACAGCAGTCTCCAACCCAGCAGCGCGGTCAGGAGCCAGCACAACAGGAGCAACCTAGGCAGGCACCGGACCAATCAGGACAGGCGCCGGATTCCCAGGCTCAGTCGCAGCAGCCCGGAGTTCAGGTCTTTACCGGTATGATCGTGAAATCAGGCGACAAGTATGTGTTGCAGGATTCCGCGAGCAACACCACTTACGATATCGATCACCAAGACGAAGTGAAGCAGTACGAAGGCAAGAAAGTTCGCGTGCATGGCACCCTGGATTCCAACGGCAAGATGATCCATGTTCAATAGGCAGTCTCAAACCAGCGATATCTAGAAACAAACAAGGGCCAGTGTACCTGGCCCTTTTTGCATAAGGAAATGCATGGGGCACTATTGTATCCGCGAGATGCGATGCGGTACAGGAGAGGCACATTCTGGCGAGATTGCATCCTCGATGTGACATAAACCAAGGGCCAGGCTCAATGAACGGAAACCTAATTCCCGCCGACTACTGGGTTAATTCAGGAGAAATAGGGTATACGCTCCATCGGACAAGTGTGAGCCCTTCGCTAAACTTCATATTTGAGTTTGCGCTCCTTCGCCCACGACCCCCGACCACGGCTGCGCCGGGGCTGCCAAATGAGAGACGATAGTGTTAAGCAACTCCGGGCGGAATTAGTCACGCTGCTCCAAAAGCAAGTCGAGGCATTGGAACTGGAAACCTATGTCGGCTTGACGGACGCTGAACTCCGCGAATACTACAGGAGGCAAGAGCGCATCCGCGACCTGAAAGCAAGTTTATATCCGCGATCAATTGGCCTGCCTGCTGCATTTAACCGAAATCGCTGATCTTACAGACGCGCGATAGAAGGAGGAGCGGCTAGCGATGGAGCAGGAGATGGGAGATTGTTCTCTTTTGCCGCGCGATCGCCACCTTGGCGGTCAGAACTTTCAAACAAAATATGGTGTCGTTTCGAAACTGCCGCGCAACTACAAGGCAAGAGGAGTGTTCATCATACGGCACTTGCGGGTGACATTGTTCCGGCAAAAAGTTGTTCTGCTTAGCACATTCTTGTTATAGCATTGATGTTACTTCGTCATAGCGCGCCTGGCCTTTACTGGAGTCGCTTTAACTTCTCCAAGCGAGGGTAAGAATGTGACAACTAGAGCTTCGCTCTCCACCTCAATCTCAAAGAAAACCATGGTACGGTACGCGGTCGCGCTCTTGGCGACAGCAGCGGCTTTACTGGTCCGTCTGGTACTGAATCGCTTTCTGGGTGACTACGTCCCCTACATCACGCTTTTTCCGGCGGTAGCTTTCTGTGCGTGGTACTGTGGGGTCGGCCCATCCATCCTGAGTGGGATTCTCGGCCTCGTTGGATTGCGGTATTGGTTCATGCCCCCAGCACACTCACTTCGCGTTCACGGGATGCAGCAGGCGGCGGGTATTGTGGCATTCTTGTTCGTATCCGTCATCCTGATTGCCATGGGAGAAGCGCGTCGTCGTCGTGAGAATCTGCTGTGGTCAGAACAAGCAGAACTGGAAGAAGCAGTACAGCAGCGCACGGTCGAACTCGATAGGACCAATCAAAATCTGCGCGAACTCTCGGCGCGCCTGCTCCAATTGCAGGATGACGAGAGGCGGCGCATCGCCCGCGAGTTGCACGACAGCGTGGGGCAGATGCTGGCGGCGCTGGGAATGAACCTTGCTGCCGTGGGAGCCGACATCGAACGCTTCATCAAGGTTGGCAAGACAGTGAACGACAGTGCAGCCCTTGTGCAGGATCTCAGTAAAGAAGTTCGCACGATCTCTCATCTGCTTCATCCGCCTCTTTTGGATGAAGCAGGACTTGCTTCCGCGCTTCGTTGGTATGTCGACGGATTCGCTCAGCGCAGTAAGATTAAAGTTGATTTGAAATTCCCTGCGGATTTTGGGCGACTTCCGCGAGAATCAGAGACGGCGATTTTCCGGACCGTGCAGGAGTGTCTTACCAATATCCATCGTCATTCCGGGAGTTCGATCGCCACAATTCGCATTGCTGCCTCTGACAATCAAGTTCAAGTGGAGGTCGAGGATCACGGCAAGGGGATTTCGCCAGAAAAGCAATCGGAGATGGCTTCAACAGGCATCCCTGGGGTGGGAATCCGCGGCATGCGGGAGAGACTTCGGCAACTGGGCGGCAGCCTCGACATCCACTCAGACGGCAAGGGTACCCTCATCGTAGCTCAGCTACCAGTTACAGCCATTCCCTCTTCGAGCGAAGTCGTAGCATTGGGAGCCAGTTCGTAGTCTGGATTCTACGCCTGTTTCTTGCTGTGATGGGAAGTCATAATGCTGGAGTCCTAAGATACGGCGAGACTCTATTGCCTCAAAGGGAGCCAGGCCAAGAAAGCCGCGACAAGGGGCATCAGCCAAGTCGCGAACAATGTGCACAAGTTTCTCCTCGACTTTTATCTACACGCGGTGGCATGCTCTTCTTGGGGAATCAAGCACTGGGCAGGAATGACGATCTCGACGACTGTACCGGGGTTTGCATTGGTCAGTCGCAATTTCCCACCAAGCTCTTTCGCGCGTTGCCTCATCCCTGCCAGACCAATGCCCAAACTGCCAGGGCGCATCTCCGCAATCTCTGGACAGACTCCCTTGCCATCGTCCCCCACCAGTACCATCAGTTGATCTTCTTGCTGACTTAGCGTAACCCATGCCTTACTTGCTCCTGAGTGTCGGAAGATGTTGGTAAGGGCCTCTTGAACGACCCGGAAGACTGCAGTTTCTAAATCGCGGGGGAGCCGAGGAAACTCAGCAGGCTGCACCTCCAGCGATGTCGCAATCCCACCCCGCTTCGTCAATCCGTCCAGATACCACCGCACTGCTGACAAAAGACCTATTTCGTCGAGCAATGGTGGGTGCAAGAGATGAGACATGCTGCGCACTTGCTGGATCGCATGAGTCACAATCTCGCTAGCCTCATGCGCCGCCTGATCTTTCGAGCTAAGGGAGTCGTGCTGAGGAATCTGCGTTAAGATCATGTTGAGTGCGGCAAGTTCCTGCCCTAAACCGTCGTGCAATTCTCGTGCGATGCGCCGATGCTCTTCATCTTGCATCTTTAGCAAGACCGCTTGTGCTGCCGCATCAGGAAAATTCTGCCGACGCAAGGGACATTTTGCTCTATCAAGTCCGCTGGATCTTGCCTTTGGGTACCTGCAGAAACTCAATTAAGTCGCAGCAAAGGCAGGCGTATAGCCGTTTCTATCCGCAAGAGGTACAAAGAATGCTGGCCAAGTATCGATGGCGATATTCTGCAAACTGTGCGGGGCCAACAACAATTCGGCGAACCTCCTTTGCCTAAGATGCGGAGCACTTCTCGAATCCACCGAACCCTTGACCGAGGGGCAAAAACCACCGGAACACCTTACACGTCCACGTGTTGGCAGATCTTCGATTGTGCGTCCGACTGCTGGGATAACGAACAGCGGGAGTTACCCTTTTCAAGGTGAAGTAAGTGCATCTCATATGGGGCGGTATCTCGTTCTCGTCCTTTTCAGTTTCACCGTTGCACTGGCCGGCTGGCAGTGGCGCGAGCTGCACACGTTGGCGAGTAGCTTTTGGAAGAGCCCGGCTACTAGCCAGTTCAGGGCGACGAATTCTACCGCGACACACGTTTCGGTTTCATCTATAGAAGTGCTGACACCGCAGAGCCCTGAACCGTCAGAATTAGCTTATGAGCACGCCCAAAGTGCCATTGAAGAGACTCCTACTCTGGACCCGTCGCAGGAAAGAGTAGCCGCACTCGCCTCGTCGGTCTCTGCGAGCACACGTAGCCGCAATAATTCCGAGACCGAAGGTGAAAAGTATCTCTACGGAGATGGTGTGCCGGCTAATTGTGTTCGCGCCCAGCAAGATCTTCTCGCTGCAGCTGAGCACTCCAGTGCAAAGGCCCAAAGCGCTGTGGGAACTATGTACGCAACTGGTCACTGCGCAACCCGAGACTTGCCTCTCGCGTATCGCTGGTTCGCGCGTGCCCAACTCCAAAACCCTCGCAACCGAATTGTTGAGGAAGACATGAGAGTTCTTTGGAACCAAATGAGCCCAGAGGAGAGGAAGCTAGCCACGCGGTAATCGGGAGCACGAGTCACGCCTCTGTTTAGTTCCGCTGAATATCTAAAGAAAAGCGACACCCGCGTCGCAAGTCGTCGTCCGGATTAGGCGTCCAGATTAGGAGTCCACTTCAGTATCCTTGACAAGCCCCTTCCGTTCATTTTGTCGAGCTAGCTGCGCAGTGCGAGGTTCACTCACGTACCAGAGATGAAACTGCTGCGAAAGATGGAACGAACAGTCAGCCGACCATCTTGGGAAGTTTCGCGAAGGACCATCCGGCAATCGTGAAGATCAACTTTGAGCGCCAGGGAAACGCGATGCGCTGGGCGTTGCGATAATCGTGCAGTGAGGGCGAGGCTGGAACTGGAGCTTGCGCCCAGCGTCAATGGACGCGCACAGGGCGGATTTGCATAAGTTGTGGCCGCTCTCGACAGCCATCCTGCCCGCCCTAGCGCGCGCGACCTCAGATGCTTGGTCCGTAGCATGGGTTGGCCAGGGAAGGCGCATGCTGGGATTTTCCACGCCCGGTTCAGCCCGCGTGAGTCAGATCTCACCCCGTTTTACTTTCCGGACAGCATTCTGGCGGGGTGCTAGCACAAGATCCGTCCCCAGCGTAATAACATAGCGATTCGCAGGCGACCGGAATTAGCCCTCCTCCTGACGTGGATTCAACTCTGCGCCAGGCAGTTTGTTTTGCTATCGCGCAGTCCGCGATTGATCTGGCTGGCCTTGTGGAAAATTCGCCCCTCACTTCAGGACCGAGGACTTCACGGATTTTGCAAATAAAGAGACCTCGTCCATCATGAGTTTGGAGTCAGGAGTGTATGGGAGGTATCGGTAGATTCCGAGCAGCCAAAGATTGAATAGAGGCTCAGTGCTTGCCCCGACCGACTTTTGATTCAAACGAGTCAAGAAAACTAATGGGTTCCTTGCCGCCGACCACCTGCTGCAGTGCGCGAACGTATCCCAAGAACGGATGAAATAACATACCGACTTTGCCGCCTGCATCGAGGCGAGAAGGACCTTCGATTGACCACACTCGTGAAGTTGGCCAACACCTTCAAAATCCCTGTCAGCCAGCTCTTCCGGTAGGATTGCGAGCGGCGCGGCGATCTCAAACCAGAAGACACAAACGCCCGAAGACAGAACAACCAACTGTCCTCGGGCATTTTGTTTGCTAAGCAACTGCCTTTGGCAGTGGCGCTTGCTACTGCGGAGGCCGGTCCGGTTCTTTTTCCGGACGAGGCTGTTCTTCTGGATGCGGCTGCTTTTCGGGATGAGCTTGCTCTGGATGAGCCTCACTCTTCGGATTGGGCGCAATCTCTGGATGAGGTGTCGCTTCCGGGTGTGGAGCGCTTTCCGGATGAGGCGTGTTCTCCTGTCGGGGTTGGGTCTCGGGGTGAGGCATGTTTTGCTCGGAGGGCTTGGTCTCCATCCGAGGTGCACTCTCCGGTTGAGATGCAGTTGGCGGATGTGGTACCGCAGGATGGGTTGCTGGAGTTGCGCCTTGCGGCGTTTCTGGGCGAGGAGTGTTGGTCTCAGGTGCCGGTCGGGCAGCTTGGTTGTTGGCCGATGGTCGAGAAGCCGCGTGTTCGGCAGGAGGATTGTAAGGCGCACCTGCGCGGCTAGCTTTTACAACACCACTTCCCGTGAGCGCTCCGGGCTTCGCGGTTGCAGCGACTGCCGGTTGGCCGTGGTTGACTGATGCCAGCTGGTTACGGTCCCCCTTCGCCGACTGTTCATGTTGAACTTGGACGGCTGTCGCTGGCACATGCTTCTGCTGCGCCGCTGCCTGTTCCTGAGGTGTGGGTCGGGCAGTGGTCCCTCCCGCGCCGCCGTTGTAGCTCACATAGTTCACGGTGGTGTTATTGATGACGGTCTTGTTATACACATTGGTGATGTTCGTCGTGGTTACGTTGTTGACTGAGCGGTTGTAATAGAGCTGCCCGTTGTTCCAGTATCCGCCCTGGTAGCCGACACCGGTGTAGCCATAGCCGTACACGATGCCGCCGTAAAAACCTACTTGGGGTCCCCAGTACCCGGCGTTCCAAACGTAGACGCCGTTGTTCCAGCCCCAATAGCCAGGCGTCCACAGAAGACCAGCGGCAGGAACCTCAACCCATGTGCCCGGTACCCAGAAATAGCCATCGGGACTGTAAGCCCAGTAGCCCGGCGTCCAGATATAACCTGCGCTGGGGCAGGGCGGCTGCTCGTACACTGGCAGCGCAGGTGGCGCGATGTTAATTGAGATGGCGACCTGCGCCTGTGACGCAGCCGATAGAGCCATTATCACGAAGGCGAATACTAACGCACGAACGAAGCGAATGTTATGCATGATCTCCTCCTGCCCGCAACCCTCGCTTTCCCGTATTGCGTTTAATGCACTGGGTTGCGTGGACTGAGAGCTGCGGGCCTCCGAACTTCTCGGCCCGCTTCTTCCGAATACAGCCTCTTCGAGGGATTTGCGTGGCGCAAAGTTGTATTCAGGGTTTAGCTGCACACTGTAGAAAAGTCGCTCGGATACGGTATTCGGTAAAGGAAAATGTCCCGGTTGTCTCAGAGCGCGAGTCGGCTATGATAGCCCATTCATAGAGCTGCATTTTTTACCGAGTGCCCTGGGAGTTTTGGGACGAGACCGAGAAAATCTGCGCTACAGCAAGTGCTGTACCTCGGGGACAGGGGAGTAAGGATTTACCCGATAAAAAGAAGGAGGGAGACTCGATGCCAGCATCAGCTGTCTGCGGCGAGGGAAATGCCACCAGCTCACACCGAGCGTGGATGCCTCGTCAACCCCAACGAACCAATAGCCTATCGGTACAGCGGAGGCCGGATAAGCTATGACCCAGCTCTCGCCTTGGCGATCATCGAGAACCGTCAATAATTTTGGTACGCGACGTGCACGATGACTAAAACGTCGGCTTAGCCGAAGTGGGAGCCAAGACTTATGACATACGTGATGACCAAACCGTGCCCGTTCTGCAGACAGCAACTTACCAAATCACGGCCTACCGAGACCGTGCCTTGCGCCTGCGGTAAACATGTTTGGCAGGGCTAGCGCGACAGTTGGGAATGCGCAAACGTTTAATTTCTCCCCTTCCGCACGACCGCGTATCTCTCGATGGTGGCGAGCTGGATCTGACCAACTTGGGGATGGTCGAGATCACATCAGAAGATGAAGCCCATCCCATAGAATACGCGTTGCAACTCGGCGAGACACGGGGTTGGCGTGCTGCTGAGGCTGGACCTCAGATCATCAGACTCCTGTTCGACCAGCCACAAAAGCTCAAACGTATTTGGCTGGTTTTCGAAGAAACTGAAACCCAGCGCACACAAGAGTTCGTCCTGAGATGGTCACCGGATCACGGACGTTCCTACCGAGAACTTATTCGCCAGCAATGGAATTTCAGCCCGCCTGGGACCACACAGGAGAATGAAAAGTACGACGTAGACTTGCGCGATGTGACACTGCTTGAGCTGAGGATTGTGCCTGACCAAGGTGGCGGCACGGCCCGCGCATCACTCGCCAGCTTGCGTTTGGCCTGAGAAGCGGTGATCACGGAACCCAGCAGGAGGCATAAAGGTACCAATGATGGCTGACCTAATCGTTCGTTGTCCGTATTGCATGCTGAGCGATGAGCACAAGCAGATGTTGCAGCGTCCGTGCTGGCATCTCTGCGAGCAGTGCGGCCACACCGTGATTCCCGAAGACAAAGATTTCAAGTGCTCCTGCCGCAACTGCCTGACGATAGGGCGGGCAGCTTGATTACGGAGTCAGTATCCTTTCAGAATATCGACGCATAGAGAGCGCTAGTCCAGCGAGATTGCTGCTGCCTTGCGCCGCTTGATTAGTAGGGCAGGCGATACATGCAACGATCTCGCGACGCCGCGTAATGACTCGCCGCCCCCGTGCCGCTTCTCCGGCTTTACCGCGACTACTTGCCCATTCGTAGATGCTCGCTTTGCCCATCGTGCTTTCTGCGCTAGGCTGATCTTCCTGCGAGCTGCTGGAGAAAGGGTTCGCCTGGGCTCTGTATCGAACGTTCCGCCGTTTAACTTCCCTAATACCGATAGAGCAGCGTCGACATGCTTGAGTTGGGTTACAAGATTTGTTCGCTCGGCTCTCAATTCGGACACTATCGACACTAATCCCATTATCGCCATTGTTTCCCCTCGGGATGATTGTCCTAAACGAACAATGTCAGCAGCATCTCGTAAAAAGATTGCGGCGTTCCAGCGGGCTAGATGGGCGAAGGTGAAGGCTCAGCAGAAGAAGGCAGCGTAGGAGTTTCACACTATACGGGCAAGATGTAAAATGCCAACCCACATCCATGCCCCAACCACTGTCCAGAAGACGGGCCACGGATTGATCTGAATGCGGGCCCAGGAACCACCCTTCTTTATGGTCACAGTTGGTTCTGACGTCTTCATTTGCTATTTTACTATCGTTGAGATTTGTACTTCACCCTAGAGAAAGATGGACGTGCAAGTCAAGCAGCGGGCGCGGATTCTTTGTAAAAGTTTGTAATCACTGGTGAGAATCTGCACACCTGGCGAAATCCTCCGTAACCAGTATGACCCGAGCGCTTGCATTCTGTGAGTTACAGCATTCCTCTCACCAATACCTTCGATAAACTGCTGCGTTTGCTTGAGAAAGCAGGAATAGCAGAATGCCAACCGCTGTGAACCGTGTAGTCACGCTTAATGACATGCCGAACTACTGTGCACGCTGTAAGTCAGAAGACTCAAGCGGCGCGGTTGTGTAAGAGATGCATTCTGGTCGCCTGTAAGATGAGAGGAGCGTTCACATAGGTTGGCCGAAGGCGAGACTCGGAACTACCGACGAACGGCACGTCTGCTGTAACGCACCACAGTGTCTGGTGCGACCATGTCGGCTTCGCTCTCATAAGTGAAATGACGGGTCGGGTTCACGATCTTCTTGTGGGCAGCGGCTGGCACCCTTTTTCCAGGCTTGTCAGCATCAAGGGTTTGTTCGTTCGGCCCGGTCTTCGTCGCCTGTGGTTCCGTCGTGATCGTCTTCGTGCCGACTTCGTCGCTCTGCGGCAGACCTCTGCGGAGTGGCACTTCTTGCTGGATCACTTCCAGTCTGGCGGGCAAGGGTGAGAGGCGATCATGCGAACTGACGAGTAATAGAACGAAAAGCGATACCATTGCTACCGCCGTCGCAACCCTCCAGAAGAACTCGTCGCTCCGAGGGATTCGCCTTTCGCGGGAAGTTGGAACCACCGAATTGTTGACGTGCACTGAAGGTTCAAGATCAGAGTCAGCCGTCTGAACCGGCTGTAGCCGCAGCGAAACGGCCTGTGAGGAGTCCGCTCCAGTTTCCTTGACCGGCGAGTGATTTTTCTCCTGCAGCGTATAAGCAGCAGACAGGAGTTGCTGGAATGAATCCTGGCCCAGAACTGGCTTGTCGAGCGTATTGATGTGTCGGGCGGTTCGCGTGACCAACCAGTACAGAAAGCAGACCGTTACGATTCCGAATTCAATCCATACCGCCATGAACAATCGTAGGAGATGCATTGGGACACCTGCCTAATGGCGTGCGAAGCGGCGAGCGCTATCGTACCATAGATGCGATATACCGTTGCCAGGTTAGCTTCCGAATCCGCCCATCACTTTGCCTTGGATTTTCTACCACTCACGAAGGCTAGCGCTATGATCGCTATCCCCACAAGAATTGGTCTAGGAGGAGTCACGCCGCTCTTTCCACCCTCCGCTGCGTGTAAGCTTCGAAGACCGGCACGAGGACGATGGGAAGCGAGTCATCGATACAGCCTGTGCGTGCTTCATAGCTTTGAGCCTCACCTGATGTTTGACCACAGATAGGAACCCGCCCATTCCACCAAAAGAGTCCATCATCTCGGTAGCAAATGCGTGATCTCATACCGCGCCGCCACGTAGAGAAATACGAGGAAGACAATCATGCTTACGATCTTCACCGCATACAATTCCACGAGATTGAAAATGTCGAAAATCCTACCTTGCGCTCTTCCTGGCTTCATTTGGCCGCATACTAGCACGAAAAAAATGAGTTTATGGAAATCTTCGATAAAAACTTTCGCCGATTTCATCGCGATTCAAAGCATGCCGAGATGGACGAGGGACGTAAGCGCGTTTTGCTGATCGCTGCCAGTATTCTTGCGGCCCCGTAAACTGGCACCGTACGAAGGCGGGACACGGGTACCAGCAACCGTTAGCGCCATAGCGGATGCGGTTCGTTGGGCGGAGATTATATTGGCGGAAATTGATCGGCGATGGCCGGTCAGGGGTCAGTGACGCGACGACTAGTCTGTCTTCGGGAAGTACGCGCTCTTCGGGCTACATATTAATGTCATGTATGGATAGAGATATCCGAGAGCGAGTCGAAGCGCTGAGACGAGAGATTGCCGAACTCCAGAGGCTCAATCTAGAATATTCGCAAAGGGCCAGAACAGGCTTCGTCGCAATGCACGATCAGGAGAGGCGCGAACAAAGGTTGAAGGAGATCATGCACGAGTTAAAGTCGATGACCGCTAGGGAAAATGCGCTGGGGGCTGAGGCGTGCCACGTCTGGCAACCGTGCAACCCAAAATCATCGGGGAAGGGGCCACCCAGCGCGTAGGCGACTCTACTACTCGCGATAGTTCTCGGTCAATACTCGGAAGTTCATCCTGCGACAGCTTGGTGTACAAAAAAAGAGCGCCCCGAAACTCCCCATCTCAGGACGCTCCAAATTTAGCAGCTCTCCCCCAAGAACTGCTCGCCGCCAAAATAATCCTTCGTATTGAAAGTTGTAAATAGCACCGGCGAGGTAAGGTCGCTGGCACGAGCGGGGTAAGGGACACTGATCTGTGATTTTGACTAGCGACAAC
>Ga0209275_10000224_pt1 | contig 20392 bp, 15 predicted proteins | sample HubBroMetageREF2_FD_188344 | JGI IMG/M metagenome (GOLD analysis project Ga0209275, IMG submission 188344) | Reference soil microbial communities from the Hubbard Brook experimental Forest, New Hampshire, USA - Hubbard Brook CCASE Soil... | ecosystem: Environmental > Terrestrial > Soil >... | reverse complement strand
CTTGCAAAGTTTTGCCACCGAATTAAAGTCCGGCCAAACCGCCTCGCAGTCCGTGCGGCAGCTTGCGAACATCGTTTATTGGATTGACGCGCGCGAAGATTTGCTCGGCCGTCTTATGGAATTGCCCATTCTTTACACCGTGCAATGCGCCTTCGCGGCAGAGGCCTGGCGCAAGCGGCGCGGCGGTAAACTGCGCGCCTGGGTGGACATCGCCGCCGAGATGGAAGCGCTGCTCTCGCTCGCTAGCTACTCCTACGAACATCCGCGAGACCCCTTCCCAGTTTTCGCAGAAGAAAATGCCAACGCGCCCGCGATTTTCCTCGGCGAAGAGCTTGGCCATCCCCTGATTCCCTCCGCCGAATGCGTGCACAACGACGTGCGGCTCGATCCGCAGGCGCGTGTGCTGCTCGTAAGCGGCTCGAACATGTCCGGAAAAAGCACATATCTGCGCACGGCCGGAATCAACGCAGTGCTGGCGCTCGCTGGCGCGCCCATTCGCGGCAAATCTCTCCGCATGACGCCCATTCTGCTCGGCACCAGCATTCGCCGCGTGGATTCGCTGCAAGAACACCGCTCGAGCTTCTACACGGAAATCCTGCGCATTCGCGACGTATTCGAGTTGACGGAAAGCTCCGCACGCGTGCTGTTTTTATTCGATGAGCTGCTGGAAGGCACCAACTCCAATGATCGCCGGATTGGCGCGGAAGGATTGCTTCGTGCGTTGCTGGACCGCGGCGCGCTGGGAATCGTCACGACGCACGATCTGGCGCTAACCGATATCGCGCAAGCGTTGCCCAGCGCAGTGCGCAACGTGCATTTCCAGGATTACGTCGAGGAAGGAAAAATGCGCTTCGATCACAAACTGCGCGACGGAGTAGTAGCCAAAAGCAACGCCCTGGAACTAATGCGCCTGATCGGCCTGAAAGTTTAGCGCGAAGATTTCGCTTTGGTAGAGGCGGTCCCGCAATGCAGGACCGCCAGCTTTTTCTACTCATCCTCGACTCACGCGTTATCAATCTGCGCGCGCTGCAGCCGATCCGAATAATCAATGTAAACCGTCTTCCACTCCGAATAAAAATCCAGAGCCGCTTCGCCCGATTCGCGATGTCCGTTGCCAGTGTTCTTGATTCCGCCAAACGGCAGATGGGTTTCCGCGCCGATCGTTGGAGCATTCACATAGACAATCCCGGTCTGCAGATCGCGTTGCGCGCGGAACGCATTGTTTACGTTTCGCGTGTAGATCGCGGCGGACAATCCGTACTGCACGCCGTTCGCAATTTCCAGGGCTTCGTCGAAATCCTCGAACGGAATCACCGCTACGACGGGTCCGAAGATTTCTTCCTGCGCGATGCGCATTTTCGGGCTGCAATCCGTAAACACGGTCGGCTCGTGAAACCAGCCGCGTCCCCATGCTCCGCTTTCGAGGCGATGTCCGCCGGTCGCGAGCTTCGCCGTTTCGTCCTTGCCGATCTGCACGTACTTCATCACGGTGTTCAGCTGCTGGTCGTTGATGCACGGGCCCATGTCTGTCGACGGATCGAGGCCATCGCCGACTTTCAGCGCCTTCACGCGCGCCACGAATTTTTCGACGAATTCGCCATACACTTTCTTGTGAACTGCCACACGGCTCGCAGCCGTGCAGCGCTGCCCGGTGGTGCCAAAGCCGCCCCACACTGCGCCGTCCACCGCCAAATCCAAATTCGCGTCGTCCATCACGATGATGATGTTCTTCCCGCCCATTTCCAGGTGGCATTTCTTGAACGATGGCGCGCAAGCCTGGCTCACGATGCGTCCAACTTCGGTGGAACCTGTGAAACTCACGAGACCTACATCTTTATGATTCAGCAAAGGCGCGCCCGCTTCCGGACCATCGCCGAAAACCACGTTCATCACTCCGCGCGGCAAACCGGCCTCGCTCAGCACCTGCATCAAATTGTAAGTAGAAAGCGGCGTGTCTTCCGCCGGCTTAATCACCACCGTATTTCCCGTCACCAGCGCCGGCATCGCTTTCCACGAGGGGATCGCCATCGGAAAATTCCAAGGACAGATCAGCCCGGCCACCCCCACAGGCGTACGCACGGACATTGCGAATTTGTTCGGCAGTTCCGACGGCGTGGTCTGCCCAAATTGCCGCCTTCCCTCCCCGGCCATCAGGTAGGTCATGTCAATTGCTTCCTGCACGTCGCCGCGCGTCTCAGCCAGGACCTTGCCCATCTCACGCGTCATGTCGCGCGAATAATCTTCCTTGCGCTCGATCAGAATTTCCGCCGCGCGATACAAAATTTCGGCGCGCTTCGGCGCAGGCGTCAGCCGCCATTTTTCGTAAGCACCCTTCGCCGCGTCAATCGCCAGATTCACGTCCTCATCGCTCGAAGCCGGGAACATCCCCACCAGCTCCCCCGTATTCGCAGGGTTGCGATTCTCGATGGCCTTGCCGCTGCGCGCCTCCACCCACTCACCATTGATAAAGTTCTTGAAAACTTTGGGCCTAGCTGGCGTCGCCATGCGCATTCCTCCGTAGGTTCCATATCCCCAACCGCAATTTTTTCGGTATCGGTATCAGATGCAACACAATTTCCGGGGATTCAGAGTAGCAAGCCCCCGCGCACCGCGTCAACGCAGCGCCGTCCCGACGGTACGGCCCGTCTCCGTCCCGCGCGCCTCCGTTTTTCTGGCACTGCCAGGCCTGGCTGTGCTCCCGCGTTAGTTGTTGCCTTTCACGGCTCAAACGTTGTGGGCCGCGATTCACAGCTCACCGACCACTACCCGCGCCGCTATCTTCCACACTTCCCGTGCTTTGCCTCCTCTTCGCCCCACCGCAACTTTCCATCAGGGGGCGTGTTTCATTATCAGACGCCAACGAAAGCACCCGGGGGCGTTAGAAACAAGGCAGTTATAGACAGAAAGGCTTTACGGGCTCAGAAGGGGCCCAAAAATGAAACATCTCGTCAAATATCTCGTGGTATTTGCGGTACTTGGAACTGCCTTGGCCCTGGCACCGAACGCCAGCGCCCAGCGCGTGGTGGTTGGCGTGGGCGTCGGACCGGGCTATGTTGGACCTGCTCCCGTTTGCGCCTACGGCTATTATGGATATTACCCATACGCCTGTGCGCCTTACGGTTACTACGGTCCTAGCTGGTTCTCCGGCGGCCTCTTTATCGGAGCTGGCCCATGGTTCCGCGGCGGCTTCGGCGGACGTCCCGGTTTCGGCGGACGTGGCTTTGGGCGCGGCTTCGAAGGCCGCGGATTCGCTGGTCGTGGGTTCGCAGGACGCGGCGCAGCTGGTGGCGGGTTCCGTGGCGGCGCTGGACATGTAGCAGTCCGTGGCGGCGCAGTGCGCGGCGGTGGCGGCTTCCACGGTGGTGGCGGTTTCCACGGCGGCGGTGGCCACGGTGGCGGACATCGCTAATCCGCTAGCCTAACGGCGACGCTCGAACAGCACGAAGCACAACACTTCACCCATCCTTCCCAAAGCTCCACCCGGGAAGGATGGGCGTTTTTTTGACTGCCACGGCTCAAACAGGCTCTCTGACTCCGAATCTGCACGCCTCGTTCGCGATTGCGTCAGTTCATTGTTTCGCAGCGTCGTTCGCGTCATTTGGTCGCCGCACTATTTTGCCGCGGACGAATCTCGATCGAGGGCGGCGCGGGGCCAGCCGGTGGTCCAGTCGATTGTCGAGATCTGCAGGAAGGGGTGGCCGGTTTTGCCGTCGTAGGCGTGGAAGACGATGATGTCGCCGGTCGGGTGTTGCAGAATTGATTCGCCGCCTGGGCCGAGCCAGCGGACGTCGCCTGTTAGCAGCATCGGCTTGCCTTCGGCATCCACGTAGGGGCCGGTTACGTCATGCGAGTGGCCGACCACGGTGCGATAGTTGCGTTTAACTCCGCGGCAGCAGAGATCGAACGACACGAAGAGATAATAATAATCACCTTGATGGACTACGAAGGGAGCTTCGATCGCTTGCCAATCCGCGGGCAGTCCGGGCGGCGCGGGCGCGGGATTTTCCGGGCCTTCGCGGCTCGCGAGCGAGTAGAGTTTGCCGTCTTGCGGCGCGAGTTTTCCGGTGGCGACATCGAGTCGGCGCATTTTGATGCCGCTCCAGAAACTTCCGAAGCTCAGCCAAGGCGTTCCCGTGGAATCGAATACGATGTTGGGGTCAATTGCGTTGAAATCGTCGCTAGCCAGGGATTTCAGGACGAGACCTTCGTCCACCCAGTAAAAATCGGGACTGGATTGGTCGAGAGTCTTGTTCGTTACTAGAGCGATGCCTGAAGTATCTTTGCCGAACGCTGAAAACGCGTAGTACACGTAATATTTTCCGTTGAAGTAAGAAATATCGGGCGCCCAGAGGTCTCTGGTTTCAGGACTTTCTTACTGGATCCAGTCGGGGATGGCGGCGAAGGCAGCGCCGCAGCGTTTCCAATGTTCGAGATCGTTGGAGCAGCGCATGGGAAGCTGGGAGTGCGGACCTTTTTCGGTGGCGGTGCCGAACAGATACCAGGTGCCGTTTTGGGCGATGATGGAAGGATCATGGACGCCTTCTACGTCCCCTTCGACGTGGTAGAGGTGTGGCGACGGCGCTGTTTGCGCCGCGGCCAGCGTGCCAGAAAAAAGCATCGCACCCATCGCGAGAAATTTCTTGCTACCAGCCCAGTTCTTCATAATCTCGGCGCACCCCCGCGCCTTGCGCATCCTTGCCGAAGCAACTTATATCACGTCCAACTCCGCTTGCCTGCTTCGCGGTGCCGTCGGGAGCCGGCTTGAACGCGAAAAACACGACAAAACCTGGCGATTGATTGGGGAGTTGATGAGTGACGAGTGGAGCAGGCTCGCACGCAACGGTGCGCGACGCCGACGAGAACCCCGCGATTGTGAGCACGATTTCATATTTTAGTCTCCGTTTGAAAATAATACGAAGGAGATGCGGAGACAGCTGTGCGTGTGGACAGACGTGGGACAGAACCAGTATTACCTGTCCGAAGATTTTACAGGGACTGTGGTTGGTTGGGTTGGCCGAAGTTCACGCGCACGCAGTGCTTCATGGCGTCGGTTCGAATTCCGTTCACATCGGGCTTAGAGCGACTGTCCCCGCGTCAGACAAGCCGCCACAGCGGAAAATTGTGTAGGGATCATTGTTTGCGTTGGTGGTGTCGTGTTGCCAGGAGAAAGGCAGCACGCCGCTCCAGGAGTAGTAGAGGATGGCGGCCAGGCGCCCTTGTTCGACAAACTGTTGGAAGGCGGCGCGCTCAGCTTGAGCGGGCTTCACGCGCGCCGCGTCGTTGAGCGGGCAGGATTCGTCTTTATTTGGAAGACCCCATTCGGTTAGCCAGCAGGGTTTGGTCCCCTGCTTACATTCCGACAATACGCCGCTTTGTTCGAGTTGTTCAGCGCGCGGAGACGCGTGTATCGCCCGCAGGGTAGGTATGTACGGCATAACCGTCCGCCACTTTATCCAGGCCGTTTTGCCGCAGAAATTCAATGGAGTCGGGGATTGTTGCGGACGTGCGCCCGGCAGCCATGACCGCCGACATGCCGGAGATAATCGGCGTTTTGCGGTTGACGGTGGAATGGTCGCGGACGTCTTTCATTGCGGCCAGGATTTTCAGATATACCCGGTAGCCGCCTGCTACCGCAGAGGCTTGAGGATCGTGGGGATTTTCAAGCTCGGACAAACGCAGAATGCGGCCCGGGGTCTTCTCTGCGCCGAAGTCACCATTAAATCTTGGCGTATTCAATTCGTTTCCCAACTCGAAGGCTGTGATACGTACACCCGCAGCGTCCAGAGTTGCGACTTCCGCTTCAAACCATTTCTTGAAGCCTTCGGGGTCGGCGTCCGACAACGCGGGGACAGGCCAAGGGAGTCCGGCGGCCTTGTCGGCGGGAAGAGTGTGTGTGCTATTTGTTCCGCCGGCCGAGGGATTCACGAAAACGACGGAACCGATGCCATGCTGAAAGGCCGTGACGACGAAAGTGGTGTATCTGTTGCCATGTCCACCGAGGGAAGTGCGGATGGTTTTGACGTGGTAGCGCTGCAGTTGCTCTAGCAAGTCGTGCCTGGTCTGATCGCTGGCTTGATCAGTACCGACGACGTTTACCCCGACGATGGCATGTTGCGCCAGAACAGGCTGAGCGGCGAGGGCGCCGAAGCAGATGGAAGCTAGCGCGAAATGACGGAGCCCTTGGCTTAACATTGACCCTCCTTCTGACTGCTTCGACCTGCCGGACATGGCCTGCGTGCGCGTAAAAACGTGCGCCGGCGAACCCATCGCCGCCGGCGTGCGCCCTTTCGGGCGCTACGGCGAGAGCGCGAGCTTGCCGCCCGCGGTCAAGGCGCCGCAGCGATAAATGGCTAGCGGATCAACGGTTTTTGCCCATGGATCGGTGTTCCAAGCGAAATACATGGCGCCAAACAGACGGCGTTGCGCGGCGAATTGGCGAAAATCGTTCATGATTTCCTGCACCATCGCGGCTCGCGCGGTGTCGTCGAGCGGGCAGGACACGTCCTTATTCCGAATGCCCCATTCCGTGATCCAACAGGGCTTGCCGGCCGCGGAATTTGCGGGATGGCATTCGGCGAGAGCGAATTTTTCCAAGTGCATTTCGCGGCGTGCAGGCGTCGATTCCCATGGATAAGTGTGTATGCCGTAGAAGTCGACAAGCATGTCCAGGCCGTTGGCGCGGAGGAATTGAATGGTCGCGTTGATGCTGACGCTATCGGTTTGCGATTTAGGGCGAGGGCCTTCGGCACCATCGTCGGCAAGCCCGGCCAAGACGATGGGCGCGTGCTGATTCAATTGGGAGTGAGCGCGGACGTCTTTCAGTGCCGCCAGAATTTTCAAATATTGCAGATAGCCTTTGGCGATTTGCTTGCCTTCCGGATCGTGATAGAGGTCGTCGAGGCCGAAGTTCGCGCCCTTTCCAGGCAACGGAAATTCCGGATTAAAGGCCGTCCAATTGATTTCGTTGCCGAGTTCCAGGCCGGCGAGGACGATGTGGTTCTCGTCTAGCTTTGCCAGTAAAGACTGAAAATAGACTTTGGAAAGTTCGGGATTGGCATAGGACAAAGGATGGCCGCCCCACATATCGGGGAACTCTTTTGCTTGATACGGGCGCGTCGGGGCGTTCGGCGGATATTGGGGGGACAGTTGCAGTTCGATTTTGATGCCTTGGGCGTAGACACGCTTGACGAGATCGATGCTCTTGTCGTCGGGGGTCAAGGGGGCGCGGATCAGGCGAACGCCCGCAGCATTCACTTGGGCTATCGTGGCGTTTTGATCGGCCACGCTGGCGCGCAGAGGATTGACGATGTTTACGCCGACTACCAGATTTGCAGGCGGCTTCGAATTGAGCGATTGCGGCAAACCGAGGAATGGAAGTGTTAGAAGCAGGATGAAGGCGTGGGTGCTAGAGCGTCTCATTCGTGTGCCTCTACAGAGTCTGCCATGAGATTCGTCCCTTACGGAACGTTTCGAGAATCTCAACACCGAGAGTGGCGATGAGTTGCGGTGGTTGATTGTTACGGACGAGGTGACGCGAAAACATGGGGCGCGGGTGTAAAAGCACGTATTCTGGGCACAGGGCGGCTCAGGCTCAAGCTGGTAGGCGATGCTCGCGACGAGGTGCACTGGTGGCTCGCGCTCGGCACCAAACTTACGAATTCGAAATTTGAATTGATGACCAAGGAGCACGAGTCATGAGCAAACTTTGGGACAAGATTTCGACGGCGGGACAGAACGAGTCGTCGGAGAAGACCGAGGCAAAGGAAGCCGTTGCGCAGCCGGGTGACAAAGTGATGCACCGCGCTTCTGGCATGCATGGCGTAGTGGCGGCGGTCGAGACCATCGGCGACACGCTGACTCTCTCGGTGGAGTGCGCCAACGGACGGATGTTGCGCGGGCTGGATCGCAAGGAATTCGCGTTTGCTGGTGACGAAGCGTACACGGCGCCACCCGTGCCGGTGGCTGCGGCGCCCGTTGGGCAGGCCGCGGAACCGATGCCGAAGATCGAGGGCGAGATTTCGGGCGAGTCTATTTTGGAAAAACTTAGCTGAGGTGATTCTCGCTGGCCGTTCCGGCGATCGATTTTTTTGGCGCATGGATTCAAGTCAAAAACCCCACCGTTCACAAAACCGAAGGGTGGGGCACCCTCTTGCGGTGATTTTTAGTCTCGGGTTAATTCAATACACTTCAGTTCTATCGCAGTGATTATACGCTTCAGTTAATTTAGTGTGCGTGGCTCCTATCGTGGGCTTCGGGAGACTTAGAGGGTACGGCTTCTTGGAGTTGAGATCACGTCAAAAAACCCACCCTTCAAGAACCGAAGGGGGCACCCACTCGCAGTGATTTTAATTCCTCATTCATTCACTTCACGTTGGTCTGATCGCAGTGATTAGAGGTCTGGATTGATTCAGTGCGGGGCTAGAGCATCCAGCCGCCGGTTACGTTGATTACTTGGCCTGTGATGTAGTCGGCAGTGTCGGAGGCGAAGAATTTGACGGCGGCGGTTACGTCTTCGGAGCTAGGGGGGCGGCCCATGGGAGAACGTGCGTCGCGGATGCGGCGGGCTTCGTCGGCGGTTAGTTCCCGTTCGTCGATGTTGGAGGGGTTGATTACGTTTACGGTGATGCCGGCTTTGGCTTCTTCGATGGCTAGGGAGCGGGAGAAGGAGACTACGGCGGCTTTGGCGGCGGCATAGGCTGAGATTGTTCCTTGCCCGAAGGCTCGTTCGGCGCCTACTGCGCCTAGGTTGATGATGCGGCCCCAGTGTTGACGGCGCATGGCGGGGAGGGCGGCTTTGCTGGCGTGGAAGACGCTGTAGAGATTGGAGGCGATTACTTTTTGCCATTCATCGGCGCTCGTGTCGGCTACTAGCTTCCAATTAAATTCGCCGACATTGTTGACCAGGATGTCGAGGCGGCCGAAGCGCTCCAGGACTGCGTCGATTAAGAATTGGACTTTTACTGGGTCGGTGGCGTCGGCTTCCACTGCGAAACATTCGGCGCCTTGTGATTGCAAGGTGCGGAGAGAGGCTTGGGCTGCGGTTTTATTTGTGCGATAGGAGATCGCTATGCGGACGCCTTCTTGGGCTAGTCCTTGGGCGATACCTTTGCCGATGCCTCGGCTGCCGCCGGTGATTAGAGCGGTGCGATTGCGAAGTGGCACTGTGGCTCCTGGTTTAGAGTGCGATAAGTATAGTGGATTTTTTTGGGATTTTGTTGGGGGGAGTGGAGAATCGTTGCGATATGTGGAGGAGAAAGTCAAAGGCACCACTGATGAACGCAGATGAACACTGATAAAGGCAGTGATGAAGGCGAGCGAAGAGACAGGCAAAAGATTTTACACAGAGAACGCAGAGGAAAACCGGAGAGATCCTTCACCCGCGTCTGCGGGCTCAGGATGACGGGACGCGGAGTGACCGCGCGGAGGAGCTAGTAAGCAATCAGCCCATGCGCGCTACGACTACTGTTATGTCGTCGGCTTGTTCGGCTGTGCCGGCCCATTGTTCTGCGGCGGCTATCAGATTTTCGGCTATAGGTTGGGGGTGGAGGCTGCGTTGGCGGAGGACTTCTTCGCGCAGGCGCGTGACTCCGAATTCTTCGCCGTAGACGTTTTCTGGCTCGGTTAGGCCGTCGCTGAAGGCTACGAAGAGGCTGCCGGGTTCGACTTTTATGGTGCCTTGGGTGAAATTGCAGTCCTCGATCAGGCCCACTACGGTGCCGCCTTCGCTTAGTTCCTGTACGTTTGAACCATTCACGAAAAATGGGGCGAGGTGGCCCGCGTTGGTGTAGGTGAGAGTGCGGGCTGCTACGTCGTAAACAGCGTAGAAGAATGTGGCGTAGCGATCATCGGAAGTGTTGCGGAAGAGATGGCGATTGAGGCGCGCGACTAATTCGGCGGTGCCGGACACGCCGTCGAATCCGGCGTGGCTGCGGAGAGTGGCTTGCAGGCTGGCCATCAGGAGCGCGGCGAAAATCCCTTTGCCGCTGATGTCGGCTAGGGCGATGCCTACTGTGTTGGTGCCGGTGCGGATGAAATCGTAGTAGTCGCCGCTGACTACGCGGGCGGGGCGGCAGATGGCGGCCAGTTCCAGGCCGGGGAGCGTGGGGAGGACTTGCGGGAAGAGTTGCGATTGGACTTCGCGGGCGATGACGATTTCGTTTTCTAGTTTTTGGCGTTTGCTTTGTTCTTCGATGAGTTCGGCGATGGAGCTGGTCATTTCGTTAAAGGATTCGCCTAGGGCGCCGAGCTGGTCGCGTTGATGGACGCGGACGCGCTGGGTGAAATCTCCGCGGCGGACGTGGAGCGTGGCTTTGTAGAGATCGTCAACGGACGTGGTGATGGTGCGCGTGAGGACGAAGCCGGTGGCGAGACCAGCGATGCCGAGTAGCAGGAAGATTACGGCGGCAGCGATGAGGAGGATCTCGAGGACGGGGCCGACGTCGCCGACGGACGTGAAGAGGCGGCGGCTGAGCGCTGAGGCTCGGATGCCGAAGGAGGCGAAGACGGCGGCGGGGGCGTCGGGAGGCTGGGGGCCTACGTGGGCTAGTTCGATGGTGGAGACGCCGCTGATGCGGATGTCTGCCCAATTTTGCGGCGGCCCCAGGGTGCGGCGGCGGCTGGCGATTTCTTCGCCGGGGACGAAAACGTGGCCGTTGAAATTGAGCGAGATGTTGGGCGGATTATTTTCGCTGCCGGGACGGAGCGGGATGATTGCGATGGGGCCGAATTCGGATGCGAAGCTGTCTAGGAATGCGGAGTTCAGGGGCGTGGCTACTACTAGATTAAATGGGCCTGCTGGGCCGATTTTGCTGACGGCTGCGGCGATCCAGATTTTTTTGTCGATTTCGACTAGGCCGGCGAAATGTTGGGCGTCTTGGGATTGCGATTGAATGAGGCGCTGGCCGCGATTCGGGAAGACGCGGAGGTCGGGCCACTCGCGGCGCTCTGCTTCAATTAGATTGGAGACGCCGGGGCGTTGGAGGATGGATTCGTTTGCGGGCTCGGCGCCGTGGGATGCTTCCATTTCTACTGCGCCGGCTAGTGCGTCCGCGTCTGCTGCGATGGTGCTGATGCGCTGTTGGAGGTCATCATGGAAGAGGTGGGCACCTAGCTGGAGGTAGAGGCCGTAGGTGGCGAGACCGGCCATGGAGAGGAGGAGGATGACTGGGACGACCGCGATGAAAACGTAGGTGACGATCAGGCGATTGCGGAGGGTCCACATGAAGCGGTTACGGAGCCAGGGGATCAGGCGGACGAAGAGGTAGACGCTCGAGAGGAAGGCCAGGAAAGTTAGGAAGCCGGTGAATGGGATAGTGGGGCGGAAGATCAGTGCGATGTGGGCGAGTATGTAGAGAGCGACGATTGCAGCGGCGATTACGTCCAGCGGCGAGGTGCGCCGGAAGAAGATGAATAGGCGGCGAGGGGAGAGTCGGTTCACTTTGGTTCGTTTTGCGCGTTAGAAGAATAGCTGAGGAGCGGGCGTTAGGGAAGGTGGGCGAGGTCCGAGTAAATCGGCATAGGGGGAGCGGTTGCCCGCTCTGCCCTGCCACACCACCAGGACATGCGGGTCCGCATCCGGCGGTTCAGTAAGTGGAGCCCGCAAGGGCCCGTGAGGTTCAAGGCGTCGTTCGCCACAGGGGCTTCGCCACGCGACAGGTTTCCGTTTCGGCTGCACCGTCTTCTGAACCTGTAAAGCTCAGCCGCAGCTGATTGGCTGGCGCAGTGCCACCCATGAGTTCGACGTTTTACTAATCACTCTTACTGTTTGGGCCTTCCTCACTTGCGTGAGTACTACGCCCGCTGCTGACTTCTACTGCACGGTCAGAGTGAATCTCTCCACCCTCAGTCACGACTCCGTGACCTGCAGTAGATCTCCCGCGATAAGCTCGACTGCTTTCGAGACGCGACCGCCGGATTTACCACCAGCGTCCTTGATGGATACGGACTTCGCGATCAGTTGCTCGCTCGTCCGGCGCCGTAGGCCTCTGATCCAGTTCTTGTACATCGGCCCGTATCTTCGCTCCACGCTTCCTTCAGACCCCGCCTCACGGCGACGCCCTTGCACTTCGCTACCCTTCACCTCCACCCTGTTGCGACGGGACTCACACCCGCAAGCTGTCGAACATGCACGGCGTACAGCAAAGGGGGCGGGTCTGAGACCCGCCCCTAAAGACCGGCGCGAGGAGTCGGCGATTGCGGTGATGTTTGCGCGAAAAGCAGATCCCTCGCTGCGCTCGGGATGACATGGATATCAATTTGGGCGCGACGCGAGAAGGTGCGGGGCTGACATCGTGGCAAGCTGGGGCGCAGCCAGCAGCGCCCCTACCGTTGACACAAGCGATTTGCGCCGCTGCAAACGTTACAACGCGCTGCGATCGTTTTGTTGGACTCGGCTGTGATGGCGGCTGTAGCCGAAATAGACGAAGAGGCCGATTACCAGCCAGATGATGAGGCGGGCCCAATTAACCCAGCCTAATTTGTACATCATGTAACCGTTGAAGAGGATGCCCAGGATGGGGACTAGCGGAACCCAGGGCGTGCGGAAGGGGCGCGGTTGGCCGGGATTGGTTTTGCGCAGAACCATGATGGAGATGCAGACGATGATGAAGGCGAAGATGGTGCCGATGTTGACCATCTCACCGATGATGTTGATGGGCGTGATGCTGCCGATGATGGCGGCGATCAGGCCGACGAGAATTGTGTTTTTGTAGGGCGTGCGGAATTTGGGGTGAATCGCGGCGAAGAATTTGCGCGGGAGCAGGCCGTCGTTGGCCATGGAATAGAGCACGCGGGTCTGGCCGAGGAGCATGACGAGCATGACGCTGGTGAGACCGGCGAGGGCGCCTGCGGTGATGAGGTAAGAAGCTTTGGTGAGGCCGCGATCGAGAAAGGCGACGGCGAGGGGCGCTTCGATATTGATTTCCTTCCAGGGCACCATGCCAGTGAGTACTGCGGCGACGAGAATGTACAGGATGGTGCACATCACGAGAGAGGCGATGATGCCGATCGGCAGATCGCGTTGCGGATTCTTGGCTTCCTGCGCGGTGGTGGAGACGGCGTCAAAGCCGATGTAGGCAAAAAATATGTACGCGGCACCTCTGCCGATGCCGCCGAAACCCATGGGCGCGAAGCTGGACCAATCGGTGCCCCAGTTGGAGGGGCTGACGTAACGCATGCCGAGGAGGATGACGAAGAGAACGACGGCGACTTTAACGATGACGATGGTGGCGTTGAAGGAGGCGCTTTCCTTGATGCCGATTACCAGGACGGCGGTGATGATCAAGGCGATCAGGAAGGCCGGAAGATTGAATCCGAATTCGACGCCGAACAGAACGGGGGCGGCGACCAGATCGTGGGCGCGCTGAAGGAGTTCGGGGGACTGCGCGGTGATGATGTCACCGACGCGCAACAGGAAGGCTTGCGAGCCCATGACGAGGGAGGGATCGGAAGCGTGGGCCATTTGGCGGGCGATGACATTTTCGGCGGTGATGAGAGCGGTCCAGTGGTCGTAGGCGAGCCAGAGCGGCATTTTCAGATGAAAAATTTTGAGAAATTCGATGAAGTGGTTTGACCAGCCGGACGAAACCGTGCTGGCGCCCATGGCGTATTCGAGAGTGAGATCCCAGCCGATGATCCAGGCGATTAATTCACCGAGCGCGGCGTAGGCGTAAGTGTAAGCGCTGCCCGCTAGCGGAATCAGGGCAGCGAATTCTGCGTAGCAAAGGCCGGCGAAAGCGCAGCCGAGGCCAGAGATGATGAAGGAGAGCATGAGGCCGGGTCCGGCGTAGTGCGCGCCAAGGCCGGAGAGAACGAAGATGCCGGCGCCGATTACTGCGCCCACGCCCAAGGCCGTGAGAGAGACGGGGCCGAGCGTGCGCTTCAGGGTGTGTTCACCTGTGGCTTTCGCTTCGTTGAGCAGCCAGTCCATGGGCTTCTTTTTGAACAGCGCGTTGCTCATGCGGTAAGGCCTCCGTCGGTGTGGCGCTTTGTGCTGCAGCAGAAAGTCAAAGGCACCACAGCTGAACACTGATTAACACAGATAAAGGCTTTGATAATTCAAATGCAGACCAATATGGCTTTGGCTCACGCGGATGAAAAATAACACAGAGCCGCGAGGTAGCAACCACTAAATCGTCGCTGTGCGCCAATTCACGTCACGTCCCGGTGCTGCGTGCCGAGATCGCGTGCGCTGCGAGTGATAGATATTCGCGGGCGCGTTGCGCTGGGTCTGGGGCGCTCCGCAGGTCGCTGATTATGGCTACGGAATCGGCGCCGGCTTGGAAGACTTCATGGGCGGAGTTTATTGTGATGCCGCCGATGGCCACCAGGGGTTTGCGCGTTAGTTTTCTGGCTACGCGTATTAGATCGAGGCCTGCGACTGGGTCGGGATTTTCTTTTGTGGCGGTTGGGTAGATTGGGCCCACGGCTATATAGTCCGCCGAAGTGTCGTTCGCGGCGCGGAGTTGTTCGAGATTGTGTGTCGAAATTCCAACCCATTGGGGGATGGGGCAGAATTTGCGGGCGGATTCGACGGGGAGATCTTCTTGGCCTACGTGGACGCCTGCAGCTTTTGCGATGCTGGCTATGTCGGGGCGGTCGTTGATGATGATTTTGATGTGGGCGGGAGCGGCGGCGACTAGGGCGCAGGACATTTCCAGGAATTGGCGCGGGAGGATTTTTTTAGCGCGGATTTGGATTAGTTGGACGCCGGCGTCGGCGAGTCTATTGGCCAGGGATACGAGTGCTGCGGTGGGTTGCACGGGAGCGGCGTCGAGAATGGCATAAAGAGCCGGAAACAACTGAGCCTCCATCAAATTCCGACACAAATTCAAAAACGTGGAAGCAAAGTCAAAGGGGCCCGCCTAAAAAGCAGGCGGCCGCTACAAATTCAACTGCGACGTCAAAAGCGAACTTGGCTGCTCCTACTTGGCTGATACCGCCAGGGCACGATCGAGAAAATGGGTGTCGAATTTGCCGGCTATGAAGTCGGGGTCGGCTAGGATCTTTTTGTGCAGGGGGATTGTGGTTTTGATGCCTTCTACTACGAAGCCGTCGAGGGCGCCGTTCATGCGGGCTATGGCTTCGGCGCGGTCGTTGCCGTGGGCGATTATCTTGGCGATGAGGGAATCGTAGTAGGGGGGAATTACTGCGTCGGAATAGCTCGCCGTGTCCACTCTTATGCCGGGGCCGCCGGGGACGCGGAAGGCGGTGATGCGACCGGCACTGGGGACGAAGGTTTCGGGATCTTCGGCATTGACGCGGCATTCGATGGCGTGGCCGCGAAATTCGATGGGGCCGAGAATGTCGGTGAGTTTTTCGCCTGCAGCTACGCGGATTTGCGATTTTACCAGGTCCACGCCCGTGACCATTTCTGTGACGGGATGTTCGACCTGGATGCGCGCGTTCATTTCGATGAAGAAGAGGTTGCCGGATTCTTCGCGCAGAAATTCGACGGTGCCGGCGCTGGAGTAGCCTAGTTTTTTCAGCGCGTCTACTACTTGTTTGCCGATGCGCTTGCGCGTGGCGGCGTCCATGGCCATTGAGGGCGATTCCTCGAGAACTTTTTGGTGGCGGCGCTGCAGCGAGCACTCGCGTTCGCCGAGGTGGACCACGTTGCCGTGCTTGTCGCCGAGAACCTGAAATTCGATGTGGCGCGGATGCTCGATTAATTTTTCGATGTAGACGTTGGGGCTGCCGAAGGCTTGCTGGGCTTCGGCTTTGGCAGTCTGGAACAGAGGGATCAGTTCGCGGGCGTGGCGCACGATGCGCATGCCGCGTCCGCCACCACCTTCGGCGGCTTTGATCATGACGGGATAGCCGATTTCGGCGGCGATTTTTTTCGCGGCATCTTCGTCGGGGACTACTCCGGCGCTGCCGGGAATTATGGGGAGTCCGACGGCGGCCATGGCCTCGCGGGCTTTATCTTTTTCGCCCATGAGGCGGATGGCGTCTGGGGCTGGGCCGATGAAAGTGATGTGGGAAGCTTCGCAGACTTCGGCGAAGTTAGCGTTCTCGGAGAGGAAACCGTAGCCGGGATGGATGGCGTCCACGTTCGCGATTTCGGCGGCGCTGATTACTTGCGGGATGTTGAGGTAGCTTTCGCTGCTGCGCGGAGGGCCGATGCAGATGGCTTCGTCGGCGAAGCGGACGTGGAGGGAGTTGCGGTCGGCTTCGGAGTAGACGGCGACGGTTTTGACGCCGAGCTCACGGCAGGCGGAGAGGATGCGGAGCGCGATTTCGCCGCGATTGGCGATCAGGATTTTTCGGAACATGGGCCTCGGAGAATATTCAAAGTGCCGGCTACGAGCGGCGGGCACGGCATGCCGTGCCCCTACGGCAGCTGCTAACGATTATTTTTTCCGGTGGGGGCGGATGCCGAACAGGGCTTCGCCATATTCTACCGGATGACCGTTTTCGACGAAGATGCGCACTACTTCGCCGGCTGCGTCGGATTCGATTTCGTTCATTAATTTCATGGCTTCGATGATGCAGAGGACCTGGCCGGTTTCTACTTTGGAGCCGATGCTGACGAAGGGATCGGCGTCGGGGCCTGCGGCAACGTAAAAGGTGCCGACGATGGGGGACTTCACGATGTGCAGGTCTTCGGCACGCATGGTGTCTGCGGCCGGCGCGTGCTGTGCGGCTGGCCCGGCGGCGGACGCTGCGGCTGCCGCTGCTGACGACGCGTGGCTTGTGTGCGGAGCGGCCGAGGCTACTACGATCTCCGGCGCGTGGCCCGATGGAAATGCGTACGACGGCGACGACGGTTTCTTCAGTCGGATGCGGAAGCCTTGGCGCTCGTATTCAAATTCCTCGAGGCCATGCTTGCGCATGAACTCCAATAGCTTTTCAATTTCGGGGAGGTCCACGCCGTGCGCGGGCGAGCCAGATGCTGCCTTGGGAGTCGGTTTTTTCGCCATTTAGAGTTCTAGAAATTCCCGGGAAGCGCTGGTCAAGACTTCCCCGCCCCGCGAGGTTACCAGCACTTCATCTTCGATCCGAATGCCGCCGAGGCGATCGATATATAAGCCCGGCTCAACGGTCACGACCATGCCAGCTTCGAGCAAAGTTTCTTCGCCGCGACCCAGCCGGGGCATCTCGTGAATCTCGAGGCCCAAGCCGTGCCCGGTGCTATGAGTGAAGAAACGCTCCAGGCCCGATTGCTTGAAAACTCTGCGCGCTGCAGCGTCCACGGTTGCGGCCGAAACTCCAGGCCGAATGACGGCAATGGCAGCTGCCTGGGCCGCAAGCACTGCGTCGTAGAGCGCCCGCGCCTTATCACGCCCTCTGGCGGAAGATCGCCCCAGGAAGACGGTACGTGTCATGTCGCTGCAGTAGTCGCGCAGTATAGCACCCTGGTCAAGGACGACCAACTCGTTTTTCCTGAGGAGCTTGGGCGTGGGGCGGGCATGGGGCCAGGCGGAGCGCGGGCCGGAGGCGACGATGGTTTCAAAGGATGGGCCGCTCGCCCCTGCGAGCTTCATCCTAAGCTCGATATCGGCGGCAACGGCCAATTCCGAGATGCCGGGCTTGATGTGGCGGATGGCGGCAGTCCAGACATCGCTGATGAGGCGGGCGGACTGGCGCATGCGGGCGAGTTCGTCCGCTTCTTTAATAACGCGCAGGCGTTCGATGAGGTCGGGTGCGGCGAGCCAGCGGAGGCGCGCGCCCGCGGCGAGTTGCAGCGCGTCCTTCTGAGAGACGGTCAGCTGTGCGGGGGCAAAGGCCAGGCGGATGTTGCCTCGGCGGGCTTTCAAGGCTTCTGCTACGGCTTTGAGCAGGCCGTGCGGCGCGATGACTGTGGAGGCGTCGCGGACCTCCTGGCGAGCCTGCAGGGTGTAGCGGCTGTCTGTGAATAGAGTGGCGCGGGAATGTTCGACGAGCAGCATGGCGGCGCTGCCGGTGAAGCCGCAGAGGTAGCGGATGTTGGGGAAATGGGTGACGAGAAGCGCGTCGGAATTGAGGGCGGAAAAAGAAAGCCGGAGCCGATGGATCCGGCTCCGGTCTGATTTCGCTTGCACAGATTTCTTGGCCACCACCAGCTTTCGAACCCCGCTCTTCCCTTCTTGACTAACCCGGCAGAATGCGCGGGGTCAGGAAGAAGAGAAGCTCCTGGGCCGTGGAGCTGACCGTGGTGTGCTTGAACAGGTTGCCGATGACGGGCAAGCTGCCGAGCACGGGGACCGTTTGAATGTCGGTGCGCTGCTGAGTGACGATGACACCGCCAATGACCATGGTGGCGCCATCCGCGACCAGGACTTTGGAGGTGGCTTCCTGCGTGTCAATGGCCGGGATGCCTTCGACGCGCGGGATAGAAGAGTCAATCTGGTCGTTCTTGACGTCCACGTCCATGTAGATGGTGCCCTCAGAGGTGATCTGAGGGGTGACATCAAGCTCGAGCACCGCGTCCACGAATTGGACCGATACGGTGTTGTTGACGATGGTCTGCACCGGGATCTTGGTACCTTGCTTGACGATTGATTTCTGGTTGTTCTGCGCGACGATCTTCGGCTTGGAGATCAGCTTGCCGACACCGCGATCTTCTGCCGCGGTGATGACCATATCGAGCGCGAAATTGGCGTTGGCGAACGAATAGGTGAAGCCGCTGGTCGGAGTGGCCGCCCCGAGGTTCGTGAGCAGCGGTACGGAACCGGAGGTTAGCGGCGGAGTGCCTACCGCGAACGGCGGAGCCGGAGTGTGAATGACCGGGCTGGTGCCGACGCTGGAAGCACCGCCGATGGTGCTGCCGTGAGCGCCGAGTCCGAGACCGAACTGGGTGCCGATTTCGCGAGAGAAGGAACGGTTGGCGGCGACGACGCGCGCTTCGATTTCGACTTGCTGGGATTTGCGGTCGAGCTGGCGCAGGAGGTTATCGAGCACCGGTAGGACTGTGGGAATGTCGCGAATGATCAAAGTGTTGGAGCGGGTATCGGCCAGGATATCGCCGCGCGAAGAGAGGAACTTCTTCAGCGTGGGAACCATGTCCGAGGCCTTGGCGTAGCTGAGGACGCGGGTCGTGGTGACCACGTCAGCGGACTCGGCCTGGGCTTTGGCTAGATCACGGTTCTGTTCGGCTTCGCGTTTCAAGGTTTCCTTGGTGGCGATACGCAGAACATTGCCGTCGAGCTGCTTATCGAGATCGTTGTTCTTGAGCACGATGTCCAGAGCTTGATCCCACGGCACATCGTCGAGAACGATGGTGAGGCTGCCCTTTACGGCAGGGTCCACGACGACGTTAAGGCCGCTGATTTCGTGAATGAGGCGAAAGAAATCGCGCAGGTCAACGTCTTTCAAGTTGACGGAAATGGGTTCACCGGAGTAACGGCCGGTGGGCGGCGGCGTGGCGGCCTGTTGGGCTGCGGCAGAAGATGCCGGAGCTGACGCCGGTGTGGTGTCGCTGATTTCAGTGTAGCCCGTATTGGCCGAGACCGGTTTGGCAGCTGCGGCTGCGGGCTGAGACGCTGGCGCAACGGGCACGGCCAAGGCCGCGGAGGGTTGCGTCAAAGCCGAGGGAAGAGCGGATACCGGCGCCGGGATATTTTCTGACGCTGGGACGATTGCCGGCGCTGGCGGCGCACTGATCGCCTTGGTAGTGGTGACGTCGTCTGACTGACTATTGGCGGCCGGAGCAGAGTCATTCGAGTCACCGGATGCTGGGGTGGCAGCTTCGGCGCGGAAGGCTACGGTGACGGCGTTGCCGGTGGCGTTCACGTTGTAACGAGCAGGGGTGCGCAGATCAATAACGATGCGCGAAACCTGCGGCGTGAATTGCGCCAGGCGAATTTCCTTCACGGGATCGAGATTGCTGGCGATCTGTTTTTCGCTGGTTTTCAGGTGCGCGCCGGAAAAATCGAGCACGATGCGATCGGGATTGTGCAGGCGGCTGACGTGATAGGTGAGCTTGGCGTTGCCGACGACGTTGACTTCGGTCTGGGTACCAACTTGAGCGAGGTTCACCTGTTCGATATTTTGATAGTCGGCGGAAGACACATTGGATTCCGAGGGCTTCGCGGCGATGGGTTTCAGCGACGCGGGAGCGGGCTTGGATTCCGCAGACTTCGCCGTCGGCGCAGCGGTAATGGCGACGGGCGCGGCGGAAGCATCGGCATTTCCGTTGGCCGAGACAAATAGCGAGAGCTCCTGGTTGCCATTGCGCGCGAGGCGCGGAGTAATGCCGGGCCGCAGCAGGATTTCCAAGCGCACCACGGGCTTTTGCCCCGCGGAGTACGTGGTTAGGCGGTAGCTCTTGACGAGCTCCGAGGGCACCACGCGCGCGCCGGAAGTATCGCCGGCCGAGACGCCGGACAGGTCGAGCACATAGAGGCTCTCGCTGGGGCGGTACGTGGTGTACTCGAAGGGGCCGTTGGCCTGAGCATCCAGGGTCACGGCGCCG
>Ga0209275_10000223_pt1 | contig 20407 bp, 17 predicted proteins | sample HubBroMetageREF2_FD_188344 | JGI IMG/M metagenome (GOLD analysis project Ga0209275, IMG submission 188344) | Reference soil microbial communities from the Hubbard Brook experimental Forest, New Hampshire, USA - Hubbard Brook CCASE Soil... | ecosystem: Environmental > Terrestrial > Soil >... | reverse complement strand
CGGGTGATTCGAGTGGTCATGCTTATCGTGGACGAACGGCCAGAAACCAATCGCTATTCCTGGACAAGGGGTTTGCTTATGTATACTTCATCTATGGGACGTCATACATGCTCAACGTCTCAGCTGAAGAACCGGGGGTTGGCGCAGGGGTGCTGTTGCGCGCCATTGAGCCTCTTGAAGGAATCAACCTGATGAAACGGCTCCGCAAAACCGACAAACTCACAGATTTGGCCAGAGGTCCGGGACGGCTTGCGGCTGCATTGCAGATCAACCAGCGCTTGGACGGAGTTGACCTGTGTGCCGATGGTCCGCTTTGGCTTGGGACTGCGGTCCGAGAGACTGCGCACATTAGCACAACTGTGCGCATCGGCATCACGCGTGAGGTGCACCGGCGCCTGCGTTTCTTTGAAGCGGGCAGCCCGTTCGTTAGCGGTCCCCTCAACAAGATAAGAAGCCGTTAAGGCCTGCCTTGGCTCGACTCGAATTCGCAATAGTTGGCTAGCGGTTGTGAAAGGTGCGCAACCTTCAGAACTGCGAGATAGCCAATCCTTTTTCAAGCAGGCGATCGACGGCCACGCTGATTGAGCCGGGAGTGAGGTGGACTTTCGGCCCTCTCGTGTTCACAGGCAACGGGCCCTTATGCAGAAGGGCCTCAAGCACGCGAAAGTCTTTATCGGAGATACCCGTCTCTTCAATCCCTCTATACAGATAGTCGTGGGCCGCCTCGTGCGCTTTCCTCCAAACGAGCCAACAATGCACGGGGCCTGAAGACCTTTTTGCCACAGCTTCTCATGCTGAGCCTTTTTCGATTAGATGTCTACCAACTGTATCTATATCAATATACTTTACATCAATGTATCAGATCTAACCGGGTTGGAACGGCACTGGTCACCAGGAGATGAGCATGAAGATCGCGTCGACAATTTCACGGTATTTGCTTGGTTTGATCTTTTTGACGTTCGGATTCAACGGGTTCCTTCACTTTATTCCCATGCCGCCGCCTATGGGCGTTGCAGCGCAGTTCTTCGCGACCCTCTTCGTGTCGGGGTTTTACGTCGTGATTTTCTTTTTACAGATCGTTCCCGCAGTCCTCCTGCTTGTGAATCGGCTACGTGCCACTGGCTCTCACGATTCTCGGTGCCGTCACCGTGAACATACTTTGCTTTCACATTTTCATGGCGCCTGCGGGCTTGCCGCTGGCTGTGGCGGTTACGGTCTTGTGGTTTGTTACAGCTTCGAGTGTGCGGTCCGCATTTACGGGAATCGTTCAACGTTGAGTAAGTGCTGACTCAAATGCGAAAAGAACACACGAATCGATGGCGACTTTACTTGTATCAAATTCAGAAGCGGCAGGTGGCCGCGGAGGGAGAAAACTATGAAGGTTCTTGTTACAGGTGCAACCGGCACGGTAGGCGGCGAGGTAGTCAAGGCGCTTCTTGGACGCAGAGCGGATGTGCGGGCTTTAACACGCTAGCAGCCCAAGCCAGGTACGTTTCCTGGCGCGGTAGAGATCCTCTTGGCGACCTGAGTGATCCGGTCTCAGTAGCGGAAGCGATTAAGGGTGTTGACGAGCTGTTCCTGCTGATTGGCAATGTCGGCGATGAGTTGACGCAAGCTCTTACCGCGTATGGCTTGTCAAAGAAGGCCGGTCTGAAGCATGTGAAGTACCTCTCAGTCTTTAAGGCGGATCAGTTTCTCGAGGTGCCGCCTTTCGCTGCGAAGTATGCCGTCGAGGAAGCGATGCGTGGAGGCGGGATGCCTTATCCAATTCTGCGGCCAGGATACTTCTTTCAGAATGAGCGCTGGCTCAGGGCTGTGTTAACCGGACCCGGCGTATTTCCGATTCCCGCGGGGAACCAGGGTCTAGCTGTGGTGGATGTTCGCGACATTGGAGAGGCGGCCGCGATATCGCTGACAGAAGAAGGCCACAAGGGGAAGACGTACGAACTGGTTTCGTCAGAGATGTTGACTGGTCCGGGTGCGGCAGCCATATGGTCGAAGCTGCTGGGCAGAGAAATCACTTACGCCGGACACGGGGACTTCGATGGCTTTGCAGAGCAACTGCGGAATACAGGGAGTCCGAGTTGGCTGGCCTACGATCTTCGGGTCATTTTCCAGGGTTACATCGAACGTGGATTTAGCAACACGGAGGGCCAGACGGCGCGCTTTGCGGCCTTACTTGGGCACCAGCCGAGAACGTACAGCAGCTTCGCTAAAGAACTAACAAAGGAGTGGGCTGCAGCGTAAGCCGCAGCCCAGTTGGATCGTCGCAAAACAACCCATTGCGACGCCGCGAGACCACAACCAGTGTGCGCCATGACGCCGCTTACCGACCAGGCTCGAATAGCTCCTCCTTTTGACGTGTTGCTTGCGTGGCTCGAGTCAAGAACATGCAAAACCTACTGAAGGCATAATTTTTGCTCGAACGATTTGAATTTCTTTCCTGAAGGCAACTTCATTGGAAGGCCTTGGCGGGAGCGGGGACCTTGGTGGGCGGGGCGAGGCTATCGAGGGCTGCGGTGACACCCCCGTCGTTGTGAGGAACGCCGGCTAAACGAAGACCCATTTCGATTCCACTTAGTGTTCCCGCCAGCATCAGATCATTGAAGCTGCCGAGGTGTCCTATCCGGAATACCTTCCCGGCCAGTTTCGAGAGTCCCGCGCCGAGCGACATATCAAACTTCTCGAGGATGATGTTTCGCAGTCGATCGGCGTCATGGCCCTCAGGTACAAACGCGGCGGTCAGCGAATTTGAATATTCTTGAGGTTCTTTGCAAACAAGTTCTAGCCCCCAGGCTTGCACCGCGGCCCGCGTCGCTTTGGCGTGACGATGATGCCGATCAAATACGTTTGACAGACCCTCTTCTTGTAACATCGTAAGGGCTTCTTGCAGCCCATAGATGAGATTCGTGGCTGGTGTAAACGGAAAAAAACCTGTGCGATTGGGCGCCAGCATATCTTTCCAGTCCCAATAAGATCGGGACAACTTTGCGGTTTTGCTGGCGGAAAGCGCTTTCTCCGAAATAGCGTTGAAACTGAGGCCCGGGGGAAGCATAAGGCCCTTCTGGGAACCGGCCACGGTGACGTCAACTTCCCATTGCTCGTGGCGATAGTCCACACAAGCTAAGGAAGAAATCGTATCTACGATCAACAAGGCCGGATGACCAACACGATTCATAGCGCGACGAATTTCCGGGATGCGGCTGGTGACCCCAGTGGAGGTTTCGTTGTGGACCACCATAACTGCCTTGAATGTATGTTGCGGGTCGGAACCCAGTCGCGCTTCTACTTCCGCGGGATCAACTCCTCTACGCCAGGTGCCTGGCACGTACTCAACCTTGATGGCAAACCTCTCCGCGAGCTGGCGCCAGAGTTGCGAGAAGTGACCGGTCTCGAACATCAACACACGATCGCCGGGAGAAAGCGTATTTACTATGGCGGCTTCCCAGGCGCCTGTGCCGGAAGCGGGATACATGACCACCGGACCGCTGGTCTGGAAAATTGCGCGCAAGCTATCCAGCACGTCGCCTGCTAACTTTGCAAATTCCGGTCCGCGATGGTCAATGACCGGGCGATTCATCGCCCGCAACACACGGTCTGGAACATTCGAAGGACCCGGAATTTGGAGAAAATGTCGACCAGAATGAATCAATTTTGGTTTCGACAGAGTTATGGAGTACCGAAATCTGTTATGGGACGCCTGAAAACAACTCACCCTCGGTAGAAACAGATTCGTTGCACATCCCAGCCAACCCCGTCGCCTCCTTTTCGAGTGCCAGAATCCCGCGCGCATTAGACTTGATACGCGCTGGAAGTAGTGTAGTCCTGTAAGTCTTCTCTGAAACAAAGTGAAAAGAACTTAATTCTAATTTAAGCCAGCTATTGCAGGGCCCTTCGTGCATTCTTGCTCCTACGGCAGCAGTTCAACGTCAACAACTCGATACGTGGAAGTTCCAAGGTTTTCGATGCAGTGGGTATAAGGATTTTTTGAACCGCCGGAGAATACCACTGCACCTGGTTTTACGGTAGACGGTTGCCATTCTTTGTCCTGGAATTGAGTCTGGATCTGGCCGCCGCTTATCCGAATCGAAATATTGTCGTGGGCGTGGGTATGGAACCGAGTGGTTTCTCCAGGCGGAATGCGCACGTCGAGAACGCGCGCGTACTGATTCTCGAACGGAACGTGGTGATGTCCCTCCTGCTCAACCGGCACGACCTCCGGCTGCGCGGAAGAAACATGCGAGGAATCGGTGGGCGTCACCAATACGGCGGGAGAGGTAGCTTTCTTGAATTCGATTTCAATATTTTCGATGGGTTCATTGCCTAAATTCTCGACCGCGTGTGCCAAGGGCTCTCTCCAAGCCACATCCCCGGCTTTTCCGGTCAAGTCCTGGTGACTTCCGTCCGGCAGGAAGGCGCGTCGCGAGTTAGGGGTAAGGGCCACCACAATCAGCGCGGGATGCGAGTGCATGTCGAGGCGCTCATAAGGTGCAAAGTGCACGCGGAGGATTCGGACTCGGTCATTTTCGAACTCAACCTTCACCATCTTTGAATTCACAACAACGGCATCCTGCGGAAGGAAGCTAAAGAAGGTTAGAACCGCCAATACAAGCAAACGCATCGGATTCACGTTCTCTCCATTCCTTTCGCCAACGCTACGCCAATCAGCGGCTTCGAGAAATCCCGGGCCTCTGCACGAGATGTTGCATGACGGTTAGCGAAGTCAGTGTAATCGGGACTCTCGGATGTCACCTGAAAGCAGCATTAATTCCCGTTAAGAAACCCTGCTCGAACTAGGCGGTAGCTTTGCTTATGAGCGAATTACAGCGACGACGGAATCCAGGCCGGCGCGTTCCAGACTCAGGCACCGCGCCTCCGGAAATGCCACAGCAGCCAGTCTCGTCAGCACCTCACCCGGGTGCATCTCTACGAAAAACCGCACACCCGCCTCAAATAAAACGCAAGTGATATCGTGCCAGCGAACGGGCTCCTGCACCGAATAGGCCAGGTCTTCCAGGATTTCCGCACCGTTCACCATTGTCCGCGGAGCGCGGTTACTCATGAGCGGAATAGTTGCATTCCGCGGCGAGAGTTTGCGCATTGCTGTACTCATTTGCTCGGCGACACTGTGCATGAGCGGGGTGTGAGACGAAACGGATATATCGAGAGGCACGGCATTTCGGGCTCCACGCTTCCGTGCCAACGCGAGGATTCGCTGCAGGCCAGCGCTCGATCCGGAAATCGAGATCTGGTCGGGCGCGTTGAGGCTTGCGGCATAAACCGATTCGCCGCCTGCGCGAACCTGTTCGATCAGTTCGTAGCAGACGTTTTGTGGCAAGCCTGTGATGGCTGCCATGCCGCAGCCGAACGGGCAGGCAGCTTGCATGGCACGCCCTCGAAGCTGAATGAGCCGTAACGCCTCGGCAAGCGATATGACTCCGGCAATCGTGGCGCTCGCAAAAGCACCGGCGGAATGGCCGGCAAGAAAATCCGGCTTCAACCCGCGCGCAAGCAGCCATCGTGCGCTGGCAACCCCGGCAAGCAATAAAGCTAGTTGAGAGTATTCAAACCGCCGCTCGGTTTCCGCAGTTGTAAGCCGGGAGACCTCATAACCTAGTATGGAGTGCGCTTCTTCGAAGACCTCTCGCACGACAGGCTCGGAAGGCAGTCGACTGAACATCCCAGGCGACTGTGAGCCCTGTCCCGGAAACAAGAATGCGATCAGCAAGCACCTCTACCAACGGAAAACATTCATGCGCGGCCCGAGGCTGGTTTTGATCAAGCAGCGTTCGGGACTACGCAAGAACTCGCAGAGAGGAACGCCCCCCAACGGCCCCTCCAAAATCACGTCAACGCGGGCCGGTGCGCCGCTTGTTAATTGCTGCAATGCCTTCAGACGCCGAAAATCCAGACGAACACTACATCGCAGGACGACGTCAAGGTCGCTCTGGGCACAAACAGTAGGGACACCGGTCGCGAGTTCATAGCCGACACTTCCGACAGGTCCCCAATCGAGATGTTCTTGCTCCGCATAGTCTGCGAGCAAAGCGAGTGACTGAAGGGCCGGTAAACGGGTTATTCCCGGATATCCGCTCCAGTTTTTTTTGGCTGCAAGGGACTCCGGTGTTCGCCACGATTTCACATCTTGCTCTCGCAAAAACGCGGCGTGCCGTTCTCCGCGCGTTGGCCCGCGGATACCCACACAGAGGAATCCCTGTGGCGCTTGTCCGCGGGTCACCACGACGGTTCGAGACCCACCAAGTGCGCGAGTAGCCCAACCGGGTGTACTGATCGAGAACAGCTCAGAACCGTCGGCGATCTCAACGAGGTCATGCACCCTCAGCCCCATTCCGCCTCCAACGCTTTGCGAACGACGCTCGACATCTTTCGTGATTCCTGGGAGGCAGGTGAATCGAGACGCATTTTCGGCTCTCGTGGAAACAAGCGGATCTCGCCAATCGCCTGCAATATTTTTGACCGCACGTTCGCGACGCAGTATGCATCGATCGAATGCGAGTGATCGCAGTTCACCAACTGATCGACAGCACCAAGACTGGCGAATGAACGAATGCCGCGTGCGGTCGCCCGCACCAGCCTTGCCAGCGAGGTTATTTCTTCCGGGCTTCGCCGGGTGATCCGCGCGACAGAAGCCTCCGACATGACATGAACCTCGATATTTTCATCATTCAGGGCCAGAATTTGGCCGCACTGAAGTCCGTGCGCCAGAAACGCTCCCGAGATTGCCTTCCCGACGATCAACGCAACCGTCGGGTGCCCTGCCCGCCGCGCCGTCGCGTATGCGTCCACTGCCGCAGCCAAGGATAGATGTAGTCCAAGGATTTCTTCATTAATTCCAAACGCTTGACCGGGAACGTCAACAATCGCCAGGAGCGTACGTTTCTCTCGACCTTCGTCAGCAGTCATAGCCTCTCGAACCAATCGCGCAATTTCCCAGCCTTCTTCTATGCCGACCTGCCCGTCGCGAGCTCGGGGGAAGCGCTTAACTGGATTCGGAACAACCACAATGGCGCGTACTGTTTCGCCGCCCCATTGAACATCAGAAGCGAGCACTGCCCCCGCTCCCGGTGTTACGGCTGAATTTCCCGTTAGAGCCTGAAACCACAACAGGCCCCGGCTGTGCACAGAGGTCCGAGCGGGGAGAGCGGTGTTTTCCAGAATTCGCGGCAAGATTGGATAGTCGCTTATCTTTTTTAGTTGCGACTCAATCTGACGCGTTCTTGGAACCCGTGCCTCTGCCGGCTCAAGCAATGTTTTTTCGCAATATTCGGCAATCGCTTCAGCGAGGACAGTATCCGAATCCTGGACCAGCAGGTCGATTTGTCCGATTTCCATTCTTCGACGGCACCCCATAATTTTCCAAATGAGTTGCCTGTCTGTTGCATCGAACTCCGCGATTCCCGCTTCTTGTTCGATAACTTCGGGGCCGTTAAGTCCTAAGCGGCCAATCTCTGTGCCAACCAGCAGGCTGCAAAGCGCGGCGGCGATTCCCATCCCACCGAAACATCCAATTTTGCCGGCGATGACTCCCACCACCGGCACATACTCTCGCAGCTCAACGATGGCCGCATGAATTTCGCTGAGAGCCAAAATTCCCAGATTTGCTTCCTGCAGCCGGATTCCGCCAGTGTCTAACACCAGAACAGAAATGACCGGCCGTCCTCTCGCCGAATCGCGTAATGCCATTTCGAGAGCGCCGGCGATCTTGGCTCCGCCGACTTCGCCGATGGATCCGCCCTGAAAACCTCCTTCGATCGAAACTACCAGCGCCTCTTTCGCCCGTATCGTGCCACGCGCAACGACAACGCCATCGTCACTCTGGGGGACTATTCCTTGAGGAGGCAGGTGGGGCGATTCCAACCGTGCAAAAGGATCCAGCAATTCGCGGAAGGTTCCGTGATCGAGCAGAACCCGCGCACGTTCGCGCGCGTTCTGTTCGCAGAAGCTCTTACCCTTCATTACAGAGACTCCTCCAATGCCTGTTCCAACCTCAGAAGCACAACGGGCGGAGAGGCTCCGCTGTCATTGATCTCGATGCAGGCGGCGACATCGTGGCGCTCGAAGAACACCTGCAACAAGGCTTTCCAAGTCTCGCCATACCCGGAAGCGCTTGTTCGGATTCGCACTTGTGAATAGACATTTGCGGCGGGCTCCAACAAGACTTCGAGATTCCCGGAAGCAACGATGCCAACCTGCACCTTTCGGAGCACCTGTTGTGACCCGGCAGGAAAGTTAAAATTCAAAGTTTCCAATTTCGTCTCCGCGCCGCGGCTGAAATTCGTTATCGATCCAATCCAATAGCAGCGCGCCCGCCAGGAGGTCAGCGCTTCCGCCTGGCGAGATACCAAGACGCAGTAAACTGCGATCCAGATCCATCAGGGCGCGCCTGCCACTCGGTGTCGTTACGCCACCGCAATCCAGGACTCTTCTGGCGCCACGCCGCGCGGCAGTCAGTCCGGCAGTTCCCGCGCGAAAGAGCAAACAGGTGTCCTCGAGGACTGCCATTAAAGCCATCAATGCGTTCAGCCTGGCTTGTTCTTCGGTCGCGCCCTCCCGTCTTGATTGGTGGAGTATCGGAAGAGCGACACCAAGGAGGTGGGGAAACCCATCTTCAGCTTCGCCACGGGCTCCACGGCTTCCATACCTGCAGCGAACCGACCACCCATGAGATACCAGGCGGGGCGCAAATGGATCCGAGAGCTGAGCAATTCCACCTGCCTGTACGCAGACCGTAGCCGCGCACGGTGATGCATCCAGCAGAATTGCTACGCCAACGCATAACAGTCCAAGCGTCCATATAGCGCCGCGGTGGGTGTTGATTCCACGAGTCGCGAGCAGCATGGTTTGCTCGCCTGCGCGGCCAATCACTCCAAGGGCGGCGCGGAGATCCTTTCGGGACACTGCGCTGTAACCGAGTTCGACAGTGGCGAGAAATGTCCCGCGAAGTGCCAGCGCAGATTCACGCAGCATCGCTAGATCCATGTCTTTGTGAATGCCAGGCCCTCGGCCATCGACCAAGCCTGGTTTGGGAGTTAATTCGGCCTCTTGGATTAATGCTTGGACCGCCGCATCGGCCAGCGCGGCTGCAGAGAGCTTACGCTCGTGTGTTGTCCACTCTTTGCGCGATTCTGGCAAGGCGAGCATTACCAACTCCGGAACTTCGCAGGTGGGTCGTAGAGATTCCCGGACCAATCCACCAACTCGCGAATATTGTGCGCTGCAAGCAGAGACCGCCTTGCGTCTGACCGCCGGACGCCCAAGTCTTCAGGAAAGGCCACGATTCCGTTTCGCCGGAGCTCGCGGGTCTGAGCCGATGAACCTTCGGAACCCAACGGGGTGATGCCGGCAATGGCCGCCAGTGCGGCCCGGCGTTCTTGCAGGTTGCTGGTCAGATACAAGTAAGCGATACCCTCTTCGGTTACTACGTGGGTCACGTCCTCGCCATAAATCATAAGCAAGGGTATTGGGAGGCCTGCCTGGCGTGCCAATGCCACGGCATCCAGGGTCTCGACAAAAGTAGGCTGCATGCCTTCGCGAAAGGTTGGTACAAGTTGCACCACCAACTTGCGGCCGCGAAGTTGCTGTTCCGTTCCCGACATCATTTGCAGCCATGGGCCCGAGGCGTGGCGGCGGCCTCGCGGATCGCTGCCCATATTGGGGGCGCCGCCAAACCCCGCGATCCGTCCGAGGGTCGCCGTGGAGGAGTTAGCTTCGCCATCCATTTGCAGCGTGGAACCGATGAACAAGTCGGTGGCATACTGACCGGCCACCTGACAAAATGCGCGGTTCGAACGCAGCGATCCATCCGCCCCGGTGAAGAAAATATCCGGGCGGGCGCCAACATAGCGCTCCATTCCAAGCTCGCCCCCAAAAGAGTGGACGCTTTGCACCCAGCCACTTTCGATGGCAGGAATAAGTGTCGGATGAGGATTGAGGGCCCAGTGCGTACATATTTCTCCGCGGAGTCCCAGCGATTCACCATAGGTTGGCAAGAGCAGCTCAATAGCGGCGGTGTCAAAGCCGATTCCGTGATTCAGTCTGCGAACACCATGTTTCTGATAGATTCCACGGATGACCAGCATGGCCATCAACACCTGAACATCGGTGATGAGAGCAGGATCGCGGGTAAACAATGGCTCGATGGCGTACGGGCGATCCGCGACGACGATCAGATCTATCCAAGACCCTGGAATATCGACGCGCGGGAGAGCATTGGAGATTTCATTCACTTGGGCAACGAGCAAGCCATCTCGAAACGCGGTAGCTTCCGCAATGAGCGGGGTTTCTTCGGTATTGGCGCCGGTGTAGAGATTACCGTCCTCATCCGCACTATCGGCGGCGATAAAAGCCACGTCCGGAGTCAAGTCCACGAAATAGCGCGCAAAGAGTTCGAGATAAGTATGAATGGCTCCGATGTGCACCCGGCGGTCTGTCACCATTTGCGCCAGGCGGACGGCTTGTGGCCCAGAAAAAGAAAAATCCACGCGATTGGCGATCTGTTTTTCGAACAGGTCCATGTGTTCGGGGCGGCTCAAGACCGAGGCCAGCAGGTGCAGGCTATGTACACGTCCGGGATCTACTTGAGTCAACATGCGAGACAAGAAGTCCGCCTGCTTTTGGTTGTTCCCTTCGATACAGACGCGATCGCCTGGTTCGAGAAGCGCTTCCATCGCGTCTACCATTTTTTCCGTACGAAGAAATCGCCCGTCGCGATATTGGGCGACGCGTGCCATGCGTCGTTCTTTGCGCAGCCGGCGCGTCGCCCATCGTTCTCCGGGAATCTTCAACTGCTCCGTCATACCTGTGTCCAAAGGCCTGCGTCGATACACTTCCAGTAGTTCTTCGATGACTAGACGTAAGAGTCGGAGTCAGCCTCCGCACCAGTGCTGGGGTAACGCCTTCAATCGGGAAGTGGTTTGCCCCTGGTTTCCGTGCTTAAAGGGATGAGGAGGAGTCCAATACCGAATGCGACGGCGGTGTAGGCAACGGGTTTACCAATGGTTCCGAAATGCCGCACCATGGCGCCAATCAGGAAGTTGGCACCAGCGCCTACAAAACGCCCGAAGGAAGTGGCGAACGAAAACGCCGTGGCACGAACTGAAGTCTGGTACTGCTCAGGCAACCAGAGGCTGAATAAGGCAAAGTTCCCGCCGAAGAAGCCGAGAAAAAATAAGATCGTAAGGAACAACCGAAGTCCGTTTTCTACATAGAATGCCCATCCGAAACTCAAACAGATGAATAGACCCATGCCGGCGAAATAAAAAGCAAGGGTCCTTTTCCGCCCGAAGCGTTCGGCAAGAGGTGGCACCGCCAAGCAACCAAGGATGGTTCCGATGGAAAGGATGACCGTCGCAATCGAGGCCATCTTCGAGGATTCTGCTGACGACATTCCAGAATGCTTTGCCAAATTGATAACGGCGGTCGGCACGTAAACAGACCCAGCCCACAAGCCGATGATCGCTACCGTGAGCAGTGCCGCATTAATGATGGTTCGTTGCCGGTATTCCGAGCGGAAAATTCCCGCGAGAGCGTTCGGTCGATTCTGCGCACTTTTGGCACCGCGCTTCCATTGAGCGGGCTCTTGTACCCTGGTAGTGATGAGAAAAGCGACAATCACAGGGGACAGCCCGCAAAGAAACATCGCACGCCAACCAAAACGTGCGCCCACCGTATAATTCAGTGCAGCTGCAATAAAAAACCCGAAATAATACCCGGTCTGTAAATATCCGGCGCCCATCTTTCGGCGGTCTTCGGGCCACGCCTCGGCGACATACGTTCCCGCGAGCGCCCACTCTCCGCCGATCCCGATTCCGGCAAGCAGCCGAAACAGAGCCAATTGCCAGACGTTCTGGGCCAAGGCTGCCGCTCCGGTGAACAAGGCGTATACCAGAACAGTCCCCGCCAAAACCTTAGTGCGTCCAAACCGGTCTGCCACGGGGCCCCAGAGAAACGACAACCCCCATCCCACGAGAAATAATGCAAACAGGACGGACCCAACGAAACCGATTGTTTCCGGAGTTCTCGCCATCCCTGATTTTGGCAGCAGTTCGGACAAGGCGGGACTCAAAACCAAAGCGTAGATAAAGGAGTCCATGCCATCGAGGGTCCATCCCGCCCAAGCGGCCCAAAAGCCAATAATCTGGGTGGAGGAAAGTTTCGTGCGGGTTGCAGACGGAACAGGCGGTAGAGTTGGGATCAGACTCTGGTGAGACACTAGAACTGGTTCTTTCGTGTCCATACGTCGCACAACTTTCGCGTGTCCCACTTTCCTGTCTGCCTAAGTTCAGGCCTTAGCGGATCGCGCACGGTCGGAACTCTCGCCAGTAGAAACACCATCGAATGGCTGGTAATGGACGGCTTGGAGCGCGAAATATATCTCCCTGCCAACCTTTCATACGTTAAATCAGGATTAATTTGTTTTCACCCACTGCATGATAGCCTGGGCGGACGCGAAAGGCTTCATTCCTTGCCGGGACCTTTTGTCTTTTGTGTCACCGTGTTGGCCAGCGGCTGAGTTGGTGAGGCACTGCCAATCGTCGGCTTCAGCGTCTCTTTCACGGAATCTGGAAGCTTGTCGGCCTTCGCGAGAAGTGCACTGACCTGCCAGATCTCCGCTTCGGAGAGCGAGTCCCTGAAGCCCGGCATCCCCGACAAGCGAATTCCATTTTTCACCTTCCAGTAGTCTTCGCCTACGGGATCATCCGTGACCATCCCGCCCTCGGTAAAGAGTTGCGGCGGTTTTGGGAACATCCCTTTTGCCACGTCGGGGTTTGGCTGGTATGGCAGTCCATGGCAGAACGAGCACTCCTTCTGGTACACGCGCGCACCAGCTTCCAGATCATCCGTTGTAAAAGTGGAAAGGTCACGCTTTGGCTGTTCCGCTCGGATGCGTGACTTTCTGCCAATCTTGGCGAAAAAGGCCTCCATTGGCATGGTCGGGTCGTATGCAGATACTGGCGCCCTTCCACTTTGAACGAATACAAAGAGTCCGAAAGGGATGATCAATAACCCGATCGCGATGCCGAGAAAAAGTTTCATTGTGTCTGCCGTCTCCTCTGTCCTTACATTGACTTGCCACTGCCTCGAGAGGGCGCACGTGATTTTAGGTGCGCCCTACCTCCTCGCGGCTAAAAAATCACCTTAAGTGCTAACTGGATTTGGCGTGAGGTTGTTGTAGTCGAAGTCAGCAAACCTGCCGAGCTGTTTGGCGCTCCGGCTGAGTTGAAGATATCCGTGTTGGTGCCTGTCCCCGGCGGAGCAAAATTGGGATGATTCAGGATGTTAAAAATCTCGGCGCGAAACTGCACGTTAAATACTTCGGAGATTTTCCTGACGTAATTGTTTTTGAACATCGAGAAGTCCAGGTTGGTTATTCCGGGAGCGATCAAGATGTTTCGCCCGGCATTACCACGCAGGTTGAAGCACTGCAGCAGTGCGGGGTTGCCCTGAGTGTTATCGCAATTCGCATTATAGAAAGCTTGATTTGGCGCCGTCGGAATCGCAAAGCACTGAGTCTTGATGTAATTGTTCGGATTGCCAGGATTCGTAAGCGTTCCGCAGCCCGGGCCGGAGAGGCGGTTTGGGTAATCCCACGGGTCGCTGCTGTTTAATCCGCGGGGATCGCCGTCGGTACCAAAAGTAGGCGTGAAGGGCACACCGTCACTAGCTTTGAAGATCAGGCCCAACTGCCACCCGCCTGCCGCCCACTCGACTGGTTTGAACGCCAGCTTAGGCGAAGGAGCTTGCCAAATGGCGTTCAAGATGAAGGTATGTCCAACGTTGAAATCGGCAAGGCCTCGATTCAATCGCAAATTGAACCAATCCAGGCTCGATATGGAATTCCCAAACGTGTCCCCTGCCACTGTGGCCGAACCGGTGTCGATACTCTTGCTCCAAGTGTAGACAGCTTGGAATTGAACACCGTGGCTAATGCGCTTCGTGGCCTGCAATTCGAGGGCGTCATAATAGGAACGCCCGTCGTAGAACATAGCTCGGATATCGCCATAGTTTGGATTAATGACCGTTCCCGAGCCTACCGGGTTTGGATAGAGATAGCCGGCCGAAGTCAGTGTTGGCAGAACGACGTCTGCATCATCGGTGCGGAAGGGCTCATGAACCCCGCGCGAGCCTACATAGGCAACCATGGCACTTAAACTCGACGTGATTTGTTGCTCCACATTGAGGTTCCACTGCATGACATAGCCGCGCTTTGGTTTCGGGTCAATGTATGTCGCTCGCAGGCTATTGGCAGTAAGCAGCGGAGCTACACCGTTATAAAAGGAGCCCGGAGGCGGGTGAATGCTCCCCAAGTCGAAGAATGGCGCCGCAAGGCTGGAGAGAATCGTAAACTGATAAAGAAGCGGTAGAACATCGAACTGCCCGAAGCCTCCGCGCACGGCCGTCTTGCCGTTGTGGAACACGTCCCAGGAAAAGCCCACGCGAGGATCAAAATTCCTGAGCGTCGGATTCTGAAAATACGGATCGCCAAGGTGCGGCGACGCAGCAGTGAGGGTCGGCAAGTTCGATAGTTTGCCGTCCGTTTCGGTCGGCACTGTCGACATTTCGTAGCGCACGCCCAAGTTCAGTGTGAGATGCGGCAGGATACGCCAGTCGTCCTGAATATAGGCTCCCACGATGTTTTGCCGAAGATGGCGAGGGGTGAGCGTAGAGGCAAGACCTGCGTTGAACGTCTTGGGTATATTTTGCAGAAAGGAACTATCGATGAAAGCTCCGGTGGTCGGATCGAACTGGCTCAACGGCCCGAACTTGAACACGCCAGTGGGATTTGAAAGGGCGGTCACGTTCAGCATGTCTCGCTCAAACGCAAAGCCGAATTTAATGGTGTGCTTGCCCTTGGTCACAAAAGCGTCGTCGTATCCCTGAAAGGCATTCCAGTAATAATAGTAGGTTGGGTTTCCGCCTATGCCTCCCGTAAAACTGGTGATTCCAGCAATCGATACTTGTGCGGCGCCAATCTCGCCGGGCATGGCAGCCAATGCTGGATCGGCCGCCGCCGGATTGATAGCACTCAGGCTCTTATCGTTGGCTACTTTTTCGTGTCCATATCCAAAGCGAACCGTGTTCGCGAATCCCGGGCTAAAAACATGGCTTTCCTCAAGTACGAAATCCTGTCTGGACGTCTTCGTGGTCAGCAGCACGTTGCCCAGTCCGTCGGGGGACGTGTACGGGGCCTGATCGAATACATATGTTCCGAAGAGGTTGTCGTTTTCCGTTAGTTTATGATCGATGCGGGAAGTCACAAAGTTCTCATTGACAATCTGCTGGCCTGAAAACGTGTAAAGCCCGGAATCCCCATTCCCAATGAGCGGTCCATTCGGCAGCGGGAAAAAGGTTAAATACGCCTTTGCAGCCAAGTCCACTCCGTTCGCGTCGGTATTGGGTCCAACGGGAAGTTGCGTGGGGCTGCACGGGCTCGGCGGCCCCTGCGGAATAGAGCACAAGAGGCCGCTGCGAGCCGCGGGAGAGGGAACCGTATTCAGGCTGGTAACGCCCAACGATTGCCGAATGCCTTCGTAGTCCGCAAAAAAGAAGGTGCGATTCTTGATAATCGGCCCACCGACGGATGCGCCAAACTGATTTCGTTTGAATGACGGAATGGGGGCATCATGTAAGTCAAAATAGTTCTTCGCGTCCACGGCACTGTTGCGGATGAATTCGTACGCGCTCCCGTGGAAGGAATCCGTTCCCGACTGCGTGACCGCGTTGATTACACCGCCCGAAGTCTTTCCGTATTCCGCGGAATAGTTACTGGTCAAGACGGAAAATTCCTTCACGGCATCCACGCCAAGTGTTCCGCCCATCACGCTGCCCGGCGAGCCGTTTGCGTAATCGTTCACACTCATGCCGTCGAGGCGGTAGTTGTTTTGCTGTGGGCGCGAACCGGAAATCGTAACCTGTGATCCGAAACCGCGGTTGCCCCGGTCGGAGCCGGTGGCAAATGACGGCTGAGTCACGACGGCGTTTGTGCCAGCCTGCAACGTGGCCAAATCCGTCCAACTGCGTCCGTTCAGCGGCAGTTCGCGTACCGTCGTTTCATTGACGACATCACTGATTTCCGCGTTGGAGAGTTGCACGTCCGGCGCTTGTTCCGTAACCACAATGGTGGTCTTGACCGCGTTGCCCACTTTCAAGGTCAGATCCATCGTTCGGTGGTCTCCCACCGTGAGGGTCAGTCCCTTCTTAATCTCCGTACTGAAGCCGTTTGCAGTTACGGTTACATCATAGTCTCCGGGCAGCAGGTTCACTAAGGTGTAGTATCCGTCGTCATTGGTTGGCACAGTTCTGGAGATTCCCGTTGCAGTGTTCTTTGCCTCTACCTGCGCTTTCGGAATAGCTACTCCGGAGGCGTCGGCGATAGTGCCGGAGAGAGTTCCGCCGGCGACTTGGGCCCGAAGTGGCTGAACAAGTATTACGAGACCGAGAAATAAAACTGCAGAGGCAGCACAGCGCGCAATCTTCCACGAAATAAATTGAAAGGACATTAAACACCCCTCTAAGTGGGCGCAGTGTAGTGCGGCCAATCGCGGAATGCCTTAACTGGTAATTAATTAATATTTAGATTGGAGACAGAGATTTTCTAAATGCTCGTCAAAGCACGGCTCGGAGCGCTGTTCGCCGGCAGAATCACGGTGAATCTGGAGCCGACCGCGAGCGTGCTTTCGCACTCGATTGTGCCGCCCTGGGCGTGCACAATCGCTTGCGCTATAGCTAATCCCAAGCCGCCGCTTTGCAGGGCGTCTCCGTTGTTGGATGGCGCGGCGCGGTAAAACCTGTCAAAAATAAACGGCAGGTCCTTAGTCGAAATTCCGATTCCCTCATCTTGGAAACTGGCACGTATCGCGCCATCATTCTGCCCCAGGCCCACGAAAATCCGCTTGTCTTGACTCGAATATTTTATGGCATTATCCAAGAAGATCAGGAACAGTTGGCGGAGAAAGGCTTCATCGCCCAAATAGGAAATCTCCGGCTTAATGTCTAAGACTAAGGAGATATTTTTCGAGCGGGCCCGCGACATCACCAGCGCGCAAGCTTCTTCCAGAACTTCGTCAAGGTACACTGGTTCGCTGGTAAGGCGCAGTTGGCCCGCATCAGCAACAGAAAGCGTAAACAATCCCACAACAATTCTCGTCAAGCGCTTGAATTCAGTATCGAATCCACTTAGTGTCTTCCGGTAATCTTCGGCGCTGCGCGGTTTGGAGAGCAGCAATTCGGTTTCGCCGTGCAGCACCGCCAGAGGCGTGCGAAGTTCATGCGAAGCGTCGGTCACGAAGTGCCGCAGAGTACGTACCGACGAATCGACGCGCTGTAACAACTTGTTGATCGTCTCCGCCAATTGGCCTAATTCATCATCGGGGCTGGAGATAGGTAAAGGCGTCCAGAAGCCTTCCCGGTTGGTGACTCTGTCGGCCATCAAAGCGGCGTGCTGGGTCAATGCGGTGATCGGCGCCAGGCTTCTTTTGACGAACATGGATGAGATCCCTGCAGTCAACAATAAGCTCAAAGGCACGATCACCAGCGAAACACTCCAAAAATCTTCAAGACCTTTCCCAAGACCCGGTCGGGCCACAGCAAGCAGGCGTCTACTGCCGGATTGCTGGAAAGGAATCACTACAAACCGCACCGTGCCTATGTCGGGAGCGCTTCCGAAACCGAAGGCCGGCTCCGAAACCGGCAGTTTGATTCCCCGCAGATTCAGCGGACCCGAAAGAGTGACCGAACGCCCGAGAGTGTCACCGGTGGAGTCCAGCACTTCGAAAAGCTTCCCGGGGATCTCTATCTGGCTCAAGTCATGGAGGTCTGACTGCGCACTGAGTTTAGTCACGACGGGTCGCGCCACTTCCAGGAGTTCGCGATTTAACTGAACGCTAACTTCGTGTGCCAGCAGAAACCAGAATGCCAAGTAGGAGACAGCGAGTAAGACTCCTACGACGCTGCAGAACAACACGATCATCCGCGAACGGAGCGTCTTCGGTCCTTTCATTCGCGCGTCCCCAAGCGATAGCCCACACCACGAACTGTATGAATCAACTTTGCGGATTGATTTTGGTCAATTTTCTGACGCAGGCGATTGATATACACTTCCACGAGATTCGTTTCGCTGTCGAAATGATAATCCCAAACGTATTCCACGATCTCGCTGCGCGTGACCAGCTCCGGGGCCCGAAGCAGAAAGAGTTCGAGCAATGCGAACTCTTTGGATGTCAAGGGAATGACTTCGTTCCCTCTCGTCGCTTTCCTCTGGCGGCGGTCGAGTTCGAGGTCCTCGAAGGAGAGCTTGGCGTTTCCTTTATGGAAGCCCCGCCGCACCAGCGCGCGAACCCGCGCCAGCAATTCCACTAACACAAACGGTTTGGTCAAATAATCGTCGGCTCCGGCATCCAGGCCTTCCACTCTTTGCTCCACCAAGGTTCGAGCCGTCAACATCAGGATCGGCACTTCGATCTCGCGTTGCCGTAATTCGCGGCACACTTCAATTCCAGACAAACCTGGGAGCCCAATATCGAGAAGGATTGCATCGTAGGCAGTGTCCTGGCCCAACTCCAGTGCTTTCTCACCTGTCTCTGCCACATCAACTGCATAGGCATTTTCCTGGAGCGCACGCGCAATGAAGCTCGCGACCTTCCCCTCGTCTTCGGCTAATAAGATGCGCATACGCGCTTCGCTATCATTAATATAAGGGCTCAAAGGAGGGCATCCAGAACGATCCTTTGGGCCCGTCAATCCGCCAGGCTTAATTGCTCGCGACCATCGCAGCGGGGATTTCCGGACGGCTGACCGCCCCGGTGATCAGGATCGGCGGTCAGTTCGGCGGAGCTTCACATTGAGTTCCGACCGCAAAAGAGGCGACGGCCAACAAATGACTCGAATACGTTTTCCGCATTTCTTCTCTCCAAGGAATCTGGTGAGCGAAATTACCTGGCGCCCGGCCCTCAAAGTTAGCCGGTTAACAGTAGTTCATGCGTTTGTTCAACGGGCTTAAGACATTATTAATTTCTATTTAGGTAAGGCTGGCCGGACAGGAATCGACAGTCCTTCGTGAGCACAATGCCCAGCGATCCGCCTGCATGCTCGGTAGTTAGCTGTTCTTGGCGAGTTCGCGATGCAGGCCTATCTGCATGGCTTGCGCCAGATGAACCGCCTGTCGTCCTGTAGACTGAAAGATCTGCTCGCGACAACTAAAACCATCCGACACAATCACTGTGTCCTGCTCAGCGCTCCTCACAGCCGGCAGGAGCACGCGCTCGCCCACTGCCTGGGATACGACGAACTTGTCCTTTTCGAATCCGAAAGGTCCGGCCATCCCGCAACAGCCCGAATCCAGCGACTGCAGTTCACATCCGGTCTTTCGCAGTAACGATTCTTCATCATTCATCTTCATAAGTGCGTTGTGGTGGCAGTGACCATGGAGCAGGACCTTGCCAGAGATATGCGGCGGCTGATATCCGGGTGTTTGGCGTTCAAGAAATTCGCTGAGCAGAAAAGTTTGGCGTCCCAGTCGGACAGCCCGTTCTTCCCCAGGAAACAAGTTCTGCAGCTCGTCTCGAAAGACCGAGGCACAGCTCGGCTCCAACACTACAATTGGTAATCCAGCGTCAATTTCGGAGCCCAGCGACTGCATGATCTTCTGCAGGTAGCCCTTGGCCCTATCGAGCATGCCAAAATCGTAGAGAGGCCGCCCGCAACAGAGATGATTTCGCGGAATTTTGACGCTGTAACCGGCGTGGCGTAAAACATCGATCGCGGCGCGACTCGTCTCCGGGTGGAAATAGTTATTAAAGGTGTCCACCCACAAAATTACCTCGCGGCCTGCGTCATTGGAAGAACCTGCCGCCTTCACGCCTTCCGAGCCGCAAATAGGAATTCTCTCTTTGCTGGCCCATTTTCGAAAGCTGGTGGAAGCGAACCGAGGCAAATGCCGATCCGGGGCCAACTGCAAGGCACTGCGTAACAAGTTGCTAAAACCGGGGGCCGTGCCGAAAAAATTCGTGAGATTTGGCGCGATGGAAGCGAGCCTCGCCCAGCGGTCGATCATTCCAAAGGCGTACGCATGCAATGGCCGTATCCTGCCCTCGTAGTAGTGGGACAGAAACTCTGCTTTGTAGGTTGCGATGTCGACATTAGCTGGACATTCGGATTTGCACGCCTTGCAAGAAAGACACAAGTCGAGCGCTCTCTTCACTGGCTCGCTGCGCCAACCATTCCCGACTACTTCGCCCTGAAGCATCTCAAAGAGCATGTGCGCACGACCCCGCGTGCTGTGCTCTTCCTCAAGTGTGACCATGTAACTGGGGCACATCGAGCCACCGGAATGCTTCCGGCATGCTCCGAGCCCGATGCATCGCAAAGCGGCTTTCGCGAAGGATCCCTG
>Ga0209275_10000220_pt1 | contig 20472 bp, 18 predicted proteins | sample HubBroMetageREF2_FD_188344 | JGI IMG/M metagenome (GOLD analysis project Ga0209275, IMG submission 188344) | Reference soil microbial communities from the Hubbard Brook experimental Forest, New Hampshire, USA - Hubbard Brook CCASE Soil... | ecosystem: Environmental > Terrestrial > Soil >... | reverse complement strand
AGCGACCGCGCCGGTGACAGTGGAGACCACCGGGGCGAGGGCGCCGGTGACGGGTGCGAGCGCGCCGGTGACAGTGGAGACCACCGGGGCGAGGGCGCCGGTGACGGGTGCGACCGCGCCGGTGACAGTCGAGACGACCGGGGCCAGTGCAGCGGTAGCTGTCGCTACGACCGGGGCGAGTGCACCGGTGACCGGGGCGGCCGCGCCGGTGACGGTCGAGACGACCGGGGCCAGTGCAGCGGTAGCTGTCGCTACGACCGGTGCGAGGGCGCCGGTGACGGGAGCGACGGCGCCGGTGACCGGGGCGACCGCGCCGCTGACAGTCGACACGACCGGGGCGACGGCGGCGGTGGCTGTCGTGACAACGGGCGCGAGGGCGCTGGTGGCTGTTGCGACGACGGGTGCGACCGCTCCGGTTGCCGCCGAGGTCACCGGAGCCAGCGCGCTGGTGACCGTCGGGGCGATCGGCGCGAGGGCGTCAGTGGCGGGTGCGACTGCGCCGGTGACGGTCGAGACCACTGGGGCGAGGGCGCCGGCGGCCGGGGCGACCGCGCCGGTCGCTGCGGACGCGGCCTGAGCCGAGTCGCTGGTCGCTGTCGATACCACGGGTGCGACCGTCCCGGCGGCTGCCGACACGACCGGGGCTACCGGACCAGTGGCCGTTGCTGTCGCGGGTGCGACTGCGTTGGTGACCGGAGCGAGGGCGCTGGTGACGGGAGCGACTGCGTCGGCGGCCGGGGTGACGGCGCTGGAGGCTGCCGACAACGCCGGGGCCAGGGCGCCGGTAGCTGGAGTCTGCGTTCCGGGGTTGGAGCTCAGCGCGCTGGTGACCGGAGTCAGGGCGCTCGCGGCGCTGGCGGCCTGGGGAGTCGCTGCCGCCGATGCCGCGGAACTGCTCGAGCTTGGGTCGGTGCCCGAGTTGGCAACGGCTGTGGCGTCTTGCGCGGCGGGGGTGGCGGTGGAGGTGACCGCGGAGGCGGTCGAGGTGACCGCGGAGGCGGTCGAGGTGACTGCGGAGGCGGCGGGGGTGATGGCCGAGGTGACCGCGGAGGCGGCCGCAGTGACCGTGCTCGTGACCGGGTCGGAGGCGGGCGGCGGCGTGGTGGTGGCCGCGCTCGTGGGGGTGGTCGAGGGGGGCGTGGTGGTCGCGGGCGGCGGCTTGCTGGGTGCGTCCGCGGCGCTAGTGGCGGCTGCGGTGCCTTGCGTCGCGGACGTGGCGGTCGAGGAGCTGACCCCAGATGTGGCGGGCGCGGCAGTCGAGGTGGCCGCGGAGCTGACCGCAGATGTCGCGGACGTGGCGGTCGAGGTGGCGGCGGACGTCACTGTGGAAGTGGCCGCGGACGTCACGGAAGCGGTGGTGGATGTCACGGCCGACGTGAGCGTGCTGGTGACCGGCGCCGCGGCCGAGCCCGAGGTGGTGGCCGTAGAAGGCGCCGTCGACGCGTGGGCCTGCCGGGAGAACACCAGCAAGACGACCAGGATCCCGGCAGCCAGCATCGCGCACTGCGCCGCTCGACGAGCGGCGCGGCGCAAGGCCAGCTGTGGCATCGCAACTCCCCCCCAAAGGGAGACTGGGCCAGACACTACTGCCCATCCTTAGCCACCCCAACCGATTGCGGAAGCTACTTTTTCAATTTCTAGCCTCCTACAGCCACATAGGACCGGACACTTACGACACATCCGTCCATAGGCATCGGCACTGCGGACCAGCTGACGCGCTGCTCGTTCAGGCACGCGCAGCCCGGCCTCCGCATCGAGCATTGGCAGGTGTCCTGGCCTCTAGCTGCGCTTGGTCTTGACGCCGCGCTCGCCATACAGCCGCGACGCCAGAGGTTTCCGGCCCTTCTCCCTTACCTGAAGGGAAGTCTTCCGTGCCGGTTCCCCAATGCCCGCCTCAGCCGTAGAGTGCCTCCAGGCCGGGCCGCGGCGCGTAGCTGGCGAGCTTTTCGCGCAGTCGGCTCCTGCCGCGGTGCAGCCGCGACATCACGGTGCCGATCGGCGTGCCCATCAGCTCGGCGATCTCGCGGTACGGGTAGCCCTCGATGTCGGCGAGGTAGATGGCAACCCGGAAGTCCTCCGGCAGGTCGCGCAAGGCGCCCAGGATGTCAGAGTCGGCGAGCCGGTCGAGCGCCTCCGCCTCTGCGGAGCGCACCGGCGCGGACAGCCGGTCGGCGCTGACCTGCCAGTCCTCCTGGAACTCGGCGCCCGCCGCCTGGACGGGCTCCCGCCGCCGCTTCCGGTAGCTGTTGATGAACGTGTTGGCCAGGATCCGGTGCAGCCAAGCGCGCAGGTTCGTGCCCGGCCGGAATTGATGGAACGCGACGTACGCCTTGGCGATCGTCTCCTGCACGAGGTCCTCGGCGTCGGTGGGGTTCTTGGTCATGCGGAGCGCCGCCGGGTAGAGCTGGCCCATGAAGGGCACAACGTCGTGCTCGAACACCGCCTTACGGTCCGGGGTCAGGTCCTCAGGCCTCATCGTCGCTTCGCTCCTCCGCCGACCGCTTCGTTTGGCCAGCTCATATAAGTACTCACGTAGCTGCGGGGGCAGCTGTTCACCGCGTCTGTCTCTCTATAGACGCACACGATTGCTCATGCGATGCGTGATCTGCGCAACAATGTGGTTACGCTGCGGATTCGCTCAGCCTGCGTTCAGGATTCGCCCGGCCTGTTATATCCAGCCGTGGTACCACATCCGCGAGTACCACGTCGCGTACGGCACGACCTGGGCGGCTAGCACCGGATACATGTAGTAGAAGTCCCACAGGACCGCTATCAGGTAGCCGCCGCTGAAAATGGCCCCGATGGCGCGCCGGGCAGGCGCGGCACGAGCCGGGCCGATGATCAGCCCGAGGCATAGCGTGATCGCGATCACCAGGAACGGGTCGAAGACCACCGAGTAGAAGTAGAACTCGGTCCTGTGGTCGTGCAGGGCGAACCAGAACCACGGCAGCCATCCGGCGGCGATGCCCATAAGCACGGCGCCCGCCCGCCAGTCCCGCCGAACCAGCCACCACACGATGCAGGTCAGCAGGACCGGGATCGCCAGTGACCAGATGAAGGGCGTGCCGATCGCCAGCACTTCCTGGGAGCAGTTCGGCACGCCACAGGTCTTCGGGGTCGCGTAGTAGAACGAGACCGGCCGTGTGGTCCATAGCGACAGCCAGGTCCAGGGCTCCGACTTGTACGGGTGCCCCGTCGTCAGGCCGAGGCCGAACTGGAGCATGAACCTGTTGTACTGGTACAGCGAGTCGAGGGCCGAGAGCACCGGCGTGTGGTTGCCGTGCTGCGCCGCCCAGTTCCTGTCGTAGCCGTACGGTGAGGCGAGCCAGCCGCTCCATGACGCGAGATAGGCGGCCACCGGCACCACAGCGAACGACACCGGCAGCCACTTGCCGTCGCGCAGCAGCGCACCACGCCACGGCAGGGTGTACCCAGCGGCGCGGCGTGCGCCAAGGTCCCAGGCGATGGTCAGGGCCGCGAACGCCGGCAGGTACCAGATTCCGTTCCACTTGGACGCGACGGCGCAGCCCAGGCAGACGCCCGCCGCCACCCGCCACCAGCGGATGCCGAGTGCTGGGCCCGCCTCGTCCGCCGTCTCATCGGCCGCGGCCGTGGCGATCCTGGCCCGGGTGCGGTCCCTGTCGACTACCAGACAGCCGAACGCGCCGAGCACCCAGAACATCACGAAGATGTCGAGCAGCGCGGTGCGGCTCATCACGAGCTCGAGCCCGTCCAGGGCCAGCAGCAGGCCGGCGATGCAGCCGAGCATGGTTGACCTGGTCATCCGGCGCGCGATCCGGGCCGTCATCAGGATGGAGAGCGAGCCAACCACGGCGACGGAGAACCGCCAGCCGAACGGCGTCAGCCCGAACAGCCATTCGCCCCCCGCGATGAGGACCTTGCCGAGCGGCGGGTGCACGACCAGCTCGCCGCCCTTGGCGAGGATGTCGCTCTTACCCTGAAGCAGGAGTGCGTTCGCGTTCGACTTGTGATTGATCTCCACGCCATGGCGCAGGATGCCGTAGGCGTCGCCGACGTAGTAGGTCTCGTCGAAGACGACGGCCTTGGGCACACCCAGCCGGTAGAAACGCAGGAACGCACCGAAGACCGTAACCAGCAGCGGCCCTACCCAGCCCCAGACCGGGCTGCCAGGGATCTGTGGAGCCAGCTGATCCCGGAGGGCAGCAGCGCGGCTGGCCCGCTCGGCAGCCACAGGCTCGGTCTCGTATGCCGTCATTGCCTGCCATGGTAGGCGCGGCAGGGCGTTAGCGTGGAGCACGAAATGGAACGAGCCAGCGAACGAGACAGCGGCATCGGCGCCTATCGTCACGTCACGGTCGATAACGCGTCAGGCGGCCCGGATCGAGTCCCAGAACGCGGCGCGGATCGGGATCAGGAACGGGACGCGGGCGGGACGCTCACGCTTGCCGCGGTGCCGATCGGCACGCAGCAGGACGCCTCGCCGCGGCTGATCGCCGCGCTCGGCGAGACGCCGATCGTGGCGGCCGAGGACACCCGCAGGGTGCGCAGGCTCGCCGCCGCGCTCGGTGTGCGGCTGACCGGCAGCGTGATCTCGTACTACGACGACGTCGAGGCGGCACGGGTGCCCGGGCTGCTGGCCGAACTGCTGGCCGGCCGCGACGTCCTGCTGGTGACCGACGCCGGCATGCCTGGTATCAGCGACCCCGGCTACCGGTTGGTGGCCGCGGCGGCCCAGGCTGGTATCCGGGTCAGCGTGCTGCCGGGACCATCGGCCGTGACCGCGGCACTCGCCGTCTCCGGCCTGCCCAGCGACCGGTTCTGCTTCGAGGGATTCCCGCCGCGCCGGGCCGGCGAGCGGGCCCGCAGGTTCGCCGATCTGGCGGCTGAGCAGCGGACGCTGATCTTCTTCGAATCGCCGCGCCGGCTGGCCCCGACTCTCGCGGGGCTCGCCGAGGCATTCGGCAAGGACCGCGCCGCCGTGGTGTGCCGGGAGCTCACCAAGACACACGAGGAGGTCGTCCGCGGCTGCGTCGGCGACCTGGCCGAATGGGCGGCGGACGGCGTGCTCGGCGAGGTCACGATCGTGGTGGCCGGGGCACCGCGAGCACCACGGGCCGACCCGGCCGACGCCGCCGAAGAGGTCGCCGTGCGTGAGCGGGCCGGAACCCCGCGCAAGACCGCCATCGCCGAAGTGGCAAAGGAACTCGGCCTGCGTAAGCGCGAGCTCTACGACGCCGTCGTCCGCCGCACCCCCGACGCACGCTAACCTCCGCGCCCCCATCGCGGCCGGCCTCTCATGGATGAACCGAAAGACGGGTTATAGGCCGCCTTTCGGTACATTCATGCGGCTGGGGGCATGGCGTGGCTGGCCTGCGGTGTGCGGCACGGCGGGCCCGGTCGCCGCGGGCGGTGCACTAGCCTGTGGGCCATGTCCAGCCGCCACATACTGACCGCGCCGGCCTGGCCGTATGCCAACGGCCCCCGGCACATCGGGCACGTGTCCGGGTTCGGGCTGCCCGCCGACATGTTCGCCCGCTACCAGCGGATGGCCGGGAACAAGGTGCTGATGGTCAGCGGCACCGACGAGCACGGCACGCCGATCCAGGTCCAGGCGGACGCGGCGGGCGTAAGTGCCAAGGAACTCGCCGACCGTTACAACCGGGTCATCGCCGAGGACCTGGTCGGCCTGGACATGTCCTACGACCTGTTCACCCGGACCACGACGCGGAACCACTACGCGGTCACGCAGGAGATCTTCAAGGGCCTGTACGAGAACGGCTACCTGTTCGAGCGCAAGACGATGGGCGCGATCTCGCCATCGACCGGCCGGACCCTGCCCGACCGGTACATCGAGGGAACGTGCCCGATCTGCGGCTACGAGAGCGCGCGCGGCGACCAGTGCGACAACTGCGGCAACCAGCTCGATCCCGCCGACCTGATCGACCCCCGCTCGAAGATCAACGGCGAGACCCCGGAGTTCGTGGAGACCGAGCACTTCTTCCTCGACCTGCCCGCGTTCGCCGACACGCTCGGTACCTGGCTGCAGAGCAAGAGCGGGCTGTGGCGGCCCAACGTGCTCAAGTTCTCGCTGAACCTGCTCGATGACCTGAAGCCGCGCGCGGTGACGCGGGACCTCGACTGGGGGGTCCCGGTCCCGCTGGACGGCTGGCGGGACCGCCCGGACAAGCGGATCTACGTATGGTTCGACGCCGTCATCGGCTACCTGTCCGCGTCGGTCGAATGGGCCCGGCGGTCCGGCGACCCAGACGCCTGGCGTTCCTGGTGGCAGGGCCCGGAGGCCGAGTCCTACTACTTCATGGGCAAGGACAACATCGTCTTCCACGCCGAGATCTGGCCGGCCATGCTGCTCGGTTACAGCGGCAAGGGCGCCAGGGGCGGAACGCCGGGCGCGCTCGGCGCGCTGAACCTGCCGACCGACGTGGTGGCGAGCGAGTACCTCACGATGGAGGGCCGTAAGTTCTCCTCGTCCCGCTCGGTCGTCATCTACGTGCGCGATTTCCTGGAACGTTACGACGTCGACGCACTCCGCTACTACCTGGCTGTGGCCGGCCCCGAGACCCAGGACACCGACTTCACCTGGAGCGAGTTCATCCGGCGCAACAACGACGAGCTGCTGGCGAACTGGGGGAACCTGGTGAACCGGAGCGTGTCGTTCGCCGCCCGCAACATCGGCGCCGTCCCGGAAGCGGGCACGCTGACCGACGCGGACCACGAGCTCATTGCGCGGTCGCGCGACGCGTTCAGGGAAGTCGGCGATGCGATGTCCCGGTCGCGCTTCAAGGCCGCGATCAACGAGGTGATGCGCACGCTCGCGGACGCCAACAAGTACCTGTCCGAGCAGGCGCCGTGGAAGCTGCGGGAATCGGACCCGGAGCGGATGCGGACGATCCTGCACGTGGCGCTGCAGCTCGTGGACGACGGCAAGACGCTGCTCACCCCGTTCCTGCCGCGCTCGTCGCAGAAGGTCTACGAGATGCTCGGCGGGTCCGGCGCCTGGTCACCGATGCCGCGGATCGAGGAGGTCACCGAGGAGGGCGGGGCTCCGTACCCGGTGATCACCGGCGACTACCGCAGCGCGGCACGGTGGCAGTCCGAGCCGATCAAGCCGGGCACGGCGCTGCAGCCGCCCACGCCGTTGTTCACCAAGCTCGACCCGGGGCTTGCCGACGAGGAGCTGGCCAGGCTGGAGAAGGAGTGACTGCCTCCGTCCCGCCCGCCCAGCCCGCCCCGCCCGTCCCGCCGCCCGAGCCACTGCCCGCCCAGGCGCTCGACAGTCACTGCCACCTCGACCTGATCGAGCGGCCGGTCCCGGAGGTGCTGGCCGAGGCGCGGGCGGCCGGCATCGTCAAGGTGGTCACGATCGGCGTCGACCTGCCGACCTCGCGGTGGGCGGCGGACTGCGCGGATGAGCACCCGGACGTGTACGCGGCCGTGGCGATCCACCCGAACGACACCGCGCGGGCGGCCGCGTCCGCCGGGGCGCGCGACGCGGTGCTGGCCGAGATCGCCGCGCTGGCCGAGCGGCCGCGGGTGCGGGCCATCGGCGAGACCGGCCTCGACTACTACCGCGACTGGGCACCGCCCGAGGTGCAGCGGGAGTGGTTCCGCGCGCACATCGACATCGCCAAGCGAACCGGCCGGGCCCTGGTGATCCACGACCGCGAGGCGCACGAGGACGTGCTCCGGATCCTGGATGAAGAGGGACCGCCGGAACGGGTCGTGTTCCACTGCTTCTCCGGGGACGCGGCGATGGCGAAGCGGTGTGCCGACGCCGGGTACCTGATGAGCTTCGCTGGCAACGTCACGTTCTCCAGCGCTCAGCCGCTCCGCGACGCGGCAGCGGCGGCCCCGCTCGAGCTCATCCTGGTCGAGACCGACGCGCCGTTCCTCACCCCGGTGCCGAACCGCGGCAAGCCGAACTCGCCCGCGATGGTGGCGCATACGCTGCGCGCGATCGCCGAGGTCAAGCACGTCGACGTCGCGGAACTGTGCGCGGCCGTCACCGCGGCCGGGGAGCGGGCCTTCGGCCCCTGGCTGTAGCCCTCCAGGTGTGCAAGGGGCGATGAAAGGGAATTGAGTGGCCAGCGGGAATGGCCGCTCTTACGGGGAGAACAACGATCACGTCCGTTGCCGGCGGCGTCGAGTCATGTCTGCTGGCCGCCGCGGGGCACGACGACAGGGACGTGGCGGGGGAAGGAACGTGCACCGGTGACGGGGATGACCCACTGGGCTTTGCGCCATAAGCGTCTTGTGATCGGCTTCTGGCTGATACTGACCATCCTGGGGATGGCGTTCGCGAAGAAGGCGACGTCCGCGCTGAGCCAGGAGTACTCACTCCCAGGCCATCAAAGTTATGTGACAAACACGTACATCAGCAGCAAGTACGGCGGCGGCGGGGACAGCTCGCCGCTGGTCGCTGTCGTCACGCTGCCGGCCGGGGCGACCGCGAGCTCGCCGGCGGTTACGGCCGCCGTGGCGCAGGTCACCGGGCGGATCGAGCGGGCGGTGCCGGGCTCACGGGTGGCGTCCTACGCCACGACCCGGGATTCCGCATTCGTCTCCCGCGACGGCCGCACCACGTTTGTGATCGACTACCCGCCGCCTGAGCCGGACAGCTTCGGGCAGAGCCCGCGGGCGCAGAATGCGGTGCAGGCGGCGCTGCGGGGCGTCACGGTCGCGGGCGCCCCGGTGCAGTTGACCGGCTATGAAGTGCTGGACTCCCAGGCGGGCGGCGGCAAGAGCCTCCTCGCCGAAGGGATGATCGGCGCCCTGGGCGCGCTGATCGTGCTCGGCTTTGTGTTCGCCTCGTTCCTGGCCGTCGTGCCGCTGGTGATCGCGCTGGCCTCGATCATGACGAGCTTCCTGGCCGTGTGGGGCCTTGCCAGCACGACGTCGGTATCGATCGTCGTGCAGTACCTGATCGCGCTGGTCGGCCTCGGCATCGCGATCGACTACACGCTGCTGATCGTGGTGCGCTGGCGCGAAGAACGTGCCCGGGGCCTGCGCGGTGAGGCGGCGATCGTCGCCGCGATGAACACCGCTGGGCGGGCCGTGGTGTTCAGCGGCACCGCGGTGGCGCTCGGCCTGCTCTGCCTCATCGTGATGCCGGTTCCCTTCCTGCGCAGCCTTGGCTTCGCCGGGATGCTGATCCCGCTGGTCAGCGTCGCTGCAACGGTCACGCTGCTGCCGGTCATCCTGGCTACCGTCGGCCCCCGCCTCGACTGGCCGCACCGCCGCACCGACCGCCGCGCCAGCCGCGCCTGGTCCGCGTGGGCGGGTCTTGTCGTCCGCCACCGCTTGGCCGCGGCCGCCGCCGCGGTCATCGTGCTTGGCCTGCTGGCGGGCGCGGCGACCACGATGACCCTGGGCCCGGCCAACGGCAACCCGAACACCCTGAGCCAGGGCGGCCGCGCCAAGACCGCGCTGACCGCGCTCGAGCACTCCGGCATCGGATCCGGCGCGCTGACCCCGATCGAGATCGTCGCACCGCGGCGCGATGCTTCTGGCCTAGCCCACGTGTTGAACGATTTGCCCGGCGTGCAGGGCGCGACCGCCCCGCAGGCAGGCGCCTGGAATCGCGGTGCCACGGCGATCGTCGACGTGTTCACCCATGACAACAGCGCCGCCGCGCTAGCCAGCGTGCAGGACACCGCGCACGCGTACGGGCCCGGCATCGGGGTCGGCGGGATCGACGCCCAGAACAGCGACTTCATCTCCGCCGTCTACGGCAGCTTCCCGCTGATGATCGCCCTGATCGCGGTGCTCGGCTTCGTCCTGCTGGCCCGGGCCTTCCGCTCGCTGCTGCTCCCCGCCAAGGCCGTCGTCCTCAACATCCTGTCCATCGCCGCAGCCTGGGGCGCGCTGACCCTGATCTGGCAGAAGGGATACGGGTCAAAAGCCCTGTGGGGCATCCCGGCGATCGGCTCCATCCCGTCCTGGCTGCCGGTGATCGTGTTCGCGTTCTTGTTCGGGCTGACCATGGACTACGAGGTGTTCATCCTCAGCCGCATGCGGGAAGAATACGACGCCACCGGGTCGACCGATACCGCGATCGTGCGCGGGATCGGCCGCACCGGCCGCCTGGTCACCAGCGCCGCGCTGATCCTGTTCCTCGCCTTCGTGGCGATGAGCACCGCCCCCATCACCCTGATCAAGGTCATGGCGACCGGATTGGGCGTTGGCATCCTCCTGGACGCCACCGTCATCCGCGCCCTGCTCGTGCCAGCCGCCGTCTCCCTGTTCGGCAGCTGGAACTGGCGTTTCCCCGCCGCTGCCGCGCGCATCCTGCGGGTCTCGCCCCCGACCCCGCCCGCTGCGCCCGAAGCCACCCCACAACTCGAGCTGGCCGACTGATAACAGGCACCCGCGCGTTAGGCGCCGGGATCATGCACCTCGGGTTCGCCGGCGCCGGTGCCGGTGCTGGCGCCGGCGACGTCGGTGTCGGTGTCGGCTAGGCGGTCCATCAGCTCGCCGGCGATCCGCAGCAGTTCCTGCTCGGCCCGGGTGAGCCGGAGTGCCATCGCGCGGGCCAGCCAGGCGTCCCGCCGGCGCATGTCCCGGGTCAGGGCCTGCCGTCCGGCTTCGGTGATGGCCAGCAGCGAGCGCCTGCGGTCTCGGTCGTCGGGCTGCCGGACGGCCAGGAGCTGGCGTTCCAGGCTGGCAAGTTTGCGGGTCAGCGACTGTGGCTGCACGCGCTCGGCGGCGGCGAGCGCGCCCGGCGTCGTCGGGCCGCGCCGGTTCAGGTGCGCCAGGATGCCCATCTCGAGCGCGGTCTGGGCGGGCTCGGGGCGTTCGATGCGCAGCCGCCTGGCCAGCCTCGTCGTTCCCTGGCGCAGGGCCGTCGCCGCAGTCAGGAGGTCCTCGTCGTCCACAAGTAGTACGCTAGCACGTACTAAGTATCGTCTTATTCGGCTTATATAACGCGGATAACCTAAGCTGCAGCGTATGGATTTCCTGACTCGGCTGTTCCGCTCCGGTCCCCGCCCTTCGCGGACAGGCCAGGCAGTTGCCATGACCCGGGCCCGGCTCACCCGGCCACACACGCCCAGCGGGGATCCCGACGCGCAGCGCCGGCTCTGCCGCGGGATGGCGCCCGCCGGCGCCGGGCGGCTGGGGCCCAGCATCATCGCCCGCACCCGGTTCGTCGACGAGCGAGTGCTCGCCGCGATCTCCGCCGGGACCGGCCAGGTCGTGGTCCTCGGCGCGGGCTATGACGACCGCGCGCTTCGGTTCCGCTCGCCGGGCGTCCGCTTCTTCGAGCTTGACCATCCCGCCACCCAGGCCGACAAGGCGCGGCGGCTGCGCGCGCTGCGGGCCGCGAAACCCGGCTCCGGCGGGCCGACGCTGGCCCCGGCCGACTTCCGAGATGACGACGTCGCGGGCGTGCTCGAGGCCAGCGGGCACGACGCCGGCCAGCCCACGCTGTTCATCTGTGAGGGCCTGCTGGTCTACCTGGACCAGCCCACCTGCGTGCGCCTGCTTGGGGCGCTGCGGGCGAGGGCGGCCATCGGGAGCGAGCTCACCGTCAGCCTGGCAACGCACCGCGAGGGCCTCGACTCCGAGTGGGTCGCCGCCGTCGCGAACTCACGGCGCGCTCACCCTCGCGAGTCCTGGCTGACGATCCTGCCGGAAGCGGCCCACCTGGAGCTCCTCGGCCGGGCCGGCTGGCAGGTAAGCAATCGCGTCGACGCCGCAGAGCTGGGCACGGGGGCAGAGCCGGGCCGGTCGCTGCTGGTCACCGCCCGTCCCGCAGCCGGTACTGCCGGATCGGAAGAAGCTGGAAACTCGCCTCAGAAGAGACCGGAAGAGATTGCAAATTCTTAACAACGCACCCGATCGCCCCAAATCGCTGGACATCGACCTTACTGGTCCGTAACTTATGGGAGTTACCCAGGTGGTTAGCGGTAGCGAGCGCGCTACCGAGGCGCGCGCGGCAGGCAGCGTGCCTTCCAGGTGGGCAGGATAGGGACCGCGCTGCTGCGGAAGAAATAGGAAACAGCGCAGCCCAGGCAGGCACGGGTAGGGAGCGCCATGGTCGCAAGGCACCGAACGTCCGCATCAGCCGCCGGCCGGGTCAGGTGGAAGCGGCTGGCCGTCATCCTCGTGCCCGCCGGCGCGATCGCCGCCACCCTCGTCGGCCTCACCGCCCAGGGAGCGATCGCCGCCAACGTCTCCGTATCCGGCCAGCAGTTCCTGGTCACCGCGACCCAGCTGAACGGGACCGGCTTCGAGCAGTTCGGCTCGGAGGTCTCGGCCGGATCCGGCACCCAGCCGGTGATCGTGTCCGGCATCGGCTCGGCCTCGCTCAGTCACCTCTGCCAGGCCGTGAAGGCGGGGCCGCTGACCCTGCGGCTCACCGCGGGCGGCAGCACGCCCGTGTCGGCCACCAACCTGATCGTCGACGCGAGTTCCCTCGCCGGGAGTTCCGCGACCTTCCACGGCATCACCATCGGCCAGGACGCGGGAACGCTCACGGCGACACCCGGCACGGCCGGTGCGGCCGGCGGGTTCGGCGAGCAGGCCGAGTCGATCACGATCCGCAACCTGGTCCAGCACACCTGGCTGACCACAGCCGGCACGTTCACCCTGCCAGGTCTGCACGTCAGCTTCGGCGGCAGCTGCCCGTAACCATGGCTGACTTCCGGCATACGTCTCTCCGGCATCCGTCGTGGCGGGCGTGGCGGCGGACTCGCCCGTTCTGGGGTGGCCTGCTGCTCGCAGTGGCCGGCATCGAGCTGATCGGCATCCCGCTGAGCGGCGTGCTCAGCCACGGCGCGGTCAAGCTCGTCATCTACATCGGCATCGGCGGCGTGTTCGGCGTGCTGATCGGTGTACTGCTGATCGCGTGCGGCGTGGCGGTCTGCCTCAACCCGGCACACCGGGTCTTCTACGGGATAGCCGGTGTGCTGCTCGGCATCCTCTCGTTCCCCGCCTCCAACCTGGGTGGCTTCTTCGTCGGGATGCTGCTCGCGATCGCCGGCGGTTCGATGGCGTTCGCGTGGACGCTGGCAGACGAGGCACTCGACGGAGCCGTGCCCGGCACGCAGGGGCAGCGGATGCTCGCGGTCGCCGCGCTGCCAGCGATCATGCTGGCCAGCGTGCTGGCCGCGCCCGGTGCCCACGCGGCCACGGCGGCCCCGCAACGGTCCGGCGGGAGCTGCATCCTGCTCATCATCTGCATGCCGAGCCCGACGCCGACCCCGACTACCCCCGCACCGGGTCCGTCGCCGGGGGCGTCCGCCGCGCCGCAGCCATCGGCAGGCACGCCGGGCTCGAGCGGGGCAGCGGGGCACCCGGGCAAACGCCGCGCCGCGCAGCGCCGCGCGGCCGCCGGCGGCGGCCTGGTGGCCGCGACCGCCACGTCGGTGATCACGGCGGGCTCGGCCACCCTGGTCCACCTCGCCTACCAGGGCGCCGCGAACGTTCCGGCGGGCGGAGGCGGCACCGTGCGGATGATGAAGTTCACCGCGACATCGATCACGCTGTCAGGCGACGTGACCGCGTCGGTGACCCAGCGCGGTCCGGGCGGGAAGGGCGGCGTGGGCGGGAAGGGTAGCGCGGGCGGGAAGGGTGGCGCGGGTGGGACAGGACAAGTGACCACGCTCACCACCAGCCCCACGCTCGCGTTCAGCGGCGACGTCGTGCTGTACGCGACCCGGCTGTCCGGCTGCCTCGGCCCGCTGTGCGTGACCCTGACCCCGGACAACGCGGTGACCGTGCTGCTGCGGCTGGCCAGCGGCGTTACCGGCGCGCTGACGCTGACGCTCACCAAGGTGACCACGGACCAGCCGCTGGTCACCGCCGGCGCGCTGCAGGCCGGAGCGCTGAAGATCAGCTTCGGCTAGGCGTGACCGGCCGCTACGGTTGCCGATGTGAGCGAGATGCCCGACGAGGCCGCCGGAGTTCCGCCGGGCACGGACCCGGCCACGGCCCCGGATCCGTGCACGGCCCCAGACTCGGGCACGGTGCCGGGCACGGCCCCAGACTCGGGCACGGTGCCGGGCACGGCCCCAGACCCGGGCACGGTGCCGGGCACGGCCCCAGACCCGGGCACAGTCCCGGACCCGGGCACGGTGCCGGCCACGGACCCGGACCCGGACCCGGACATGGTGCCGGCCACGGTCCCCGCAGCGGCGCCGGATCCCCGGCTGCTCGGGCCTGCCGACATCAGGCAGATCGCGGGCCGGCTGGGCCTGCGGCCCGCCAAGCGGCTGGGCCAGAACTTCGTCATCGACGCCGGGACCGTGCGCCGCATCACCGCGCTGGCCCGCCTGGACGCCGCCGACGTCGTGCTCGAGGTTGGCCCCGGACTCGGCTCGCTCACCCTGCCGCTGCTGGCGGCCGCCTCCAGCGTGATCGCCGTCGAGATCGACGAGGCACTCGCCGCGCAGCTGCCGCACACCGTGGCCGAGCGCGCCCCGGCCTTGGCCGGCCGGCTGCGTGTGGTGACCGCCGACGCGGCCCGGGTGCGGGACCTGCCCGGCGAGCCGACCGTGCTCGCCGCCAACCTCCCCTACAGCTCGGCGGTGCCGATCATGCTGCACCTGCTGGCCACCGTGCCGTCGCTGGGCCACGGGCTGTTCATGGTGCAGGCCGAGGTCGCCGACCGGATGACCGCCCCGCCGGGCAGCAGGACCTACGGCGTGCCCTCGGTCAAGCTCGCCTGGTTCGCCGAGGCACGGCGGGCCGGGCAGGTGCCGAGGAGCGTGTTCTGGCCGGTGCCCAGGGTGGACTCCGGCCTGGTGGCCTTCACCAGGCGGGAGCCGCCGCCCGGCGCGGACCGCGATGAGGTGTTCGCGGTCGTGGACGCCGCGTTCGCGCAGCGGCGCAAGACGTTGCGCGCCGCGCTGGCGCCGTGGGCGGGCACGGCCGCCGCGGCGGAGCAGGTGCTCAGGCAGGCGGGAATCGACCCGGCGCGCCGCGGCGAGTCGCTCGGGGTGACCGAGTTCGCCCAGATCGCCATCGTCGGCCGGCGGCTCCGGCTGCCGGGCGCACCGGTCCAGCGGCCACCGGTCTAGCCGCCGCACCGCGTACGATTGACTGATCGTGACGCCTGTGACTGTGCGGGTTCCGGCGAAGGTGAACCTGCAGCTCTCTGTGGGACCTCCGCGGGGCGATGGCTATCACGATCTGGTGACCGTATTTCACGCCGTGTCACTTTTCGATGAGGTGACCGTGCGGCCCGCGGACCGGGCCAGCGTCCGGGTGACCGGGGAGGGTGCGGCGTCGGTCCCGGCCGGGCGCTCGAACCTCGCGGTGCGCGCGGCCCGCGCCCTGGCCTCCGTCGCGCTGGCGCGCCGCAGCAAGCCCGCGGTGCACATCGACATCCGCAAGCGGATCCCGGTGGCGGCAGGCCTGGCCGGCGGCAGCGCCGACGCCGCGGCCGCGCTGGTGGCCTGCAACGAGCTCTGGGGCACCGGCCTCACCCACGCCGAACTCCGCGAGGTCGCGGCCACCGTGGGCAGCGACGTCCCGTTCGCGCTCCTCGGCGGGACCGCGATCGGCCAGGGCCGCGGCGAGCTGCTCAGCCCCGCGCTCACCACCGGGACCTATCACTGGGTACTGGCGTTCTCCTCCGGCGCGCTATCCACCCCCGACGTATACGCGGCGTGTGACCGGCTTCGGGCCGCTCGCCCTTCGGGAGCCCGTTACGCCACGTCCCCTCCGAACCCGGCGACCCAGGGAACACCGGCGGGTGCGGCAGAGGCCGACGTGGAGTCGCCCGCGCTGAGCACCCAGCTCATGGCGGCGCTGCGGGCCGGTGACTCGGCCGCGGTCGGCCCGCTGCTCAGCAACGACCTGCAGGCGGCAGCGGTCTCGCTGCGCCCGGGCTTGCGCCGAACGCTCGAGGCGGGCAAGGAGTTCGGCGCGCTCGGCGCGATCGTCTCCGGTTCGGGTCCGACCTGCGCGTTCCTTGCCGCGGACGCTGCGCGCGCCCGCGAGCTCGCGGTGGCGCTGACCGGTGCCGGGGTCTGCCGCGGTGTGGTCAGGGTCAAGGGCCCTGCCGCGGGCGCCGCGCTGACCGCGGCGAAGACCAGATGAGCCCGGTCCATCCGCTGGTCACGCTGGAGGCGGCCACCAAGGCCTATGGGCCACGGGTGCTGCTCGATCAGGTGTCGCTCGGCGTGGCGGTCGGCGACCGGATCGGGGTCGTGGGCCGCAACGGCGCAGGCAAGAGCACGCTGCTCGAGGTGCTTGCCGGGCATGGCGGCCTCGACTCCGGCCGCGCCACCCGGGCCCGTGACCTGGACATTGGCTACCTGCCGCAGGCCGAGGAGCTGACCGGCACGGTCCGCAAGCTGGTGTTCGGTTCGCTGCCCGAGCATGAGTGGGCCGGGGACGCGCGCGGCCGCTCGGTGATCGCGGCGCTTATGCCGGGGATCGACCCTGAGGCCGCGGCAGAGCGGATGTCCGGTGGAGAGCGCCGCCGGGTGGCGCTGTCCAGGCTGCTGCTGGCACCGCACGACCTCCTGCTGCTCGACGAGCCGACCAACCACCTCGACATCGACGCGGTTCAGTGGCTGGCCGGGTATCTGCGTGAGCACGCCAGGTCCTTTGTCGTGGTAACGCACGACCGCTGGTTCCTCGACGCGGTGACGGAGCGGACCTGGGAGGTCGCCGAAGGCCACGTCTACTCCTACGAGGGCGGCTACTCGGCGTACGTGCTGGCCCGGGCGGAGCGGGCCCGGATCGCCGACGCCACCGACGCCCGGCGCCGCAACCTGCTGCGCAAGGAGCTGGCCTGGCTCAGGCGCGGCCCGCAGGCCCGGTCCAGCAAGCCCAAGTTCCGGGTAGAGGCCGCCACCGCCCTGATTGCGGGCGAGCCGCCGCCGCGCGACAGCGTGGAGCTGTCCCGGCTGGCTACCGCGCGGCTCGGCAGGACCGTGATCGACCTCGAGGACGTCTCGGTGCTCGCAGGGGAGCGGCGGCTGCTCGACGATGTGACCTGGCAGCTCGGGCCCGGCGAGCGGGTCGGCGTGGTCGGCGTGAACGGAAGCGGCAAGACCACGCTGCTGCAGCTGCTCGCCGGGATCCTGCCCGGCTCCATAGCCGCCACCGGCCGCGTGGTGCGCGGCAAGACCGTCCGGATCGGCTACCTGACCCAGGAACCCGTGCCGGTCGACCCAGGGCTGCGCGCCCTCGAGGCGGCCGAACAGGTACGCAACCTGGTCCAGGTCGGCGACCGGGAGATGTCGGCCAGCCAGCTACTCGACCAGCTCGGCCTGCGCGGCGAGCGGCAGTGGGTGCCGGTGGGCGAGCTGTCCGGCGGCGAACGGCGGCGGCTGCAGCTGATGCTGGTACTGCTGGCCGAGCCGAACGTGCTGCTGCTCGACGAGCCAACGAACGACCTGGACATCGAGACGCTCACCGAGCTCGAGGACATGCTGGACGGCTGGCCGGGCTCGATCGTCGTGGTCAGCCACGACAGGTACTTCCTGGAACGGGCGTGCGACCACGTGGTCGCACTGCTCGACGAGAAGCTCGCCTACCTGCCCGGCGGGGTCGCCGAGTACCTGAACCGGAAAGACCAGCAGCAGGCGGCAGGCCACCCGGCGGCGCGCCGCGTCGCCCCCGCTGCCCCGGCCCCGGCGCCCGGGACGGCGGCACGGCAGCGGACCGCGCAGAAGGAGCTCGCCCGGGTGGAGCGCCAGCTCAGCAAGCTGTCGAGCCAGGAGACCGAGCTGACCGAGTCGCTGGCCGAGCACGCCAGCGACTACGCCAAGCTGATCGAGCTCGGCGCGCAGCTGCGTGAGGTCCAGAACGAGAAGGCCAGCCTGGAGGACCGCTGGCTGGCCCTCGCCGAGGAGCAGTCCGGGTAACCGCTGGTGCGAGAATGCCGGGATGAATGATCGCAACGGCTCGAAGTGGTCGATCAGCTCCGAGAACTCGATCCTGAGCATCGGGTCGAAGGGGGCGATCCTGTCCATCGGTTCGGCAGGCTCGATCCTGTCGATCGGCTCGGCAGGCTCGATCTTGTCGGTGGGCTCCGCTGGCTCGATCTTGTCGGTGGGCTCGGCAGGCTGTCTGGCCAGCGTGCACTCGATCCTGTCGGTGCTGTCGGACCACTCGATCCTGTCGGGCAAGTCAAGCCGGTCCATCCTGGCCTGGCGGTCCGGCCGCCAGCCGCCCGGTCAGCCCCGAAGGGCCAGCAGGAACGCCAGCGCGATCACGCCGTAGCCGACCGGCCGGGCGTGCTCGTTCGGGCCGCGCGGGCTCGCGGCGCACTCCCAGGTCCACAGGCAGATCGCGGCCACGTTCCGCGGGACCGTGCCGATCCCGGGAACCCGTACCTTGTCGGCGAAGTCGCCGCTGTGGAACGCGCCGAACACGTTCGCGACCCGGGCGCCGTACTGCTGGTACACGGCGGCCAGCAGCTTGTTGTAGCCGACCACGAGCCGCTCGGACAGCCGCGCGAGCTGCTGGCCGACCGGCCCGTCGCGCCACTGTGACAGCGCGGGCACGTAATAGTTCATGCCGATGATGCGGACCTTGTCACCGGCTGCGGCCCGGATGCTGCTCATGATCTTCGTCAGGTTGGCCACGGTCTCCGGGAAGCTCTTGGTGACGCAGGAGACGACCGCGCCGAGGCTCGGCCGGGTGATGCAGGAGTCAGGGTCGTTGGCCCCGATGTCGATCGTGATCAGCGAGATCCTGCCGCGATGCGCGCGCACGAAGCTGACCGCCTCGGCAAGCTGCGAGTGCGCCGGGTAGGAGCAGATGCCGCCGTCGATCATCGTGTGCGTGGTCTCGCCGGAGCAGCCAAGCTTGACCAAGTGCAGGCCCGGGTCGCCGACGCGCAGCGCCGCGTATAGCTGGTTGGCATAGCCCTGCCCGGTCGGCAGGCTCTTCCCGGCCGCGTCGGGCTGGACGCCCACCGACAGCGAGTCGCCGAGGGAAAGGTAGTAGCTGACCCTGACGCTGGCGTGCCGGCCAGCCGATGAGCTAGCCGAGCAAGCAAGCGTCGCCGTGGCCACCGTGGTGGCCAGCACGACGAGGGAGGCGACGCGGCGCAGCGTACCTCCCGCGGAGACGCGGCGCAGCGTGCCTCCCGCGGAGACGCGGCGCAGCGTGCCTCCCGCGCAGATGCGGCGCAGCGTGCCTCCCGCGGAGCCAGGCCGGTACCAGTATTTCACCATCTATGAATTTTCTGCCATAATTCACCAGTGATGGATTATCCGGATTCAGGTGGGTTGCGGTCGCCGGGTGCGGGCGAGGTCCCAGCCGAGACCCGCCCGCGTGTCGTTGCGCGCCTTCGGCGCATGATCCTCGCAGCGATCGTCCTGATCCTCGTCCAGTCAGGAGTCGGCATGGACGTAAACCTCTTCGTGGCGATCCCCACCCAGCATCCTGGCGCACGCCCATCCTCCTACTTCAGCGGCTCAGTGCGCAGTGTCGCCTGGGCCGTCGCTCGCGGCGCGCCCGCCCTGGTGGCCCACGCCGTGCTCGGGCTTGCGCTCGCCTTGCTCGTGATCGGCGTCGCCGTATACGCCCTGCGGCTGGGGCACCGGCCGATCGGCGCCTGGTCGGTGCTGGCCGGCCTGCTCGTGATCGGTGCTGGCTTCAACGGGGCGAGCTTTCTGGATTTCAACAACGACATCAGCTCTCTGATCATGGCCCTGCTCGCCTTTGGCGCGGTGGCGTGCTACTCGGTGGCTTTCTACCTGCTTGCCGCGCTGCCGTAGCTCGAGCGCCCGGCTACTCGTCCTCTTCCTTGCTGGCGGCCGGCCTGCCGAGCCGGCCGGTGATGTATGCCTCTATGGTCGGCCCGACCCAGGCAGCCACCTCGGATCTGCTTGCCGAAGCGAACGGCTCCATGCGGATCACGTAGCGGGCCCAGGCCGCGCCGAGCAGCTGGGAGGACACCAGCGCCGTGGCCTGGCTGCGGTCTCGCCGCCGCTCGGCACGCGGGTCCACACCCGCTCGGTGATGAACTCGCGCACGGCGCGCGCCACCTCGGGCGAGCTCGACACCGCCTGGGTGAGCGTCACGAACGGCTTCCCCGGCTCGTCCGTGCCCTCCTCCCACTGGGCCAGGAACCGGTCGACGATGCGGGCGCCGTCGAGCTCGCCGCCCCGGGCCTGGGTCTGGACTGCGCGCGGGTCGGCCGGCAGGTCGAGGCAGGCCACGAACAGCCCGGGTTTGTCAGCGAAGTAGTGATAGACGAGCGCGGGGTCGACATGGGCGCGCCGGGCCACCTGCCGGACCGTGGCCGCGGTGTAGCCGCGTTCGCCGAACTCGGCACGCGCGGCCTCGAGGATCTCCGCCCGGGTATCGGCTCCGCCCGGCCGCCGCCCAGCCCGGCTCACGAGTTCCCCGACCAGGGCAACGTCATCACATGCTGTGCTAGCATCGCCACGCAACGTGTTGGGGTCATCACACGCCGTATTGGCACCCAGATTTCAGCACCCGTGAATTGGAGTGTCATAATTCACCAATGATGGATTCTACTCAGGCTGCAGGAGGGCCACA
>Ga0209275_10000219_pt1 | contig 20486 bp, 17 predicted proteins | sample HubBroMetageREF2_FD_188344 | JGI IMG/M metagenome (GOLD analysis project Ga0209275, IMG submission 188344) | Reference soil microbial communities from the Hubbard Brook experimental Forest, New Hampshire, USA - Hubbard Brook CCASE Soil... | ecosystem: Environmental > Terrestrial > Soil >... | reverse complement strand
CGAGCGCGCGAGCCAGCTTTTGCAACGTTGCGATGGCGGGGACAGTATGACCATTTTCTACGCGGGAGATGTAACAACGAAGCAAGCCAGTGCGCTTTTCGATGTCGCCCTGAGAGAGTTTCTTTCCCTCACGCATTTCGCGGAGGCGGTCGCCAATAACCATGCGGCATTATTGCATCCCAGTTTGTACCGAGCAAGGAGCCCATTTACATGCTCGGGTGTATTGACGCCCCGCAGGTCCAGGGCGTAGCATCCTCCCTGAACGGTGACGGTATTAAGCTGTTACTAGCCGACTGCGGTTATTGTCCAGCGGCGATTCCGCAGGAGAAAGCCTCGCCGGCCCCCAAGAGGCAGCGCCATGAGGATATTTCCTTCAATTCAAGATGGAAGCGCCCGCCGACGTTGGGTGCGGGCCGGTTTGTTGCTCATCTCCTTTGCGGCGGTTGTGCTGGTTGCGGCGGTGTTCGGACCGCGCTCCTATAACGGTCCTTTATCTTTTCTTTTGTTAACGCTCGTCCTGGTCGCTCTTTGTCTCTCTATCATCCTTCATGTTCGCTTCTTGATTCTGGCACGCCACGAACAGCGCGAGACTGCCGGCGTCCTTGACGCCACAGAACGCGAATTTCAATCGATTTTTGATAGTGCCCTCGACAGCATCTTGATCCTTGACGACCGAGGAATCTGTCTCGAAGCAAATCCGGCGGCGCTCGCCCTTCTCGGAGCGCAACGCAACGAACTCGTGGGTCATTCGATTCAAAAGTTCCATTCACCTGTACCCGACTTCGAAAATGAATGGAAGCGCTTCCTCGATCGCAAAGACGAGCACGGCGAAGCGCAGCTAATCCGCCGGGATGGCGGAGAAGTTTTCATCGAATACAGCGCAAAGGCGAATTACCTACCCGGACGGCATGTTGCCGTACTGCGCGATATCACCATCCGAAAGCAGGTGGAAGCGGCGCTTCGCGAGAGCGGTGAGCGTTTCCAGCAGATGGCCAACAATATCCGCGAGATCTATTGGATGCTCGATGCTGAGACGAAGCACATCATCTACGTCAATCCGGCGTACGAGACGATCACGGGGCGTTCTCTTGCAACTCTGAGCGATAATCCCACCTCGTATCAGGAGGCATTCCACCCCGAGGACCGCGTTCGCGTTCTCACTCGGCTTGAAGAAGCCACCCGCACCGGAGAATTCGACGAAGAGTTTCGCATTGTTCGTCCCGACCACGAGATCCGCTGGGTCTCGGTTCGAGGGGTTTCCGTGCGTGATTCGGCTGGCGTGACTCGGCGCCTCGTTGGAATCGCTCAGGACATCTCCGCGCGAAAATCCGCCGAGGAGCAAATGGCGCGGAATCTCAATTGGGCCGAGTCGGCATGGGCGGAGGCCGACGCGTTTCGCAAAACGACCCTCGCCCTCACGCAGAACCTCAAGATGGATTGCGTTTTGGACAGCTTGCTCGAATCTCTGTTGACCTTGGTTCCGTGTGAGTCGGCACGCATACTTCTAGTGGAATCGGACACCCATCTCTTCCTCGCGCGCGAGCTTCAACACCCTGAGACGAAACGGCGCGAGCCCAGATTCCCGGACACGCTCGACGCGAGGAATAACCGCCTTCTGATGCAGGTCCTCACGACCAAGAGCAGCTTACTGATCCCTGATACAGCCAACGAACCAGAGTGGACCAACTTTAAGGGACCTGCGCACATGCGGTCATGGTTGTGCGTCCCGCTCGTGGCGTCGCAACAGGTCTTGGGGCTGTTGTCCCTCGGCGATACGCGCCCCTGCTTCTTTACAACCGAACACTTGCGCCTGGCAAAGTCTCTCGCGATTCCTGCCGCCGTCGCCATTCAGAACGCGCGCCTCTATGAACGGGCCGAAATCTACGGCGCTGAACTAGAGCAACGGCTTGGAGACTTGGAACAGACGGAACACGCATTGCAGCAAGCCGAAAGGAGTCGCACACTTTCAGAAGACAAATTCAGAAAGGTTTTTCGGTCGAGCCCCATCGCATTTTCCATCACGACCGTCGCCGAAGGCCGCTTCATCGACGTAAACGAAGCGTTTGAGCGGAGGTTCGGTTTCTCCTGCGAGGAACTCGTCGGCCGTACGGTCTTCGATATCGGTGTTTGGGACAATCCTGGCGACCGCGCCCAGATGCTAACTGAGGTTGCCGAGCAAGGCCGGGTCAGGAACCGCATTACGCGCTTTCGCACGCGGTCCGGAGAACTGCTGGACACGATTTATTCTGCGGACATCATCGAACTCGTCGGTCAGCCGTGCCTCTTGGCGGTTTCCGAAGCCCTGCCCGATCGGGCGAACCTACACATTTCCCTAGGACCAAAGGCAGCAGCTGCTCGATAGTTTGCCCTCTCCGGCGCTCGCCCGGAGAGTCGTAACTGCACCGACCCAATAGTGCTACGGAGTAGACTGGTGAAGCTCCTGCTGCAGCTCCCGTATGCCCCAGCATAATTTCCAAGTAGCCGACCATCCGCTCGAAACGCAATCCTTCAGTTCCCAGAACCCCGTTTCTGGCCAGCTTCCGAGTAGCCGACCACCCGCCGACGATTCCGTTCCGGCAACGCTGCGACGCTAGGCCGGACTAGTCAGCTCTGAGATTGGTGGGGCCATCCGCTTTCTTGCAGTCAAAGTGGCGCGGGTTCTTCCAAGTAAACAGCGCGTCGTTTGGGGAAACGGGAGGCGTGAAGGAATCTGTTGCTCAGCGCTCGTCACGATCGACAATTTCAGGCAGATAGGCGCGTCACGCACAGCTCGGACCAGCAATACGGCGTGTAGACCAATCCCAGCAAATTACCGGCCGCCAGATATTCCAGTCGAATCGTCCGCAGGGCTTCATCGACGCTAAAAGACTTTGAATGTCCATCGACTACCTTCTCTTGAACCAACAAGAGCTCGAAGAATCGCTCTGCCACCTTCATTGCCAGATCCTGGTTAACCCGAGCCTCGGTGCCAATTACGCCCGCCGCGCGGGCGCTGCCAACGAAAGCGTCCAGGTAGGAAACCAGAGTGTCTGGATGGATCTCGAGTGAATGACAGGCATTGATGAAAACGAGAGGCCGGATCTTGTTCCAGATCACCTTGTCTTGCTTCAACCAAATTTGCACCCAGTCCTGCAGCTCCGTCGCCTTGATCGATTCGTTCCTGCCGACACCAAGGTAGGTATTGGGGGACGCATCGTAAGATTTTTCACCATGACAGTAGAAGTACACGAGCGGAAGATCGCTTCCCAGAAGGCCCCTAATCGCATCCTTGGTATTCCCCTCGCGGACTTTGGCACGAGGGAAGCGCTTGTGGACTGTTATACGCAATTGGTCGACGTGGTCGGATAGTGCCTTAACACCAATCCCATATTGCGTTTCGGCCACCACAAAATCCCATTCATCTGGGGCAGGAATTGAGAAGACCGAATCTTTGGTAGAAGACAGCTGATCAATGGAGTACCGAAAGCCCCAGAAACCGAACGGACAGAGGACGTTCTCCAGGTGAGGACCCCGAGGACACTCGCGCGGAGAGCCCGACACGAGAGGCTTCTTACCGTCCCAATCCTCGACGAGCTTACAGATTGCCGGTCTATCCGTGTTCAGTGGAATGTCATAGATCAACGCCCACGGAAAGACGAAGCCAGAGGTCGTCGGGCGGGAAACCTGAATGACATGGCTCGCGGGATCCTTCTCCAGGGACGCAAACATGTGCGGATTTTTCCCCGGGACTTGGCTCCAAAGCTCACGTCCCTTCGGGGCAAGCTGGACAAGATCTTCCCGAAGCATGGCTTGGGTGCGTCGGCGCTCTGTCGGCGCTCGGTCCCGGAGAATCGTCCGAATGTCGTCGATGGTTTTGCCAATGTTGTCGTCCTTGACGGAGAAGGTCTCGCCTTCCACGTTGGGGTCGAAAGGTGTACCGGGCTTGCGCAAGACGACCTGATGCGTGCCGTCGCCGTTCGCGTTAGTGAGGATACTAATTCGCGGACGCCTAGGAAAGCTCTCAAGATCAGTCAAGTCGTCTGAAAGTGTGAAATCCGTGATGATCTGGAGCCCGCCCGGCCGCCCCACATTAGCAACCAGCAGTTGCGACTGAACGAGGACGTTGCTGTAGTAGTAGCCTAGCCTCGCGCGAGCCTGCCTCAGCGATTTCGGCACGAGGTAAAAGCTTAGGTATCGGCTGCCTTTGGGAGTAATTGCATGATCCCCATTAGCTGGAAGAAAGAAACGGCCGTGCGCGATCTCGCCCAACGGTCCCATGACACCATCCAAATCTGGGGCCACACCGAAGTCAGTGCTGCTTAGCATGACGTCCAAATTGATCTCCGCCGGCAGTCTTTCGTCGGGGAAAGGGCGCGCATCGGTAACTTGGCTTTCTGGAGAAAGAGGACCGATATCAAGACGCAGCAGGACAACCGAGCCTAGACTGAGCGACAGCCGGGAATCGAGAAGCTGGGTATTAGCTGGATCGAACAACGCCGCGTTTGCATAACGTGGCGGTCTGTCGGTTGGCCTTACACGACTCTTTGACGGCTGCTCCAGCTCCGGTTCCACTTTCAATCGACTCAGCAAACTCTCCCTCGACAGTGCTTCCTCTAAGGGCCTTGCGAGAGTGGACTCGGGACCCGGCGCGGTAAAGGGATGGCTGCTACCGCCTGCCTCGGCACTGCCTGCGAGTAGTTGACCGGCGATAGGTGAACCCAACTCGACGCGCAGCATCGTCAGTGTCTTACGTCCACGCTCAAACAGAACTTCCGCGAAGTAGATCTTGCCAAACTCTGGAACCTCGAAGACATGGCCGTAGTCCCCGATACGTATGAGGCCGGGAAACTTCTCGTACGGTCTTCCCCTGACGAGTGAGCAACGAATCGACCCACTAGGTTTAATCTCCTTCAGCCGTTTACCTGCGTCGAAGGGATCTTCCGCCATTTTTCTAAAATCTTCATTGGTTTCGAACTCTTTCTGCACGGCCTCGAAGGTGTCGAGCTTCATGCCTAGCTCGTGATCGAGCTCCACATGGACCGGGTACCCTGCAATACGCAGGTTCTCAAATCGGCTGCCCAGCAACAGGATGTGGGGTTCCTCGCCGGACTCACCAGTGGAGGTGAGACGCGCTACGATCCGATCTGCGGTGATCATATCGAGGATATTCAGTCCCTCGACCACGGCGATCGCGGAAGTGGCATGGATGGTTTTGTCGTCGATTCTTTCTGTACCGAAAACATGGGAGTGACCGGCCTCGAACGAAACCAGGTCGGATAATCGGAAGTTTTCAACCCGCGAACCGAAGTCTCCGCCCGTTGACGGCAAGAGAGAGGCTGCCTGTTTTTCGATGAGGCGGTTTTCGGGCCGTGTGAGATGGCCGCTCAGAGCATAGGCGGTCGCATGGTAGTGATACATAGAGGCTGCGGCCATCGGAATTCTCCCCGCGTCAATTGCCTTGGCCAAGCCATGGGGTATCTTTGAGGACCGTGTTACCAAGGATTAGGTACATGAAGAAGCCAGCGGCCAAGCCAATGCTGTACCAGGCGAAAAGCTCTTTAGTGTACAAGGCGGCCACGGCAGCGCCGCCGACAGCACCAATTACCGCGGCTATGTTTGAAACCGCTACGGTCTCTCCCTGCCGTCTCAGAGTCCGATAGGTTATCCAACCAACCACAAAACCGAAGCACAAAGCCCCAAAGACTTCAACGTTCATAGTCGCCCTCCGTCTAGGCTCGCTTCTGCGCTGGCTTGTGGATTCCGCTATAAGCCAGTACCGTGAATGACTTATAACATCTTTTGGTGCGTAACGGGAAGTTCAAGCGATTCCAGGCACACGTCTCCAGAACTACTCCTGAGTAGTCCTAGTGTTTATCAACAAATCTGCAGTCTTGCCCGAAGTCCCCGACAAGCCTTCTGGACGGATGACGGGCTATCCGGAAGCTATCCGGGCCAGGAGTCCGCTTGTGGGAAGTGATCCGCACACATCTCCAGTTCTGAAACGATTCCCGGATATCCGGAAGTCATCCACACACCTGATAAACGCGGTGCTCGGATCCTGATTCTCACATCCTGCTAGCAAACTGAGTAAGGCACCCCAACGGCACGGGATTGGTTTACGACAATGTCTCATGTAGATTCCTTGCGGAGGCACCATGAGCATATTGGCCGCAATTAGACGTGAAGAGACGAAAGTAAAGAAGCAGTTGGCCAAGTTGCAGAATGATTTGGTTGGTTTGCGATCGGCAGCTAAGGCGCTGGGTAAGACTGCAAGCCGAGATATCACTCGCGCGAAGAAGCGCGTGTTGTCGGCGAAGGGCCGAGCGAAGATCTCAAAGGCTATGAAGGAGCGCTGGGCTAAGGTCAGGGCGCAAGCGAAGAAGGCTGCGGCCTAGTCTGGGAATCAAGGCGATGCTGCCTCAAGGCAGCGTCTTGATGGTGAACAATGCGTCGATGAGCGGGTAGTTGCTTCGCCTTGTCGATTCCTTTGTCTTCATTGCGGTGCTGCGAGCTGTTTGGCAGTACTTGCTCTCCCAGGTACCTCACTGTTGGGATGACGTCGTAACCAACGGTTAACTCTAGAAACGCTATGTAGCTGATTCGTCTGGCCTCTATCTGCGTCGAGCGTGACGATACAGCATGGTATTTGGCGGGTTTTGTTCGCAAGTTGTTCTCACATCGTGGGTTGAACCCCTAAATTGTCACAAAAACTTTGGGCACAGTTTCCGCGAACGCGAAGACCCCCCACAACCCCGTTTCTGGATAGTTTCGAGTTCACCGCTATGACCCCGGTGGACAGTCTTAACAACTTCCCGTGATAGTCGGCCTTTCATCCGAGTATTCGCGGCCGGTTGTGAATCGGTGTCAATCATTGAGTACGTCGAGAAGGGAATACCGCAGAGGCAAGAAAACCAGACGTTAGACCAAGCTAGCCCTCGGTAATTGAGTCGGGAGGACCGTAGTCCATGTTCAGAGCAGACAGAGTTTCAGCTTAGCGACGATTTCGGTTAAGGGGATTACTGATAGGTATCCGAGAAATACTTGCTCGAAAACCAATCCATCCCGAGGGGCATGAATGGATGTTGCTCCAGATCTAGCGATGCTACCGTCGGCGGCATGCGATCAATGTCGGTAATGAGACTTGGGCCGACAAGGATGAGTTTCTTAAGCGGAAGATTGCTGATGGCTTTCTGTGCAGAACCCTTGGGGATTTCAAATGAAGTGCCGGGTGGAGCATAGGAAGACGGTGAGAGTCCAAGCGCGTGGAGATTCGATAGCGTTTGAATTTCGTTGAGCAGGCCGGGCGTGACGTCGTTCAACATGAGCGATTCAAGGTGCGGCAGTTTCTCCAGCTGTCCGGGAAGGAGGGCCGAAGAATTTACGACTAATCGGCGAAGAGAAGGCAGATTCTTAGGGTCGAGGTCGACGGTGACAGCATGCGTGGCATCAAGAGAGTTCAATTGGAGACGAAGTGTTTCCAACGAAGGAAGCCGTGAGAATGAGTATCGCACAGGTCTTCCAATGTTCAGGCTACTGTTTAGAGTGAGCGAGTGGAGCATCGGGTAATGTGCAGCGATACCATCGAGCAAAGCTTTGATGTTGTTCAGTTCATCGAAGGAACTCCCAACTATGACTGCGAGATCGCGCAAATTTGGAAATGCAGAAGCAACTTTGCGGAAATCCTCCGGATCGCCGATTGAAACCAGCAACGCGGTGACCCGCGGAAATTTAATGTCGGGGTCCATTGTCAATTCCGTATTTAGGACGAGAAGTTCACGCAGACTGTCCGAGTGACTCAGTGCGGCCCAATCTGACCGATCAACCTGTCCGGATAAGCCAAGGAACGTGAGGTGTTCGTTCCGAGCCAATCGAAAGAACTCATCGTGCGAGACAGGAGTGCTATCAATAGGCCGCGCACCGCTCACCGTGAGAGTCGTTACCCTGTCTAAGACACCCGAGGGGATATGAGATGGCACGTCGTAATCCACACCCAAATAGCGCAGATGAGGAAGCTTCAGGGCATCCTCGATGCCAATCAACCGCGCATTTACAACCTTTAATTCAAGGCTCTCGAGGTCTCTCGCGAGTCGTAAGTTATGAATCTCGGGAGCGCTTCCCAGACCGCCGATAGTTAGACTGAACCATTTAATGTTGGCGGCTCCCAATAGAGATGCGAGATCAAACGTCTGATTGCCACCCGCTTCAACTGTTAGCTCTCTGATTGAAGGACTAACTGTTTTGAGGCTCTCAAGCTGAAATTCATTGACGCCGAGACGAATGCTCTCCAGCTCGGGATCGGTAACCCAATCGTAGCCACCCTGCGAAATCATATTTATGAGGCCAAGGTGATGGAGCTGATCTTGCTGGTCATAAACGAAATCAGGTAGATGTGTAAGCTTAAAGCGATCCCTGTTCATCTCATGTACATATCTCCGGAAGTCGCGATTCAGTCGCTCTGCCCGATCGGCTTGCGCGGCCGCAATGTCGGAACGGCGGTTAGCGTCCCGAATCTTCTCTTCTTCTGTTGCGATTATCCCATCCGCTCTAGTCTTCGTATCCTTTGCGTCCTGCATCGTCTGATTTGCATTCCGCATTGTTTCGTCGGCTACGGATTGAGCTTTCTTGGCTTGCTCTGAGGCGGAATCAGCGGCTTTCTTCGCCTCATCCGCGTCTTTGCGTTCCTGGTCCGCTTGATTTTTTGCCACGGTCGCTAACTTTTGATCGAGGTCCGCTTTGTCTTTCAGGGTCGTGAAGTAGTTGGAATAGAGGCCCAAACCTAGACCGATGATGGCTCCCAGTGCAGCAATTGCGGTAGGAATAACCTGGGGATTGCGCCACAGGTATGGCCTCTGAGAGTCAGCGACATCTTTGTTGAGCTTAATAATTTCGAGGTCGAGCTTCTGAATCTCTCGGTCTTTTTTGGGGTCCGCAGACTCAACGTTTGGAGGAGGTGTAGAAGTATCGTCCATCTTAGTTGGAATTTCCTTTTTCAGCTCGAAAACGGCACTATTCTACGCTTTTCTGTCGTATTCACCACATCGTGCACCCGTCTTCATCGGAGTGCTCCGCGCGGTTTGGTACCGCCAAGAGGTCAGCGCTTACGGCTGGCGTTGGTCCACCCCCTTCGCGACCAAGCCAGAAGTCCGCTTCGAGGAAGTGTTGTGCCGCTTGGATACGGAATTGAGTTGAGCTCCTCGAACCCCGTTTCTGGATAACTTCCGGTTTTTCAACGGTTGGGGACTTGAGGGACTCAAAACTCTGCCATGAGGCGCTCCAAGGTGCGGTGGGCACTTCCGGTGGCAACCCTCACTTGCCAACTCAAATGGCGAAATCGAGCACTCGCTAAGTTGTTGACCTATCCTTCGGCGGCGCAAGCTCGCGCTAACCTACATATCTTGTGAACCATCGTGTCGAGCGGGGTGTCCGCATACCCAAGGAGGATTTCGAGAATCTTCTCCCACGCACCTTCAAGAGCCTTAAGCCCGAAAAACGCCTGCAGAGGGCCGCCTATCGTAGCTGCCACTACCGTTGCAGGCAGCGCGTGAAGCACGATCGTCACGATGGCGCTTTCAACGGCCGCTTTGAGAAATACTTTGCAGCTTTTGCAACCAGCCCCGCGGCGTAGCGTCCGTAAGCGCTCCCAGAATCTCTCGCCAAAAGCCGAGGCTTTTACCTTCGCCGATGAATTAGGTCCATATTTTGCGAAAACTGTCCAGGTGCCTTGGGGAGGATGCTCAATCACGTACATCACTGTCCCGCCCTCAGTGACAATCCGCGTTGGCGACATCTTTACGTCGACGGGCGAGCTCAGGGAGACAGACACCTGCGATGGCCCCCGATCCAGAACGTACGGATCCAGGTCCGAAACGGTCAACACGAGCAGAGGTGAAGCTGGCGGAACCCTTATCTTAAGTTCCAGAGTCCCATTCTCGTCGTTGCTACTCTCGATTGTGGACTCGAAACTGTGTCCTAAGGCCTCATCGTAGACTTCGGTTGTGAAGGTGGGCATGGTATTTCCAATGCTCGTTGCAGGAGTATAGCGTGAGTTACGTATCTCTTGAATGAGAAATTTTCTTAGGCTGAAGCGCGGAATTACTATTCGTTCCGATACTCAGAAAACACTCCAAGGAGACCCCTCGGGATTGGACCTAGATCCAAGGACTAACCGGAAGTTATTCTTCCAGTTGGTGTGCGCTCGGCACTGGGCTACGAGTTGGTGAAGCGGTCCAGAAGTCCGCTTCTGGGAAGTCTGAGTTCTGTTGGGAGCTTGCCGTTGGTTGTGAGCGAGTGACGGGCAACTCTGAAGTAATGAACTTGACCGTATAACCCGTTTCCAGGACACCCCCCGAAACCCGAGAGCTTGTCATCGCTCAAGATTGGCCTTCGAACTGCTCCTCGCCCCGATTTCACTGAGCCTAGAATTTGACCTCTTTATTCCGCGTATTTTCTTGGGCACGACTTCGGGCTAATTCCTGCGCCCGGCAGCTTCGCGTCTTCTGCTTTCCCGGTTCCTCCCCTTGATTCCTTCGGGTCCCTCCCAGAATGCAGCCGCTCACTTTGGGAGCAGCAGCCCTCGCTTTTTGTGCCCCAAGAAAATGGGGCGAAAAAAGGAGAAACTCAAATGTACTTGAACTCAGCAACAATCGTAGGATTCGTAGGGGCCGATCCCGAGCAGCGTCAAGCGAAAAGCAACGGTGCCAAATTCACCGTTCTTTCCGTCGCCACGCAGCGATCCTGGAAGAACGCGCAGGACGAATGGTCCTCGAAAACCGAGTGGCATCGTGTCTGCATCTTCCGCCCGCGGCTCGCGGACTACGTTCTGCAATCCATCAAGAAAGGCTCGCACGTTTTGATCGAGGGCAGTCTCATCAGTTCGACCTACGAGCGGGCGAACGGCAAAGGAAAGAAGGCAACGACCTCGAAGATCACGTCGTGGTCGATTCGCGCGGATGTGGTGCGAAGGCTCGACCGTGGCGAACCCGAGCCGGAAGGAATCGCTAGCACTTCCCATGCTTCGGAGGAAGCTCCTGAAACGGCGGAGAACGCTACTTACTAACGCGGTTCCAGACCGGGCCCCGGCTTTTTGCCGGGGCCCTTTTTTTATGCTGGCCGCGACTCCGACCAAACCGAACAAATGTTCCGCATCGTGCGCGCCGCGTAGCACGATTTATCCACTGCACGAAGTCTGCTCTTTCGACCACGCGTGCGGAGGGAATCGATCCCGCTCTATGAATGTCAGGGCGCGATTTCCGAAAACGCCAGGCGTCGTCCCCCCTGCCGGCGTGACACCCGAAGTATGTCCGAAAACTGAAAACAGGCCGATTCCCCTTGTCGCCGCGGACCGGGAACGGCCCGAGACGGCGGAGCATCCCCATGATGACCGCGTCGTACTGCGACTGCCTTATCTGCCAGTTAGAGGCCAGCCTCATCGCCGAAATTAGCGATGATCGCAGCCTGGAAGAATTTCGGCTATTCGCCATTCCCAGCGCGATGCTTTCTGCGTTTCCGACCGCTCCCGAACTCATCCAGAAACTTCGTGACCACGACAATAATGACCAGAACCCTTCTTCCGATGAAGTGCTTCTCGATCTTCTGAGGCGCAGCAGCGATATAATGTTCCGTCCAATTTGGCAGCGGCTCTTGCTGCTGGTCTTTATTCCGACCATTCATCGCACCACCACCCAGATCACGGGCACGTTTCCTTCACTGACTCGCGATGACACGGCCCAGCACCTCTTTGCCGTCCTGCTCGAATACCTTCATTCTCAAGAACTGCGTTCCCGCCACTCGCACCTTGGATTTACCATTGCGCGAAAGATACGCCGGAGCGCATTCCGGTGGGCGATCCGCGAGTCGCATACATCTTTGGGGGATGAAACGGACGGGACTCCGACCATGATTCTTGAAACGGATGTAGGCGACGAGGATTCCCACGCCGACATCCTGTTGCAGCAGTTTCTTGGCGACTGCCAGCGCAGGGGATGGCTTTCTTCCGAAGAAAGGGAGCTACTCACGCAGTTCAAACTCGAAGGCGTCTCCGGCCCGGAACTCGCGCGCCGCAGCGGCCATTCGGTCGTCGCGATCCGGCATCGCATCCAGCGTCTGCTCGACAGACTCCGCCGCATTGCGCAGACATCGCGCACCGAAACAGCCGAACAACTGGATCTCTTCCTTCCGTGAGTGGCATCCCTTCGGCCGTCGACATCTGTTCGACAGAACACGGGCATCTGCTTCCACAGGGAGTACCAGCGAAAAAATATTTCACTGGTACCCGGTCTGTTTTCATTTTCGCTGGCTGATAAGTATAGTGAGGGGAGTTCTCGCCGGTTAACTCCCGCGGACAAGGCAGCACCGATTCCTTCGGTGTTCGCTCTGTGTCGCGTACGGCCTGCTAGAGGGGACGGACGCGATTGTGGGACAACGCTGTACTCGGAGCGAAACGCTCCAAGTGTGCCTGGACGGGGGGAAGTCCAGGACCCGGCGCATACAGCCGTCCCGTCAATCGCCATCTGGCTCCTCCTTGTAGCCGTAGCCGGGGACTCCCTCTCAACGGCCCATTTCCAAAACTCGGATGAGACAGGGAGAGCCCGAACATGACGCGATTTCTCCGCAATTACCTGCGCAGCTCTTGGCTTCGCTCACCTCTGGTTACCCTCGGTTTCACACTACTTCTCGCAGCGCCAGCGTTCGCGCAAGGCACTTCCCCTTGGGAAAACGCCGTCAACGTCTTGATGACGGCCTTCACCAGCACCATCGCTCGCGGCCTCTCGCTCGTGGCCATCGTCGTGGCCGGCCTTACATTCGCCTTCGGCGAGGGGGGATCGAAGCGGGTGCTGGCGGGCGTTCTCTTCGGCGTCGGCATGGCTATCGCGGCGGTGAATTTTCTCGCGTGGCTTTTTCCAGGCAACTGAATCAGGGCAGGACCCAGAGGAGAAGCACGTGGCGGAAAGCAGACGAATCAACAGAGTGCATCGGTCGCTCTCTCGGCCACTCACGATCCTCGGGGCCGAGCGAAAGCTCTTCTTCTTTGCGATGTGCCTGGGCGCGGCCACCTTCAACTTGCTCAACAGCTTGTTCGGCGGGTTGCTGATGTTTTTGTTGCTTTATTTTCTGGCCCGTTGGGCGACGCAAACCGATCCGCAGATTCTGCGATTTCTGCTGACGGCGGCAAGACTGCGCGCGGAATACGACCCCATGAAATTCAGCCCCATTCGAATTCGACGGGATGGCCATGCTGAGGCTTAGCCGAATCTTCAAGAACTACGATGAGACCGGCTCCCTCAGCGAGCAGATCAATCTCTACGGCTTCATCGGTCCGCACACGTTTCTCACCAAGACCGGTGAGGTGGGCGTCATCCTCGAAGTTCGCGGCGTCGATTACGAGTGTCTCGATGACGCTTCGATTGATGGCTTCACCAAGCGCCTCGAATCAGCCTTGAAGCTGTTCGACGAAAACTATCGCCTCTACCAATACCTCTTCAAGCGCAACAACGAGCCGATCCCCTATAAGCTCTACGACAATCCGATCGTTGACGCTGCGATCAAAAATCGCATCGCCTACCTCGGCAGTAAAGCCGACACCCTCTTTTCGCTATCGGTGTATTACGTCGTGCTGTACCAGGGATTTCAGACGTCAGACAAACTCGGAACCGCGATCGCCGAGTTGCCCAAGAATCCGAAAAAAGCCCTTTCGGATCTGCGAGCGCATTTTTCGGGTCAAAAGCGGACCGTCGTTCTTGGGCAGCATGTTGGCAATGCTCAAGCAGCACTGCTTCAAAAAGCCCGCAGCTTCATCCTCCAGGTCAGCGACTTCCTCTCCGTGCGGATACTCGATAAGCACGAAGCCTTCCGCGTTCTAAAGGGAACGCTTAACTTTCATCCCGACAAACTCGAATTTGCCAAGCTGAAATACGACACCTTCCTTGACTATTACCTCCCCGAATCTCCCCTCGAATGCCATCGGGGGTATCTGCGGGTGGACGACTACTACATCAAGGTCTTGACGCTCAAGGAGCCTTCCGCTCAGAGCTTTCCACTCATCTTCAAACGCCTGCTCGAAGTGGAGGCGAACTACTACGTGGTGACCGAGTGGAAAAAGGAGGACTCCGGCAAAATGCGCCGGGTCATCCAGGCCAAGCGCCGCCATTTTCACAACACCAAGCGCTCGTTCGCGAGCCAAGTCAGCCTCAACGAGGGTCCTGCGCAAGACCTGCTCCTCGACGATTCCAAGGAATCCCAGGTCCGGGAACTGGGCGAAGGCATTAAGGAGATCGAGCTCTACGGGAATTACTTTGGACAGTTCTCTCTCACCGTCGTGATTTACGACCTCGACATGGCCAAGGTGGATCGCGCGTGCGCCGACTTCTATAAAGTTTTCAGCGTGCACGACGCCCAGCTTTACGAAGAAAAATACAACCTTCTCAACGCCTTTCTCGCGGCGGTGCCCGGCAACCATGTCTTCAATTTGCGTTCCCTGTATCTGCTCAACACCAACTACGCGGATTTCTCGTTTCTCTTCACCCTTCACTGTGGGGAGCCTCGCAATCATCATCTCCGGCAGGAGTATCTCGCGGTCCTTGAAACCAACCACCACACGCCCTACTACTTGAATCTCCATTACCGCGATGTCGCCCACACCATGATTCTCGGGCGAACGGGCGCCGGGAAAAGCTTCTTGCTGAATTTCCTGATTACCAATCTTCAGAAATACGACCCGCACACGTTCATTTTTGATCTGGGCGGGAGCTTTGAAAGCCTCACCCAGCTATTCGGCGGATCGTATATTCGCGTGGGCGTGGAATCCGAGGGTTTCAAGATCAACCCGTTCTCGCTCCCGCCCACGAAGGAAAATCTCGATTTCCTCGCGCTCTTCCTGAAAGTCTTGATTCAGGGACAGAGGGCGGGCGAGCTCGACCCCGCCACCGAACGCGATCTCTTCCATCAGGTCGAAAACCTGTATGCCGTGGACCCGGCGCTGCGCACGCTGGGCGTGCTCGCGAACACGCTGGGCCATGACGTTGCAAGCCGCCTCTCCAAATGGACCCGTGGCGGCCAGTTCGGATTCCTCTTCGACAACGCCGAAGACATGATTTCGTTCTCACGCTTTCAGTGCTTCGACTTCCAGCACATGAGCCAGTACCCAGAACTCTTGGAACCGCTGCTCTTCTACATCCTGCATCGGGCCAACGCCGTCATTGCCGACCGGCAGATTACTTCCGTTTTCAAGGCGTTCTTCATCGACGAAGCGTGGGTGTTTTTGAAGAACCCGGCTATTCAACGGTATGTGGTCGAAGCCCTCAAGACGTGGCGAAAGCACAACGCCGCCATGATCCTCTCGACGCAATCCCTCGACGAGCTGAAGCGCTCGGACATTCTCGACGTAATCATCGAAAGCTGCGCCACCAAAATCTTTCTCGCGAACCCCGACATGGACCGCGATCTCTACCGTCGCCAGTTTCATTTGAACGAAAACGAAGTCGAGCTCATCTCGGGCCTAATTCCCAAGCAGCAATTCCTGATCAAGACGCCGGAACTCGCGAAGGTCGCCAATCTGACCGTGGACGCCAGGAGCTATTGGCTCTACACCAATGACCCCTTCGACAACAAGAAACGGAAGGAAGCCTTCGATACCTACGGCTTTGAGAAAGGCCTCGAAGTCCTGGCGGGAGCGCAGCCGTGATTCCGCTTTGCCGCCTATACGAAGAAGCGGTTCTCCGCGATCCGCAGTATCTGTTTCTGCCCCTCCTATTGAGCGGCGCTCTTACTGCCTTCGTTCTTGCCGTCGAGTGGCATGTCGGGCTCCGCTCCGAGCGCCGCCAAAGTTTCCAGCAAGACCAATCCATTTCAAAAGGAGCACCTCGATGAGACAAATGTTGCAGATCCAGTCGCACGGCCTTTTCCTGCGCATCTTCGCCATCGTTGTTCTTGGCGTAACCGCCTTCCACGCTTCCCCTGCGAACGCCGCGACGGACGACGCGGCGCGCGTCGTGAAGTATGCGAAGGAAGACATCGTCCCCGTTCGCGCCAAGCTTCGCTTTTCGACGCTCATCGTTCTGCCAGAGGACGAAGAGATCCTCGATTTCACGACCGGCGACAAGGAATTCTGGGTCATCAACGGGGCGCACAACCTCTGTTACGTTCACCCGGCTCAGGCCGGCATCCGCAGCAATTTGAACCTGATCACCGCGAGCGGGCACGTGTATTCGTTCCTGCTGACCGAAATCAGCAACCAACCGAACGTCGAGCCCGACCTCAAGATTTTCGTCGAGCCGAAAGAAGGCTCGGGTTTCGCCGCGAACACCGGACTGCGCGGCTATGTGAGCGCGGGCGAGGCCGAAGCCTACAAGAAGGAGCTTGAAACGCTCCGGTCGCAGACGGTGGAACAAATCCATGCAGCGCAAACTCAGTCCGCCGAGCAGCTCGACCGTTTCCGATCCGGCTACGCAACAAAGCTCCAGTTTGACTATTTACTCGACCCGAAAGCGGCGCGGGAGCCGTTCCTGGTTTCTGTTATCTACCACGACGACTCGTTCACTTATATCAAGTGCGGGGCGCGGGAAAAACCAGCTCTCTATGAAATCAAGGACGGCAAGCCCAACCTGATCTCCTTCCAGCTCGAAAACGGCGTATACATCGCACCGAAAATCATCAACTCCGGCTACCTCGCCATCGGCAATAAAAAGCTGCCCTTTGCGCGCCGTGTTTCCGCGAACTGAGGAACGACCATGAGCCAACCGACACAACCCGCGCAGGTGCAGGAAAAAGCGCCGAAACCGCAAGGTCTCTTGCCGAAGAACGTCCAGTCCTGGCTTCTTATCGGACTGGCATTCCTCATGCTCGCCATCATGTGGCTGACGGGAGGCAAGAAACCCCCGACTCCCACGAAGGCGGCCTCGTCCGCACCACCGACACTCGCGCCGCTGGAAGTCAACGAAACCAAGATCAGCGAGTTGCAAAACCGCATCGAGCAGTTGCAGCACGATCAAATGGTCGCCGAGAACGCTCTCGCCCAGCAGACTCGCTTGCTGGGGGGCGCTCCACAAGATTCGCAGCAAGCCCAGCAGCAGAGCGCCTCCGGTTACCCACCCGACCAGCGAGCCGAAGACCCCATCGAGACGGAGCGCAAGCGGCGTGCCTACGTATCGCTCTTTGCCTCGAACGTCGCGTTGACCTACCGCAAGACTCCGTCGACTCCGGCCATTGCGCCAGCGTCTGAGCCCGATGCCGCTCCGGCCGCCACGAGCCTCGTTCCCGTCGGACCCGACTCCCCTCAGGTCGCGCAACTCTTGAAGGAGATGCAAACGAATCCAACTTCGCCCGCGCCAGGGCGAAAAGATTCCCCAGAATCAACCCACGATCGAAAGGAGGAAGCCAGAAACCCTGCCGCCGTGTCGGCCCCCTCCGCCAAGGCGGCGGCGGGAAAAACCTACGTCTTGTTTGAAGGAACCATCCTAGAAACCGTTCTCATCAACCGCCTCGACGGGGGCTTCGCTGGCCCCGTCGAGTGCCTGCTCTCAACCGATGTCTATTCCAATGACCGCCAGCACCTGCTCATACCCGCAGGCTCGAAGTTGCTGGGTGAAACCAAGAAGGTAGACGCCCTCGGCCAAACTCGTCTGGCCGTCGTGTTTCATCGCGTGGTCATGCCCGACGGGTATTCCGTCAGCCTCGACCAATTCAAGGGACTCAACCAAATTGGCGACACCGGGTTGCGGGATCAGGTGAACAACCACTATCTCCGCATCTTTGGCGTATCCCTCGCGGTGGGCGCTCTGGGAGCCGTTGCCGAGGCCGGAACAGCCGGCTCGCTCAACGCATCCAGCTCTGACCTCATGCGCCAGGGATTCGCGGCAAGCACCGCCCAGTCCTCGGCGCAGATCCTCGACAAGTTCCTCAACATCATGCCCACGGTGACTATCCGGGAAGGCCACCGGGTCAAAGTCTATCTCTCGGGCGATCTCGCGTTGCCCGACTACAACAACCACACAATCCCTTCCGATTTCTGAAGGCCAAAAAGGAGAGCAGTCCAATGAAAAGAACGCTTCTGATTTGTTTGCTCGCGTTGGGATTGGGAGTCGGTACTGCGACCGCGCAATTCGGGAATGGCGTCGTTTTTGACCCGACCAACTACCATAACGCATTGCTTCGCTACTACCAGCTTCAGCAGCATCTCGCTGAACTGCAGAAGAGCTACAACCAGATCACCAACCATCTCAACCTTGCTCTGCAGATGGCTCAGTTCGTCAAGAACATGCCCGCTCGATACCGCGCGATATTTTCCCAATGGCGCAACGTGACCTCGCTCAACACCTTTGGGAACACAGTCTCGTGGATTAACGGCATCAACACCGGCGTGCTTCCCAACATCAACACGGGTTACCTGAAAGCCACAACCCCGCTATCTCAGTACGACCCATACGAACTCTCGGGAATGGACCCTTCGGAACTCGGGCGCGTGCAGTCCCAATACGCATCCATCCAGCTCGTGGATGGCGCAAACATGAACGCGATGGCCACGATCGGCGCGATCCGCGGAAGCGCCGACAACATTCAGACTCAAATAGGGAACCTCGAACAAGATTCATTTTCGGGCGACTCAACTCTGAACAGCGAAGTTTCCGTTCTGAACAAGATCAATGCGGCGGGGGTGTTGACTCTCCGCACTGTCCAGGACTCGAACAAACTCCTCGCGTCGCTTCTCGAACAACAAACCATCCTCGCGAAGCAACAGCGCGACGCTGCCACGAGCGCCATTAACACCGATATCGGTCGCCAAGCGAGCATGGCCGGCAACATCGCCCAGGTGACCGGAACGATCACCGATTCACTCGAAAACTTCCGCATGCCGTAGGCGTGCGCCTAGAGATGCCCGGCGTCGAAGGAGCTGACGGCAATGCAAACCGATTTCCTCCAGTACATCTTTCAGGCGATCAACAATTTGCTCACCCAGAACCTCGGCTTCTTCGACACCATGGGCCAGAATCTTTTCCGTTCGTTCGCCACGATTCTCGTGGCTTGGTTTGGAATCAAGTCCGCGCTCGCATCCGCCAGCGGCAGGCCTTCCTTCCAGTTCGATCATTTTGCGAGCCTGCTTTTGACCATCAGCTTTGGCTTCGCGATGGTCAATTACTACAGCACCCCCATCCCCGGCGTCGGAGTAAGCTTCCACAACCTCGTCACCAACGAAGCCCAGTTTCTCTCGACGCAGATCGATCAGGCGCAGCTCCAAACCGTAGTCACGCAGGTTGCGAGCTTCGAAGCTCGCATGGACTCGCCGGGCTGGGGAGATCTTTTCGGAACCGCCATCTACATCATCGTCACCATTCTGCTCGCCGCAGCCCAAGCGATAGCGATTGTGGTCATCGCCTATGGATTCATCGCCACCGCGGTTTGCGTCCTGGTAGGCCCCGTCTTCGTTCCCTTTTTTATCGTTCCGAAAATGGAGTGGCTTTTCTGGGGCTGGTTCCGCTGCTTCATCCAATATGCCTTCTACCAAGTCATCGCCGCAGCCGTCGTGTATGTCATCGGAAACCTGATGCTGGGCGCTCTCCAGCTCCCGCCCGCGGGCACGCTTTCCACCGTCCAACTGATTGCCTGGTTTCCCGTCCTTTTTATTACGTTTCTCGCCTCCATCTATGTCCTGCTGAAGATCCCGTCGCTTACGAACCATATCTTCAGCGGCACGGCCGGAGGATCATCCGCCGGCCTACTCGAAGCGCCCGCCGCCGTCCTCAACAGGGTGCTGTGATGGACCGCGATGCCACATTCCACGATGCCAAAAGGCTCTACCTCGAACAGTACGGGGATCCCATGGTCACGAATACCTATCTCAAGATTGCTCTCGCGCTCTTGTCCGTCGTCTGTGTGGCGCTCGCGCTCATCGACCTCAGGACCATCCGCACGTTCCAGAATTTCCGGCCCCTCGTCATCCGGATTGATGATCTGGGCCGCGCCGAGGCCATTAACTACCACAACCTGGAATACAAGCCGCAGGACGCCGAGGCAAAGTATTTTCTTTCCGAGTTTTGCAACCTCTATTACCGCCGCAACCGATACACGATTCAGGATGATTTCTCGAAGTCTCTCTATTTCCTCGACGGCAAGCTCGCCAACGGCATTTTCGATGCCTACCGCAAGGACGACATCATCAAGCGATTCATCACGAACACCGCCGCACCTGAAATCGATGTGGACGTGCAGAAAGTCTCGCTCGAAGAGATGCAAACGCCGCCCTTCCGCGCACGGGTGGATTTCTACATGGTCTATTACTCGCCAGCCGACCATACCGAGCTGAAGCGCGACCTGTACACCGCGAATTTCGTCTTCGTTTTTAAGTCCCACGTACCCAACGAATTGATTCCGATCAACCCCCTCGGAATGACCATCACCTACTTTCGCGAAGACCAGGCGTTCAAATGAAAATCCAAGCCCATACGCAAACCGAAGAGGTCGCGGGCGGACGCAGGGCACAGTCGGCCCAACCTCGGCACGCCACCCCTGACCTAGAG
>Ga0209275_10000214_pt1 | contig 20747 bp, 19 predicted proteins | sample HubBroMetageREF2_FD_188344 | JGI IMG/M metagenome (GOLD analysis project Ga0209275, IMG submission 188344) | Reference soil microbial communities from the Hubbard Brook experimental Forest, New Hampshire, USA - Hubbard Brook CCASE Soil... | ecosystem: Environmental > Terrestrial > Soil >... | reverse complement strand
CCCAGGCCTGCGGCGGGAGCGCTTCCACCAGCTCAGCCATGGAGAGGGTTTCCTCGAGATGCTGCGCACCAGGGTGAACCAGCCCGGGTTCTACCTCATGGACGAGCCAGACGCCCCGCTGTCGTTCACCTCCTGCCTCGGGCTCGTGGCCCTCCTGCACGACCTGGCCAAGGCCGGAGCGCAGGCGGTGGTCGCAACGCACTCGCCGCTGGTCGCCGCGGCGCCCGGCGCCCGCATCCTCGAGCTGGGCGACTGGGGCATGCGCCCGGCCCGCTGGGACGAGCTGGAAGTCGTCGGCCACTGGAGGCGATTCCTGCACGAGCCAGGCTCATATTTCAGGCATTTGCTCGATGGCCGATAGCCCGTTTAACACGTAATTGGACAGCGAGCGCTGAATTTATCGACTTTGTAAGATTAGTGCGGCCGCTTAACTCGGCTGATGCGATTTTCAAGACACCTCGCGCTCGGCTCGCTTAGCCTTATTGCCTGCGTGCATTCCGATTCATTACCGCGGCTAATCTGCGGTAATTCGGATATACAGGGTCGGGTAAAAAGCGGAGGAATCATGGACGCGCGCTACCTGATGGGTCGATTTATCACGGTGATGGCCATCTGTCTGGCCGGCGGTTCGGTGATGCTGACCGGCGCCGGAGCAGCGGGGGCCGCGGGAGCAGGCGGGCCGAGCGGGTCGGGCGGGGCGGCGATCCAGTCGGCGGCCGCACAGCCCGCCGCAGTGGTCACCGACACCGGGATGGGGATGCGCACCAAGGTGGGCCTGCCGGCCCCGGCGATGAGCGACGCGATGCTCGCAGCCAACGCCGCGAAGCAGGTTCTGGCCAGCAGCTTTGTCAAGGCGATGCAGGCCGACGCGGCGGCGGCCAGCAAGTGCGCGAACGGGGCGTGCCCGAGCGCGCTGCCGGCCTCGAAGAACCTGAAGCAGACCCAGCGGGCACAGATCAACAGCTACTACTGCGGCCCGGCCACGGTGTCGGAGATGCTCGCTCAGATGGGCAAGACCGTAGGCCAGCGAAAGACCGCAAAGGAACTGGGGACGAATAAGAGCGGCACCGGCTGGTCGGACGAGAGCGGCTATCCGGTTCCCGAGGCGCTGAACATGAATCAGGGCCGTAACAACTACGTCGCCGTCGGGCTGCCCTGGTCGCCAACCAAACACGAGATCAAGACATATGAGGTTGATTTGGTGACCGATATCAACCACAAGGGGGGCGCCCCGCTCGCCGGTGATGCCTACGAGGTCGCCGGTGGCCCGCATCTGGTCGGCCACCCGGTGAATCAGACCATTTTCCATTGGTTCGACATCAGGGGCTACAAGGATTCGGGGGCCACAACCGATTACGAGGACTCGGTGCACGGCGCTTCGAGCATCGGCTGGGCCGCTACCGTTCCGGCCTACTCGTCGCTGCCGTCGCCGACGATCGTGAACATCGTCGGGGCCCGTGGCTACGACTGGTAGCGCGAAATGCAGGTCATGAGCAGCGAGCTGAACGCCGCCCGGAAAAAGTTTCACGCGTAGCTGGCGGGTAGCTCAGAGGGCACGTTCAGGGCGCTCATCTCAGAACAGCGGCCGACGCAGAGCGATGCCGGGCAACGCCGTTGCTGCCGGCAGGAAAGAGAGCCGGTCATGGGTGCGGAAAAGAAGGCCAAGAATAAGGCTAAGGTGATCAAGGGCAAGACCAAGAGGCTTGCCGGGAAGGCTACCGGAAACGAGCGGCTGAAGGCGGAAGGAAAAGCCGATGTTGTGACCGGTAACCTTAAGAACGCCGGTGAGAAAGTTAAGGACGCCTTCCGGCACTGACCGGGCTTCGGCAGGCCAGCAGGGCCAGTGTCGGCATTCGTGGCTTCGGCAGGACTATGAGGCCACCGGCGTTTGTGGTGCCGTCGCCTAGGCCAGTCTCCCGGCAATGTGTAAAAGGCGCGATACCGGGCAGTTCAGTCGTTTGCTGTCTCAAGATGCAAGTGCCTATCTTCATGACATTGCCCGAGGAGACTGGAATGCTCGCTGCAATCGCTGTCGTGCTGTTCGTGATCGGATTCATCGTCAACGCCGCAAACGTGGCTACCCCCGCGCTGTTCTCGCCGATCAGCTTCCTGCTGGCGGGGCTCGTCTGCCTGGCCATTCACCTGACCGGAGCGGCCCCGGCGTGGTCCACGCCCCGCTGGCGGCGGTAACCGGCAGGTCTGCGGTCCGCCGGACGGGTTGCCTGCTCTGGGGCTTCAGACGGAGGCCGGATCGGCGCCAAACTCGCCGGACGGGCTGTCCGGCGGCGCCGCCTGGGGGATACCGGGGCCAGAAGGCTCCTGAGCACCCCGTGATTTGCGGGAGTCGATCCAAGAGTCGACGATCGTCCACTGGATCTGCAGCCACTGGTAGCGCTCATCCGGGCTGACGGGCAGAGCCTGGGCGGGTTCGTGCCACCATCGCACGATCATCGGCCTGTCGGCCAGCGGCAGCGCCCGCCAGACCTGGGCGGGGGCGACCAAATCGTCAAGACCGGTGTGAGCGACGACTACGACGTCCAGGTCTGGCCGCGCGGCCAGACACGCCAGCACGCCTCCCGGCCGCGGTGGCAGGACATGCTGGTTGGCGGCCGCATCCGCTGCTGCCTGCTGACCGCTACGCCGACGCAGCCGCGTTACTACCCGGCGATGGCGGCGCGGTGTCCAGTTTCCCCCCTCGGGGAAGATAAGCATGGCATCGCTGCCGGTCAGGGCGCGGGCTACCTCGGCGAGCCGCCCGGGAAGATCGTCGGCTGTGTCGCTAGCCGAGGGTAGGAAGCAGGACGGGAGCCGGCTCACGACCACGTCCAATCCCGGGTCCCATCGCAAGCTCTCCTTCAGCACGACGCAGGGCCGCCGGTGATATCGCGTCAATAGCAGGTTCACCAGCGTGAATGAATCCCCGGGGCCGCCGTGCCTTGCCAATACCAGCAGGCCGCGATCTTGCAGCCGGTCAGCGTCCGGTGGCTCCTCCAGCTCCACCTCAAATCCGAACAGAGGACGCGCGGATCCCACGATCAGCGAGAATGCCCAGCGCAGCAAGCGCGCATGCGCCGTCTTCCACAGCTCCTCGTCGCGCCAGGCGGCAACCGGCCGGCGCAGCCACAGCACCGCCGCCGCCACGACGAGGCTGGCATCGGCAAATATGTAGACCGCCGCGAACAGCGCCAAGCGCGGCGACCGCTGTCGGCGGTCCAGCGGCCAGGCTACCCCCGTGACGGCAGCCACCAGCGTCAGCAGCACTATCAACGTGGCGGCGACGGGCAGCCACAGCGGATCCACGATGGCCCGACGGATCAGCACGTGCGGCGGCCTCATGGTCTGTCCCGCCGCCGGACGGCGGGATGCACGGCCGGGGTGTTGCCGAGGACCCTGGCCGTAGCCGCGCGGCCTGTCGGCATGGGCTTCTCAAGGGAGCGGCCAGGCACCGAATCCGAGCCCGTGATCTGCAAGGTCTTCGTCGGGTGCAGCGGGACCATGGGCAGACCCCTTCGCGCCAGCAGCAGGGCAGGATCTGCACCCGACGGCCGACTGCTGGCTTTCGCCTACAACTTACGCCGGATGCCCGGCAGGTTCTGTCTTCGAAGGCCCCGCAAAAGAGCACTATCTGGCCAATGACGATTAGCGACTGCAACTGGCAGTACCGCAGGTCAAGAATGGTGCGGTGCTTAAAGCGACAGGTCGGCCACGCAGGGTAGCCACTATGATTCGCGGCTGGGGGCGCACAGCCCGAGCGCTCCGGTGGCAGGCGCTCGCGGCGTGCGGCGTCCTGTCCGGTGCGCTGGCGCTGGCCGGATGCAGCACTGGCACGCCGCAGGCAACGCGGTCCGGTCAGCGTCACGCCGCAGCCGCGTGGCCTGCCTGGTCGACGCTGTGCCCGGTCCAGCCGACCGCCAGCCTCACCGCGGAGCTGGCCCGGACGGTGCCGGCGTCGCTCAACGGCGAGGTGATCCCGCTGGGTATGTCGGCGGACGGCAAGACCGCCTTCGTGTCGACCTGGACGTCCGGCTTCTCCGGGGTTGCCGCGCTGAACCTCGCCACGGGCGGCGTCCGGCACATCCAGCGGTTCAAGAACCCGCAGGAGGACCAGGCCGACGGCGCGTCCGGCGGGCAGTGGCTGGCCTGGGAGGAGACCTACTCGCTGTCCACCCTCGATAAATTCACCGTCTACGCCTGGAACTCGGCGACCGGCCGACTGCTCACGCTCGGCCACTCGCTGAACGGCCCGAACAAGTCGCCCTGGCCGAGCCCCTGGCACCCGCCCGCGGTCAGCAGCGACTACGCGGCGTGGGCCCAGGGGTACGGGCCGGGCGGTGTGGTCGAGATCCGCCTCGCCGACCTGGCTACCGGCCGGGTACGGGTGATCCGCCAGGGCCACACCCAGCCACCGTTCTTCGACGGGAACCTGGTCGTGTGGCCCGAGTCCGACCGGCCGGGCGCGCAGACCACGCTGCACGCCTTCAGCCTCAAGACCATGAAGCCCGTGGCGCTGCCGACGGTGCTGCGCCCGGTGCACGGGACCGAGTTCGTCGTCACCGACGGCACCAGGACCGCGTACCTGAACCCGGGCATGACCAGCCTGTTCTACTCGCCAGCGCAGGGCGTGCCGGCCAGGGAGGTGCTCAGCCTCCCATCGGGCGACTATTTCTCGGCGCTGGCCATGAGTCCGGGGACGCTCGCCTGGACCACGACGGCCGCCACCTACGTGGCAAGCACCCGGACCGGCGGCTACGTCCAGGTGACGCAGCAGTACGGCGACGCGACCGGGTCCGACTCGGCGGTCATGATCTCGGACGCGTCCAGCGAAAAGGTCGCGCACCCGGTCCTGCCCCTGCACGTGCTCATCTCGGCGGCCATCACCTGGCCCTCCTGCCCCACCGCCCACCGCACCGGCACGAAAAGAACATAACGGTGTGCTTTCGTCCGGCGGCCACCGGACGAAAGTGAACCGCTGGCGCGTGGAGGCGCCCGGGCGCCCGGGGCCCGGTGGTTCGGGTGGTCCGGGGTGCGGGTGCGCCCTGCTGTGCGGCCGTGACCTGCGGGGGCGGATCGGGTGCGGCGAAGCCGCCACGCCCTGGCCCGGAACACGAGATGATGCGGGCTGGGAAGCAGGGCACTCCGGGCAGAACAGGACGATGCGCGATGAGTGAGTCGGGCGAGCCGGCCTCCCGAGCGTTGCCGAGCAGCGACGCCGAACTGATCAAGGCGGTGGCATCGGGCAGCGCGGCGGCCTACGCCACCCTGCACGAACGTCACATCGCCGCGGCACGGATCCTGGCCAGGGAGGTCGCGCCGAGCTTCGCCGAGGCCGAGGAGGTGCTCTCCGAGACCTTCGCCAGGCTGCACGGCGTGCTGCGCGGCGGCGTCGGGGGCGGCGGTGGTGTCGGGGGCGGCGGCGGCGTCGGGGGCGACGGCAGCGACGGCGGCGACCGTGGCGGCGGGGGCGGTGCGCCCGCCGAGGCCTTGCGGCCCTTCCTGCTCACCGCGGTGCGGCGGGTGGCGCAGGAGCGAAGCAGCAACGGCGGTACCGGGGCCGCTAACGACATCCCGAGCCTCGGCGAGCCGCTGTTCGTCGACCCGGAAGCCGCCGATCTGGAGGGCGCGCGGCTGGCGCTCGCGTTCCGCGCGCTTCCGGAACGCCACCGCGCCGTGCTGTGGCACACGGAGATCGAGCAGGCAGATCCGGCTGAGGCAGCCGCTTTACTCGGCCTGACCGCCGACGGTGTCGCTGGCGTGCGCGATCAGGCGCGGGCCAGCCTCAGGCAGGAGTACCTGAAGCAGTACGCGTCCGACGCCGCCCGCGATGACTGCAAGGCCGTGTCCGGCAAGCTCGGCCAGCACCTGGCCAACGCCACGCGCGGCGGCGACGAGGCCATGGTGCAGCGTCATCTGCGCGGCTGCCGCGAGTGCCGGGCCGTTGCCATCGAGCTTGGGGCGTGCGGCCGGTCACTGCGGCACACGGTGGCGCCGATCTTCCTCGGCCCTGCCGCCGGGGCGTACCTGGCCGCCATCCGGGCGCCGTCGGCTGCGCCGGGCCCGGTGGACGCCGGGTTGCGCTGGCTGCGGCGCGCGCCGAGCCAGATCGGGCAGGCGCCGCGGTGGATCCGGCGGGCGCCACGGCAGCAGCAGGCCCTCGCCGGAGGGATCGCGCTGCTGGCGGTCATCGGTGTCACCGGGCTCACGCTGACGCTCGCGGCGAGCTCGACTCCGGAGCCCATCACCCAGCGTCCCGCCGCGATCGCGCCGCCAAGCCCGTCGGCCGCGGTGCCGGCGTTCACGGCACAGCCCACGCCGGTCCAGCCGGTGGCCACGACCAGGCCGGCGAAGAAGGCCACCCCGGCCGCGTCCCCCTCGCCCGCACCGACCGTATCCCCGACGCCGTCGCCAACCACGTCGCCCGCCCCGTCACCGTCGCCCGTCCCGTCACCGACCCGCTCGCCGCCACCGCACCACAGGCACCACCGCCCGCCCAGCACCGCCTGACCCAGCCGCCCCGGGCGGCGCGGGCGGCGCGGGCGCCTCCGCTGACCTGCCGCGACGATCCTGACCGAGGTGCGGCTTGTGCGATACTCGGGACAAACGTCGGATCTATCGGGGCTGGAGGGTCCGCGGTGCCGGTGACGGACGAGGCCATCGAGAAGATCAAAGCGATGATCGTCTCCGGCACGCTGCACGCGGGGGACCGGCTGCCCAAGGAGGCGGACCTCGCCGCCGAGCTGGGACTTTCCCGCAGTTCGCTGCGCGAGGCGGTCCGGGCGCTCGCCCTGGTCAACATCCTGGACGTCAGGCGTGGCGACGGCACGTACGTGACCAGCCTGGAGCCAGCGCTGCTGCTCGAGGCGCTGAGCTTCATCGTGGACTTCCACAAGGACGCAACGGTGCTTGAGTTCCTCCAGGTCAGACGGATCCTCGAGCCCGCGGCCACGGCGATGGCGGCCGAACGGATCACCGAGGACGAGATCACCGCGCTCGGCAAGCTCCTGGACAGCCTCGGCAATCACCCGGAGGTCGAGGACCTGGTCGCCAACGACATCGAGTTTCACCGGCGGATCGCGGCCTGCTCCGGGAACGCGGTGCTCTGCTCGCTGCTCGAGACCCTGTCCGCACCGACCACCAGGGCCCGGATATGGCGCGGGCTGACCCAGGCCGGCGCCAGGGAGCGCACGCTCGACGAGCACCGCGCGATCCTCGACGCGCTCGCATCGGGCGATCCGGAGGTGGCGAGGTCCTGGGCCACGGTTCACATCGCGGCGGTCGAACACTGGCTCGCATCCGCGCTCTGATTTACGGGCCGTTACGCGACGCCCGCTCCCCATCGAGCCGGTAGGTGCTGATCGCGTTCGCGCGGAACACCGCGTCGAGTTCGGCCGGCCCGAGCCGCGCGGCAAGCGCGTCCCTGGCCAGCGCGACCACCTCGGCGTAGCTGGCGGCGAGCGTGCACACCGGCCAGTCAGAACCGAACATCAGCCGCCCCGGCCCGAACCGGTCGGTCAGGTGATCGAGGTACGGCACGATCTGGGCCGGCCGCCAGTCCGGGCGCGCTTCGGTGACCAGGCCGGACACCTTGCAGCTGACGTTTGGCCTGGCCGCGAGCTCGCCGATCTGCGATGCCCAGGGTTCCAGAACTCCGGAAACGATCGGAGGTTTGGCGCCGTGGTCGAGCACGAACGTGACGTCGGCGAGCTCGCCGGTCACGGCCAGCGCGGCCGGCAGCTGATGCGGCCGGACCAGCAGGTCGTAGACGAGGCCGGCCGCGCCGACGGCGCGGATGCCGCGGCGTACCTCCGGCCGCCGCAGCCAGTCGGGGTCGGGCTCGTCCTGAACCAGATGCCGGATCCCGGCCAGCCGATTACCGCCGGGCAGGCCCCGCAACCGCGCGATCTCGTCGCCAACGGCCGGGCTGGCGAGTTCGGTCCAGCCGACCACCCCGGCGATGGGGCCGGGCCCGGCGGCAAGCGCCAGGAATTCCTCGGTTTCCTCGGTGCTCGCGAGCACCTGCACCAGGACGCTGGCCGTGACCCGCTCCGGCTCGCTGGCGCGCTCGAAGTCGGCGAGGCCGAACGCGCGGTTCAGCGCCGGGAGCCCGTCCAGCCAGGAGTGTCTCCTGGCCGCAGGATCCCAGACGTGGTGGTGCGCGTCGACGATCACGGGATCAGCCTGGCCGCAGGATCCCAGACGCAGTGGTGCGCGTCGACGGTCACGGGATCAGCCCCTCGGCGGCGAGCTCGTCAAACAGCGCGTCCGGGACGTCGCGGGCCAGGTAGCCGACGTCCGTGGTGATCTCGGCTTGGCTGCGCGCCCCGACAACGGCGGCGGTCACCGCCGGATGGCGCAGCGTGAACCGCAGCGCGGCCGCTCCGATCGGTACTCCGTGCCGCGCGCAGGCCGCGCCGATCCGCCGCGCCCGGTCCATGACGTCGTCGGCGGCGGGCAGATAGTCGTAAGTGGCTCCGGGGGCTGGGTCGACGAGCACGCCGCTGTTGAACACCCCCGCGGCGAGCACGCCCACCCCGCGGCGCTGGCACTCGGGAAACAGCGAGGCCGCCGCGCGGGTGTCCAGCAGCGTGTACCGGCCGGCCACGAGCACGCAGTCGAGGTCGGCCCGGGGCAGGAACCACTCCAGCATCTCGACCTGGTTCATGCCGGCGCCGACCGCGCCGATGACGCCCTCTGCGCGCAGTTCGGCGAGGGCCGGGTACGCGCCGTCGAGCGCCTCGGGCCCGTGGTCGTCCGGGTCGTGGATCAGCGCGATGTCGATCCGGTCGACTCCGAGCCGCCCGAGGCTTGCCTCCAGGGATGCGAGCACGCCGTCTCGTGAGTAGTCGCGAACCCGGGCCAGCCGCGGCGTGCCGAAGTAGCCCTCGGCGCCGTCGACATCGCCATCGGCCGACTCGAGGAGCCGGCCGACCTTGGTCGACAGCACGTAGTCGCCGCGTGGCCGCCCGGCCAAGAACCGGCCGATGCGCCGCTCGGACAGGCCGACGCCGTAGTGCGGCGCGGTGTCGAAGGCCCGGATACCCGCGTCCCACGCGGCCTCCAGCGTGGCCTGCGCCGCGTCGTCGTCCACGGGGGCAAACAGCCCGCCGATCGGCGCACCCCCGAATACGAGCCGGGTGACCTGGACGCCAGAGCCGCCGACGGGCACCATCGGCAGCGCGACAGCCGCATCGCTGCTCACGTCATCGCTCGCTCACGCGTGGAGCGTAGTGCCCGCCCAGGCGGGGCCGGACGGGAACGAGAACTCGGCGATCGACTCGGGAAGCAGCTCCGTGGACGCGCCGGGGGCCATGGGCGTCAGGTAGCGACCTCGGGTCACGACCGCCGGGGTGACGAACTGCTCGTGCAGGTGGTCGATCCACTCGATCACGCGGCCGTCCATAGTCCCGGACACCGCCACGTAGTCGAACATAGCCAGGTGCTGGACGATCTCGCACAGGCCGACCCCTCCCGCGTGTGGGCAGACCGGCACCCCGAACTTGGCGGCGAGCAGCAGGTTCGCGATGTTCTCGTTCACGCCGGCCACCCGGCACGCGTCGATCTGCATGATGTCGATGGCGCTAGCCTGCAGCAGCTGCTTGAACACCACGCGGTTGGAGATGTGCTCGCCGGTCGCGACCGGGACCGGTATCGCGGCGCGGATCGCGGCCGTGCCGAGGATGTCGTCGGGGCTGGTCGGCTCCTCGATCCACTCCGGCCGCACCGGCGCGAGCTCCCGTAGCCACGAGATCGCGGTCGGCACGTCCCACACCTGGTTCGCGTCCAGCGCGATGCCGATATTTTCGCCGACCGCCTCGCGGGCGATGCGGCAGCGCCGGATGTCGTCCTCGAGCCGCGCTCCGACCTTGAGCTTCACGATGCCGAAGCCGTCGGAGACGGCCTGTGCGCAGAGTTCGGCCATCAGCTCATCGGAGTAGCCAAGCCAGCCGGGTGTCGTCGAGTATGCGGGGTAACCGTCGCGTTCCAGGATCTCTGCGCGTTCGGCCTTTCCGGCCGCGCCCCGCTCGAGCATCGCAAGCGCCTCATCCGGGGTGATCGCGTCGGCGAGGTACCTGAAGTCGACCATGCTGACGATCTCGGCGGGGGAGAGGTCGGCGAGCAGCCGCCAGAGCGGCTTGCCCGCCCGGCGTGCGGCCAGGTCCCAGCACGCGTTCAGCACCGCGCCGATGGCCATGTGCACCACGCCGCGCTCCGGGCCGAGCCAGCGCAGCGGGCTGTCGCCGACCAGCTGGCGGGACAGGCCGCCGAGATCGGCCAGCGTCTCGTCGAGGTCGCGGCCGGCCATAAAGGGCTCCAGCGCGCGCAGCGCGGCGAGCTGGATGTCGTTGCCGCGGCCGATCGTGAACACGTGCGCGTGCCCGGACAGCCCGTCGGCCGCGTCCGTGCGCAGCACCAGGTAGGCGGCTGAGTAGTCCGGGTTCGGGTTCATCGCGTCCGAGCCGTCGAGGTGGCGGGACGTTGGGAAGCGCACGTCGTAGGTGTCGAAGCCGAGGATCGTGGTCATCGGTGCCTCCGCGGGTCGGGCCGTCGGGTCATTCGGCCGTGGCCTCTCCGCCGATGACCCTAGCTAGCAGCAGCGCGAGCAGGATGACCCCGCCGTCAACCGCCTCGATCCAGTAGTTCGAGACGTTCGACAGGTCGAGGATGTTCTGCACCAGGCCGAGCAGGACCACGCCGGACGCGGCGCCGACCATGTTGCCGCGGCCGCCACGCAGGCTCACGCCGCCGATCACCGCCGCCGCGAACACCGCGAAGATGATGCCTTCCTGGTAGCCCTGGGAGCCGGTGACCGCGCTTACCCGGCCCGCCTCCATCAGCCCGCCGACCGCCGCCAGCACGCTGCCGACCACGTAGACGCCGATCCGGATCCGGTCGACCTTGATGCCAGCGGCGCGGGCCGCCTCGCGGTTGCCGCCGACCGCGTAGATGGCCCGGCCGGCCCGGTGATAGCGCAGGAACAGCCCGGTCCCGACGAAGATGATCACGGTAACGATCAGCGAAACCGGGACCTGGCCGTATTCCTTCGCGCCCAGATAGTTGAATGCCGACGGCAGGTTGAACAGCGTGTTTCCCTTCACGATGCCCTGCTGCAGACCGGCCAGCACGATCGTCATACCGAGCGTGACGATGAACCCGTTCAGACGGCCCTTAACGATCAGCAGCCCGTTGATCAGGCCAATGAAGGCGCCGACGGCGAACAGCACCAGGATCGCGAGGTACGGATTGAGCATGGCGCCGGAGCCGTACTCGAGGGCGGGCACCATCAGCCAAGCGGCGACCGTGGGCGCCAGGCCGTAGGTGCCCTCGAGCGAGAGGTCCATCCCGCCGATGAGCAGGATCAGGCTCTCGCCCACGACCGTGACGCCGAGGGCGGAGACCTGCTGCCCAATGCCGGAGAAGTTCGACGCCGTGAGGAACGCGGGATTGACCAGCGCGCCGACGATGACCAGCAGAACGAGTACCGGGATCAGCGCGGCTTCGCGGACCAGCGAGATCGCGGCAGCCCGGCGACTGCGGCCCTGCAGCACCTCCTCGACCTCGGCGCGGCTGCGCTCGGTTTCCTCGGCCGGCGAATCGGCGGCGCGGGTGGCGTCACCGCCCCAGATCCGTCTCATGCTGGTGGCCCCTGCCCGTCGGAGTCGGTCTGCCGTTGCTGCGGGCTGCCGCCCGCTGCCAGTCCCTCGGTGGCCGCGATCAGTGCCTCGCGGTCGAACGGCGGCGCGCCGAACTCGGTGAACCGCTCGCCGCGGACCAGGACCACGACCCGCTCGCAGATGTCCAGGTCGGACAGCTCGTCACTGGCGAGCAGCAGGCCGGCGCCGCTGTGCTCGGTCACCGCGGCGAGCTCGGCGAGCAGCAGCGCCTTCGACGCCACGTCCACCCCGCGGGTGGGCGCGATCGCGACGATCAGCCGCGGCTTGCGCGCGATCGAGCGGGCGACGGTGACCTTCTGCTGGTTGCCCCCGGACAGCTCGCCGACCGGCTGGTTCAGGCCGGCCGACACGATCGACAGGGTGCGCGCCAGCGGCGCCATCGCGGCGGACCTGGCCCGTGGGCGCAGCCAGCCGAGCCGCCGGGCCAGCCAGTCGACGATCGACATCGTCCCGTTCTCGGCCACGCCGAGCAGCGCTACAAAGCCCTCGGCCTGGCGGTCCTCGGGGATGTAGCCGACGCCGGCCTGCATCGCGAGATCGCGGCGCCCTGACGTCAGCGGCTTGCCGTCGACGAGCACGGTGCCGGCCTCGTACGGCGCGACGCCGGCCACCACCCGCGCGAGCGTGGACACGCCGGCGCTCAGCAGCCCGGTCACGCCCACTCGTTCGCCCGGGCGCACCTCGAGCGAGATGTCACGCACCGAGCCCTCCGGCGCGGTCGCCGACACGTGCTCGAGCACCAGGCACGGCGCGGCCTGCGGCCCAGTGTCCGCCGCAGCGGCGAACGGCTCGGATGCATGCCCCGCCGCTGCTGCATCTCGATCCGCCGCGTCTCCCGCCGCAGTGCGCCCCGTTCCGTCTGCGGCTGCCGCGCTTCCCGCCGCGGCGCCTCCCGTTCCGTCTGCGGCCGCCGCGCTTCCCGCCGCCGCGGCCCCCGCCCGGGTGCGCCCCACCATCGCCGCGATCAGGTCCTCCTTGGTCAGGCCCCTGATCGGCGCGGTCAGCACGATCTCGCCATCGCGGATTACCGCGGCGTCCTGGCAGATCTCGAAGACTTCCTCGAGGTGGTGCGAGATGTAGAGGACGGCCACCCCGCTGCTGACGAGCTGCCGCACGCGGGCGAACAGGCGCTGGATTGCGGCGCGCTCCAGCGCGGCGGTCGGCTCGTCGAGCAGCAGGCACCGGGTCCCGGCGGCCAGCGCCCTGACGATCTCGACGATCTGCCGCTGCTCGACGGTCAGGCTGGAGCAGGGCCGGCCCACGTCGAGGCGGAATCCCCAGTCAGCCATGATCTGCTGCGCCTGCTCGCGCATCCGCCGCCAGTCGACGAGCCCGCCCGGGCCGGGCTGGTGGCCGAGGAAGACGTTCTCGGCGACGGTGAGATCCGGCACCACCATCGAGTGCTGGAAAACGGTGGCGATGCGGCTGCGCCAGGCGTGCAGCGCGCCGAGCGGTGGCGCCGGCTGGCCCTCGAACCACACCTGTCCGGCATCGGCCGGGTAGATGCCGGACAGGATCGAGACGAGCGTCGACTTGCCCGCTCCGTTGCGTCCCACCAGCCCGAGGCACCGCCCCGGCTGCAGCGTGAGATCGACGTCGCGCAGCGCCTGCGTGCTGCCGAACTGCTTAAAGATGCCTGCCGCCTCGACGGCCGGTTTCTGCCCGGCCGTCGAGGCAGCGGGCGCCCCACCGTGGCTCATCCAGCCGCCGCTGCGGCGCTGCACACCCCACCGTGCTCGGACCCGTAGACGTTGCCCCAGAGCTGGCCGTCGGTGACCGGCGTCGTCGAGACCGTCCCGGACAGCCCGTCAACCGGCTTGACCGTGAGCGTCTGCGCCGTCTTGGTGACGAACGGCGCGACGATCGGGTCGCCCAGGTTGCTGTCGCCCTGGTAACTCAGCATCTGCAGCGCCGGCGCCCCGCCGCCGGGGTCGCCGGGCTTGAGTGCGACGCCCTTGGCCGCGTCGATCGCGTACTTGAGCGCCCATTCGGCGTACAGGTTCGCCGGCTGGGACTGAGACGCGTTGCTGGTCCCGTGGCCGATGTCGCACATCTCGAACGGGACCCCGTCGTCGCTGACCACGAGGACCTTGCCGGTCAGGCCCTTCTGCTTCAGCAGCGGCAGGATGCCGGTGTCCGGGCTGCTCCACTGCGAGTAGATCGCCTTGAGCTGGCTGCCGTAGGCGTTGACCGCGTTCTGCGCGTCGGTCACGGCGGTGGCGTCAACCCATACCGTCGGGTCCTTAAGGATCTTGACGCCGGGGTCGTTGGCGGCCATGCACGCGTCGAACGCGTTCGTCCGGTCCGCGCCGTTGGAGGAGGTGAGGTCGCCCTCGAGGTCAAGCACGTCGCCCGACTTCACCTTTGAGCTGATGTAGGCGCAGGCGTCGAGGCCGTAGATCAGGTTGGACGCGCGGACCACCATGTACACCTTGCCCACGCCGACGATGGTGTCGACCGAGATCAGCTTCACGTGGTGCGACGTCGCGTACGAGATCGCCGGGCCGAGGCTGGTGGCCGTCTCCGGGTTCACGATCACGGCCTTGGCGCCTTCGTTGACGAGCTCCTCGATCTGCTGGTTCTGCAGGCTCGCGTTGGCCGCGGCGAGCAGCGGCCCGATGAGCTTGACGTGGTACTGCGAGGCGTACTGGCTCTCGTAGTTGATGTAAGCGGCCCAGAACGCCGTGTTGTTGTACGTGAGGTCGACACCGATCTTGATCGTCGATGACGAGGATTTCGACGTGCTGGCCGGGCTGCCGGAGCCGGAGCTTGAGCTGGAGCCGCACCCCGCGATTCCCGCCATGAGGGCCGCGGCCGCGAGGCCGGCCACGGCAGTAACGCCGAAGCGTCTGCGAAGTCCCATCGGTCCTCCTGTGTCCACTTCCTCGGGCACGCGGCTGCCCACGACACCCCCGCTGGCGGTCATCCGCGTGGCACGTGCATGGAAAATAGATCCGATGTATCGGGATGTCAACGGGCAGCCTCGACCGCTGCCAGTACCGTCATCGAAATGATATGTTCGGATTTACCTCTGGTTTTCGACCTGCTGCGTGGCCAGAACCTCAGCTAGGTCCGGCCACAGTCATCCGACCTGTATGGGTAAGGACGTGCGTGGGCGGAGACGCAGGCCCGACATCCCGCCGTCGACGGCGAGCGCTGTGCCGGTGACCGCGCTCGCCAGCGGGCTGGCCAGGTAGGCGATGCCCGCGGCAACCTCGTCGGCCGAAACCATCCGTCCCATGGGCTGGCGAGCGGTGAGCGCCGCGCGCTCGGCTTCTGGGTCGGGCGCCGCCTGCATCAGCCGGGCTATCCACGGGGTGTCGGCGGTGCCCGGGGTGACGCAATTGACCCTGATGTGCTCGGCGATGTGGTCGGCGGCCATGGCGAGGGTCAGCGCGTGGATGGCGCCCTTGGTCGACGAATAAAGCGCGCGCTGGGGCAGGCCCGCGATGCCCGCGATCGAGCTTGTGTTGACGATGGCGGCCTCGCCGCGCCTGGCCACGGATGCGCGCAGCGCGGGCATGGCCGCCCGCGAGCTGCGGACGATGCCGAGCAGGTTCACGTCGAGGACGTGCCGCCATTCGTCGTCGTCGTTGTCCTCGACCGTGCCGGCCGCCCCGATGCCCGCGTTGTTGACCAGGATGTCCAGCCTGCCGAAGGCGCCAATCGCCTCGGCGACCGCCGCCCGGACCGCGCCGTCGTCGGTGACGTCGGCGACGACCGGCCGCAGGCCGGCGTCCAGCGGGTCGCTGCCGAAGCTGCTGTACCCGGGCGACCCGCCGCCCGCCGCCGCGCTCGGTATCTCCCGGTCCAGGATGGCCACCCGCGCGCCCCGCGAGACCAGCAGCCGCGCCGTGGCCAGGCCGATCCCCGAGGCGCCGCCGGTGATCAGGGCCACCAGCCCGCTGAACTCGCCGGTGTCTGGCGTGGACATGTGGCGCCTCCGATCGCAGCAAGTTAGACCAAACGCAGGTGTCCGGGACACAGTGTGTATCGGACGTCAGGCCATATGTCTAGGCCACCATCGCCACGCTCACGGCACCGACGGCCTGATGTATCCAATCGTGAGCAGCACATTGGAGTACAGCTGATCATCGCCGGTCGCCACGCAGACCGCCAGGTCGGGCTTGCGGCACTCGGCGTAGAACTCGAGGCGCCCGAGCGGCTGCAGCGGCAGGTCCTCGCCGAGCAGCTCACGGTAGCGAGAAAACACCGCGGGAGTGCTGCCGTCGTCCGGGCGCATGACCGTGACGGCCTCCACCGGAACCGCTGCCAGCACCGGCTCGAGCACTTGCTCGACGGTTATCAGGCCGGGCCGCAGATTCAGGTGGATCACGGTCGCGCCCGGGCTGACGTTCGTGCTGTGCGAGTAGTTGGCGTCGGCGAGCAGGACCTTCCCGCCGTGACCGGCCGCGCCGAGCGCCGCGAGGAGCGGCGGATGAATGAGAGGGAAGCGCAGCACCCGCGCATTGTAGTGCCGCGTAGGATTCTCGCGATGTCCTTCAGCGGCTGGCCAGCCGAGGCGCTGGACTTTTATGAGGGCCTGGAGGCGGACAACTCCAAGGCCTACTGGACCGCGCACAAGGCGATCTATGACGAGATGGTCCTGGGGCCGATGAGCGAGCTGCTGGAGGAACTCGGCCCGGAGTTCGGCGAGTCAAAGATCTTCCGGCCGTACCGCGACGTCAGGTTCAGCAAAGACAAGTCGCCGTACAAGACCAACATCGGTGCGGTCATCGGTGACGGCTATCTCCAGCTCTCGGCGCAAGGCCTTGCCGCCGGCAGCGGGATGTACATGATGGTCCCGGACCAACTGGACAGGTACCGGCGGGCGGTAACCAGGGACGAGTCCGGCACGCAGCTCGAACGGGTCATCGCGGAAACGGAGCGGCACGAGGTCGCCGTGCACGGCCACGACGTGCTCAAGACGGCGCCGAGGGGCTATCAGGCCGACCACCCCCGGATCGCGCTGCTGCGCTACAAGGGCGTGGTGACCTGGAAGGAGTGGCCGGTCGAGCCCTGGCTCGGGACGCCGGCAGCAAAGCAGCACGTGGCCGCGTTCCTTACCGCCAGCCAGCCGCTCTGCGCCTGGCTGGAAGAAAACGTCGGCGCGTCCACGGCCGAGCCGGCCCGGCGGTAACCGTCAGGACGTGCCGCACTCCGGGCACAGGCCAAACAGCTCCACCGTGTGCCCAACGTCGGTAAAGCCGGCTTCGGCGGCGACCTGATCGGCCCAGCGCTCGACGGCGCGGCCCTCTACCTCCACGCTCCGGCCGCAGTTGCGGCAGGTCAGATGGTGGTGGTGGGCGTCGGTGTGGCATTTGCGGTACAGCGTCTCGCCGCTGGAGTCGCGAATGGCGTCAACCCGGCCGTCCTCGCTGAGCACCTGCAGGTGCCGGTAAACCGTGGTGAGCCCGACGTGCTCTCCCTGGTTGCGCAGTTCGGCATGAATCTGCTGCGCGCTGAAGAATCCGGGCAGCCCGTCCAGCACCGCGTACACCGCCTCGGCCTGGCGGGTACCCCGGATCCGGGTGCCGCGGCCGGGCGGGCGGGTGGCCGGCCCGGAAGTACTCACACACGCACGGTAGCAGTCTTCGGCAGGTTTTCTGACCGCCCGGCCGCTCCGGCTCTGGCATGCCAGTACCGGCGGGGCATGATGGAGCGTATGGCTGACCGGCTACGCACGGCAACGAGCCCATACCTGCTGCAGCACGCGGGGAATCCTGTCGACTGGTGGCCGTGGTCCGATGAGGCGTTCGCCGAGGCACGCAGCCGCGATGTTCCGGTGCTGCTCTCCGTCGGCTACTCGGCCTGTCACTGGTGCCACGTGATGGCGCACGAATCGTTTGAGGACGAGCAGACCGCGGCGCTGATGAACGAGCACCTGGTGTCGATCAAGGTGGACCGCGAGGAACGGCCGGACGTCGACGCGGTCTACATGACCGCGACGCAGGCCATGACCGGCCAGGGCGGCTGGCCGATGACGGTCTTCATGACGCCGGACCGGGAACCCTTCTACTGCGGCACATACTTCCCGCGGGATCAGTTCCAGCGGCTGGTACTCGGGGTGGCCGACGCCTGGAGTCAGGAACGGAGCCGGGTCACCGGGCAGGCGCAGCGGATCGCCGGTGCACTGGCCGGGCAGATGTCGGGCGTCGCGCCCGGCGGCGGTGCCCCGGGCCAGGATGAGCTGAGCCAGGCCTGCGACGCGGCGATGGCCGGGCTCGAGTCCGGTTTCGACGCCACCCGGGGCGGATTCGGCGGTGCGCCGAAGTTCCCGCCCTCGATGGTGCTCGAGTTCCTGCTTCGCCGTCACGAGCGCAGCAGCGGCGCGTCCGGGGACGCGGCGCAGCGCATGGCCACCCGCACCATGGACGCCATGGCCCGAGGCGGCATGTACGACCAGCTGGCCGGCGGATTCGCGCGGTACTCGGTGGACGCGGACTGGATCGTGCCGCACTTCGAGAAGATGCTTTACGACAACGCGCTGCTGGCCCGGGTCTACGCGCACTGGTGGCGCCGGGCCGGCTCCGAGCTCGCCGGCCGCGTGGCGGCCGACACCTGCACCTGGATGATCGACGAGCTGCGCACCGCCGAGGGCGGCTTCGCCTCGGCCCTCGATGCCGACAGCGAGGGCGAGGAGGGCAAGTTCTACGCCTGGACGCCCGGCCAGCTCCGCGACGTCCTTGGCGAGTCGGACGCCCGGTACGCAGCCGAGGTGTTCGATGTGACCGGCGAGGGCACCTTCGAGCACGGGAAATCGGTGCTCCAGCTTCGCCGCGACCCCACGGAGCCCGAGCGCTTTGCGCGGATCCGAGCCACTTTGCTCGAGGCGCGCGCGTGGCGGGTCCGCCCTGCCCGGGACGACAAGATCGTCGCCGCCTGGAACGGCCTCGCGATCGCGGCCCTGGCCGAAGCGGGCCTGCTGCTGGAACGCCCGGAGTTCATCTCGGCGGCGCGCGGCGCGGCCGAGCTGCTCGCTGGAACCCACCTGGCCGGCGGCCGGCTGACCCGCACCTCGAGGGACGGGGTCCCGGGGGCGAGCGCGGGTGTACTCGAGGACTACGCCTGCGTCGCCGAGGGGTATCTGGCCCTGGCCGGGGTGACCGGGGAGACCCGCTGGGTGACCCTGGCCGGCCAGCTGCTCGACACGGCGCTGGACAGGTTCGGCGACTCGGCGGGCGGCTTCTACGACACCGCGGACGACGGTGAGCGGCTGATCTACCGGCCGGCTGACCCGGCGGACGGGCCAACCCCGTCGGGCACGTTCGCCGTCGCTGGCGCGCTGCTCAGCTACTCGGCGCTGACCGGCTCGGCCAGGTACCGCACCGCCGCTGCAGGGGCGCTCGGGCCCCTGCCGGCGGTGGCCTCGCGGTACCCGCGCGCCGCGGGCTGGGGTCTCGCGGTGGCCGAGGCCATCGCGTCGGGCCCGGCCGAGATCGCGGTCGTTGGCCCGCCCGACGACGGCCGCACCGCGGCGCTGCACCGGACGGCCTTCCTGGCCGCGCCCCCCGGCGCGGTGATCGCGCTCGGCAATGGCGGCGGAAATGGAGCGGACGCCATACCGCTGCTGGCCGGGCGTGATCCGGTCGGGGGTGCTCCCGCCGCCTATGTTTGCCGGGACTTTGCCTGCCGGATGCCCGTGACTGAGCCGGACGCACTGCGCGCGGAGCTCGCACCGGACCACCCCTAGGGGATACTCGCGGCCATTAGCGAAGGGCCGGTATAGACAGCCGCGTGCCTTTCGTTGCATGGTGGCTTGGTGGCTCGCGCCAAAGGCCGATAACCGGGAGGAGCAGTGCAGCTGCGCGACGGAGCACGTCGCATGCTCGTCCCGCTTGGTTCCGGGCTGGCGCTGCTGAGCCTGGCCGTCCTCGGCAATGTTCCTTCGGCGCTCGCGGCATCCCCGACGCCAACGCCGACCATGGCGCCGCTGCACCGGCTGCTCGAGGCGGACCTGTTTGTGGTCGCCCCCACCACGCTGCGCAGCAGCATCGCGCCCGCGGTGCGACGGCTGCACGGCGTGGTCGCCGCCGAGCCGCTCGACGCGGCGAGGCTCCAGGTGGGTGGCAAGCTCACCGCGATGCTCGGAGTGGACCCGTCGGAGTTCCGTGCGTTCGCACCCAAGCCAACCGCCGATTCGCTCCGCCTCTGGGAGAACGTGGCGACCGGGGGTGTGGCCGTCTCGTACACGATGAGCAAGCTGGACAAGCTGCCGCTCGGCCACGCGGTCCGGGTGAGCGGCCGGCGCGCCGAGGAGCTGCCGGTGGCCGGCCTCGGCACCGTTGGGATCGGTGGTGTCGACGCGGTCGTTTCCGACGCCGTGGCCCGCTCGCTCGGGATACCGGCGGACAACGCGATCGTGATCAGCGCCCCGCACGCCGACCTGAGCACGCTGATAAAGCAGATCAAGAAGCTGCTGCCGCGAACCGCGGCGGTCGCGTCGCTGGTCGCCCAGTCGGCTTCGACGGGCGTAGCCGAGACGGGCGGCGCGGCCGGGATCACCGGGGCCGCCGCCGACGGATCCGGCCTGACCAACGCCGAGATCGTCGCGTTCCTCGAGGCGGCCGAGAGCAGGCTGGGCATGCCATACGTGTGGGGCGGCGACGGCCCGACCGATTTCGACTGCTCGGGTCTGGTGCAGTGGTCGCTCGCGCGGGCCGGCGTGGTCATGCCGCGCGTGGCCGCCGAGCAGGCGCTGACCGGCCCGACGGTCCCGCTCCGGGAGTTGGAGCCAGGGGACCTGCTCTTCTATCACACCGACCCGACGGCTCCCGATTACATCTCGCACGTGGCCATCTATCTCGGCGACGGGGAGATGCTCCAGGCCCCGATGCCCGGCCTTGACGTCGAGATCGTCCCGGCTGACTTCGGCTCCGAGTTCGCTGGCGCCGTGGCGGTGTACCCGAAGGTCGCCGCGGCAGTAGCCGGCGATCCCGCCGCCTGACCGCCGGCAATGCCGACAGCCAGCAACGCCGACCGCCGGCAACGCTGCCTGACCGCCGGCGGCCCCGCCGCCTGACCGCCGCGACCCGGTCTGCCTGACATCCCGCCGCCGCCCCCCGTCGGCTAAGCCTC